>JAESGJ010000468.1_pt1 | contig 20299 bp, 20 predicted proteins | sample 9266241 | NCBI WGS metagenome assembly JAESGJ01 (sample SAMN14514841, study PRJNA621669) | algae metagenome | isolation source: Brasilonema octagenarum HA4186-MV1 and co-occurring heterotrophs from wet... | place: USA: Manoa Valley, Hawaii | collected 2009-07-20 | reverse complement strand
GCCGCGAACGCCGCCTCGTCGAGCTGGGTGCGCGAGCGGATGCCCAGGATGTGCACGCCGCGCAGCGCCGCGTGCAGCGCCTCGCGGTCGAGCGCCTTCGGCAGACGCACCAGGTTCGTGTAGCCCGACGCCTGCATCAGCGCGACCGCGCTGTCGTTGATCCCCTCCAACAGCAGGACGCGGATCCGGTCCTTGGGCAGGGAGAGGTTCTCGGAGAGCTGGTCGGCGGTCATCTGGGCGTCTCGCGGCGGCTCGGCCCTGTTCGGCCGGCAGCGATCGGGGAATCCGGTCGCACCGATAGGTGCGGGGCCTTCGCAACGCAACATCGGCGACGCGAGCCTGCCCCGCGCATCGGTGCGCCGGACGCGTCCGAGCCTTGCCCCGCCCTCCCGCCCGGGCGTACACGGCAGGGCAACACGCCTCTTCGGGCCTCAGGAGACCTTGCGATGAGCGACCGGCAGCCCGGCTTCGAAACCCTGGCGATCCACGCGGGCGCCGCGCCGGACGCGACGACCGGCGCGCGCGCGACGCCGATCTACCAGACCGCGAGCTTCGTGTTCGAGGACGTGGACCACGCCGCCTCGCTGTTCGGGCTGCAGGCCTTCGGCAACATCTACTCGCGCATCACCAACCCGACGAACGCCGTGCTGGAGGAGCGCATCGCCGCGCTCGAGGGCGGCACCGCGGCGGTCGCGGTCGCCTCGGGCCACGCCGCCGAGTTCCTGACCATGCACGCCCTGATGCAGCCGGGCGACCAGTTCGTGGCGGCCAACAAGCTCTACGGCGGCTCGATCAACCAGTTCAACCACAGCTACAAGAGCTTCGGCTGGGAGGTCGCCTGGGCGGATGCCGACGACCCGGCCTCCTTCGAGGCGGCGATCACGCCCCGCACCAAGGCGATCTTCTGTGAATCCATCGCCAATCCGGGCGGCGTCATCACCGACATCGCCGCGCTGTCGGCGGTTGCCCGGCGCCACAACATCCCGCTCGTGGTCGACAACACCATGGCGACCCCGTACCTGATCCGGCCCTTCGAGCACGGCGCCGACATCGTGGTGCACTCGGCCACCAAGTTCCTCGGCGGCCACGGCAACTCGATCGGCGGGCTGATCGTGGACGGCGGCACGTTCAACTGGGCCGGCGACGCGCGCTACCCCATGCTGAGCCAGCCGCGGCCGGAATATGCCGGCATGGTGCTCTCCGAGACCTTCGGGAATTTTGGCTTCGCCATCGCGGTGCGGGTGCTCGGCCTGCGCGACCTCGGGCCGGCGCTCTCGCCCTTCAACGCCTTCCTGATCCTCAACGGCATCGAGACCCTGCCGCTGCGGATGCGGCGCCACTGCGACAACGCGCTCGAGGTCGCGACCTTCCTGGCGCGGCACGAGGCGGTGGCCTGGGTCAGCTATCCGGGCCTGCCCGAGGACCGCTACCACGCGCTGGCGCAACGCTACACGCCCAAGGGAGCGGGCGCGGTCTTCACGCTCGGCCTGAAGGGCGGCTACGAGGCGGGCGTGAAGCTCGTCTCGAACCTGCAGCTCTTCTCGCATCTGGCCAATATCGGGGACACGCGCTCGCTGGTGATCCACCCGGCCTCGACCACCCACCGCCAGCTCACCGACGCGCAGAAGAGCGCGGCCGGCGCCGGGCCCGAGGTGGTGCGCCTCTCGATCGGCCTGGAGGATCCTGCCGACCTGATCGAGGATCTGGACGCGGCCCTGCGGGCCTGAGCGGGCGGGATCGGACGCGCCTGCGGCAAACGGACTCGCGGCCGGACAAGGTGGCCGCGAATCAGGAACATCACCCGAGCCCCACGGTAGCCCTTCCGGCATCTCAGTGCCGATCCGGAGGGCTTAACCCATGTTCATGCGGCTCGACCGTCTCCAGGCCGAACTTCCCACGCCGAAGCGCCCCGATCCCAACGCCGCCGCGGCCCTGCAGGAGTTGCTGGGCGGCAAGTACGGCGAGATGTCCACGCTCGGGAACTACATGTTCCAGAGTTTCAACTTCCGCAACAAGTCGAAGTTGCGTCCGTTCTACAGCCTCGTGTCGAGCATCTTCACCGAGGAACTCGGCCACGTCGAGCTGGTCTCGACCGGCGTTGCCATGCTCAACAACGGCCCGGGCGACGACACCGAGAACGTCGACGTCTCGAAGGCGCCGTTCCACGAGATGCAGGACGTGCGGCTTGCCGGCGCCTTCTTCTCGCAAGGGGGCGGCGCCACGCCGGTCAATTCCAACGCCCAGTCGTGGAACGCCGACATGGTGACGACCTCGGGCAACCTGATCATCGACCTCTTGCACAACTTCCATCTCGAGTGCGGCGCCCGCCTGCACAAGCTGCGCGTCTACGAGACCCTGAAGGACCCGACCGGCCGCGAGGTCTGCGGCTACCTCCTGGTGCGCGGCTCGGTCCACGCCCACGCCTACGCGCTGGCGCTGAAGAAGCTCACCGGCGTCGAGATCGAGAAGATGCTGCCGACCCCGAACATCGTCCTCGACAAGATCCCCGAGTGCCAGAAGTACCTGCAGGAGGGCTCGCACCGCCGGCTCTACACCTTCGGCTCGCCGGACTACCCGGAGATGGCGGGCGTCTGGTCGAACGACGAGGTGGCGCTGCCGGGCGATCCGCCGGGCAACCTCGAGATCGTGGACGGGCCGCCGGAGGGCGGCAAGATCCCGGAGCTCGACGGCAATTACGGCGCCTTCGCGCCGGACTACGCGCCGCAGGAGATCTTCGAGATCGCGAGCAAGCTCTACCAGAAGAGCCGCTGAGGCAGGTTTCCTCGATCGACAGGGCGTCCAGAGGGCCGCCGGCCCTCTGGCGGGTCCTCAGGGCAGAGCCCTGAGATCGGGATCTCTCAGTAGCGCCAGGCTGGATCGATCGGGGCAGGCGCCAGCACGAAGACCTTCGGGTGCTTGCGCGCGCCGAACCGGCTCTCGCTGAACTCGTCGTTGTAGTAGTCGAACCCGGTCAGGCCGAAGCCGCCGCCGTTCATCACCTGCGGCACCGGCACCGGCGGCATCGCGAGGTCGGGGCGCGTCGGCGGCACGATCACCCGGCCGGCCCGGTCGGTCTGCAGCACGGTCGGCGCGTCGGGCGCGTAGTAGATCACCGGCTGCGCCGTCGCGGGGCCGGCGCATCCCAGGGCGAGGAGGCCGGCGGCCAGGACGTGTCGGGCTCGAAGGGTCACGTGGGATCTCCGTCACGGCTCCGGCCGCGGGCCGGTTTGATCGTGGACTATGCAGGAAGACCGGCCCGTTGTCCGTGGCTTGGCCGCACGGGCCCCGGATTTTCCCCGGTGACAGGATCGGATCTGGCCCCGCCCATCTCGGGCGAGAACCCACGCGTCCTCCCTCCCCTCTGCGAGGGAGGGAGAGCGTCGAGGCCGTGTGCACGCGTTTCGTGCACGCGGCCGCTCGACCCGAGCTTCACTCCGCCTTGAGCAGGACGTGGCGCTTGCGCCCGAAGGAGAGCTTGATCACACCCTCCGGCGAGAGGTCGGCGAGGCTCAGAACCGCCCGCTCGTCGGCGACGGCCACGTCGTTGACCTTGAGCCCGCCGCCTTTGATCTGGCGCCGGGCCTCGCTGGTCGAGGGCACGAGCCGGGCATGCTCCGGCCCGAAGGCCGTGAGCACGCCGAGACCGGCCTCCAGCGCCGCGCGCGGCACCGCGACGCTCGGGAGATCCGCGGCGAGCGCCCCCTCCACGAAGGTCTTGCGCGCGGTCTCGGCGGCCGTGTCCGCCGCCTCGCGCCCGTGCATCAGGGCGGTGGCCTCGGTGGCGAGCACGCGCTTCGCCTCGTTGATCGCCGCCCCCCCGCGCCCGGCGAGCTCCGCGATCTCGGGCAGCGGCAGCAGCGTGAACAGCTTCAGGAAGCGCTCGACGTCGGCGTCCTCGGTGTTCCGCCAGAACTGCCAGTAGTCGTAAGGCGAGAGCATTCCGGCATCGAGCCACACGGCGCCGGCGGCGGTCTTGCCCATCTTGGCGCCCGACGCCGTGGTCAGGAGCGGGCAGGTGATGCCGTAGAGCTGGGGCGTGCCGAGCCGGCGCCCGAGATCGATGCCGTTGACGATGTTGCCCCACTGGTCCGAGCCGCCCATCTGCAGGATGCAGCCGTAGCGCCGGTTCAGCTCCACGAAGTCGTAGGATTGCAGGATCATGTAGTTGAATTCCAGGAACGAGAGTTCCTGGTCGCGCTCCAGGCGCATGCGCACGCTGTCCATCGACATCATGCGATTGACCGAGAAGTGCCGTCCGATGTCGCGCAGCATCTCGATGTAGTTGAGCTTGGTCAGCCACTCGGCGTTGTCGACCATGCGGGCGTCGTTGCCGCTCTCTCCGAACTGCAGGAAGCGCGCGAAGGTCTTCTGGATGCCCGCCTTGTTCTCCTCGATCTGTTCGAGCGTCAGGATCTTGCGCGACTCGTCGCGGCCCGAGGGATCGCCGACGCGGGTGGTGCCGCCGCCCATCAGCGCGATCGGCTTGCCGCCCGTCTTCTGCAGCCAGTGCAGCATCATGATCGACAGGAGGTGGCCGACATGCAGCGAGGCCGCCGTGCAGTCGTAGCCGACGTAAGCCGTCAGCCGCCCGTCGAGCGCCGCCTGGTCGATGCCGGCGAGGTCCGAGCCCTGGTGGACGTAGCCGCGCTCGATCAGGACCCGCAGGAAGTCGGATTTCGGGGCGAAGCTCTCAGGCGTCATGGGAAGTCCCGGAGGGGCGGCCGGGCGACAGGCTCTCGCCCGCGTGCTAGCTCGGCCGGCATGAGGTGGGTTCGGGGCGGCTCTTAGCAGGGCGCTCCCGGAAAGGCACGGGGGAGTCCGGCATGGCGATGATGCGCGCGATCGGCCTGATGAGCGGCACCTCGCTGGACGGTGTCGACATCGCCCTGATCGAGACGGACGGCGAGACGATCCGGGTCGAGCGCGGCCACAACAACTTCCTGGCGCCGCTCGGCCCCACCGGCTACCGCGGCTACGCGGAGGACGAGAAGGCGCTGCTGCGCGCCGCCACGAAGGACGCCGAGAGCGTGGTGCGGCCCGACGACCGGCCGGGCCGCCTGCCGGAGGCGGAAGGCTTCGTCACCCGGGCGCACGCGGAGGCGGTCGAGCAGTTTCTCGCCGACAACGGCCTCCAGCCCGCCGACATCGACGTGATCGGCTTCCACGGCCAGACCGTGATCCACCGGCCCGACCACCGCATCTCGATCCAGATCGGCGACGGGCCGGCGCTCGCCTCCCGCCTCGGCATCGCGGTGGTGTCGGACCTGCGCCGGGCCGACATCGAGGCGGGCGGGCAGGGGGCGCCGCTGGTGCCGGTGTTCCACAAGGCGCTGGCGGAAGCCGCCGGCATGGAAGGGCCCTTCGGCATCCTCAACATCGGCGGGGTGGCGAACGCGACGCTGGTCGATTCCAAGGGTGGCGTGATCGCCTTCGACACCGGGCCGGGCAACTCCCTCATCGACGAGTGGATGCAGGAGCGCGAGGGCAAGAACCTCGACGACGGCGGCCGCACCGCCGCCCGCGGACGGCCCGACGAGCAGCTGCTGGCCTGGCTCCTCACCCACCCGTTCTTCTTCAGGAGACCGCCGAAATCGCTCGACCGGAACTGGTTCTCGCACAAGCTCGCGGGCCAGCTCTCGACCGAGGACGGCGCCGCGACGCTGACCGCCTTCACGGCCCGCGCGGTCGCCCGCGCGCTCGACCACGCCCCCGAGATCCCGACCCGCTGGATCGTGGCGGGCGGGGGCGCCCGCAACGGCGAGCTGGTGCGGCTCCTCAACTACCACCTGCGCGCCGAGATCATGACCGCGGACGCGATCGGCTGGTCCTCGGCCTATCTGGAGGCGCAGGCCTTCGCCTACCTGGCGGTGCGCTCGATGCAGGGCCTGCCGATCACCTTCCCGGCGACCACCGGCGTGCGCGAGCCGATCTCCGGCGGGGTGCTGTCGCGGCCGTGAGCCTCGGCTACGCCCTGCGGCGCATCGTGGAGGAGTATCCGCTCGCCCGGCTCGACCCGCCGGCCGGGCACCCGCTCGCGGCGGTGATCCGAAAGGGCGCGCCGGACGAGCTGCGCCGGGCGCTCGCCGGCATCGACGGCCCGTTCCTGGTGAAGGGCAGCCCCGGGCGCGGCACGCGCTGGGCCGCCGTGCCCTGGCTCGCAGCCTTCGACCCCGCCATCACAACCAGCGCGACGCGGGGCTACTACCTCGTCTACCTGTTCCCGGCCCACCGCGAGCGGGTGCACCTCTCGCTGGCGCAGGGCACGGTGGCGGCGATCCGCGAGCACGGCCCGCACGCCGGGGACTACCTCCGCGCGAGCGGCGACGCGCTGCGTGAGCGACTCGGCGACTTCGCCGACCGGCTGCCCGTCCGTGCGATCGCGCTCGGCAGCGCGGGCGCGTTGCCCGAGGGTTACGAGGGCGCCCACATCCTGGGCCTCAGCTACGACCTCGCCGATCTCGGCGACGAGCGGCGGCTGATCGCGGATCTCGCCGCGGGCGTGGCCGCCTACCGGGCGCTCAGGGCGCGTGGGGGGCTGGCGGTGGGCTGACCTGCCCGCCCGTCAGCCGGCGCGACCGTCGCGGTGAGGCGGATGTTGAGAGCGCCCAGCACGCGCAGGGCCGTGTCGAGACTCGGGTTCCCCTCGTCGGACAGGGCTCGATACAGGCTCTCGCGCGAGAGCCCGGCCTCGCGGGCGATCTGGGTCATGCCGCGGGCTCGGGCCACGACGCCGAGCGCGTGGCGGAACAGGGCCGCATCGCCCTCCTCGATGGCGGCGGCGAGATACTCGGCGATGGCCTCGTCGGAATCGAGATGCTCGGCCGAGTCGTAGGGCTTGGTCTCGGTCATGGTGCCCTCATAGGGTTGCCGCGATCGCCTTTGCCCGCGCGATGTCGCCGTCCTGGCCCGCCTTGTCGCCGCCGCAGAGCAGGACGACCAGTGTCTCGCCACGGCGCACGACATAGACGCGGTAGCCCGGGCCGTGATCGATGCGCAGCTCGCTCACACCCTCGCCGACCGGTTTGACCTCGCCCGGATTGCCCAAGGCCAACCGGTCGATCCACTTCGCGAAGGCCGCCGTGCGCCGGATCTGTAGCATGAGCAAATGTAGCCTATAGGCTACATTTGGACAAGGGCCAAGCGTCGCGTCCCGCGACGGGGATCGCCGCCTACCGGGCGCTCAGGGCGCGTGGGGGGCTCGCGCTGCCGGATGCCGGCTCGCCCCGGCCGCCGCGCGCCCGCTTCCGGCGGGCGGCGAGCACGTTGAGGGCGATGCCCGTCAGAATCAGCCCACCGCCCACGGCCTCGGCCCGCTCGAAGGGCTCGCCGAGGAACCAGTTCGTGCTCGCGATCCCGACCACGGGCACGAGCAGCGCGAAGGGCGCCACCGTGGCGGCCGGGTAGCGAGCGAGCAGGCGGTTCCACAGGGGGAAGGCGAGCAGCGTCACCGGATAGGCGATGAACAGGATCACGGCGCCCGTGCGCCAATCGGCCCGCGCGAGCCCGTGCGCCGCCGCCGCCGGCCCCTCGAACACCAGCGACAGGAGAAGGAGCGGCGGCGTCGCGGCAAGGCTCGCCCAGACCATGAAGGCCAGCATGTCGATGGCGCCGGCCGCCTTCACGACGAGGTTCGCGGCCGCCCAGGCCAGGGCGGCGGCGAGGACCATGAGGAGGGGCAGCAGGGCGGCGCTCTGCGCCTGCCACGCCGCGATGATCGCGACGCCGCAGGCGGCCACCGCCCCGCCGACGACCTGCAGGCCGCCCGGCCGCTCGCGGAAGAGCGCGAAAGCGAGGCCGATCGTGAAGAACACCTGGACCTGGACGACCAGGGAGGAGAGGCCGGCCGGCATCCCGAGCGCGATGGCCAGGAACATCAGCCCGAACAGGGCGACGCCGTGGAAGAGGCCGAAGGCCAGCACGAGGCGGGCCGGTGCACGGGGCGGCCGGACGAAGAGGACCGCCGGGAACGCGGCGAACAGGAAGCGGAGCGCCGTGAGCAGCAGGGGCGGCAGGGTCTCGAGGCCGACCTTGATCGCCACGAAGGCAAGGCCGAGCAGCAGGGCGACGAGCAGCGCCGCCAGAACGTCCCGGACCGCCATCGCGTCAGCTCCCCCTGTCGGACCGTGCCGGCTCACCCGGTTCAGCGCCCGGCCCGACGCTCTGCCGCGGAGCGCCGGCGAAATCCAGGTACGGCGGTCGCGGACAACGCGCACCGCGTCCGGCGACACGGTCCGGACGGATGCGCGGGCCGGCCCTGTCGTCGGCGGATTTGTGGGTCGCGCCAAGCCGCGCTAGAGCACGGCCACCATGTCCCACAACACCTTCGGCCACCTGTTCCGCGTCACCACCTTCGGCGAGAGCCACGGGGTGGCGCTCGGCTGCGTGGTGGACGGTTGCCCGCCCGGCCTGCCGCTGGAGGCCGCCGAGATCCAGGCGGAGCTCGACCGGCGAAAGCCCGGCCAGTCGCGCTTCACCACGCAGCGGCGCGAGCCCGACGCGGTGAAGATCCTCTCGGGCGTCTTCGGCGACGACCGCACGGGGGGGCGCCAGTTCACCACCGGCACGCCGATCGCGCTGGTGATCGAGAACACCGACCAGCGCTCGAAGGATTATTCCGAGATCCGCGACAGCTACCGGCCGGGCCACGCCGACTACACCTACGAGGCCAAGTACGGCATCCGCGACTATCGTGGCGGCGGGCGCTCCTCGGCGCGCGAGACCGCCGCGCGTGTGGCCGCCGGCGCCATCGCCCGCAAGGTCGTCCCCGGGATCACGATCCGCGCCGCCCTGGTGCAGATGGGCCCGCACGCGATCGACCGCGCCCGCTGGGACTGGGAGGAGGTCGCCCGCAACCCGTTCTTCTGCCCCGATCCGCAAGCCGCCAAGCTCTACGAGACCTATCTCGACGGCATCCGCAAGGACGGGTCATCCATCGGCGCGGTGATCGAGGTGGTGGCCGAGGGCGTGCCCCCGGGCCTCGGCGCGCCGCTCTACGGCAAGCTCGACGCGGATCTGGCCGCCGCCATGATGTCGATCAACGCCGTCAAGGGCGTCGAGATCGGCGACGGCTTCGCGAGCGCGGCGCTCCGCGGCGAGGACAACGCCGACGAGATGCGCGCGGGCAACGCCGGCCCGGCCTTCCTCGCCAACCACGCGGGCGGGATCCTCGGCGGCCTCTCCACGGGCCAGCCCATCGTCTGCCGCTTCGCGGTCAAGCCGACCTCCTCGATCCTCACGCCGCGCCGCACCGTCACCCGCGAGGGCCGCGACGCCGAGATCGTCACCAAGGGCCGCCATGACCCCTGCGTCGGCATCCGCGCCGTGCCGGTGGCCGAGGCCATGATGGCCTGCGTGCTCGCCGACCACTATCTGCGCCACAGGGGGCAGGTCGGCTGAAGCTTCGGCCGAGCCGATCGCCCGCACGAAACCCGAGAAGTCCCGTGCCCCACCACTCCGTCACCGAGGCCATCGAGGCCTTTGCCCGCGGCGAGATCGTGGTCGTCACCGACGACGACGACCGCGAGAACGAGGGCGATCTCGTCGTCGCGGCCTCGCTCTGCACGCCGGAGAAGATGGCCTTCATCATCCGCAACACCTGCGGCATCGTCTGCGCGCCGGTGACGCTCGCGGAGGCGCGCCGCCTCCACCTCGCCCCGATGGTGGCGGCCAACGACGCGCCGCTCGGCACCGCCTTCACGGTGACGGTCGACGTCAAGCACGGGCTGACCACCGGCATCTCGGCCGAGCAGCGCTGCAACACGGTCCGGGCGCTCGCCAACGGCAACATGGGCGCGGGCGATTTCGTGCGCCCCGGCCACGTCTTCCCCTTGATCGCCCGCGACGGCGGGGTGCTGATGCGCTCAGGGCACACCGAGGCCGCGGTCGATCTCTGCCGGCTCGCCAAGCTCCCGCCGGTCGGCGTGATCTGCGAGCTCGCCAACGACGACGGCACGGTGATGAAGGGGCCGCAGATCACGGCCTTCGCGGAGACGCACAAGCTCCGCCAAGTCTCGGTCGCGGACCTGATCGCCTACCGGCAGGCCCGCGAGAAGCTCGTCGAGCGGGTCGGCCAGTTCCCGGTCAGGACCGAGCACGGCCCGATGACCGGCTACGCCTACACCACGCCCTTCGAGACGATCCAGCAATTCGCCTTCGTGCACGGCGAGATCGGCGACGGGCGCGACATGCTGGTGCGTCTGCACCGCTCGAACGTCGTCGCCGACGTGATCGAGGGCGGCCGCCAGATCGAGGCGGTGATGGCCCGCTTCGCCCGCGAGGGCCGCGGCGTGCTGGTCTACCTGCGCGACGGCACAGCGGGTGTGCCGCTCCAGCGCGTGTCGGAGGGCGGGACCGAGGAAGGCGCCGAGGCGCAGCGCGTGCGCCAGTGGCGCGAGGTCGGCCTCGGCGCCCAGATCCTGCGCGACCTCGGCGTCGTGTCGATCCGCAACCTCTCGACCGCCTCGCGGTCCTATGTGGGCCTGTCGGGCTTCGGCATCGAGCTGGTCGGGGACGAGCTGCTGGAGGGGTGAGCCCAGTTCAGGCCGCGGGCAGGTCCTCGGCGGCGCGTCGGAGCGCCGCGTTCAGGCGCGCCTGCCATCCTAGGCCGGTCGCGCGGAACCGATCGAGGATGTCCCGGTCGATGTTCAGGCTGACCTTCTCCTGAGCGACTGCTCGCTCCCGAGCCTGCAGGATCCTACGCAGCAACTCGGGCTGGGTCTCGGCTAAAGGTCGCGCCAGCGCGAAATCGGCCTCTGTCAGTTCAGGATTGTCGGGATCGGCAGCGATCCCGGCCTGGATGCGTGCCTCCTCGGCATCAGAGATAGGGGGCAGGTCAAGGTCTGGCTTCGGCATAGAGCCTCCTCTCGATACGGCTCGCAGGCCGCAGGCTCACCAGAGCGATAGCCTGCGATCCGAGGGGCGACAGGATCGCCGCGACGACGAGCCTGCCCTCGAAAACTCCGACGAGCCGCTTGCGCGGCCTGCCCCGCGCGCTGTTCGACGCCCCTAGATCGACCGCGGAGGCGAAATCGAAGCCCGCTTCGAAGGTCGCAAAGTCCAGGCCGTGCTTGGCGAGGTTGGCGACCCGCTTCGGCTCGTCCCAGACGATCACCATAGCAAGAGATACGGTTCGCGACTGGCGGCTTCAACGCCGGTCACGGTTCACCTCACCGCCCCATCAGCGCGTCCACGTGCTCGTAGACGGACTTGCCGAGCCCCTCCAGGCTGTAGCCGCCCTCCAGGATCGAGACGAGGCGGCCGCCCGCGTGGCGGTCGGCGAGTTCGAGGAGGCGCCGGGTGGCCCAGCCGAAATCGGCCTCGTCGAGGCGCAGGTTCGCCAGCGGGTCGAGCCGGTGCGCGTCGAAGCCCGCCGAGACCAGGATCAGGTCGGGCCGGAAGGCATCGACCCGGGCCACGATCGCCTCGAAGGCCTCGCGGAACACCGCGCCGTCGTCGTTCGGCCGCAGCGGCACGTTGACGATGGTGTCCTTCGCGCCCCGCTCGGAGGCCGCGCCCGTGCCGGGGAAGAGCGGCATCTGGTGCGTCGAGGCGTACATCACCGTGCCGTCGTCCCAGAAGATGTCCTGGCTGCCGTTGCCGTGGTGCACGTCCCAATCGACCAGCGCCACGCGGGAGACGCCGTGATGCGTGCGGGCGTAGCGGGCCGCGATCGCCGCCTGGTTGAACACGCAGAAGCCCATCGCCCGCTCGCGCTCGGCGTGGTGACCGGGCGGGCGCATCGCCACGAAGGCGTTCGAGCACTCCTTGGCCATCACCGCGTCGACCGCGTGGTTGGCGCCGCCGACGGCCCGGAGCACCGATTCCAGGGTGCCGGGCGACATCACCGTGTCGCCGTCGATCGCGACCATCCCCTCCTTCGGCGCGGCGGCGACGATCGCCTCGACGTAGGCTTCCGGATGGGCGAGCGCGGCGACCGAAGGCTCGGCCCGGGGCGCCTGCACCCGCACGAGGCCGGCGAAGCGCTCGTTCTCCAGCACGCGCTCGACGGCGCGGATCCGGCTCGGCCGCTCGGGATGGCCCTCGGGCACGATGTGGTCGAGGGCGGACGGGTGGCTCACGTACAGGGTGGTCACGGCTGAACTCAAGCCTCCCGGCGGGGCCGGCGCATCTGTCGCGCGCCTGCAACAGCCCCGGCCAATGTGCCAGGACGGAACGCGCGAGGCTACGGCGAAGTGCCCGCGCTGGCTATGGTTCCCCGACCTCCTGAAACCATTCGAACAAACGGGGGGCTGCCCGCGGGCAGGACGTCACGCGCACCGTCCCGATCATAGCGCCTGCCGTCGGCCCGAGGCCGCGACTTCGAGGCGGTGCCCGACCCCAGGGTCGGGCACCGCCTTCATGGACCCGGAAGCCTCGTGGCGCGGGGGGCAGGGCACCGACGGCCTCAGGAACCGGGCCGCGATATGCCGGGCCGCGATATGCTGGGCGGCGACATGCCGGGCCCGCTGGCCTCCGCCTTCTCCAGGATGATCTCCGCCAGGGTGTGGTAGAGGCCGCCGCGGCAGACCGCCTTCGAGGCCGCGTCCGCCAGCAGCGCCGCCAGCATCAGGGGGATCATCATGGCGTGGTCCTGGGTCATCTCGGTGACGATGACGAAGCTGGTGATCGGCGCCTGCAGGACGCCCGTCAGGTAGGCCACCATCCCGATCAGCACGAGGGCGCCGACGGGCACGTCCGCGAACAGACCGTGCAGCGCGCCCCCCATCCCGGCGCCGACCGCGAGCGAGGGCGCGAACAGGCCGCCCGGGATGCCGCTGACCGAGGAGAGCACGGTCGCCAGGAACTTCAGGGGGGCGAAGTCGGGATGCGCCGCGCTCTCCCCATGCAGGATCGCGCGGGCCTCCTCGTAACCGGTCCCGTAGACCGCCCCGCCCGAGGCGAGCCCGCACAGGGCCACGCCGAGGCCGCAGAGGCCCGCGAAGGCGACCGGATGGCGGGCGATCCAGCGCCCGGCCCGGCCGGGCAGGCCCCGCGCGAAGGCGATGACGAGGCGGCTGAACAGGCCGCCCGCCAGCCCGCCGAGGGCACCCAGGACCGCGACCACGAGCCAGGCCTGTCCGGACGGCAGTTCGGCGCGTGCGGTGCCGAAATAGGTGTAGTTGCCGGTGAGCCAGAGCGCGGTGAGGCCCGCCGCGACGATGCCGGCGACGATGAGCCCCGAGGAGCGGGCCTCGTAGGCCCGTCCGAGCTCCTCGATGCCGAAGACGATGCCGGCGAGCGGCGTGTTGAAGGCTGCCGCGACACCGGCCGCGCCGCCCGCCAGGATCACGCCGGGCAAGCGCTCGGGCGTCAGCCGGCCGAAGGCGGCCATGATCGCGGCGCCCACCTGCACGGTCGGGCCCTCGCGGCCGGCGGAGGCGCCGCAGAGCAGGCCAAGGCTCATCACGGCGATCTTGCCCGCCGCCACCCGCAGCGAGATCAGGGCGTGGCGCAGGCCCGGGTCGCGGGTGTGGCGCGCGGCGATCACCTGGGGAATGCCGGAGCCCTGCGAATTCGGGAACACGGTGCGGACGAGCAGCGCCGCGAGCGCGAAGCCGGCGGGCGTCAGGAGGAGCGCGATCAGCGGGGAGGGCGCGGCGATCCGCCGGAACAGCACCTGCGCCCCGTCGGCGAGCTTGGCCATGAGCACCGCGGCGAGCCCGACGCCGATGCCGCCGAGCAGGAACATCAGCCGTCCGCGCCAGATCGGGAAGGCGTCGGCGGAGGCCCGGCGCAGGCGCGACAGGGCGGATCGGTAGCGCAGGCGCGGCATGTCCTCGGTCCAGTGGCCCCGGTCACGATAGGCCGGCGCGGAGCACCCGCCAGCCCGGCCACGCCTCGGCGGCGGGGATAAGCCTCAGAAACTCAGGCCGAAGCGCAGCCGGGTCTGGTGCCGGTCGAAATTCGTGAGGTCGAGCGGGCGCGGGGCGCCCTCCGCGGAACCCGCCACCTGGAAGCTCCAGGTGAAGGAGGCCCAGGCCTGCGGGGTCAGCGTGGCGTAGAGGGTGGGTCCGAGATAGACCGCCCGTCCGCTGAACCGGTCGAGCCCCAGACCCTCGAAGGCCTGCGCGTAGCGGGCCTCGGCGCCGACGAACAGGCCGGGACCGGCCTCGTAGGCAAGCGCCCCCGCGAGTTCGAGGCCGGAGCTGCGCAGGCGCTCGCCGCTGCCGTCGAGCCGGGCCGCGGCGAGCGAGAAGCCGAGATTGACGGCGGCCACGAGGCTGCCCGGCACGATCTCCCAATCGGCGAGCAGCGCGGCGTCGAGCCCGTAGCTCTCGGCCGGCAGCCCCGAACCGGTATCGACCCGGCCGACGCTCGGCACGACGTTGAGGGTGAGGCCGAACGGGCCTTCCCGCCGGTCGATGAGGCGCAGGCGCGTCTCCAAGAAGGCGCCGCTCAGCCCGCCGGTGCCGCGGTCGGCGAGGCCCGGCACGCCTGCGGCGGCGAAGCGGTGGAAGCCGATGCCGGGCGCGATCCGGAAGGAGGCGTCGAGCGGGATCTTCAGGACAAGCCCGCCATCGACCGCGCGGAAGCGGCCGCCGCCCCGTCCGGACCGCCCGGTGGCCTCGAACTCGAACTCCACCTCGCCCGGCACGCCGATGTCGGAGCCCTCGACGAAGCCGAACAGGTGCTCGCTGTCGAGGCCCGCGGGTGCCGCGTTCTCCCGGGCGGTCGGCCGATCCTGGGCGGGGGCGGGCAGGGCGCCCGCGAGAAGGCAGGACAGGACGGGGGCGAGGCCGCGCGCCACCCTTCCGAGAACCGAGCCTTGCCCCATACCCACGCGCATCGCACCGCTCCGGCTATCAGATATAGCTTATGCTATATCTGATAGCCGGAGCGTCTCAGGCGTCAAGGGCCGAGGGGCGGCGGCGAGCGCGGGCACGGCGGCGGACGTAGGATCCCCGTCGGAGGACGGGATCCGCGACTTCGGGCCCCTCGGCGAGACGCATAGTTTGAAGCGCCATTCCTGAGGATCGGATCGGGCACGAACCGCGCCGCGCTCCCGCTACCGTGCGGGCGAGGGGATCCGTGCCGCGCCCGGGGCTCCGACGGATCTCTCCACGACGGCACGCGCAGGCTTGGCCCTACGCGACCTCCCCTCGTCCGCCGGGAAGGGGGGAGCGCCGGATGGGTCCGCGTCGCGTCGGACCGGAAACCGTCGCGGAGAAGGCCGGCCCCGCCCTCAGAAGTCCTGCGGCCGGCCCTCCGCGGCGCAGAGATCGGCGACCGTGCGCAGATAAGCCTTGGCGTCGAACTTCCGCAGCGAGTTCTCGCTCTGGTAGCGCACGGTGCCGAAGACCTTGCGCTTCGCCCAGGGGCGGTCGTGCAGACCGTAGACCCAGGCGACGTTGGTGAAGGAGTTCGCGTCGCGCCCGTCGAGGAAGTAGCGGTTGTTGAGCCTGAGCGTCCGGGCGAAGCCCTCCTCGGGGGAGGGGGACCATTCGAGGATCTTCTTGCCCCAGTACATGCGCAGGTGGTTGTGCATGTAGCCGGTCTCGCGCATCTCGGCCTGCGCGGCGTTCCAGTACCGGTCGTGGGTGCGGCCCGCGGCGAGATCCTTCTCGTCGTAGAGATGCGGGCGCGGGTCGTCGGCGTGCTCGGCCAGCGTCTTGCGGGCCCATTCGGGCACGGCCTGCGCGTAGGCATCGTAGCGCGCGGTGTAGTGGACGTGATTCATCGCGAGTTCGCGGCGGACGATCACCTCCTCGAGGTACGAGGCGCGGTCGTCGGCATCGCCGTCCTTCGCCCCCCGGACGGCCAGCGCGATCTCGACGGGCGAGATCTGGCCGAAATGCAGGTAGGGGCTCATGTGCGAGGCCGCGCCGGCCTCCGGCCGGTTTCGCCCGGCCCCGTAGCCCGCGAAGGCCTCGGAGAGGAAGGCCTTGAGGCGACGCCGCGCCTCGGTTTCGCCGCCGCGGAAGCGCTGCACCGGCGGCACGGAGCGGTCGAGGGTCATGCCGGCGAGCACCGCGTCGGGATCCGAGACGTCGATCTCGGAGCGGAGCTTCAGCCCGTCCGCACGGTGCTTCACCCGGCGCGCGGTGAGAGGCTCCAGGAACTGGTCCCAGACCCGGTGGAGCTTGGGCCGAAGCGTGCGGGCCGCGTGCTCGTGCTTGGGGGAGGCCGTCTCGACCGGCACCACCACGTCGCCCTCGACCTGCACGATGCGGGTCTCGACGCCCTCCGCGATCTCGGCGTACCAGCCCCTCTGGATCGCGAGGTAGCCGCGGTCGAGGACCAGCAGGGCGGCTTCGCGGGCGAGGTCGATCGCGACCGCGGCCGGGGAGGCCTTGCGCATGACGAAGCCGACCCCGCGCCGCTCCAGCCCCGCGGCCGCGTCGGCCAAGCCCTGGAGCAGGAAGGCGTAGTGCCGGGCATTGGCCTCGGGAAAGCCGCTCGCCCCATCGAGCAGGCCGAAGCAGGCGACCACCGGCAGCCCGAGCCGGTTCGCCTCCTCGATGGCGAGTTCCAGGGCCGGGTTGTGGTGGGCGCGGTTGGCCTGCTGGAGCAGGTAGAGGACGTAGGCGCCCTCGGGCCGGGGCTCGACGTCGTTGAGCACCCGGACACGCTGCCCCTGGATCGCCATCGTGCAAACTCCCGCCGAACCTCGGTCGAGAGCTAGGGCGGCGCAGCGCCCGCGACCGCGACCGCGCCCTGGCATGCGACATTTCGGACACAGGCGCGCGCGATGTGTTGCACCGCACGATGAACGACAGTGCTCCTGCCCCAATGCCCTTGAAAGTCAGCCGACGCGGGAGCAGATTGTGCATCGCGGGATCGCGATGGCGTCGCGCTCCCGCAGCCCTCTTTGGGCGTTTCCTCCCTAGACTTCGGGCCGCTCCCTCGGGAGTGGCCTTTTTTCTTGGGCCATGCCCAGCCGCGTCAGCCGCGGGCGCGGGCGCGGATCATGAAGTTGTCGTAGGTGTATTCCGCCACCTGGAACCAGAGATAGGCCTCGTTGCGGAAGGTCTTCATCGCCTCGTAGACGCGGCGGAAATCCGCGTTCTTGGCCGCCATCTCGCCGTAGACGTCGTTGGCGTTCTTGAGCGCCGCCTCCATCACGTCCTGCGGGAAGGGGCGCAATTGCGCGCCGCCGGCGACGAGGCGGCGCAGGGCCTGCGGGTTGCGCGCGTCGTAGCGCGCCTGAACCTCGGCGCCGACCTGGGCGGCCGCCCCCTGCAGGATCGCCCGGTAGGTCTTCGGCAGGCTCTTCCAGCGCTCGGCGTTGATCCAGAAGTGGAGCATCGCGCCGCCCTCCCAGAAGCCCGGATAGTGGTAGATCGGCGCGACCTTCTGCAGGCCGAGGCGCTCGTCGTCGTAGGGGCCGATCCACTCGGCGGCGTCGATCCGCTTGGCCTCCAGCGCCGCGTAGATCTCCGGCCCCGCGATCTGCTGCGGCACCACGCCGAACTTCGTCAGCACCTGTCCGCCCAGGCCGCCGATGCGGAACTTCAGGCCCTGCAGGTCGGCGAGTCCCTTCACCTCCTTGCGGAACCAGCCGCCCATCTGCGCGCCCGTATTGCCGCCGGGCAGCGCCACGAGGCCGTACTTGGCGAAGACCTCGCCGAACAGGTCCGCGGCCCCGCCCGCGTTCCACCACGCGTTCTGACCCCGCGCGTTGAGGCCGAAGGGTATGGCGGTGGCGAGCGCGAAGACCGGGTCCTTGCCCGCGCCCAGAGAGGCCGGGCCGTGCCCCATCTCGACCGTGCCGGCGGCGACCGCGTCGATCAGGCCCTCGGGCGGCACCGGCTCGCCGGGGCCCGCCGCCTGGATCTGGAAGCGCCCGTCCGTCGCCTCGCCGACGAGCCGGCCGAGCGTCTCGGCCGCGCCGAACAGGATGTCGAGGTTCTTGGCGTAGGCCGAGGAGAGGCGCCAGCGCAGTTCCGGCATCGCCTGCGCGCCCGCCTCCCGCGCGGAGGCGCCGAGACCCGCCGCGCCGAGCCCCGCCGCCAGGAGCGCGCGTCTCTTCAGGGTCGGGCTGCTGCTCGTCGTCATGGCACCTCGATCGTCCGTCCGCAGCAGAACGGGCCGGGGGCGCGATCCGATCCCCGCGCGAGGCCCGAATCCGCGCGACGGCGCGCCCCTAGCACGGCGAAGCCAGGACTCGAAGCTACCGCTCGAAACCGGGCGGGGCCCGTGCTAGCTCCCGAGCCATGAGCCAGACCGACAGACCGCCCGCCGTTGCCGCCATCACCCTGCACACCGTCTGCGGCCTGCAGGAGCTGGCCGAGCACGGCACGCGCGGGGTCAGCCACGTCCTGTCGCTGCTCGATCCGGGAACGCCCGAGCCCACGGCCTTCGCCGATTACGGGGCGCATCGGCGCACTACGCTGCACTTCCACGACTGCCTCGGTCCGGGCGCCGGGCTGGTGCCGCCCGAGCGCCGGGACGTCGAGGCGATCCTCGAGTTCGGGCGCGGGCTCGACGGAGCGGACGGACACCTGCTCGTGCACTGCCATTACGGGCTGTCGCGCTCGACGGCCGCTCTGCTGATCCTGTTCGCGGGCGCGGAGCCCGAAGCGAGCGCCGACGATCTGGTGGCGCGGCTCCACGCGCTGCGCGAGCCCGCTTGGCCGAACACCCGGATGACAGGCTTCGCCGACGACCTTCTCGGGCGCGGCGGCGCGCTAACCGCCGCCGTGCGGCGCCTGCACGCCCTGCAGCTGCGGGTGCGCCCGCACCTCGCGGAGCTGCTGCGCGAGCACGGGCGCGGGCCGGAGATCGACGCGGCGCTGGCACTCTGACGCGACTACTTCCCGGCGGGCGTGAAGGCGCCGTCCTTCCAGACGTAGAGCACGTAGCCCTGCGCCGTGACGTCGCCCTTGGCGTCGAAGCCGACCGTGCCGAGGACGAGGTCGAACCGCTCGGCGTGGAGCGTCGCCGAGAGCCGCCTCGGATCGGTCGTGTGCGCGAAGTTGCCGGCCGCCACCAGGGCCTGGAGGGCGGCGTAGCCGTAGACCGTCGAGCCGGTCGGGTCGCCGCCCTCGGCCCGGAAGGCCTTCACAACCTCGGCGGCGGCCGGCTGCCGGCTCGGGTCGAGGTAGAAGGTCATCAGCACGCCGTTGCTGGCGGCGCCGGCGATCTTGGCGAAGTCGGACGTGGCGATCGCCGAGGTGCCGAACCATTGCGGCCTGAAGCCCCGCTCGGCCGAGATCTTCACGAGTCGGCCCATCTCGACGGCGTCGCCGCCGTAATAGACCACCTCGATCCCGGCTCCCTTCAGCCGGTCGGCGAGCGCCGCGTCGTCGGCGTCACTCGGCGAGAAGGCGACCGAGAGCGCCTCGTTGGTGCCGATGCGGTTGAGGTTGTCCTTCGTCGCCGCCGCGAGGTTGCGCGAGGCCGGCGTCGTATCTTGGATCAGGGCGATCTTGCGATCGCGAAAACGCTCGGCCAGCACCGCGGCCGAGAGCCGGGCCTGGTCGTCGTCGCGCCCGCAGACCCGGAAGATCGTCGGGAAGCCGCGGTCGGTGAGCCGGGCGGCGACGGAGGCCGCGGTGATCATCAGCGCGCCGTTCTGGGCGTAGACCTCCGAGGCCGCGATCGAGGCGTTCGAGCAGACATGCCCGACGACGAGGCGGACCTCCTGCCGGACGAAGTGGTTGGCGACCGCGACCGCGGTGTTCGAGTCGCAGGCATCGTCCTGCACGTCGAGCACGATCTGCCGCCCGTCGAGACCGCCCCGGGCGTTGGCGTCGCGCGCGGCCGCCTCGATGCCGCGCAGCACCTGCTCGCCCACCGCGACGTAGGCGCCCGAGCGCGGCACGGCCACACCGATCGTCACCGCGTCCGGTGCACCGTTCGTCGTCCGGTTCTGGGCAACGGCCGGCAGGGTGGAGACGGCGAGGGTGAGGGCGAGCAGACGCGCGCGGAGGCCCGCACGGCCGGGCCGGGCGGGAGCGAGCCGGTGCAGGGGGTTCGCCCCGCGCGGGAATCCGGGGCCGAGAGCGACGCGTCCGATCTTCATCGGGGCCCTTCTAGAACCGTTTCCGCGCCCACGAAATCGGCTCCCGATCATCGGACGTCACGAAGGCGCCCGATGCGGGTCGGGCTCGGGCCTTGAGCCTCGCCGCAGGAAACGACGAAGCGTGGCCCGAAGGCAAGGAGGGAATGCGAGGAGGGTTACGCGGCGTCCACAGGGATGCGGATCCTCACTTGCCGTAGGCGTAGATCGCGGCCGCGGATGCGACGGGTCCCGTGACGCTTGAGAAGACGCCGAGGACCTTCTGGAGCTCGGTGTAGGGTGCGTTGGAGACGTAGATCAGGTCGCGGTTGCGCATCCGGAAGGCCTGGGTGGTGAACA
>JAESGJ010000467.1_pt1 | contig 20390 bp, 16 predicted proteins | sample 9266241 | NCBI WGS metagenome assembly JAESGJ01 (sample SAMN14514841, study PRJNA621669) | algae metagenome | isolation source: Brasilonema octagenarum HA4186-MV1 and co-occurring heterotrophs from wet... | place: USA: Manoa Valley, Hawaii | collected 2009-07-20 | reverse complement strand
GCTAAGCTGTGGCGGTGCCAAGGACTGATGAAAACGGCAGGCAGCTAAAGACCCTGTTGGACTACCTCCTCGACGGTGACGTCGACGCCAAGGCGATCTACGACGCCCTCGGCACGTCGAGCAGTACCTATTACCGGCGCATCAAGGAAGCCGACTACCCGAATGCCGAGGAGATGCGGCTGGTCGCCGACCGGTTCAACCTCAGCTACCCCGACCTCCAGGTGCGCTTCGGCCTGATGAGCCGCGAGGAGGTGTGGAGCTACGTCGAGTCCGCACCCCTGTCGGTGGCCACCATCGCCGAACCGGTCACCGAACGGCGCACCGTCCGGCGCCCGCGGCTCCGCGACCTCACGCCGCGGGCGGACGCTCCCCCGCTGTAACTGAAGAATTTGCTGACGGAAATACAGGTCGAAAGCGACATCCCATGGGTCTGGCAGTCCTCATCACGATCACGCTGTTGTGCATTGCGTGGAGCCTGTGGATTCGTCGTGTCACGTGGTCGTGTCGCTGGGAGGTCGCCGCGACGCTGAACATCGCGCTGCAGGGCGTGACGGTTCTGCTGATGTCGCCGCTGGCCTCCGAGACCGTGGGCCACTGGCTGCACGCGCTGACCGGAATGTGGAACCTCGAGGACTACATCGGACACGACATGTACGTGGTGGCTGCCTCGGCCATCGTCTACAACTCGTTGGGACGCCTCCAGGACGACCACGCGATGCAGACCACCTTCAAGCAGTACGTCGAGCGGCCCGCGACGCTGTGCATCCCCCTCCTACTGGCCACCTTCTCGCTCGGCAACGGCGCTGCCGTCTATAACGCCGACTTCTTCGAGGTGCGCACCGACTTCTGGCTCGGCGCCTACTGGATCCTGCTGTGCGGCACGCTCATCTACCTGCTGGGCTACGGCTCGCGGGCGCTGCTGATCCTTCGCAAGGACCCCCGGTCCCGCAGGGTCGCCAACATCTATCTGGCCGCGTCGGTGAGCGGCATGCTGGCCTGCCTGGTCCGCATCATCACGGTCCTGGTGCCGTCGCTGCAGCCGATCGAGAACGGCACCCTGGTGTGGGTGTTCGCCTGCATGTGCGGCGCCGGCTTCGCACTGACGTCGGCGCACTCGTGGCGAATCAAGACCAAGTGGTTCAGCAAGGCGAGCCACTGACCGCTGCGGTCCCGCAGCAACAGGTGTCGACCGAGTCGCAGGGACAGGTCATCGCCCATTCGATGATCGCCCTGGCCCGCACCAGTGTCGCCATTTGAGCATCGATGTCCACCAGCTTGGCCTCGGCCAGTCGGCGGCTCTCCGGACGCCCGGGAGCTTCGTCGGTCAACAGCACGCGAATCTCGTCGAGGCTGAAGCCAGCGGCCTTGCACAGCCCGATCACCTCCAGCCGGGTGAGCACGGCCTGGTCGTAACGCCGTCGCCCGCCGATGCGGTCGGGCGTGGTCAGCAGGCCCTCCTGCTCGTAGAACCGCAGGGTCGTGGCGGCCACGCCGGAACGTTCGGCCACGTCGCCGATGGAGAGGTTCACGGTTCCATCCTCGAAGGGGCTTGACTTGGAGTCAACTCGAAGTCGTTCAATCGAGCCATGACACCCTCCGACGTCCTCACCGCCCTCGCCACGGCCCGCTACGCGCAGTTGCGGACCTTCCGCCGCGACGGCACCCCCGTCGACACCCCCATCTGGTTCGTTCTCGACGCCGACACCCTGGTGTTCCGGACCAAGCAGGGACCGAAGACCCGACGGATCGCCGCGGACCCCCGCGTCGAGTTGTGGCCGTGCGACTACCGCGGCGGATACCGCCCGGGGGTTGCGTCAGTGCACGGTACGGCCAGGATCCTCGACGGCGAGGCGGCCGAGGCGGCCAATACCGCCCTGCACCGGCGCTACGGTTGGCAGTACAACACCGTTCCGCTGCTCAAGCTGCCCGGCGTGAAGAACGTCGACCACGCACTGCCGCTGCGGGAGAAGTTCCGCCGCGCGACCTCGAAGACCGTCTGGCCGGACAGCGCAATCGTCGAAGTGAACATCACTAGTGGTGATGGGAAAACCGTTGTGCCAGAGAGTTCTTCAACTCCGGTCGACTCGCCGCGACGAGCGTGAACATGGCGTAGCGGGCGAGCAGCTGCGCCGGTGACGACCGGAGGATCGCCGGACCCCCCTCGCTGGCGACCAACGTCGCCGCCGCGCGGAGGGCGAGTTCGGCGCCCTCGGCCCTGGCCTCGAGCAGACGTCGGGAATCCGCCAGCCCGGCGTCGAGTCTGCGGCGGACGGCGTCGGCATCGGTCCTGATCGCGTCGGCCTCACCGCCACGGCCGGCGTCCTCGAGGAGCGCTGCGCAGCGCCGGACCACCCCGAGGGGCAGGGTGCCGTTGCACCTGGACCCGAAATTCTGGTTGGCCATGAACTCGGCCCGCGTGACGCGGCCGACGACGCGGTCGTCACGGACGAACAAGCCGTCGACGTCCACCGACACCGTCCTGGTGGCGTCGGCCACGAACAGGTCCTGAGCGGTGACCGAGGCGATTCCCGGCGCGGTCACTGCCGGCACGACGGCGGCGACGATGTCACCGGTGTCGATCTCGGCCGCCGACACCACCAGCACGTCGATCACGCCCCAGCCGCTGACGAACGGTGCGTGGCCGGACAATCGCCAACCGCCCTCGGCGCGCTCGGCCCGCATCCGTGGCGGGACGGGGACGGCGCCCGCATAGGCGACGCCCGCGCGCACCCGACCGGCGGCCAACCCCGGCACCAGTTCGTCGCGCAGGGCCGTGTTGGCGGACGCCGCGATCGACGCCAATGCGCCGTGATGCTGGACCCAGGTGAACGCCGTGGCGAGACACCCGCTCGCGACGGTCTCGAGGATCTCGGTGAAGTCGGTCAACTCGAGACCGGGCCCGCCTGCCGCCGCCGGCGCCGCGATCCCGTACAGGCCCGCTTCGGCGAGTGCCTGCCAGTGCGACGGCGGAATGGCGCCGGTGCGGTCGACGTCGACGGCGGTGGGAAACAGCACCGTGTCGGCGACGTCGTGTGCCAGATCCACCAGAGATGCGCTCATGACGCCGACCGTATCCGGTGAATCACGCTCCCCACGGGCTCCGCAGCGCGGAGAGGGCCCGAATCGGGCTTTCACACACGTTGCGACACCTGGCCTCGCCTGTGTGTACCGCATGGCAGCCCGGCAACCACACCGATGCGGTAGCGCCAATGCGTCGTCGGCGACATGCGCAGCTCACAGCCGTGCGGGATGACGGATACGGCACTAGATCATCATGGTCATCGAATTCTGGTGAATCGCAATTGATTTGCTGTGCTTGCGGCGACATGCGCGATGCGGCATCGGCATTCGGCGCGCCCTGGTGACACTTGCCGCTTGATTACGCGTCTTGTGTTCTCATTCCCTAAGCTCGACATACGTTTTCCCGTCACGCCGTCCGAGAGGGGCCCAGCAATGCCCGACTCGTCGATCCCGGAGATCCTCCGCGAACGCGCCAGCCTGCAGCCGAATGACACGGCATTCACGTTCATCGACTACGAGCAGGACTGGGACGGCGTCTCGACGAGCCTGACGTGGGGCCAGCTCTACCGCCGCACCACGAACCTCACGCTGGAACTCAGCGAAGTGGCCAAGACCGGCGACCGCGCCGTCATCATCGCACCCCAGAACCTCGAGTACCTGGTGGCGTTCCTCGGCTCGCTGGAGGCGGGGCTCATCGCCGTTCCGCTGTCGACTCCGATGGTGGGCGCGCACGACGAGAGGGTCGGCGCCGTGCTGCGGGATGCCGCGCCGACCGTGGTGCTCACCACGTCGTCGATCTCGAGTCTGCTGGCACCGTATCTGGAGCCACGGGAGGGCCTTCCGACGCCGACCGTGATCGAGGTCGACACGTTGGACCTGGACGGCCGGCACCGCGCGATCCGGCGCAAGGAGCCCCGTCCGACCACGGCGTATCTGCAGTACACGTCGGGCTCGACGCGGACTCCCGCCGGCGTCATGGTCACGTACCGAAACCTGTCGGCGAATTTCGAGCAGGTCATGCGCGACTTCTTTCCCGAGTACGGAAAGGTCGCTCCCCCGGGCACGACGGCCGTCTCCTGGCTGCCCTTTTACCACGACATGGGACTCTTCCTGGGCGTCTGTGCTCCCATCCTCGGCGGGTGGCAGACCGTCATCACGACGCCGTTGTCGTTCCTCGCCAGGCCTGCGCGGTGGATCCAGTTGATCGCCAAGAGCCCGAACGCCCTGACGGCGGGACCGAACTTCGCCTTCGAGCTCGCCGCGGGCCGCACCACGGACGAGGACATGGCGGGCCTCGACCTGAGTGGCGTCGTCGGCGTGGTCAGCGGCGCCGAGCGCGTTCACGAGGCCACGCTGAAGCGTTTCATCAACAGGTTCAGCAAGTTCGGGCTGCCGAACAAGGCCATCAAGCCGAGCTTCGGCATGGCCGAGGCCACCCTGTTCGTGGCCACCCGTGCACCGGAAGACGCCCCGGTCACCGTCAACTTCGACCTCGACGAGCTCTCCGCGGGCAACGCGAAGGAGTGCGCGCGCACCGAGGGGACGCCGCTGGTGAGCTATGGCACGCCGTTGCGGTCGGAAGTGCTCATCGTCGATCCGGAGACCCGGATCGAATGCCCTCCCGGCAAGGTCGGCGAGATGTGGCTGCGCGGCGAGAACGTCTGCCTCGGCTACTGGGACAAGCCCGAACAGACCGAGCACACGTTCAACGGTCGGATCGTCGATCCAGCGCCCGACACGGTGGACGGCCCGTGGCTGCGCACGGGTGATCTCGGGTTCATGCACGATGACGAACTCTTCGTCGTCGGCCGCATCAAGGATCTCCTGATCATCCGCGGGCGCAACCACTACCCCGACGACATCGAAGCCACGATCCAGGAGGTCACCGGCGGGCGCGTCGCGGCGATCTCGGTGCAGGACGAGCGGACCGAGCAGCTGGTCGCCATCATCGAGGTCAAGAAGCGCGGTGACACCGAGGACGAGATCCTCGAGCGGTTGCAAGAAGTGAAACGCGATGTCACGTCGGCGATCTCGACCGCCCACGGCATCTCAGCGGCGGACCTCGTCCTGGTGCCCAGGGGCGCGATCCCGATCACGACCAGCGGCAAGATCCGGCGGTCCTCGTGTGCCGAGTACTACCGCAAGGACCAGTTCGCACGCTTGGACGACGGCCTCGTCTCCGCAGGCCCGCGCTAGCGGATGATCCGGTAGCCGAACGACTTCTGAAGTCGCATCGGCAGAAGCGAGACGAGCGTCCACCGGGCGAACAGCCGCCAGTACCCCACCGTCTCGAACCGCCGCGTCGACGTGTGGACGGTGCGCGTCGGCATGAAGAAGAAGTCGCCGGATTCGCGAGCCCGCTTGATCAGTGCGAGGTCCTCGCCCATGGTGAGGCGTTCGTCGAACCTGATGTCGGGAAACAGTGAGCGCCGCGCGATCTGGATGGCGTACGAGCCCTTTCCGAGACGGTGTGCCACGTCGTAGTAGGCGAACCACGCGCGGGCCCGTCGGCCCCCGCCGAGTGGTTGAACCCTGGTGGTGCCCACGGCCAGTCGATCGCCGCCGTGACGGACGGTCCGCTCCAGGTCGTTGAGGAAGTCCTCCCCGAGCACCGTGTCCGCGTCGAGGAACACCACCCAGTCCGCCGACGGAGACATCCGGTCGATGCCGAAGTTCTTCGCCGCGGAGACTCCGGTGGCATCGCTGGCGAACACTCGAATGTTGCTGCTTTCGAAGCTCTTTGCGATGTCCAGCGTCCGGTCCGACGAGCCGTTCTCGACGACGATCGCCTCGTAGCGATCATGGGGGTAGTCGAGCCCGGCTACCGCTTGGAGCGTGGCGCCGAGGTAGCGTTCCTCATTGTGGGCGGGAACGATTATCGAAAAGCGGGGCCGTCCAAGCACATGGCCGATGGTAACCGGCCGTCGGCAGTTCCAGCGATCCGCCCCATCTGAGCTGCCAAGCGTCTCACCTGCCTCGAAGCTTGCGACGCAATTCCACCGCAAAGAAGTCCCCGCACGGGGCGGCCGACCCCGACTGGCTCGGACACCCTTGGCGGCCAAGGACTTCGAAAAGTGCGGTGACCATGGGGCCGGTGGCGACGCTCGCTGCGCGGTATCGTGACAATCCGTGATCGAGCTTCGAGATCTGGCGAAGACCTTCGGAGGGACGGTTCCCGCGCTGCGGGGCGTGACCTTCGGTGTGCCCTCGGGCTCGATCTGCGCCTTGCTGGGCCACAACGGCGCCGGCAAGACCACGGCGATCAAGATCCTCTCCACGCTGATCAAGCCGACGTCCGGCGAGGCCATCGTGGCGGGGTACGACGTCGTCCGCTATCCCGCCGAGGTACGGGCCAGCATCGGCGTCACCGGCCAGGATGCCGCGGTCGATCCCCTGCTGACCGGACGTGAGAACCTCGTCCTCTTCAGCCGCCTGATGGGCATGAAGCGCAAGCAGGCCCGCGTCCGCGCCGACGAGTTGATCGAACAGTTCGACCTCGTCAAGGCAGCCAATCGGCCGGTGATGAACTACTCGGGCGGCATGCGCAGGCGCGTCGACATCGCGGCGGCCCTGGTCTGTCCCCCGAAGGTGCTCTTCCTCGACGAGCCGACGACCGGGCTGGACCCCCGCAGTCGTCGCGACGTCTGGTCACTGGTCGCGTCCCTGGCCTCCCAGGACGTCACCGTGCTGCTGACGACGCAGTATCTCGAGGAGGCCGACGTGCTGAGCGACTCCATCGTCATTCTCGACTCCGGCCAGGTCATCGCTTCGGGCACGTCCGACGACCTCAAGCGTCTCGTCGGGTACGGCTTCTGCCAACTCACCCCGGTCAACGCCGCGGATCTGCCGCGAGTTGCCATGGCGCTGGCCGACTTCGGCGAGGTGGAGAAGGACACCAGGGAGAACACGGTGTCGGTGCCCGCCCCGGACGGAGCCGCCACGCTGACCGAGGTGCTCCGCCGCGTCGAGCGACTCGGTGTCGAGCTCATCGACATCTCGCTGCGCAAGCCGTCGCTGGACGAGGTGTTCCTCCAGCTGAGTTCGGCGCCCACCACCACGGTCAGCCCGTCCGCGGCCGGATGACCGCTCTGGCAGCGCTCGTCGAGCGCGTGATCCTCGGGACCATCCGCGACCGCGACCTGCTGCTCGCGGTCCTGGTGCCGGCGGGTACGTTCGTCGGCTTCAACTTCGCGCTGCAACACGTGATCGACACGGGCGGTTTGAGTTACGCCCAGTACGTGCTCCCTGCCGTCGTCGTGCAGGCCATCCTGCTCGGTGCGCTGACGACCGCCGACCGGGCCGCCCGCGACCAGTCGACCGGGCTCGGGGTCCGGTTGCGAACGCTGCCGATCGCCCCCTCGGCACCGCTCATCGCCAGGATGACCTACTGCCTGCTCCGCAGCCTCATCGTCGTCGTCGCCACGGCGATGGTGGGCTTCGTGTTCGGCTTCCGCATGAACGCCGGACCCGGATATGCGCTGGCGTTCGTGGTCCTCGTCATGGCGTTGACGTTGGCGCTGTCGCTCGGTGCGGACGCCATGGGCACCAGGATCAGGCAGACGGATGCCTCCAGCCAGTTGCTGCTCATTCCCCAGCTGCTCCTGGTGCTGCTGTCGACGGGCATGGCGCCGGTCGAGTCGTTCCCGGAGTGGGTCCAGGGCTTCGTGCGCTACCAGCCCGTCTCACAGGTGACGCAGACCCTGCGCAACTTCACCGAAGGTGATGTGGCACTGGACAATCTGGCGATCAGCCTGCTGTGGTGCGTCGGCCTGATCGCGGCCTTCGGCTACGTCGCTCTGCGCGTCCAGAGGCGCGTCCGATGACGACGGCCGCGTTGCCGCATCCGGTCAGGACGGCGTTTCTCTCGGAGAGCCTGGTGCTGGCGGGTCGGCAGTTCACCAGGTGGCGGCGCCATCCTGCGGTTCCCATCCAGGGCATCCTGTTCCCGACCTTCCTACTGATCACCTACCACCTCCTGGTGAGCAAGTCGATGATGCAGTTGACGGGCGCCAACAGCCTGTACGGCCTGGTTCCGGTGTGCGCCGTGGCCGGCGGGATGTTCGGGGCGCTGGGGGCGGCCCTGACCATCCCCCACGAGCGCGACTGCGGACTGCTGGCGCGGTTCTGGACGCTTCCCGTGCACCGGGCGAGCGCACTGACCGGCCGGCTGATCGCGGAGGCGGCCAGAACGTTCCTCGGCAGTGTCCTGATCACGTTGGTGGGCGTGGCCTTCGGGCTGCGCTTCCAGAGTTGGACGGCCGTCGTCCCGTTTCTCCTGGTGCCCGTCCTGGTGGTCGTCGTGTTCGCGACGATCGTCATCTCGGTGGCACTGCACTCCGGTGGTGCCACGATGTTCACCTGGCTCGGGATGGGCTCGGTGGCACTCGTGTTCGGCAACGCCGGCGTCGCGCCGCTGGAGATGTTCCCCGGCTGGATGCGCACGCTGGTGCACTATCAACCGATGTCGCCGACGATCGACGTCATGAAGCAGTTGTCGGTCGGCGGCCCGTACGTCGCCTCGATGATCGCGATGGTCGCGTGGGCCGTCGGTGTCGCCGCGATCTTCGGCCCCTTGGCCGTCCGCCGGTACCGCGTGGTGACCGCGGCGTAGCCGCCACGGCCCGACATTTCCCGCATCCCGGCCCCGGCCACCGTCGCATCGCCCCGGTCGGGGCGATGGCATGCGATGGCACGCTCCCGATGCGGCGTCGGCAATGCCCCCTGTGCCCATCGGACGTTTGCCAGATCTGCTCTATTCGCGAATATTCGACGATATTTCCGTTGCGCTCGCAATTAGCTCTGTGCGCGTCAATTTCGTCCGTTAGAGCAATTCGGAAGTGATCTTGATTTTCCGTACCAAATGGCTTGAATTTGCGCGCAGTTGTGTTGCCGCTGATTGAGCTCAGGAACTATAGTCCAGCCATGGGGAGGGACAGCTATTTGTTGCAGCCGAGTTTGGTGGAATCGGTGCCCTTTGGGAATTCGATCACGGCCAAACTACTGATCCGCCGCGTGAATGACGCGCTTGCCGACGATCCCGCCGACGACCCCCCACTCAGCGTGGCGATCCGGACCTTCAACGAGGCGCCGAAACTTGCGAAGCTGCTCGCCGACGTCCGCGCCCAGGAGTACTTCGGCGACCTCGAGGTGGTGGTCATCGACAACGCGTCGGCTGACGACACCGCAGAGGTCGTGCAGCGGTACGGCGCCCACCTGGTGAACATGCCGCGCGGCGAGTTCACCTACCCCAAGTCGATGAACTTGGCGATGGAATCCGCCAGCAATGACCTGGTGTTCCTCACCGTGGCGCATGCCCGCCTGTCCACTCGGCACAGCCTCCATGCGGGCGCCCGTCACTTCGTCAAGAACGCCAAGGTGGCCGGTGTATTCGGCAAGGCGCTCCCCAACGAGGGGGCGTCGTACGTCGAGCGGTGGGCGACGTCGCTGGACAACAATCTCGGTCTTGCCAGGGCGGCCCAGCCGATCAGGAGGGCGGGCCTCGGCACGCTGGCAGGCACCGGCGCGATGTTGTCGAAGGGCGTCTGGGAGCGCCTCGGCCGATTCGACAAGCAGTACGAAACGGGCGGGGAGGACACCGCGCTCGCAAAGCTGATGCTCGAAAATGGATACGGCATCTACCTGGAGCCCGCGATGACCGTGCACCATTCGCACGGTCTCGGATTACGGGATTCGGTGAAGCAGACATTGCATCAATTGCAAACGGTGCGCGCCCCGCGTCAATTCGACCGACATGAGTTGCTCGAGCGCCGCCCCGATCTGCGCGCCAATGGTTGACGACGGACGCTAGCGCCCCAAACGAATTAGCCGATGATGTCGGCGAGAAAGGATTCGGCATGCGTGGGGTGATCCTGGCAGGAGGCTCGGGTACCCGCCTCTACCCCATCACCATGGGCACTTGTAAGCAGCTGCTGCCGGTGTACGACAAGCCCCTGATCTACTACTCCCTCTCGACCCTGATCATGGCGGGCATCCGCGACATCCAGGTCATCACCACCGCGGGCGACGTCCACGCCTTCTACGGACTGCTCGGTGACGGTTCCGCATTCGGTACCAACATCACCTACGCGATCCAGGACCGCCCCGACGGCGTCGCCCAGGCGTTCGTCGTCAGCGCCGACCACATCGGGAACGACTCGGTCGCGCTGATCCTCGGCGACAACGTGTTCTACGGCCCCAGCCTCGGCACCAGCCTGCGCCGCTTCCAGAACCTCGACGGCGGTGCGATATTCGCCTACTGGGTGGCCAACCCGTCGGCATACGGCGTGGTGCAGTTCAGCGAGGACGGCACCGCGCTGTCGCTGGAGGAGAAGCCCGCGACGCCGAAGTCGCACTACGCGGTGCCGGGTCTGTACTTCTACGACAACGACGTCGTCGAGATCGCGAGATCGTTGCGCCCGTCGGACCGGGGCGAGTACGAGATCACCGACGTCAACCGGACCTACCTCAACCAGGGCAGGCTCGCCGTGGAGGTGTTGGCGCGCGGCACGGCGTGGCTGGACACCGGAACGTTCGACTCCCTTCTCGACGCCAGCGACTACGTCCGCACGATCGAACGGCGGCAGGGACTGAAGATCGGCGTGCCCGAGGAGGTCGCGTGGCGCCTCGGCTTCATCGACGACGACGAACTCGCGAAACGCGCTCAGACCCTGATGAAGTCGGGCTACGGCGCCTACCTGCTGCAGCTGATCGAGCCGTAACGCCCCCGCTTTCGCCCTAGATGCCGGTCAAACCCTTGGCCAACAGGACGAGTCCCGTCACGGCGAGCATGGACTGGAAGATCCGCCGCCGGTGAATCCCAAGCCAGGCGTTCAGCCGGAGCATCACCGCCTCTGTCTTCCGCGGCATCAGGAGATAGGTGAGCAGCGGGATCTCCACCAGCGCCAGCACCAGAAACGTGAAGACGACGAGAGCCACCATCTGGGTGGCCACCTCAGCGCCGGACGCCATGATGATGGTGAGCACCATGACGCACTCGACGGGAGGGGTGGCGGACCCGAGGCCGACCAGGAACGCGGGCCACACGCCGCGCCCGAGCAGATCCTGACTGAAGGCGGCCATCCGCGCGAAGACGTTCGGCGGCCCCAACGGCACCGGGTGAACGGTGGCGCCGATGTCCGCCCCGGCCCGGAACCGTTGCCTGGCAATGATCACCGCGAGCGTGACGAGCACGACGGTGCCGAGGGTGATTTGCAGTCCGCCGCCCGCGAGGATGCTCACCTCGGATCTCAGTGCGTTCGTCGCATCGGCGAGATGCTGCATCGCACTCATCGCGACGTCCCGGAAGAGCACCAGTGCGGCCAGGCCGACGCCGACTCCGGCGACCATGCCGCCCAGCCAGAACGCGATGAGGTTGGGGATCGGTCGCTGCCTGGACAGCACGACCCCGACGAGACCGAGTCGTATCGGGTCGAGCGCCAGCCCGAACCCGAAGTACAGCACGGCAGTCCACATGTTATTCAGTCCTACTCGGAGACAATCGATCTGGCGTACCGACGACCGCCGGATGCGGCGAGGTCAGGTCGCATCGACCCACTCGACCTGCTTGGCGACGGTCTCCTTCTCGACGGTCACCGGAGGGACGGTCTCGGTCTTCTCGCCGAACTTCTTCGACGGCCACCAGTTCGCGTTCCCGACGATGACCGCCATCGCGGGGACCGTGATGGTGCGCACCACGAACGTGTCGAGGAGCAGGCCGACGCCGATGATGAAGCCGACCTGAACGATGTTGGTGATGCTGCTGGCCGTCAGACCGAACATCGAGGCCGCGAAGATGAGGCCCGCCGAGGTGATGACGCCACCCGTCGACCCCACCGTGCGGATGACACCCGACCGGATGCCCCTGCCGACCGCCTCCTCGCGGATTCGGGAGATGAGCAACAGGTTGTAGTCGGCGCCGACCGCCACCAGGACCAGGAACGCCATTCCAGGCACGTTCCACGAAAGCTGTTGTCCCAGAATGAACTGGAAGAAGACGACACCGATGCCCACCGCTGACACGTAGGACAGGATGACCGAGGCCACCAGGTAGATGGGCGCGATCAGGGAACGCAGCAGCGCCACCAGGATCAGGAACACGACGATCAGCGTGACGATGATGATCCACTCGATGTCGGAGTTGTAGTAGTCGCGAATGTCGCGCTGCGCCACGGAGAATCCAACCATCGTCACCTTGGCGTTGGACAGCGTGGTGTTCGGCAGCGCGCTCTCGGCGGCGTCGACGATCTGCTGGACCTGATCCATCGCCGCGGTGCTGAACGGGTCCAGGGCCGTCTGCACGAGGTAGCGCGCGCTGTGCCCGTCGGCCGAGATGAACAGCGTCGCAGCCTTCTTGAACTCCGCCTGGGTCAGGATCTCGGGCGGGATGTAGAACCCGGACATCGGCGGGTCCGAGGCGTCGCGCTTCATCGCCAGCAGGAACGCCGACGCCTGATCCAGCCCGTCGCCGATCTGCCTGGTCTTGTCGACCAGCGTCTGGACGCCCACCGCGAGCTGCTGACTGGCGTCGGCGAGCTGGTTGGCCCCCTGCATCACACTGTCGAGCTGGCGCTGGATGCTGGCGGGGTCGTTGAGTCCCAGCTTCTTCGCGGCCGCCACCGCCTGATCAAGGCTCCCACCCACGCCGCGCAGTACGTCGTTCAGTGACTGGCCATCGTTGGTGACCTTGAGCTGGCGCCCGAGATCCGAGAGCTTGTTGAGCGAACCGTCCTCGTACGCGGTGGTGACGTTGTTCAGGTCGCTGCGCGACGCGATGCACTTCGGATCGATGTTGCACAGCGGGCTGGAGTTCAGGACGTCGACGACGGGCGCCGCCCACGAGTAGATGCTGGCGATCCGGTTGACGTTGTCGTCGATCTGGGCGCCGAGCACCTGCATGTTCGCGGTCAGCTTCGACGAGCTGTCGATCTGGTCGAGCGTGAGGTTGCCGCCGTACTTGGTCGCCATGTCCTGCAACGCCGTAACCAGCCCACGGATGGAGGCCATCGAGTTGACGACCTGGCCCTTGACGCCGCCGAGGACGTCGGCCATCTGGTGCGCGCCGCCTGCGAGCCGGTTCAGATCCGAGTTGCCCGCGGTGATCTGCGTCGATCCGTCGAGCAGCCGGTCGCCGACCTCGCCCACCTGATAGCTGGTCTTGGCCTGCTCGAGCACCTGACCGCTGGGGCGCGTGATGCCGCGCACCAACTCGATGCCCGTCAGCGTGCTCACCCGGTTGGCGAGCTGTTCGAGGTCGGCCAGCGATCGCGGGGTACGGAGGTCCTCGGTTGGGGACTTGATCACCAGGAACTGCTGCAGCGTGCTCGCGACCGGGAAGTGCGCGTCCATGGCGGTGTAGCCGAGATTGCTTGGCGCATCGGGGGGTAGCGTCTTGCGGTCGTCGTAGTTGAACTTGACCAGGGTCACGGTCGCCGCCAGCGAGATCAGGATGACGAGGCTGACGAGAAGGTGCACCTTGGGCCGACGGGCGATGTGGACGCCCGAGCGTCGCCAGAACCGTCCCGTCATGTCCTTGCGCGGCTTGATCCAGCCCCGGCGACCGGTGAGCACGATCAATGCGGGCAGCATGGTCACCGCCGCGAAGAAACCGATGGCGATGGTCACCGTCAGCGCGGGACCGATGGTCTGGAAGATGCCGAGATTGGTGAACAGCAGCCCGAAGAACGTGACGGCAACGGTCGCTGCCGACCCCAGCACCACGCCGCCGATCGAGGAGAGCGCCGCCACGAGCGCGTCGTCGGAGGACAGGCCCGTCCGCACGCACTCGTGGTAACGACTGAAGAGGAAGACGGCGTAGTCGGTGCCCGCGCCGAGCATCATGCCGGTCATCAGAACCAGGGTCTGCGGTCCGAGGGGTAGGCCGATCAGACCCAGTCCCGCCACCGTCTGCTGCGCCGCCACCAGCGACACGCCTATCGTGGCCAGCGGAAGCACCATCGCGACCACGTTGCGATACACGACGAGAAGGATGGTCAGAACCAGTGTCACCGTGGCGATCTCGATCACGGACTGGTCCTCGGCGCCGATCGTGGTGAGGTCGTCGAACGTCGCGGCGGGGCCGACGACGTTGGCGGTCAACGTCGTGTTCGCGGTCGTGTCCTTCACGATCTTGACGACGTTCCGGTAGGCCTCCTGACCCGGCCCGGTGCCCATCACGCCGGTCAGGTTGACCGGCAGCTGCCACGCCTTGTTGTCATTGCTGGTGAGCGCCTGCTTCACCTCGGGCAGGTGGACGAAGTCCTGCGTCGTCGCCACGTTGGCCGTGTCGGCGCGCAGCTTGTCGATCAGTGTCCGGTAGGTGGCCTCGTCGGCCGGGCCGAGACCCTTCTCGTCGCTGAGGATCACGACGGCCAGGTTGTCCGAACTGGCTTCGTTGAAGTCGACCTTCATCGCCTGACTGGAGATGAGCACCGGTGAGTCGCTCGGGAAGAACGACGGCTGCTTGCGCACCGCCACTTCCGGCAGCGGCGGGATCGCCAGGAAGAGGACGATCGCCAGCGCCACCCATGCAACGATCACGAGGACGGGGTGGCGGACGATCAGTCGGCCGAGGCCGCCGAAGCTGACCGTGTTGGTCAGTCTCTTGGCCGTGTTCTGGACGGTGCTCAACATGGCTGTCACTGCACGGCCACGACGCCGGCCTTCTCCTCGAGCAGATCGGCGGCGGCGGCCACGCTCGCCTCCGGCTTGGTCAGCTGTGTCGCGACGTCCCTGGCCCTGGTGGCGACCGCGGGATCGAGCACCGTGCGCAGCGCGGCGAGCAGCCTGCTGCGGTTGGTGCTCGAGAAGCGGCGGGCGGTACCGACTTTCAGGCGCTTGACCTGCGTGGCCCACACCGGTTGGTCGGCGCCGACCCACAGCACCAGTGTCGGCACGGCGGCCCGGATGCCCGCGGCGGTGGTGCCTGCGCCACCGTGGTGGACGACGGCCCGGCACGCGGGGAAGACGGCGGCGTGGTTGACCGCGCCGACGAGCTTGACGTGGTCACCGTAGGCGGTCTCGTCGAGATGCCAGACACCCGAGGAGATCAGCGCCCGCTCCCCCAGCTCGTCGCACACGGCACTGATCATCGCGACTGCGTCCGAGGGCGACTCGACGGGCATGCTGCCGAAGCCGAAGTAGATCGGCGGCGGTCCACTGGCGATCCACGACGCGATCTCGTCGTCGGATGCGGTGGGCAACTCCATCGTCAGTGCGCCGACGAACGGCCTGGTGCCACCCCACTCCCGTGACAGCCCCGGGAAGAAGATCTCGTCGTAGGCCTGGATCTCGAGCGCCCCACCCTCGACGATGCGACGGGCGCACCGAACCTTCGCGGCGGGAAGGTCGAGTTCGCGGCGCTGGGTGTCCTCGGCGGTCTTCATCATCCGCCAATGTAGCCACTCGATCGAGCTCCACACCGAGCGAATCAGCGGCGGCGGCGCGGGAATCGGGACCGCGCTGCTGTTCGCCCTGGCCGGAAAGTAGTGCAGCGCAACCATCGGGACGCGCCGGTACTCCGCGACGTTGGCCACGACCTCCTGGTACGTCGTTCCGGTCAGGAAGACGTCGGCACCCTCGGACAGCGACACCAGGGTCTCGCTCATCTCGGCCCAGCCCTCGGTGATGTAGTCCATGCCCCTGCGCACCAGGGTCACCGGATTCTGCACCTTCCAGAACTCGCGGAAGAAGTCGTCGTCCAACTGTTTCTGCGAGTCGGGACCGTAGGCGACTGCGCCGGGAAGGCCTGCGCCCTCGACGAAGCCGATCAGGTTGGGCGGGACCGCGATTCGCACGTCATGGCCGCGCCGCAGGAGCTCGCGACCAACGGCGGCGCACGGCTCGACGTCTCCCCTGGTCCCATGCACCGCCAGAGTGACCCTCATCGGCCCTCCCGTCCGGTCAAGCCGTCTCACGCATGGACGTCACGACCACCTCACGCCCCTCGGCAACCCCGAGGTAGACCTCCTGCATGGCCTCGACGTAGGCCAGCACGGACTCCTTCGCGACCGCGTTGTCGGGGAAGAACACCGTCAACGAGGTCTCGTCGCCGACGCGACCCACCCACATGCAGATGTGGGCAGGGCTCAGGCCGTCGCAGAACGTCCTGGCGTTGGCATCGCCGGCCTTCGACGCGACCACCGCCGACAGCGGGGGCAACCCGGCGTCGAGGTAGGCCAGCATCGGGAAGCCCTGATGCGTCCGGTGCAGTCGCGGAACGAGTTCCAGCACCCGATCGAACGGGATCTGGGCGAGATCGGTGTTGCCGTCGAACGACTTCTGCGCCGCACGCACCGTCTGGGCGAAGGACCGGTCGACCACCGACACCTCCACCGGGATCATCCCGGTGAACCACCCGTTCGTCACGTACTCCTCGGGCTTGGACCGCAGGTCCTTGGGCGTCATGCCGAAGTAGGACTCGACACCGGTGATGCGGTACTGCGCGACGGCAGCCGCCGCGAAGACACCGCCCACGAATCGCGATCCAGCTGCGAGGCAGGCAGATTCGAAGGCCGCAGTCTGCTCGCCGTTCATCAGCTGCACGACCATGATCTCGCCGCCGCACTTGGCGTCCGGATCACCGAGCGGCAGCGCGAACTCCGGAAGGCCACCGTCGGGCGTGCTGGCGAAGTCGACCCACCGACGTACCTCCGGGGAGTCGGCGGTCAGCGACGACGTGAGCTGGTGCTGGCGCACGCAGAAGTCGTCGTAGCCGGCGGGCTCGGGGAGCACCGGCGGCGCAACCCCTTCGCGCAGCATGTGATACGTCTGGTGCACCTCGACGTACAGCATCCCCATCATCATGGGGTCGGTGTGCACGTGGTCGACGATGAAGTAGAACGTGAAGTGATCCTCGTACTGGATCACGCCGAACTGGAAGCAGTCCCAGCCGTTCAGATCGGGTGTCGACAGGATCACCTGCTGGAAGTCCTCCGCGGACATCTGACCGCGCTTGGTCGGGACGAACTTCACGTCGTTGGGGTTCTGCATCGTGTGCCGGACGATGCGTCCCCCGTCCTTCCACTCGAACCAGCTGCGGTACGTGTCGTGCCTGCGCAGGTGAGCGTTGATGACGTAGTTCATCGCGCGTAGGTCGCACTGCCCCGGCTCGTCCCAGGACACCGAGCACAGGCGGGAGTACTCGAGGCCACGCTCGGCGAACTCGTGGAAGCCCCGAATGTGCTGTGCCTGCATGTAACTCGCAGGCACGGTGCTCACCGGTGCCTCCATCGCCTTCGCCCGCGACAAGGGCGAACCGTGCCAGGAGACGACCGAACCGGTGCCCGGGTCCCACTCGTCGATCCGGACGATGTCTAGAAGCCCTGCCAGCATTGGTTCACTCCTCCACTTCGCTGCATGGCCGCACCACGACGCCGGGGTGACTTGGGGAATTCCTCACGGGAGACGCAAGCGTCATGCCGCCTCCTCTTCTGCGGGCGCCAGCTTGTCACACACCGCGTCCGCGAGCCCGCGGATGGTGGTGATGTCGGTCGCCGTGATGCGCACGCCCGTCTCCGTCTCCACCCTGGTGCGCAGTTCGAGGTTGCCGAGCGAGTCCAGGCCGTACTCCGAGAGCGGCCGGTCCGGATCGACGGAGCGCCGCAGGATGAGGCTGATCTGGTCGGAGATGAGGCGCCGCAACCGCGCGGGCCACTCCTCCTTCGGCAGTTCGTTGAGCTCGAGCAGGAACTCGCTGGTCCCCGAACGACCCCCACCGATGGACTGGAACGCCTCGGCGAACTTGCTGGTCTGGGCATACGCCGTCAACCACGGCGTGCCCGCGATGGGCGCGTAGCCCGTGTAGCCGCGGTCGAACCGCTGCAGCACGTCGAACGCGTACGCGCCATCGTCCGGCGCGATCGCCATGGCCGCGTCCTCGGCCATGCCCTGGCCCTTGCCGATCTCGGCCCAGGCACCCCACGCGATGGCACTGGCAGGCAGGCCCTGCGCCCGGCGCCAGTGGGTGAACGAGTCCAGCCAGCTGTTGGCGGCCGCGTAGGCACCCTGACCGGGAGACCCGACCATCGCGGCAGCCGACGAGAACGAGCAGAACCAGTCGACGGGCTCGGCGGCCGAGGCCTCGTGCAGGTGCCACGCGCCGTACACCTTCGGCGCCCAGTCCCGTTCGACCAGGTCGTCGGTGATGTTGGCCAGCGTCGCGTCCTCCACCACCGCGGCGGCGTGCAGCACGCCCCGCAGAGGCAGCCCGGTCGCCGTCGCAGCGGCCACCAGTCGGGCCGCGGTGTCGGCCTCGGCGATGTCACCGAGCTCGACCTCGACCTCGGTCCCACGTTCCCGAATCCGCTCGATGGCTTGCAGCATCTCGGGTTTCGGTGCGGACCGTCCGTTGAGGACGATGCGACCACAACCCGCGGCAGCCATCTTGTCGGCGAGGAACAGACCCAGGCCGCCGAGACCACCGGTGATCAGATACGAGCCGTCGGAACGGAACGCCGGCGTCTGGTCCGGCGGCAGCACGACGTCGAAGGAACCCGTGTGCGGCACGTCGAGCACCAGCTTGCCGGTGTGCTCGGCGGCACCCATCACGCGGACGGCGGTCGCACCCTCGGCGAGCGGGAAGTGCGTCGTCTCCGGTGCAGGCAGGACGCCGTCGGCGATCTGCTGGTAGATCGTGTTCAGCAGACGCCGCAGCTTCGCGGGCTTGGTGATGGTCAGCAACGCCAGGTCCACGGCGTAGAACGACAGGTTGCGACGGAACGGGAACAGTCCCATCTTCGTGTCGCCGTAGATGTCGCGCTTGCCGATCTCGACGAAACGGCCACTGGGAGCGAGCAGCTCGAGACCGGCACGCTGTGCCGCACCCGGCAGCGAGTTGAGCACGATGTCGACGCCGTACCCATCGGTGTCCTTGCGGATCAGCTCGGCGAAGTCGGTGCTGCGCGAATCGTAGACGTACTCGATTCCCATGCCGCGCAACATGTCCCGCTTCTCCGGCGTACCGGCGGTCGCGTAGATCTCGGCGCCGACGGCCTTCGCCATCGCCACCGCGGCCTGCCCGACGCCACCCGTTGCGGAGTGGATGAGCACCTTGTCGCCCTCGTCCATGTGGGCGAGATCGTGAAGGCCGTACCACGCCGTCGCGTGCGCACTCGGCACCGCGGCCGCTTGGCCCTCGGAGATGCCCTCGGGAATCTTCACCGCCAGACCGGCGTCGCACGTGACGAACGTGCACCACGCACCGTCGGTGGAGATGCCCGCGACCCGGTCGCCGACCTGATGGCCGGTGACGCCATCGCCGACGGCCGTCACGACGCCCGCGAAGTCGGCGCCCAACTGCGGAAGGCGCCCCTCGAACGAGGGGTACCGACCGAACGCGATGAGCACGTCGGCGAAGTTCAGGTTGCACGCCGCGACGGACACCTCGATCTGACCCGGCCCTGGCGGAACCCGGTCGTAGGCGGCGAGTTCCGCAGACTGCAGATCTCCCGGGGCCCGCACCTGCAGACGCATGCCGTCATGCTCGGGGTGGACCACCGTGGACTGACGCTCCTCCGGCTGCAGCGGCGTCAGGTTCAGCCGTGCGGTGTACCACTCGCCCTTGCGCCACGCCGTCTCGTCCTCGTCGGAGCCCGCAAGCAGTTGCGCGGTGATCTGACGGGCACTGGTGTCGCCGTCGACGTCGATCTGCGTGGCGGCAAGAGCGGGAAGCTCCATCCCGATGACGCGCATCAGACCACGAAGACCACCCTGCTCCAGGTTCGCGACGTCGCCGTCGGTCACCGTCTGGGCGTTGCGCGTCACCAGGTAGAGACGGGGCGGCTCACCGGGGACGTCCGGCAGCCCGCGGGCAATGCGGACGAGGTGGCGCACCATGGCGCCGCCGAGCCGGGTCGCCTCTGCGGCCGACGCTTCCGACGGCGGCGTGACGATCACGACGCCGGTGAACGGACGGACCTCGAGCTGCTTCTGTAGCTGCAGCGCGCAGGCCTCGTGATCGGCGCTCTGCGGCCAGATCATGGTCGCCACTTGGGCTTCGGACACCTTGAGTGCCTCGGCGAGATCGGCGACCAGCATGTCGGAGTCGTCGGACGTGCTGACGACCAGCCATTCGCCAGCCTCGGCGGTGTTGGCCTCCGGAGCGTCCTGACGCCGCCAGTCGATGGTCAGCAGCCGCTCGTTGAGGGTGCGGTCACGCTGACCCGACTCGGACACGCCGGTGCCGAGCCGCAGGCCGCCGACCGTCAGCAGGACCGCGCCGTGCTCGTCGAGCACCTCGATGTCCACCTCGACGGCGCCCGGGTTGGCACTGATCATCTGCACGTAGCAGTAGTGCGCGTTGCGGGTCGACGCGTGGGCCCGCAGACGTCGCACGCCCAGCGGCAGCATCAGCGTTCCGGTGACGTCGGCATAGA
>JAESGJ010000466.1_pt1 | contig 20462 bp, 21 predicted proteins | sample 9266241 | NCBI WGS metagenome assembly JAESGJ01 (sample SAMN14514841, study PRJNA621669) | algae metagenome | isolation source: Brasilonema octagenarum HA4186-MV1 and co-occurring heterotrophs from wet... | place: USA: Manoa Valley, Hawaii | collected 2009-07-20 | reverse complement strand
GCCGCCGGGTCGGTGAAGGGCAGGCCGAGGTCGGTGGCCACCTGCTCGGAGAGAAGGGCACCCTCGTGCGTCGAGAGGCCCTTGGCCAGTGCGGCGTCCGCAGCGCACGCGGCCTGCCAGCCCTTGTCGGCGAGCTTGAGCACGTAGGGCATGGTCGCGTTGGTGAGGGCGTACGTCGACGTGCGCGGCACGGCGCCCGGCATGTTGGCCACGCAGTAGAACACCGTGTCGTGCACCGTGAAGGTGGGGTCGTCGTGGGTGGTGGGCTTCGAGTCCTCGAAGCAGCCACCCTGGTCGATGGCGATGTCGACCAGAACGGCGCCGGGCTTCATCTGGGCGACGGTCGAGTTCGTGACCAGCTTGGGGGCCTTGGCCCCGGGCACCAGGACGGCACCGATGACCAGATCGGCCTGCTTGACCGACTCCTCGAGGTCGAGGCTCGATGAGTAGCGGGTCTCGATCGTGCCGCCGTACTCGGCGTCGATCTTGCGCAGGGTGTTGATGTTCAGGTCGAAGACGGTGACACGGGCTCCCATGCCCTTGGCGACGGCAGCGGCGTTGTCGCCCGCCATGCCGCCGCCGATCACCACCACGTTGGCGGGCGCCACGCCGGGCACGCCGCCCATCAGAACGCCGCGGCCACCGTGGGTGCGCATCAGGTGGTACGCGCCGACCTGTGCGGACAGCCGGCCCGCGACCTCGCTCATCGGGGCCAGCAGCGGCAGGGCGCCGTCGGCGGTCTGGACGGTCTCGTAGGCGATCGACGTGGTGCCCGAGGCCATCAGCGCATCGGTGCACGGCCGCGATGCCGCGAGGTGAAGGTAGGTGAACAGTGTCTGGCCCTTGCGCATCCGGCCGTACTCGGCCTCGATGGGCTCCTTGACCTTGAGCAGCAGTTCGGCCTCGGCCCAGACCTCGTCGGCGGTGTCGACGATCTGGCCGCCCGCGGCCTTGAAGTCGTTGTCGGAGATCGCCGAGCCGTCGCCCGCACCGGCCTGGACGAGCACCTCGTGACCACGTCGGGTCAGCTCGGCGACACCGGCCGGGGTGATGGCCACCCGGTACTCGTTGTTCTTGATCTCAGTCGGGACTCCGACGCGCATTTCTGGCTCCTGGGAAGGTTTGTGACTTACGAAGAGTGTGAAGAACATTCGATGTAAGTGCAATCATGTCGCCGCTAATTCGATAGAGTCGTGGCATGATCGAAGAATCAACGGGATCGATGGCGCGTTCACCGGCCTCGCCGAAGGATGTTCGGCCCGGTGACCTCGACGACGTCGACCGTCGCATCCTGACCACGCTGCACTCCGACGCGCGCATCTCGAACAGTGCACTGGCCGACTCCGTCGGCATCGCCCCGTCGACGTGTCACGGCAGGTTGCGCCGCCTGCAGGACCTCGGCGTGATCCGCGGTTTCTACACCGACATCGACCCGTCCGCGATCGGGCTGTCACTCCAGGCGATGATCTCCGTGAGCCTGCAGTCCAACGCGCGCGGCAAGATCCGCAGCTTCATCCAGAACATCCGCAAGCGCCCGCAGGTGATGGACGTGTACTTCCTCGCGGGCGGCGACGACTTCATCCTCCACGTGGCCGCGCGGGACACCGAGGACCTCCGGTCCTTCGTGGTGGAGAACCTGAACGCCGACGCCGACGTGGCGGGCACCCAGACCTCGCTGATCTTCGAGCACCTCCGGGGGGCGTCCCCGCTGTGAGGGTCGACGACGACATCGACGCGCTCTACGCGGTGTCCCCGGATCAGTTCACCGCCACGCGCAAGGAACTGGCCGCTGCGGCGAAGAAACGCGGCGATGCCGAGGGAGCGAAGCGGATCGCGGCGTCACGGCGACCCACCGTGGCGGCCTGGGTGGTCAACGTCCTGGTTCGTGCGGACGGCACGGCGCGCACCAGGCTGGGCGACCTCAGCGAGCGATTGCGGACGGCGCACGCCTCGATGGACGGGACCCGCATCCGCGAGTTGTCCAGGGAGCAGCGCGCACTCGTCGACCAACTGGTGCGGACCGCCTTCGCCGCTGCAGAGCTGACACAGCCGTCCGCCGCCCTGCGCGACGACGTGGTCGGCACCCTGCAGGCCGCCGTGGCCGATCCCGACGTCGCGGCCCGGTTGGGTCGATTGGAGAGGGCCGAACGCTGGGCGGGCTTCGGCGAATTCGGCACGGTGACGGCGGTCGGGGTCGCATCGAAGGCTGGGCCCAAGTCCACGATGTCGCCCAAGCCACCGCAGGGGGATCCCGAGTCGGGGGAGGGTGACGCAGATTCGGCGCTGCCTGTCGCTGACCTCGCGGCAGACCTCGCCGCCGCGCGCGAGCATTGGTCCGCAGCGGCCGCCACCGCCGAGGCGGCACGCGTCGCGCACTCCGACGCGGTCGCCTTGGCCGCGGCAGGTGCCGCCAAGTTGGCCACCGCCCGGCGGCGCTACGAGAAGCTCCTTGAATCGATCGACGCCGCGGAACGAGCGATGAACGAGGCCGACCAGCAGTCCACCGCAGCCGACGACGCCGTAACCGTGGCCGCCAATCAGCTGAGCGCAGCTGACTCCGACCTTGATTCCGCCAACGCCGAACTCGCCAGGCTCGGCACCACATCCTCAAGGCCGTAACCGGTTCAGGCGGCATCGGATGCACCGTATTGGCCGTCGGGCGCGGCGGGTCCGTCGTCCGCCGGGGGATCCCTGTCCCCCTCACCCATGAGCAGGAACTCAGGGTGGTGGAGGTCGTTCACCCGGGCCTGGCCGGTGTCGACCTCGGGAGGCGGTATCCACTCGGTGCGACCATCGGCGCGCCGTCGTGTGGTCCACTCGGTGGTCTCGATCATCCGATTGTCGGGCCCGCACGCCAGGGTGAGCTCGTCGACGTTGGTCTGGCCGCCGTTCTTCCAGTCCTCGACCGCGTGATGGGCCTGGGTGTGATACCCGCTGACGGTACAGCCGGGTCTGGTGCAGCCGCGGTGCAGCGCGAGCAACACGATGCGTTGCGCCGCCGAGGCGAATCGACGGCTGCGGGCAAGGTGGAGCGCCTCGCCGGTGTGCTCGTCGAACACGGCCAGGTAGTGGAAGGCGTGCGACGCGAGCCGGATCAGATCTGCCATCGGCAGGCGAGAACCACCCGCCGTGATCGCCTGCCCTGCGGCGGTTTCCAGCTCCTTCAGCGTGGTGGACACGATGATCGTGGCGGGCAATCCGTTGTGCTGGCCGAGTTTCCCCGAGCAGAGCATGGCACGACCCACGGCGAGAAACGCGTCGTGGTTTCGCTGGGACTGGGATCGCGAGTCGCGCTGGGTGTTCTCTTCGGTGGGCTCGTCATCGACGCACGGTTGCTCGTCGTCGGGGTTGCACATGCCCGGCGCCGCCAACTTGGCCAAGATGGCCTCCCACGTCGCCCTCGCTTCGGGGGTTAGCCAACCGGAGATCCGACTCATCCCGTCGATCTGCTGCTTCTCGAGCGTGAGTCCCCGGCGACGGGCACGTTCGACGTCGGAGAAGTCGCCCTCGGGGTGAAGCATCGCCATCAGGAGGTTGGCCGCCTGGCGGAGGCCCTCCGGGCCGTGCTCACTGGCGATCCGGGCCAGGTCGGATTCGGCCGCTTCCCGCGATTCGAGGTCGACCGAGTCGGGAAGGCGTGTGAAGAAGTTCCTGATGATCGCCACGTGTTCAGCCCCGATTCGGCCCGACTGCTGCGCGGCGGCGACCTTCTCCAACACCGGAGGCATCGGCTGGCCGGACAGCGCCCGACGAGGGCCGAGCTCGGCGGCGCAGTCGATGCGACGCCCGGCCTCTCCCCGGCCGATCCGCAGCTGGAACGCCAGCAGTCTGGACAGGGACGTTGCGCCGAACTCGAGTGGGTTGGCCTCGGCCGCAAGGGAGTTGATCAGTCGATGCGCCAGGGTGGGAGCCCGGCGCGCGTCGGTCTCGAGCAGGTCGAGAACCTCGAGTCGCTCGGCGTTGGTGAGCGAACCGACGTCGATGGCGGCGACGGCGTCCCGGGCAACACGCAGCGCCTCGAGTGCGTCAGCGGCGGGGCCCGATTGCATGGTTCGAACACTAGTTCGAACCACCGACAAGTCTGGAATCACACCGCCTCAGCGATTGGCCGCCAGCACGGACAGCAGTTCGTAGCCGACGTGCGCCGCCGCGATGCCGGTGATCTCGGCGTGGTCGTAGGCGGGTGACACCTCGACGATGTCCGCGCCCACCACGTTGAGCCCGACCAGTCCGCGCAGCGTGTTCAGCAACTCGCGCGACGTCATGCCGCCCGCCTCGGGCGTTCCGGTGCCCGGTGCGTGCGCCGGGTCGAGCACGTCGATGTCGACCGAGACGTAGACCGGGCCGCCGTCCAGTCTGGCCCGCATCCTGTCGACGATGCTCTTGACGCCGTCGAACTCGTAGTCGTCGGACCGGATCACCTGAAAGCCAAGTACCGCATCGTCTTCCAGATCCTGCTTGCCGTACAGCGGGCCGCGGATGCCGATGTGCTGCGAGCGCTCCATGTCGATGAGACCCTCCTCGCTGGCCCGGCGGAACGGAGTGCCGTGCGTGTAGGGCGCACCGAAGTAGGTGTCCCACGTGTCGAGGTGGGCGTCGAAGTGCAGCACCGCGATGGGGCCGTGATCGCGCGCCAGCGACCGCAGGATCGGCAGCGCGATGGTGTGGTCACCGCCGATGGTCAGCACGGTGGACCCATGTTTGCGGAGATCGGTGATCGACGTGTCGATGGTGGCGATCGCGTCCTCGATGTCGAACGGATTGACCGCGATGTCGCCGCAGTCGGCCACCTGCTGGGTGGCGAACGGCGAGACGTCCAGCGCGGGGTTGTACGGCCGCAACAGCTTTGACGAGGCCCGTACGTGACCTGGGCCGAAGCGTGCGCCCGGCCGGTAGGACACCCCGCTGTCGAACGGGATCCCGACGACGCACACGTCGGCGTCGGACACCTGGTCGAGCCGGGGCAACCGGGCGAAGGTCGCCGGGTCGGTGTACCGCGGGACGCGGCTGGCGTCGGGCGGTCCGACGATCGACCGTTCCGTCATCGGGTCTCCTCCTCGGCCACGGTGCCCGCGATGTCCTCGGCGCTCGCGGGATCGGAGATCGTGGGGTCGGACCCGATGAACGCGAGCTCCTTCGACACGTCGAGCGACCTGGTGAGCGCCACGTACACCACACCGGACACCAGAAGGCCGACCATGAAGGCGATGTCGACCTCGCCGAGCGCCTCGGCGGCGGTTCCGACGAAGAACGGCAGGTCGACGAAGGGGATCTCGGCCAGCACGCCCGCGATGAAGGCGACCAGCCCCCGCCACGCCCAGGCGCCGTAGATTCCGTTGGGGGTGAACAGGTCCGCGATCGCATAGTGGCCGCGACGGACGAAGAAGTAGTCGGTCAGGTTGACCGCGGTCCACGGCGCCAGCAGGTACAGCATGATGAGCAGCGTGGTGTTCAGCGCCGTGGTCGCGTTGGAGAGCAGCAGGCTCATCACCAGCCACGCCACCGCCAGCACGACGATGGTGACGACCCGCAGGTTCCGGGTGGGCTTCACCGACTTCAGCGAGTCCAGACCCGTGACGACGGTGAGCATCCCGCTGTAGGCGTTCAGTCCCATCGTCGCGACCAGGACGAGCGTCGAGACCACCGCCAACACGCTGCCCAGGTAGTTGAACGTGGCGTTGCCCGTCTGGTTGATGCCGGCCAGCGCGTCGCTCGCGCCGAGGTAGGTGGCCATCCACGCGCCCAGCGGGATCAGCCACGCCGGTGACGCGGAGGCGCCGAGGAAGACCGAGGCGATGATGGCGGACGGCTTGGTGTCACGCGGCAGGTACCGGCTGTAGTCGGAGACGTACGGGGCGTAGGTGATGTTGTAGGACGCGGCGACGCTGAACTGCACCAGGAAGGCGACGAACGTGAAACCGCCTGGCGTGGAGGTGGTTCCGGTCACGCCGCCGAACAGCACGCCACAGGTCAGCACGACCCACAGCGGTAGCGAGATCCAGAACAGCACGCGGAAGGTCTTGTGCAGCAGGTCGTGTCCGAAGATGGCGACCAGCGCGGCGACGACGGTGATGACGACCGCCACGACGACGGGATTCCAGCCGAAGATCGACTGCAGCCCGGACTTGATGATGACGACGTCGACGACGTTGAAGCCGACGAAGGTGAACAGCGTGCCGACCAGGGGAAGCAGCACGCCGCGGTAGCCGAACTGTGCCCTGGACTGGATCATCTGAGGCAGGCCCAGCACCGGACCCTGGGTGGCGTGGAACGCCATGAACAGCGTGCCGAACGCGATGCCCGCGATGCCGGCGACGATCGTCCACCACAGCGACAGGCCGAGGCTGGGCCCGACGAAGCCCAGTGCGAGCGTGAACGGCTGGAAGTTGCCGACGAACCAGAACGGGCCCTGGTGGGCCACCTTTCCGTGGCGTTCGTCGTCGGGGACGTAGTCGATCGACCTGGTCTCGATCATCGATCCCGTGCGGCCTTCGGTGGCCACGGGTGGGGTGGCTGACATGGGGTGCTCCTGCGGTAGGTGTGTTGCGTATCACCATGCGCCGAACGGAGACGACCCACCATGGCCGAATTGTTCAATGTGCCTATTATGCTTGGGCGAAATGTACAACCGGGCTGGTGAGCGGTGATCACGATCGGCGACGTCGTCGCCGACCCGGTGCTGAATCTGCAGGTCGTAGCAGGTGCGCACGGGCTCGACGCCGAGGTCACGTCCGCGCACGTCTCCGAGTTGACCTCGCCGAGTGACTGGTTGCGCGGTGGTGAGCTGCTCATGACGGTCGGGCTGTTGCTCCCGATGACGCACGAAGACTGTCGCGCCTACCTGGCCGAATGTGCGACCGCCGGGGTCGCGGGCGTCGCGCTCGGACTCGGCCACGGCCTGCCGTACCAGCACTGTCCCGAGCCGCTGCTCACAGCGGCCAGGGAGGTGGGCGTGCCCCTGCTGATGGTGCCGGACGAGACGCCGTTCATCGCCGTCACCAAGTGGGTCTTCGAGACGATCGCCAGGCAGGAACGCCGTGATCTGCAGACCGCGATGGACGTCAATCGGCGGCTGACCGCGGTGGCCACGAGCTCGGCGCCGCTGCATGCTCTCCTTGCGGCGTGGTCGGAGTCCAGCACCACCCCGTGCATCGTGTGCGACGGTGGGGGACGCCTGATGGCGGCGACGCCGGGTGCCGCACCGGCGCTCGTCGCGCGGGCGTGCCTGGTTCCCGCCGACCCCCGCGTGGCGCGCGGCGGTTGGGCGATGGTGGGCGACTTCGAGGTGCACACCGTCGGCGCCGACGTTCCGCTGGCGTACGTGGTGCTGGGCGCCGACATGGACGTGACCTCCCGCAGCTCGTCGACCGTGCTGGTGTCGCTCGTCGCGCTGGACATCGAGCGGCGCAACCTGTCCGACCAGCCCGAGCGGCGCCGGCGCGGGCAGGTCCTCGGGCAGCTGCTGCGACCGGGGATCAAACCCGAACGCGCCCACCACCTTGCGGCCAGTGTCGGGCTCACGGCCGAGCACCATCAGGTGGCCGTGATCGCCGCCGAGGACGCGGAGTCGCTGGCCTTCCGGTTGCACTTGGGCCTCGACGGTGCCCTGGTGCGGGTACACGGCGGCACCGTCGAGATCGCGCACTCCGATCCGGCGGCCCTTCTGGACGCACTCGCGACCCACGCGGCGGACCTGCCCACCGGCATCGGGGCGCCGACCGCGGCGGAGAGCCTTGCGGTGTCCGCGATGCAGGCGCGCTCGCTGCTGCCCGTCAGCGCGCACCTCGGCCGGGTCGTCACCGCGAGCGAGGGCGAGACGGTGTCGCTGCTGCTGTCGCTGGGCTCGCCGGACGTGGTGCGGGGATTCGCCGACGCCGTGCTCGCCCCGCTCGATCACCTCGATCCCCGCGACCGGCTTGAGCTGTTGCGCACGCTGGATCAGTGGCTGCGTGCCAACGGTGCCTGGGATCCGGCGGCGCACCGACTCTCGTTGCACCGCAACACTGTTCGCAACCGCATCGACAGAATCGCCGCGCTGACCGGACGGCGCCTCGACGACGGCGACGACCGGATGGAGTTGTGGCTGGCGTTGAAGGCAAGGGCAGCCCTTCCGCAGTGACTCCCAGATGCCTCGGCGCCGCGAAGTAGGCTGCCCATCATGCGAGTCGGAGTGCTGGGAGCCAAGGGCAAGGTCGGAGCGACCATCGTGGACGCCGTCGAAGCTGCCGACGACCTCACCTTCACCGCAGGCGTGGACGCCGGCGATCCCCTGACACTGTTCACCGAGGGCCGGACCGAGGTCGTCGTCGACTTCACCCACCCCGACGTCGTGATGGGCAACCTGGAGTTCCTCATCGATGCGGGCATCAACGCCGTGGTCGGCACGACGGGTTTCACCGACGAGCGCATCGCGCAGGTGCGGACCTGGCTCGACGCCAAGCCGGACGTCGCCGTGCTCATCGCTCCGAACTTCGCCATCGGCGCCGTCTTGTCCATGGAGTTCGCGAAGCAGGCGGCGCGCTTCTTCGAGTCCGTCGAGATCATCGAACTGCACCACCCGCACAAGGCCGACGCGCCGTCCGGTACCGCGGCACGCACCGCGCGGTTGATCGCCGAAGCGCGAAAGGGCATGCCGCCCAACCCCGATGCCACCAGCACCGGCATCGAGGGCGCACGCGGAGCCGACGTCGAGGGTGTCCCCGTCCACTCAGTCCGGCTCGCTGGTCTGGTCGCGCACCAGGAGGTGTTGTTCGGCACGCAGGGCGAGACGTTGACCATCCGGCACGACAGCCTGGACCGGACGTCGTTCGTGCCCGGCGTGCTCCTCGGGGTGCGCAACGTCGCCCGCCATCCCGGCCTCACCATCGGGATCGAACCCCTCATGGGACTGTGACGAGCGCTCGCGCGAGGAACCGGATGCCGTGACCAGGGACGAGGGCTCGCGCGCGCTGCGCATCCAACTGCTGATCGGCCTCATGTGCCTGGCCATGGTCGGGTACTTCATCCTGCTCGGTCGCGCCGGCGTGATCCTGGTGTCGTCGGGACGGCCTGCGGCGATCGGGCTCGGCGTTGCGATCTTCGTCATGCCGGTGATTGGGCTCTGGGCGATGATCGCCACGCTCCGTGCGGGTTTCGCGCATCAACGGCTGGCGCGGCTGGCTCGCGAGCAGGGTATGGAGCTCGACGTCAGCGCGTTGCCCCGCCGACCCTCGGGTCGCATCGAGCGGGAGGCTGCCGACGAACTCTTCGATTCCGTGCGCGGTGAGGTCGAGGAGCATCCCGACGACTGGATGCGCTGGTACCGACTGGCACGTGCGTACGACTATGCGGGTGACCGGGGCCGCGCCCGGGAGACGATGAAGAAGGCCGTGGCGATGCAGGAGAAGTCGTGACGACGCTGCTGATCGTGCACCACACGCCGTCACCGCACTGCCAGGAGATGTTCGAGGCGGTCGTGGCGGGTGCCACCGACCCCGAGATCGTCGGCGTCGAGGTCGTCCGGCGGCCTGCGTTGACGGTGTCGCCGGTGGAGATGCTCGAGGCCGACGGCTATCTGCTGGGCACGCCTGCCAACCTCGGGTATGTCTCGGGGGCACTCAAGCACGCCTTCGACACCAGCTACTACCAACTGCTCGACGCCACCCGCGGGCGGCCGTTCGGGCTGTGGCTGCACGGCAACGAGGGCAGCGAGGGCGCCGAACGCGCGGTGGACGGGATCACCGCGGGGCTCGGTTGGGTGAAGGTTGCGGCCCACGTGGTGGTGTCGGGAAAGCCCAGCAGGGCCGACGTCGAGGCGTGCTGGAACCTCGGCGCGACGGTGGCGGCCACGCTCGCGGAGAGTGGTTGAGGTTCACGGGTTTCGTTCAGCGGGCGAACAGCGATTCGTGAGCCGCCGCAGGTAGATCTCGTTGTGCAGGTGGACGAGCACACGTGAAGGGACCCGCGACATGGACACCGAGACCGTCGATCGACAGTTCAGCGCATTGCAGCAGCAGTCTCAACAGACGGCCACGCTGATCCAGGCCTTGGCGGCCAAGCTGTCCACGGCCGCCGCCACCGACCCCAACGCCAGGGAGTGGGGACTTGACCTCAAGGAGATCGCACTGGCGATCCGCGACGAGCAGAGCACCACGACCGAGCTGCTACAGGCCATTCACGCACTGGTGGACAATCACGTTCAGGAGCAACCGGCAGCTGCGGCGTACCCGCCACCGCTCGAGTACGCCCAACCTCCGGTCTACCAGCCTGCGCCCCAGTACCAGTACCAGCCGCAGTATCAACCGGCCCAGGGCGGCGGCACACTGCAGCGCTTCCTCGGCGGTCGCTTCGGCCAGGCGATCGTGTCCGGCGCAGGCATCGGGATCGGCGACGACTTGGTGAACAGCATCTTCGACCGACTCTGAGTGCCGCTGACGGCGTCTGCGTCGGTCGAGGTCGGCGAAGAGCATGGGTGGGCGATGGGGCGCGATAGCGTCTAGTGACGCTCGTGCACCGACGAAGGAGTCGCAGATGGCAGGTATCGCCGACATCGCCCTGGCGGGAGCGCCCATCGCCGGCGGCGCGCTGCTCGGAGTCGTCGCGGGCAACCTGCGCGGCCCCGACCTCCGTGCCCTGGTCAAGCAGGACATGGAACTGCTGGAGATGCTGCCTGCCGACCAGGTTCACCGTCGCGCCGAGTTGCAGCGCGTCATCGACGTCCGCATCGACGACATGATCGCCGCCGTCGACAAGCAGCGGTCGGTGCTGGAGATCGCGGCGTCCTACCGGGGCAACTGGCGCGACATCGTGGTGTTCGTGTGCGCGATCCTGTTCACCATCATCTGGTGGAACACCGACCACGGCCGCGCCAACTACTGGTTGATGTTCGGCGTGATGATCGTGGTCTCGGTCGCGGCGGGCATCTACGCGGGCCGTGGGCTGTTGCGCGCCGCCAGGACCTTCCTGCGTGGACTGAAGGCCGAACGCGGTCAGTAGTGGTAGGTGTCCGACGGGGCGGGCACGTGATCGGGGTCGTCCCCGAACTGCGACGAGTGAATACCGTATGCCTTGGCGAGGTCCAGGATCTTGGTGGCCCGTGCGATGCGGGGGAGGTCCGAACCGTTGCGGATCTCGCCGCCGTCGCGCTGGAATTCTGCGAAGAACTCGTTGGCCCAACTGATTTCGTCCTGCGACGGGGACAGACCCTCGTTGACCGACGGGCACTGGTCCGGCGTCAGGCAGATCTTGCCGGTCATGCCGAACTCCACGGAGACGGCGCTGGCCTCGATCAGCTTCAGCGCGCTCGAGCCGATGGTCGGCCCGTCGATCGCGCTGGGCAGGTGCGCGGCCTTGGCGGCGATGGTGAAGCGCGACCTGGCGTAGGCCAGGGTGGCGGGATTGTCGCCGAAACCGGTGTCGCGGCGGAAGTCGCCGATGCCGAACGCGAGTCTGAAGGTGCCCTTGGTCGCCGCGATCTCGGTGATGCGCTCCAGTCCGCGCGCGGTCTCGACGAGTGCGACGATCGGCACGTCGGGCAGTCGCTTCGCGGTTTCGATGACGTGGTCCACGGACTCGACCATCGCCAGCATGATGCCGCCGACCGAGGTGGTGGCCAGCATCTCGAGATCGTCGGCCCACCACCTGGTGCCGAAGCCGTTGACGCGCACCCAGTCGTCATTGCCCGCGTCGAGCCAGCGCTTCACGTTGGCTCGTGCGGCGTCCTTGTCCTTGGGGGCCACGGCGTCCTCGATGTCCAGGACGACGATGTCCGCGCGGGAGTGCGCAGCCGGGCCGAACCGGTCGTACTGGGCGCCGTTGACCAGCAGCCAACTCCGTGCGAGTACCGGGTCGATGCGGGATCCGGGCTCGGCGAGGTCATGGCTGAAGTCCGGGTTCTCGCCGGTCATCTGGTCGTACACGGGTCAATCGTGGCCTACGGGGTCGGGACGGGGCAAAACGGGCCCCGAACTCCGTCAGCCCAGCTTGGCGCCGAAGAAACTCTCCATCGCGTCATAGTGGCGTTGGGCGGCGGCGGGATCGTAGATGTCGCCGTGATCGTGCACCGCGAAACCGTGTGCCGCCGGATAGAACTCGATGGTGTGCTCGACGCCCGCCGCGGTCAGCGCCTTGTCCAGGGTCTCGGAGGCCTCGACGGTGAAGGACTTGTCGTTCTCGGCGGCCCCGACGTAGACCGCGGCGCGCATCTGGTCGGCCAGCAGGTGCGGGCTGCCCGGATCGTCGGTGGCCAGGCCGCCGCCGTGGAACGACATGGCCGCTGCGACCCGTTCGGGGACGCGGCCGGCGACCACCAGCGACGTGCGTCCGCCCATGCAGTACCCCGTCGTGCCGAAGGTCCTACCGCTGACCTCGGGCCGCGACTCCAGGTAGTCGAAGAACGCGGTCGCGTCGCTGGCCATCCGGTCGGGGGTGACGCTGGCCATCATCGACATCAGCCGGTCGCGCTCCTCGGGGTTGCCGAAGGCGGTGGTGATGTCGAAGGGCGCCCAGTCGCCGTCGCGGTAGTAGATGTCGGGTACCAGCACGGCGTAGCCGAAGCCCGCCAGCTTCTCGGCCATCTCGACCATCACCGGGCGTCGGCCCGCCGCGTCGGGATACATGACGACCCCCGGCCACGGGCCCGTGCCCTCGGGGGTGACGAGCGTGACCGGACAGGTTCCGTCGGCCGTGGTGATGGTGTCGGTGATCGTCGGCATGGCCTCCGTTCTACTCCTCGATTGCCGGGGTGGTCCCGGTGAGGCCGCGCTGACGGCGACGAAGTGCGAGTGACCCTCGCCGTCAACGCCGTCTCGAATCGCAGGCCCGGCGTACTCGGTGCAGGATCTCGGCCCGGCGATGCTCCGCGACCACGCGTACGACGATCCACCCGATGGAGTTGAGGTATTCCGAGCATCGCCGAAGCAGCCCTGCCCATCACGACTCCTTCGCGACGCGACCACATCCACGCGGCGAGGATTCTGTGCACGGGCTCGTTGACGAGGCGCTGAGGGCGCCAAACTGCGAGTAGCTCGCACGCGGAGCGCCGTCTCAACGGTCGGTTGTCGGCGTCGTAAACTGACCGCGTGCCGATCGTGACGCCCTACGAAGACCTCCTGCGTCTGGTTCTGGAATCGGGTACCCCGAAGTCCGACCGCACCGGCACCGGTACGAGGAGTGTGTTCGGTCACCAGTTGCGGTACGACCTGAACGAGGGCTTTCCGTTGATCACCACCAAGAAGGTCCACCTCAAGTCGGTGATCTACGAGCTGCTGTGGTTCCTGCGCGGTGATTCCAACGTCGCGTGGCTGCACCAGCACGGTGTCACGATCTGGGACGAATGGGCTTCTCCGGCAGGCGATCTCGGCCCAATCTACGGCGTGCAATGGCGGTCGTGGCCTACGCCGTCGGGCGAGCACGTCGACCAGATCAGCGCGGCTCTGGACCTGCTGAAGCGCGATCCCGACTCGCGACGCAACATCGTGTCCGCGTGGAACGTCGGCGAGATCCCCCAGATGGCGCTGCCCCCGTGTCACGCGTTCTTCCAGTTCTACGTCGCCGACGGCAAGCTGTCGTGTCAGCTGTACCAGCGCAGCGCCGACCTGTTCCTCGGCGTGCCGTTCAACATCGCGAGCTATGCCCTGCTGACCCACATGATGGCGGCGCAGGCCGGTCTCGGAGTCGGCGAGTTCGTGTGGACGGGCGGCGACTGTCACATCTACGACAACCACGTCGAACAGGTGGCCCTGCAATTGAGCCGTGATCCCCGCACTTATCCGAAACTCGTTCTGGCGCATCGTGATTCGATTTTCGACTACACGTATGACGACGTCGCGATCGTCAACTACGACCCGCATCCGGGGATCAAGGCGCCCGTCGCGGTATGAGTCTCGGCCTCATCTGGGCCCAGTCCACGTCGGGGGTCATCGGCCGCGACAACGGCATCCCGTGGCGGCTCCCCGAGGACCAGGCGCGATTCAAGGAACTCACCATGGGTCACACGGTCGTCATGGGCCGGCTGACGTGGGAGTCGCTGCCCGCGAAGGTACGCCCGCTGCCGGGGCGCAGAAATGTCGTAGTGACCAGGCAAGCTGACTTCATGGCCGATGGTGCGACGGTGGCGGGCAGTCTCGACGACGCGCTGGAGGACGACGAGACCTGGGTGATCGGCGGTGCGCAGATCTATGCGCTTGCACTCCCGCGCGCCAGTCGGTGCGAGGTGACCGAGGTGGACGTGGCATTGCCGCAGGCGGCCTCGGACGCACTGGCGCCGGTGCTGGACGACGGATGGGCCGGCGAGCACGGCGACTGGCTGACCAGTGCGTCGGGGCTGCGGTACCGGTTCTCGACCTACGCGCGCTCGTGAGGCTCACGACGGCCGCGGCGCGGCGGGTCGCCGTCGCCGCCCAGGGTTTCGGCGAGGCGAAGCCGGCGGGCCCGGTGTCGCGAGCGCACCTGAAGCGGCTCGTCTCGAGGATCCACGTGCTGCAACTGGACTCCGTCTCGGTGGCGGTGCGCGCGCACTACGCGCCGGTGTTCAGCAGGCTGGGTCCCTACGACCGCACCATTCTCGAGCGCGCGGCATGGAGCCACAGTGCGCGTCAGCCGCGGTTGCTCGTCGAGTACTGGGCGCACGAGGCCGCACTGATGTCCGTCGACGACTGGCCCCTGCTGCGCTGGCGCATGCGTGAATACGCGGACGGTCGGTGGGGCAAGGAGATCGTCCGCAAGAACCGGCAGCTCGCCGAGGACGTGATCGCCGCGGTCGGCGAACTCGGCCCGTCGACGGCGGGGCAGATCGAGGCCTACCTGGAGTCGGAGCCGCGCGGCCGCAAGGGCCCGTGGTGGGATCGCAGCGACACCAAGTGGGTGGCCGAGGCGCTGTTCGCCTCCGGCGCGTTGACGACCGCCACCCGGGTCGGCTTCGCCAGGCACTACGACCTGTCCGAGCGCGTCCTGCCACCCGAGGTGTTCGCCAGGCAGGTGGACGACCAGCACGCCGTCCGCGAGCTGGTGCTGCGAGCCGCCACCGCGTTGGGCATCGCCACCGAGACCGACATCCGCGACTACTTCCGGCTGGGCGCGGGCCAGGCCAAGCCCGTGATCGCCGAGCTGGTCGCCGAGGGCGAGCTGGAGCCCGTCGAGGTCGAGGGGTGGAGTGCCCCTGCGTATCTCAGAGCAGGCCAGACCGTGCCGCGCGTCAACAAGGGGACGGCGCTGCTGTGCCCCTTCGACCCACTGGTCTTCTTCCGGCCGCGGGTCGAGCGGCTGTTCGACTTCCACTACCGCATCGAGATCTACGTCCCCGAGCCCAAGCGCCAGTTCGGGTACTACGTCTGGCCACTGCTGCTCGACGGTGAGCTGGTCGGCCGGGTGGATCTGAAGGCCGATCGCGTCGGGGGCGCATTGCACGCGCTCGGTGCGTTCGCCGAGCCGGGGCAGGACGCGGGGCGGGTGGCAGCGGCGATGGCGGGGGAATTGCGGTCGATGGCCTCGTGGCTCGAGCTGGGCGACGTGGTGGTGGGCCGCCGTGGCGACCTGGTGGGGCCGCTGCGCGCCTCGCTGCGTTAGCCGGCGCGCCGCCAGCCGTCAGTTCAGCGGAATGTCGTTGTCGCCCTTGGTTTCCTGATACCGATGCGACAGGGCGACGTAGCGGTCGTGGATCCGCTGGCGTTGCGCCCGCAACTCGCTGCGCAGTGGCTCGTCCTCCGCCTCGATCAGGTCGGAGATCGCATAGGCGGTCCAGAAGGCGTTTCTGCGGCGGTAGCCGCCGGGCTCGAGTCCGAACAGCTCCTTGAGGATCACCAGGTCGTGCGGAATGGCGAAGCTGTCCCGGGAGTCCTCGTGGCTGTAGAAGTAGTAGTAGTTGTCGAAGCCCGCCCAGGTGATCGCGGACATGCACAGGGTGCACGGTTCGTGGGTGGTCAGGAACACGAGCTCCGGGGTCGGCGGGCGCTCCGCCAGCTCGTAGAACTGGTTGAGCGTGTTGATCTCACCGTGCAGCAGCGGGTTGCCGGTCTCGTCGTTGGTGCCGGCGATGACGAGCGACAGGTCGGACTTCCGCAGAATCGCCGCGCCGAACACCTTGTTGCCCGCCGTCACCCCCGCCTCGGTGAGTGGAAGGACGTCCAGGTCGATGACGTCTAGCAGACGGGACGCCGGTGCGGTCATGCCCGACCCTAACGCCGCTATGACGTCGGCGCCTCCTCGGCGAGTTCCGGGACGCCCTTGCCGCGAAAGACGTTGATCCCGAACACCACAGCGCCGATGACCAGCCAGACCAGACCACCGATCTTCGCCAGCGAGTCGGCGTTGATCAGCACGTAGGCGATGATGACGAAGCCCAGCGTGGGGACCACCAGGTGCAGCAGGTAGTTCTTCGACTTCTGCTTGACCAGGTAGTACCAGATCACCGACAGGTGCAGCAGGCAGAATCCGAACAGCGCACCGAAGTTGACCAGCGACGAGATCAGGCCGATCTGGCCGACGAAGAACAGCACCAGCACGAGGCTGATCGCGCTGACGAACAGCAGCGCCGCCATCGGCACCTTGCGGCTGCTGATCTTGGACAGGAAGCTCGGCAGCTGGCCGTCGCGGCTCATCGAGAACAGCAGCCGGCTGGTGGCGGCCTGCGCGGCCATCGCGTTCGCGAAGCCCACCGCCATCACGTTCACGGCGAAGAAGGCGTTCATCCACCCGGTGCTCGACGCGGCCTGCACCAGCGTGAAGAACGCGTTGCCCACCTCGTCGTCGCTGAACGCCTCGCGGCCCCCGGCCAGCAGGCTGGCCAGCCAGGTCTGGATGACGAACAGGAATGCCACCACGAACAGCGCGATGATCATGGCCCGGCCAGCCGGATTCTTGCGGCCCGTCGATTCCTCGGCGAGGGTCGAGATGCCATCGAAGCCAAGGAAACTCAGCACGGCGATCGATAGCGCCGAAGCGATCAGGGGAGCGCTGACGACCTCCGGATTCCAGAGGGGAAGCGTGCTCCAACCGACGTTGGGCAGGCTCTGGCCACTGATGGCGCGGACCGCGATGACGACGAAGACCACCACGAAGACCAGTTCGATGGCGAGGAAGATCCGGTTGGCGAGCTTCAACGACCCGATGCCCAGCAGGTTGATGATCGTGTTGACCACCACGAAGACGACGGCCCACAGCCACCGGGGGGTGCCGGGGAACAGTCCGATCATCGACTCCGCGGCGAAGACGTACAGAAGGGTGGGCACCAGGAGGTAGTCCAGCAGGATCGCCCAGCCCGCGAAGAAGCCTGCGGCCGGATGGATGCCGCGTCCGACGTAGGAGAACACCGAACCCGCAAGCGGAAACGACTTCGCCATCTGCGCGTAGGCCAGGGCGGTGAAGATCATCGCCACCAGGCCGATCACGTAGACCAGCGGCACCATGCCCGAGGCGCTGTTGTAGACCGTCCCGAAGATCGCCCACGGCGCGATCGGCACCATGAAGACCAACCCGTAGACCAGAAGGTCGAACGTCGAGACCGATCGCTTGAGTTCTTGCGTGTACCCGAACGATTCGAGCGTGCGCTGATTGGCGTCGATATCGGATTCAGACATGCGGGGTCCTAACGGTCGTTGTCGGCGAGGAAGGCCGCGACGACGGCGCGGAACTCCTCGGGTTGTTCCAGGTGGGTGCAGTGACTGGCGCCCGCGAAGACGTGACTGCGGGCGTCGGGGATCCGGTCGGCGTACGGCCGCCACGTCGCGGGCGTGGCCTCGTCGAACTCGCCCGCGATCACCAACGTCGGCGCGGTGATCCGGTCGAGCCTGTCGACGATCGTCCACGTGCGCAGGTTGCCGAGCACGTGGAACTCGTTGGGGCCGTTCATCGTGTGGTAGACGGTCGGCTCCGCTTCCATCTGCTTCTCGCTGTCGACGAAGTCGGCGGGCATCGGCTCGACACGGCAGACGTGGCGGCGGTAGAACTCCATCGTCGCGGCGAGGTACTCGGGGTCGGTCACCGTACCGGCCGCCTCGTGCCTGGCCAGTGCGTCCTGGGTGTCGGGTGGCAGTTGTGCGCGCAGTTCGCCGGCACCCTCGACCCAGAGGTCCATCGACGCCGGAGAGTTGCAGATGGAGAGCGAGACCAGGCCCTCCGGTTGGCCGACGGCGATCTCGGCGCCGAGCATGCCGCCCCACGACTGGCCGAGCAGGTGATAGGAGTCGGTGCCGAGAAGAGACGCCAATTCGGTTCGCACGGCGTGGAACTCGTCGACGAACAGGCTCGGCTGCCAGAAGTCGGCAGGGGCGTCGGGCAGGTGGGTGCTGCGACCGCACCCGACCTGGTCGTAGTGGATGACGGTGCGCCCGGTCTCGTCGGCGAGGGCGCCGATGTTGCGAACGTAGTCGTGTGCCATGCCGGGGCCGCCGTGCAAAACGAACAGCGGCACTGCGTCGGGGCGCGGCGTCGTCGGCGTGGTGACCCGTACCCAGGTCTCGTAGTCCCGGAACGGTACGGTGCGGGTCTCAACGGGCATGGCGCTCAGCATGAACCCTGAAAGGTCTCACAGCAAGACCATTCGAGACGATTTAACATTTCGGTATTCACCGGAAGGGGTTCGACTGATGGCCGATCGCCTCGCGATGACACCAGCCGTGCCGCCGTCGGGCCTGCTCGCGCAGCAGTTGGCGATGCCGTCACGCGTCGACGAGATCACCGACCGACTCGTCACCGCCATCGCGATCGGCGAGTACCTGCCCGGTGCCCGGTTGCCCGTCGAACGCGACATCGCCGCCGCGCTGGGGGTCGGGCGGATGACGGTGCGGGCCGCGTTGGCACGGCTCGTCGAACGCGGCCTCCTCGAGACGCGTCGCGGGCGCGGTGGTGGCTCCTACGTCGTCGACCAGTGGCCGGAATCCTCCACGGACTCGGTCCGCCGCACCCTCGCCGTGCGACTCGGGGAACTCCGAGACAGGTGTGACGCCATCGCGCGACTGCACGGTGCGGTGTGCCGGGCCGCGGCCGACGCCAGGACCGCGGCCGACGTGGCGGGACTGCGCGCAGCCCTCGAGGAGTACCGAAGTGCCGAGAGCGGGCTGGCGGCGCAGCAGGCCGACAGTCGCCTGCACCTGGCCATCATGGACGCCGCGCACAACGACGTGCTCAAGCAGGTGCTGGTCGATCTCGAGGCGTCGATCAGCATCGGAGCGCCTGCGCACCTGTGGGGCGAGCCCACCAACATGCGGGAGATGGAGCTCAGGTCGCTGCACGAGCACGAGGAACTGATCGACGCCATCGCCGACGGCCGAGCCGACGACGCGGACTCCGTTGCCCGTGCCCACCTCGGCATCGACTTCGAGTTGATCTCCACCGCGATGCGCCGTGCGGGCCTGCTCACCGAATGAACACCCGCTTCTCGGGAACGCCAGGGTTCAGCGGGTAATCTCATCCGCGTGAGCACCAGCGGATTCGATGTCAGCGCACGTGTGGGCACCGTGCTGACGGCCATGGTGACGCCGTTCGGCCCGGACGGCTCGTTGGATCTGGCCACCGCGAAGAAGCTTGCGACGCACCTGGTGAACGCGGGTTGCGATGGTCTGGTGGTGTCCGGCACCACCGGTGAATCGCCGACGACCACCGACGAGGAGAAGCTCGCGCTGCTCGGCGCGGTGCTCGAGGAGGTCGGTGACCGCGCCAGGATCATCGCGGGGGCGGGCTCCTACGACACGGCGCACAGCGTGCACCTGGCCAAGGCGTGCGAGGCCCAGGGCGCCCACGGGCTGCTGGTCGTCACGCCGTACTACTCGCGGCCTCCGCAGGCGGGTCTGGTCGCGCACTTCAACGCCGTCGCCGACGCGACCGCGCTGCCGAACGTCCTGTACGACATCCCGCCGCGCTCGGTGGTGCCTATCGCGTGGGACACCGTCCGCGAGATTGCGGCGCATCCGAACATCGTCGCCATCAAGGACGCCAAGGGCGACCTCCACGGCGGCGCGATGATCATGGCCGAGACGGGGTTGGCCTACTACTCCGGCGACGACGCGCTCAACCTGCCGTGGCTGGCGATGGGAGCCACCGGGTTCATCAGCGTGTGGGGCCACCTGGCGGCCAGCCAGCTGCGAGACATGTTGTCGGCGTTCACCTCCGGGGACATCGCGACCGCGCGCAAGAGCCACGTCGCACTCGGTGCGCTCAACGACGCGCAGCAGCGTCTCGGCGGCGTGACCATGGCCAAGGCGGGACTTCGGCTGCTGGGCTTCGAGACCGGCGACCCACGCTTGCCCCAGATTCCCGCGACGCGGGCCCAGACCGAGGAGCTGGCAGCCGACATGCGGGCCGCCGGCGTGCTCTCGTGACCGCCGATCTGGTCCCGCCGGGACCCCTGGCGCCGGGCGCGCTCCGGGTCACCGCGCTGGGCGGCATCAGCGAAATCGGCCGCAACATGACGGTTCTCGAGCATCTCGGCCGCCTGCTCGTCATCGACTGCGGCGTGTTGTTCCCCGGGCACGACGAACCGGGCGTCGACC
>JAESGJ010000464.1_pt1 | contig 20893 bp, 30 predicted proteins | sample 9266241 | NCBI WGS metagenome assembly JAESGJ01 (sample SAMN14514841, study PRJNA621669) | algae metagenome | isolation source: Brasilonema octagenarum HA4186-MV1 and co-occurring heterotrophs from wet... | place: USA: Manoa Valley, Hawaii | collected 2009-07-20 | reverse complement strand
TGGGAGGCTCGCTCGGCGGAAAATGTGTACCATGACGTGGCGTAATTTGTGGATAATATCATAGAGAACAGAATATCCCTAAACTTCCTTGAATCGAGGTGCAATATGAACACACCGTCGGGACTTTAAGAATCCGGGTTTTCCCGTCCTTTTTTGGAATCGGAATTTCCCGTAGTTTGCTATGATGCCACTTGTGAACGTGCTTAGAGAGTCGTTTTTCAAGTTCAAAGCGTTCCTTAAAATTAAGGGACTTTTTGCCATCAATACCCGCCGTCTTTTTACCAGTGTTGAGCTGTGTTACTTGTCGAATAGCAAGCATTCTTGCGGCTTTAGAATTCAGAATGAGTTTTTGTAAAGACCGCGTTTTTAGCAGGTCATTTGCTCTAACTGCTTGATACACCCGTTTTTGTAGGCGAAATAAATCAGCGCGGTATTGTTTCCACGGTTGATTTTTCCAAGATTCACTAGTGCCGTCACTGTGCCCAATCATGCTCTACTACCTCGTTGTGTATTTCTGAACATCCTGCAACAGTTACGTTGCATCCTACCCGTGTTAAGGGAGTTCGGTATCCCGTCTTACTTACCCAAGGTTTTCGACCTTTCCTTGAGACCCTTAACCCGTTTTTCCTCGTTCCTCAATCAAAATTGTTTTGTGTTTTTAGGTGTAACCCTTTCAACCATTAGAATCCCTTACTCATGCTGCTTACCCTTGGATGTATCAGCGGGATTGTCTCTAATAAAGTCAGGTCTAGCTTATGTCCTGCTCGTACTTGGGTTGCTTTCTTAGGTTCAGTTTCACCATGAACACTCCTGTTAGCGCCAGTGTCACCGCATAACCGATGTCTGATTGCGCATTATGTCCAGCTTCACTCTGTAAGATTCCGAGCTTACTCGGTGTGGACATTAGAGTCACCTCTGAGTTTGAGGGGAGGGGCTTTCACCCTCATTTTGATTGAAGTTCAACCTCTTGCGAGGTTGGATAACTTATGAATTAGGCTATCAACGAGTCGCACCCAAGGAAGAACTCAAAGCAGGTGTCTTTCCACAGTTCGTGCTTTCGCGCTGGTGTGTCTGATGGTGTAGGAATTGCAACTTCTTTCAAATCACCAACAAGGGCGTACTGGATGGTAAATTGATTCGCTTGTCGAGCGATATTGCCTGTAATCTTTAAATTAGATATTGGTTCATACGAAGTAGGGTTCAAAACCTCACCCCTGCCCCTCTCCTTATTAATCAAAACCTCACCCCTGCCCCTCTCCTTATTAATCAAAACCTCACCCCTGCCCCTCTCCTTATTAAGGAGAGGGGTGTCTGTAAGGATCGGGTGAGGTAATAACTGAGTATCAGCAGAAGGAAAGGGTTGCAAAGAAAACGTCTGGTTGCTCATTTCATATCCTGAATGATGTTGCGAATCGTTGTTTCCTGAGATTCGATGCTTTGGGTGAGTTGAAATTGGACAAGCGCCCTCGCAAGGTTGTGTTCTGAGTGTTTCACCTTGAAGTAGACATTTCCTGCTAAATAGTCAGTAAAAAATCTCAGTCCCAACTCAAACGCAATCAGACGGATTGCATCGTATATGTAAGCATAGTCATTCTCGGTGAGAAACGCCTTTGCCACAGAGAGATAGCCCTGTAGAATTCCCTGACACAAATCAGTATCGAAAGAAACGCTTTCCCACTGCTCGGTTTCTTCTCCAGCGAGATTGCAGCCCGATCGCAAACAATCGCCAATATCGTAATGTACCAAACCTGGCTTAACAGTGTCGAGGTCTATCACACTCACGGCTTGCTGGGTTGCAGTGTCGAACATAACGTTATTGATTTTTGGATCACCGTGCATCAGGCGCAGTGGTAGGTTACCTGTGGCTTTGGCATTTTCAAGGACATGTGCCACGTTAGTGCGATCGCTCACAAATTGCAAGCAGTAATTCACCTCCGGCGACTGACGCGGACTACTTTTCGCCAGAACTTGCTCATAGTGCTGAAGATAAAGCGGCGTAATGTGGAACCCTTCTAGGGTGTCAGCAAGTTTTTCCGGCGGCAAGTCGCTGATAAGATTGTGGAACATCCCCAGAGCGTAGCCAATTTCTTTGGCGTGTGAGCGATCGCGCATGGTGTCGAAAGACTGTGCGCCTTCAATAAAACTGATTGCCCGCCAAAACGAGCCCTCCGGGTTCGCAGTCGCTACCCTGCGGGAAGCCGCCCTCCGGGCGTCTACAAGCCGGGGAACCCGTCCAACGCGCTGCTCACCGTCAGCATCTCTCCAGTGATCTTGAGCATCCTTGGTTAACAACACCCGAGGTACTTCCCAGCGGCGGCTGAGACTTGCATTTTGTAGCCGTTTATGAATATGCTCAGTGAAGGTACGCATATTCTGCATAATCAGTTGTGGCTGACGAAATACCTGTGTGTTGATGCGTTGCAGAACAAAATGCTGTTCCTCTGGAGAATCTAGACTCACTAAAAAAGTATCGTTAATATTACCACTTCCCAAAGATTGGACGTCCGTAACCTTCCCTTGTAGGGTAAATTGCTTGGCAATAGCAAAAAGATTGTCTGTATTCTGTGTCTTGAGTTCTTCTGTCATCTTCGTCTTTAACCTGCGCGACTCACCACGTCATTGCACGAGGCAATACGAGATATCGTAGCTTAACTCAGATCTTGCACCTTCCCCTGAGTACGCCTTGAACTAAAGTACCCTGCGGGAAGCCCTCCGGGTTCGGGGGTTCGCAATCGACGGGAACCGCCAAGACTGCGACCCCCTCACCGCCTCCGGCGTCTACAAGGCTCATAGTCAAAGTCCGTTAAAACGGACTGGAATGTATATTCAGTAAGCTTTAGCTTACTTGAATTTTAAGCCAAGAAATTTATTTCTTGGCGGATCAAAAAGCTGGTGCAAGATATGAGTTAACTCATCTCAGTGTTAAATTACTCCCTCCCCATCGTAGCGCCCCTCTGGAGCCAGATGTGCCGATAACCTAATAACTGATAGCAAATAACTGTTAAAAGAAATGAGGTTTCGCATTAGAACTCATGAGTGGTAAAAAGTCAATACTCATGACCAATAACTAATGATTAAAGAAGTTTAGTCAAGGATTTTTTGGGATACCTTACTGATATAAAATCAGATTAACAGGTGTGCGAGGGATAATGTTAGCCAAAGACCGATTCTACAAAGCACTCAAAAAAGGTCTTGAGAAAGAACAGTGGGTGATCACACATGACCCTTTGAGGATTTTGTTTACTGAGGAAGATGAAATTAGAGTTGACTTGCTTTCAGAACGGCTGTTAGTAGCTGAGAAATTCGGAGAAAAGATTGCAGTACAAGTCAAAAGTTTTTTGAGTGACTCAGCATTTTTTGATTTCCATATTGCTCTGGGTCAATATTTAAATTACCGTTTAATTTTAGAATTAAATAAGACAGAATACACCTTATATTTAGGTGTTCCTATTGCTGCTTATGAGTCATTTTTTCAACATGATTTACCCAAGGCGTCAGTGAGCAAATATCAAGTCAAACTGATTGTATACGATCCAGTGGATGAGGTAATAGTCAAATGGAAAAATTAGAATTTTATCGTCAGTGTATCCAAGAACTCTTGAAAGAATACAGCAAAAGTACACTGAGTAATGACGAAATTGAGGTGCAAACAATTTTTGATACACAACAAGATCATTATCAAATTGTTGATTTGGGATGGGATAAACATCGCCGCATCTACTACTGCGTTATGCATTTAGATATTAAAGACCGTAAAATCTGGATTCAACGCAACCAGACTGATAAATTGATTGCTGATGAATTGGTAGCAATGGGTGTGTTAAAGAATGATATTGTGTTGGGTTTACAACCTGTGTACGTAAGAGAGTATACGGGCTATAGTGTGTCGTAGGGGTAAACAAATCTTGAATAGTTATTACTCATTCACAGAGATGGGCGTAAAAGTAACGTAGCTTAGTGCCAGTCATCGCACAAGGTTTTAACCTTTATTGGTGTTGAGTGCGTTGGCGTTGAGCAATTTGCATTAATAACCGTAATGCTTCGTTGACAGACTCATCAGTTGGAAATGCTTGTGCTACGTCAGGATCAAGTAATACGAGATTATTTCCAGCTTTATAGCGTTCTGCATACTTCCCCCGAACACCACCTGTCATTTTGGAAAAGTCGTATTCAGGACGTAGCTCATCCTCAAACTCGTTTTCAGTCTCCTTCCTCATAGAATCTCCGCTCTCGCCGTGTTGCTTCTCTTGCACTGATAATCCGGATACGCTCATCTTGATCGGTATGAGAAACCACCAGCAAGCGATCATACCTGGATAATCCGATAGTAACGTATCGGCTCTCTCCTATCGAGTGGTCAGGATCTGGAAATGTTATCGATAGGCGATCGCCGAATACTGTAGCAGCTTCCTGGAATGAAACGCTGTGCTTTTTAAGATTTGTGTCTGCTTTATCAGGATTCCACTGAAATTCCATGCTTAAAGGTGCATTATCCGTTGTTTTACAGCGCTTATTCTTATAATTAGACCACAAATCCTAGGGGAGCCAGTGCGTTGGAGAGCCAGTACTGCCAAGAGTTGTGCCTTGCGGGGGTTCCCCCCGTTGTGGCAACTAGCCCCGATAGGCGTAGCCGTGCCGCAGGCATAGGGGGCGCTACGCAAACGGAGAGGGTCTCCCTCCGTAGGTATCTGGCGTCCGGGTTTCCCGGCTTGTTCGCCTTTGGCGTCTCCCCTTGGGAGATAGCATCTGGCGTTGGGCATTGTCCATAAAAGCTATGTGATGGACATTTGAGATATTCGTGGCAATGCCCACCAAAGCAGAAAACAGAAAATTAGTTCTTGCTCAAGCAACACCATAATCTGTATACTGCCGCTTGTAGGGAGGTTGCAAGCCCAGCACAATATCCTCTCGTGGTACCCCCATTTCGACTAATTCCTCTGCTGGATTTTGATCCGTTAAATTCTGCTGAAGCCAAATTTTTCCATCTTTAATGTCGAAATGCATCACGCATCGATAAATACGATTAAACTGTTGCCAACCTACATTCATCCACTGATAATGATCTCGCTCGGTATCTAACATGAGTTGGACTTCTACGTCGTTATCTGAGATATCTTCACTGGCATAACGAGTCAGCAGTATTTTAATATATTCTCGATATTTTGCTACCTTATCCACCGCACAATCACCTCATTTGCTGGGTCATACACAATTAGCAGCACCTGATATTGTTGTACCGCGTATGGCGGGAGCACATAAACCCTTTCGTTAATGAAGCACTAGACTTAAATTGAAATGTGATGCCAATATATACAGAGATACAGATGCAAATACTTTGATATTAGGGAATGCTAAAGTGGCTAATTCAAGGCATCTTGCTGAACTACACAAAGGGGTTAAAAGCTGGAACCAATGGAGAAGAGAAAATTCCTGTATCATTCCTAACCTCATAAAAGCCGAACTCAGCCTACTTGACTTGAGATTTGCCGACCTTTCGGGCGCTAAACTTAGCGGAGCAAAGTTCAGTAGTGCTTGCCTTGCCTCAGTCAATTTCAGCAAAGCTGACCTGAGTAATCCTAACCTTAGCAAAACTGATTTGAAGTTTGCCAACTTCAGCAGATCCAATCTCAGCAAAGCTAACCTCACTGGAGCTAATCTGAGCGAAGCTTATCTCAGCTACGCTGATCTCAGTGAAGCTAACCTCAGCAGAGCTATATTCAACAAAACTCGTCTCAGCTCCACCAATCTTAGTAGAGCCAACCTGAGCAAAGCCGAACTCATTTTAGCTGTCATGGAAGCAGCTAATCTTCAGAATGCTAATCTGAGTGGAGTTCAAGCATTGAGAACTAATTTCACAAGAGCTAATTTTACTGGGGCTTGCTTACAAGATTGGAATATCAATACCAAGACCAATCTGGATGATGTGCAATGTGATTATATTTACCTAAAGAAAGGCTATAGCTTTGAGTTTAGCAGTCGCTACCCTAGCGATAGAACGTTTCAACCTGGAGAATTCACTAGACAATTTAAGCAAGCCTCTGAAATCGAAGAACTTGTTTTCCCTTATGGAATTACAGAATTTTTCCAGTTTTTCCAAGAACGACAACAGCTATACACTGATAAAGTGCTTGCCATTCAGGAGCTTGAACCTAAAAGTGATAGCGCAGTTGCTGTTCGCTTAGAAGTTTTGCCGAAAGCTAACCAAGAAGACGCTAAAAGCTTCTACGAAGAACAACTTCAACTTGCTAAAGCAACTTATACACTTCAGGCAACTACCCAAGCAATTGAGTTGTATAAACAACACAACGCTGAGATTATAGAGCTAGCGAAACTCGCTCTTGGAAAACCATCTATCAATAATATTAATGTGGGGGCGACTGCTGTGTCGAATTCTGAAGGCTTCACCAACAATTTACAGGGTGCAAACATTGCCAATTTTTCTAATCAGATGGGCGATAACGCTCGTCAACAGGCTAACCAGTATAACTACAGTCAAGAAACCAAAAAAAGCCTTGCTGACGCTGCCAAAGAAATCCAAGCAGTCGTTGATCATCTCTCCCAGACCTACCGCACCGATACTATGACAGCTAAATGCGTTTTTGCAAATGAGGTCATTCAGCGTATCGACAATGATCCCTCTCTTACTCAACGGATCCTTAGCGCGTTTAGTGCTGGAAGTATTTCAGCACTAGAACAGTTCCTCAATCATCCTGCTGCTAGCTTTGTCATCAGTGCGCTCGAAGACTGGCAAAAAACACGTGTAAAATGACATAGCATTATTACAGCAATGCACTCTAGGAGCCATAGATGAGCAGATTTCAGACCTCAAAACGCTAGTTCATAAAAAAGTATTTATTTGTAAGGAGTAATTTAATGAAAGTGCTTGCTGTTTATCATAATAAAGGTGGTGTTGGAAAAACAACAACAGTGATTAATCTTGCTGCTGCACTAAGTAAGAAAAATAAGAGAGTTTTAGTAATTGATTTAGACAGTCAAGCCAACACAACTTTTGCAACAGGGTTGGTTAAATTTCAAGACGAAATACATGACAATCTGAAAGATAACTATATCTACCAAGTAATCGCATCCAGAAAGGATTATTCAATTTCAGAGGTTGCTCGAAAATCAGAATTTACAAATCCACCTTTTTATGTAGTTCCTAGCCATATTGATTTAATGGAACACGAACAGGAACTAATTCAGCAGCCACAAGCTCTAACTAGACTTCTAAAAAAGCTGGATGATGTTCGTCAACAGTATGATATTGTTTTAATTGATACTCCACCATCGCTCAATCTCTATGCACGAATTGCGTTGATTACAGCGGACTATTTGTTGATTCCATCAGACCTCCGTCCTTTTGCTAATGAGGGTTTACGAAATGTTCGTCGTTTTGTAAACGACGTGAATGAATTTCGTGACTCAATCAAGAAAGATCCAATAGAGATTCTTGGTGTAATTGCTTCTAAAGTAGGAACTTCACCGAAGTTTGTAGAATATACACTACCTAGAATGATAGAGACTGTTGAGAAACATTATGGGTTTCCAGTATTGGATTCAAAAATTTTTGAGCGCCGCGAAACATCTAAAGCGATTGAAAGACTAGCAGAGGTCGGTGATTTGTTGATTCCCGACCCAATTTCTATCTTAGATTATGAACCTAATTCTCTAGCAGCAGAGGAGTTTAAGGATTTAGCTAAAGAAGTGATGCAGCTTGCACGTATCTAATTAATTCAAGGCAATAACAATGGAACTCTTAACCTCAATCGTTGATATCGACAGTATCCAAGTAAAAAGCCCCTCATTCGCTCCTGCAGAGAAAACAATTCAAATTGATGCTTTGGCGAATACGATTATCGAATTGGGTGGTTTAGTCAATGTGCCAGTAGTGCAGCAAGTAAGTGTAGATGATTATGAACTAATTTCAGGCTATCTGGAATATTATGCTTATCTCAAAGCATGTGAACTCAATCCTCGTTTGCCGGATCGTATTACAGTCTTTGTATCTAACACTAAGAACCAAGCAGCTATTCGCCAGCAACTAAAGATATTGCAAGTAATTGAAGATACTAAGCAAAATTCATCTCAGTCTACAACTCCAAAGCAGTCTGAAATCGATTTACAGATTAAGAATCTAGAGTCTTCCATCAATAACAATAATAAAATTATTTTTAATGCCCTCGAACAACTTAAAGCTGATTTACTTGCAACAATAGAGGCAAAATTGCCTCAATCCATCTCTCCAATGGATTCGTTTAATCGTATCTTAGAGCCAGAAACTGCATTTCAGGTGCAACGCAAGCTGGAATTGTTTCTTGGTGCTAGTAAAGCGAAGAAAGTTGTGGTGAGGTTACAGGAAGTTAGTAAGGGTAAGAATAATCAACCTTTCCAAAGTTTTTCTGAAATCTTGGACATACTAAGGGAACAGCAGAAAGGTAGATCGGTAAGACTAATATCCGAAGAGAAAATGATACAGATTATAGATCGTTGGAATTATTAATAGCTTGTATTCTTAGCCTTTGATTGCTTACTCCCTTGCCAGTCTAAGATTACCTATAGTGATTTACTCCTCTCTCTGTGTCCTCTGCGCCTCTGCGGTTAAAAAATAGGTATTCTTCTGGCGCTTGGTGAGTAAGCAAATCACTCACCAACAGCACCCTCTGGAAAAATCCGACTCAACTCCAATAAAGCATCTTCAAACCCAGGAATTGACACCGACTGATTCACCAGAGAAATCTGCTTGCTCAGATAGTTAAACTCACCTTGAATATTTTGATAAGGCTGACTGTAACGCTCTAGTTGACGAGCTTGCAAATTTACGATCCAGTAATCAGAAATTCCGACTTCTGCATACAGCGCTAATTTTGTTTTTTGGTCATAAGTCAATGTGGAATCAGAAATTTCAACAACAAGCAAAATATCTTCGGGATAGGGATGATGAGCAAGATAGTCAGCCTCATCTCCTCGTGCAATTACTGCATCTGGTTCAGGTTCACTATCTGATGGGAGAATGATAGGTTCTTGACAACGCACGACAGCTCTATCGCCTAGCAATCGATCCAATTGACGGCAAAGTCGAGTTGTACAAAATGTATGAGGCGTTCCCTTTGCAGTCATTTGGATTAGTTCTCCTCGAATCAATTCAATCCTGTCTCCCTCCCTCAAAAACCCCATTTCAATCAGTCGATGATATTCGTCGATTGTGAATCGTTTTGGTTTAACAACAGTCATGGCATTTATTAGATGTAGCGGCTTCCACCTTAAATGTAATAAATTTAATTTGCACCCAACGCCTCAAATTGTTGCCAACACAGATACAATGCACGCGGAACGTGAAAGCAACCCTTCCATTTGCCACCTTTAAGATTTAACAACACTTCTCCACGGCGATTGAGGTATCCAAACCACTCACCGTATTCTGGATCAGCAAAGTGCGACCAAGCGTAATCATGGATCTTGTGATACCATTCCCGACAGGCTTCACGTCCTGTTAGGCGATTGCCCATCACCAATGCAACCAAAGTTTCTAAATGAACCCACCAAAGTTTTTGATCCCATTCCAGTTGCTGTGGCGGATGACCATCTGCATCCATAAAATAATACAATCCGCCGTACTCACTATCCCAAGCAAAATTTAAGATATTTAGCACCACATCAACCGCTTGGTTAATCGTTTGAGTATCGTTGCGACGACGAGCAATGTCCATGATAAACCACATCGCTTCAATACCATGACCGGGATTTATCAGACGTCCCTCAAAACAATCAATGTGCGAACCATCCGCAGCAACATTTTCAAACATCAATCCGCGTTCTTTGTCAAGAAAATCGCTCATCACTTCTTGAACGGTTGCAGTCAAGACGTTCTCAAGGGTTTCGGTTGGTAGTAGCCATTCCATTTCTAGAGTCAGATTGGCTAAAATCATCGGTACTGCCAGAGATTTCATCGGACGCGTACCAGGATAGGTTTTGGTATACTTGCCTTTGGGGTTATCTTGGCGGCGCAAAACATTGTTGTAAGCTTGCATAGCTACATCTTTTGCCCATTCTTCGCCAGACGCAAGGGCATATTGGCTAAAAGCCATTGCTGCAAAGCAATCAGAAAAGATATTGTAAGGCTGAACCAGTGGCTTCCCTTCACGGGTTAGGGCAAAGTACCAATTTCCGTCAGCATCTCGACCATGTTGGGCAAGAAAATTCGCGCCATTGCTGGCAATTTTCAGCCAGTTTTCGCGTTTTTCTAGCTGGTTGTAAAGCATGGAGAAAGTCCACACCTGGCGGTTTTGCAGCCAGATAAACTTATCTGTGTCATAAACTTTCCCCTGACGATCAAGACAGGTGAAATAGCCGCCTTGCTCCCAGTCAATCGAGTGTTTTTCCCAAAACGGGAGTACGTCATTGAGGAGCGCGTGTTTGTAAAATTCAGCAAGCTCTTTAAAGTTGTACTGCATAGATATCTGTTATTTATCCTTTTTCTATAGCAATCCTAAATCATTCGTAAAATTCTCTCTTTTCTCTTTTCTTGGCGTCCTTGGCGACTTGGCGGTTCGTTCAAAAAATAATTTTTACAACTCATTTAGGATTGCTATAGTCAACCCAAGCTTTGAGCTTAGCGGTCAAAATTGCCTGAATCTTTTGTTGTACAGCTTCTTGACTCAAGCTACCATCGACACGAACAATTTGCTCTGGGTAAGAGTCGGCTAAGTGTGCATATCCTTGTTGGACGCGACGATGAAAGGCTATTGTTTCTTTTTCAATGCGGTCAAGTATATCGCCACCTCCTCGTTTTCGAGCAAGTCCCACCTCAACATCAACATCAAACCACAAAGTTAGGTCACTTTCTAACCCGGATGTCGCAATGGTGTTTAGCTGATCAATTAAATTGATATCTAAACCACGTCCCCAGCCTTGGTAGGCAATGGTAGAGTGAGTGTAGCGATCGCACAAAACAATCGCCCCATCTTGGAGAGCTGGCTTGATAACTTGTTCTACGTGTTGCGAGCGATCGGCAGCATACAAAAGTAATTCAGTTTTATCTATAATAGAGTGAGAGCCTGCTTCTAACAAAAGTTTTCGCAGATACAACCCTAACTCTGTTCCTCCTGGCTGACGAGTCACAACTACGGAAGTCTGAAAACTTTGTAACCACTCCTGCGTGAGCTGTATTTGACTAGTTTTACCGCAACCTTCCACTCCTTCAAATACAATTAATTTACCCTTCATTTTTTTTTAATTTTTTCAAATTTTTATTATCTCATCATGACTAGCAGTTTACCTAGTCATCCTCGATATCACCCGATTGGGTGACCCAAATGGATGAAGTCTAGTTAATAACAAACATTGTATTCTTTGTATCAACGAGTAATAAACAGTAGCAATAAACAAACTTAACTATGAGTAATCAACAACAAGCAGATATGAAACTAGCATATCAAGCAGCGGCAGAAATGACATACATTGTAGCCGTTGGTTTGAGTAAAGTAATGGAAAAGCAGAAAAAAAGACCACTCATTAGCAAGCGACAAAAGCGAGTCAAATCAAAATCAGAATCTTCTATCGTTGGAAGTTCTATTTAATACATATTTTTAATAATACAGTGGTTCTGTTGTTGCACCCCACCAAGGTAGGGGCACAGTATGCTGTGCCTTGGATAATACCTGCTCACGCGTTGGTCAACCTTTTTCATTCCAGAGAGGTTCTATCTGCTTTCCCTTGGCATTCAGGCTCAACAAAACATGACACTCTGTATCAAAAACGAGTATTCAAGTTGAGCATTTTGTCAAGGAAGTTCCTAAAGGGAACCGCTAGCCCCTAAGAGGGGCCGGAGCTAACGCTAAGACTAACGCGTGAGCAACTTCACTCAAATCAACTATCCGCACCAAACTCGAATCAAGATTTTGGAGATGGACTGGTTACGGGTTTAGCAGTACCAGATGCTGGTTTTGAACCCGGTTTCTGGTAATACCCTGCAACTTTTTTTACATAGTCAGCAGTGAAGCCGCTGTTGCAGCCTGTGTAGTTACCAGTCATCCACCAACAAGCAACACCACGCACAGCAGCCGTTTCATTGTTACCACTAGCAGCCAACTGCTTACTTAACTCCCGGCGTGTGATACATGAGACCACTTCGCGTGCTAACCCAGCATCACTGTCAAACTGCGCTGGTGTCACTTCCTTCTTGAGACAATTTTTTGACCAGCCTTTAAGGGTATCTGGTTTGACTCGCCATTCACTGTAATATCCATCATCTTTACTACCACTTTTCGGCGGTGCTGCTTGCCGCAGTGCTTCTACCATCGCGTTTATTTGAGTTTGCGACGCTGACGACTGTGCTTGAGCTAAAGAAGATTCTGGCAAAATGAGTGAAGACAATCCAAAGCTCAGGATGACTCCACTTAGTAGTAATCGCATTAATTTTCTCCTCACGACGTTAAACTTCTCTGTTATAGCAAAATTCGTAAAACTGAAAACTTCGAGGGTTGCATAAGTCTTTTTTAAACTTTGTTTCAACCTAGGAATCATTGCATAAAAATTTCGATATCTTAAAGAGAGCGCTTTATTGAAATCAAGAAAGTGGAGATAGCAAAGCGAAAATATAATGAACTTTGCTCTGGTTTATCTTGCATTTAAACTTATTTTTTTGCAATAACTAAAAATCTAGGTTGGAGGTGAGCACAATGACAGGAATGCTTTGGTTTGCAGGTTTTTGCTTTCTTTGGCTGATTGGTATAACCCTCATAGCAGAAATTTGGTTTTTTGAGGAAGAGCAGGAGTTTTGACGACAAATTGTGATGTTTTCTTTTACAGAAGACGGTGAAAAAGCCTCGTCCCTTCTAGGATATTGTTGGCGAATCAGGAGTTATATACCGCACAGACTTGTTCCCAGTCTCAGACTGGGAATACAGTTATCAAGGCTCCGCCTCGCGTTTAAGGGGACGAGAGGCGGAGCCTCTGAGTTGGCATTACCTGGCTGAGCCAGGTAACGAGGGATAAATTAAACATTCAACACTCGCTTTTCTAACTTCACCTCAAAGCGATCGCCTGGTTTAGGATCTATCACCTGCGTTGATAAATTGTTCTTTTCTAGTAACGAACGAAATTCCTCAATGCTTCCTTTCGTCTGAAGAAAAGAGTTAAGTAATCCCTCAAAAATCACATCTCCTCCAGCAGCGGTAGATATCATAACTTGAGGTTGCAACCACTGAGCAACTTCTAAGGCGTATTTATTCCCCTTGATAAATGCGCCAACTAAAGGTAAACCCAACTCAATCAAAGGAGTAATAACGACATCCACTGGAGGAATTTCCTTGAGTGTGGAGGAATGATTTCCATGAGGCTCGTAATAAAGTGTCAAACCGCTTTCCAATTCTTTGAGAAGATAACCATTTTCCACCAAATTTAGACCAACCAGTGAGCCAGGAGTTGCTTTAATTTCAACACTTTGATTCAGGGTGAAGCTTTGCCCGTGAGCAAGTGTTGTAACTTGAGTGTAATTTAACTGCTGTACAACTTTAGTAGCATTGGGAGAAGCTACGACTGGAATATTGTGGTCAAGTTGCTTGAGCGTTGGTGGATGAGCATGGTCTTCCAAACCTTGAGATAGCAAAATTAGGTCTATGTTCTCTGGTATTGGGCGTTGTTGCGATCGCGAGCCTTTAAAGAACCAATTCTGACCGCTAAAAGTTAACGAATCAACTAGCCAAGGATCAAGAAGTATCCTTTGTCCTCCGATTTCAATCAGCCAAGAATTGCTGTCTAACCAAGTTAAATACATAAACTTTTGTAAAGATAACACCTAAATTAATTATGAACTAACCAAGGTAACCAATGTCCTGAAGCATTTGGACATGCTTGTGTAAAGGTGCGAGTGTATTTGCAGTCGTCATCCCACTGGCGGCGACTGCAGGTAAACCAATACCAGGAAAAGTCGAGTCTCCACAACACAGCAGCCCTGGAATAGGTGTACCAGAACCAGGGAAGAAACCAATTCCAGCCTGAATAGCCGGACCGTATGAACCTCTATGGCGTCGCAAATAGCGCTCGTGTGTCAGTGGTGTACCAACTAGTGTGACATCGCAACGCGATCGAATATCTGGAATAATTCTCTCCAAAGCTTGCCACATAACTTCTGCACGCAACTGCTTTTGTTGCGCATACTCCTCACTTTTTCGATTCATCCCTTGCCATACTTCATAAGGTTCACTACCAGGAGTGTAAACGTGAATAACGTGCTTTCCCGATGGTGCTAATGAAGGGTCTAAAACGGAGGGAATAGACACCAAGACGACATTCTGAGGAGCAGTTACACCATTTTCCCAATTATTAACAACTATATAATGACACGCAAGGTCAGACCGTAATCCTTGTGCATCAATACCTAAATGGAGATGCATAAAACTATCGCACTCTGGTGTTGCTTGTCGTTCCTGAAACTTTTTTGGTAATGCTTCTTGTGGAATTAACTTCAGTGTATCCCATACCGAAGCATTAGAAATGACTGCCCGACGCGCTTTTATTTGTTTACCACCACGCAAACGCACACCCACAGTACGCTTGCTTTCTACAAGAATTTCCTCAACATGAGCGTTCAACATCAACTGACCCCCATGTCGTTCCAGTCCCCGTACCAAGGCGTTCACTAAAGCACCACTCCCACCGACAGGATAGTCAAGCTTAACGCCCGGTCGATACCAATCTGCAAACATAAATGCCATCTCTGCGGTACTTGTTCCATCTGCTGGTAGTCCAGAAAGAAGAAAACACAGCAAGTCCAGCCAGTTGCGTATGAAAGAGTCTTTCACGACACCGTCCATAATTCGGCTAAACGGTCCCGTGAGCTTGCCTATGTCTGCAATATGTTGGAATAAAGACGGGGCAAATCTACTCACAGTCATAATCGCGCCGACATCAAACCGCAAGGCTGCTGGCGGTAGTGCAGTTGCAGCACGCGCCAATGGTTCCATCACACGCTGTAGTTCACGCCATTCGGCTATAGCCTCAGCACCACTAAACCGTTGTAGCACCTCACAAAACTGGTCAGTGCCAACTGAGGTGTCAAAATCTCCTTCTGGTAAACAGCAACCCCATGTATCGTAGGTGACGCAAGGTAACTCCTCACCAATTGCATCTAGTACTTGTTTGAGAGGATTAGTAGAGGGACTGTAGGATAAGCCAGAATAGAGTGATGGACCTGAGTCGAATTTGAATCCATCACGCTCAAAAGCGTGCGCTGCACCACCTGGAATTGAGTGACTTTCGCAAACTGTGACATCAAAGCCATACCGTGCCAGAAGAGCTGCACAGCTTAAACCGCCAATACCACTACCAATGACGAGAAAATCTATCTCTTTCTGACCTAAGATAGATGCTGTGTTAGAAGAAGTTTGCTGTACCACTGAGCGTACCTTGTGCTAGTCTTGCGTCATTCAAGGATATTGTAATGCAACTTAACAATTCTTAAAACTGCACATAATGCCAAAAACCCGGTTGTTGTAACCGGGTTTTCAATAGAGATTGGGGTTATATCCCCTGCGGCTCATATAGATGTTTAGTTATAAAGGAGTCAACTAACAATATCTACAATCAGAGGTTTATCTTTTCCGGAAAATCACAATATTTTTTTTGCAGTAGGTTATAGGTGCGTCTGGTACAGGTTCTAGGAATTGACGCTAAATTAGTGCTGGGTGTTTGAGACTATTTTGAGGATTTAGTTATGCGTCGAATGTCAGTAGCTACTTTTTTCATCCTAGTGCTGAGCGTGTTTTTTACTACTGCAACACGTGCTGAGGAGCATCAACCCTTGACTAGCTTGGTGATGCGCGATCGGGTGATTACCATTCACAATGGTTCAAACGGATTATCGTACACAGTCAGGACTCAAGATGGTGCTGTATTGGATGCTCAACTGAACGAAGCTCAACTACAAGCGAAGTATCCTGACGTATATGACACTGTTCGTCCAGCGATCGCAAATAGCGAAAAGACTGGTGGCTCAATGATTTGGGGTGGAATTTGGCGTGAAACTCACGCTCCATCTGATGTTTTACCTAAATAACGCCTAACAGGAGTTCTGCGTAGATAAGAAAGCTCAGTTGCTTTCTTGGAGCTGGGCTTTACTACGCAAAGAAACTTCTTAGAGTATCACCTTTAAAAAATCCTGATATCGCAACAAAGTCAATCTGAATATCGACGAAGTAGACTAGGTAGACAACTCTTCATCATTTTGTATCAGCTTGTCATCGAGAAGAAGTTGGCATTACAGGTGCTCTATCGCCCAAGAATAGCTTTACTTCCATCAAGCAATGCATTATCGATACACACGGCGATTGTTACTAGCTAGCGGGATAGGTTTACTAGCTCTACTATTATCACCACTGATGTTCTACGGCTGGCGGTGTTTTCTGCGTCCCCCCCGCACGGATATGGAGCAAGTCTTGTTTCGTGGAATTGTTTACAAACGTAATGCTCTTTCGACACCACGTCCAGCAATGATCCACATAGTCACCATTGACTTAAAAACACCAGGAGTTAAACCGTTTGTGACTCCAGGAGAACCAAAACCAAGCGATAGAGAAACAAGCGCACAGAAAACGTCTGATTTTCTGAAAAAATTCAAACTGCAATTAGCAATCAATACCAGCTATTTCCATCATTTCTACGAAAAGTCCCCTTGGGATTACTATCCTCACAGTGGTGATCCTTCCCATCCACTGGGCGAGGCTATCTCCAATGGATATCGTTATTCGTCACCCGAAGCAAATTTTCCTGTGTTGTGCTTTTCTGTCCAAAATCGTGTTCAAATCTTGAAAAGTAATAAGTGTCCTGAACGAACAGTTCAAGGTGTTGCAGGGAACCAGCTTTTGGTTTATGACGGTAAGCCAATTAATGAGAGTTCAGAAAAAGATAAGCCGTATCCACGTGTTGCGGCTGCTGTCAATCGAGAAGGGACAAAACTTTGGCTGATTGCAGTAGACGGGAAACAACCACTTTACAGTGAAGGAATTACAATGGCTGAATTAAGAAAAATTGTCGCCAGTTTGGGGGTTCATACAGCACTAAATTTAGATGGGGGTGGATCAACAACACTCGTGATGGGAACCAATAATGGTTCAAAGGTGTTAAACGCTCCAATACATACCAGAATACCAATGCGTCAGCGTCCTGTTGCTAACCATTTGGGATTTTTTGCGGCGGAATGAGTTCTACACTTTCCTTGTTGCGTTAATGGGAATTCTAATTGCAAGACACTCCAAATAGAGGAAAGCTTTATGAAAAAAGATTTTGAAGGAATTGATTACACACAAGCGAAAACTTCAGCGCAAGTCGAGAGTGAAAAGCCAGATTTAGTGCAAACAGACAGGAGTTTTGTTGTCAGAGAAATTGAACACTCCAACAAAGAACAAATCAGATCTATCGATTTAAGCAAACTTGAAGCATTTAACGAGTGAAAGAGCCTGAACTATTGTAACTGGAAGCTTACGACAACAAACAAGGAAATCGTTACCCCACATCGAAACTACTTGAAAAGTAAGTTTTCAAATTTCGTGATCATAAACAAGGAACTCTAAGTTTGAGTGTAATCAGGAAATTTGAAAGTACTCAAAAACAGAATCCAAATTTACCCCCATCTTTCCCATCCACAGCTTTGTAGGTAAGGAGAGTGGGGATTTCTTTTGTTTGATATCAAAAGTATGGTTTTGCTATCTCTTGAACTACCGTGAGGAATTGGCGCAGCAAGATCGAATCGGTCGGTGCTGGCTGTAACAATGCCTTGAGATCTGCCCGTCGCCACACCACCGCAATTGCCCTTGCAAACGGGGTGTCTTGAAGTTCTCGGTACACCACTCCTTGACGTTGAAGCGTTTGCACGTTGTCCGGTAGAATCGAGACGCCTACACCTGCCGCTACTAAGCTAAGGTTGATCACCATCCAAGTGGCTTTGACGGTTTCCAGCAATATTGGCTTGAATCCCCGAAGCTCAAATTGCGATAAGACGACTTCGTAGGAGGGCACTGCATCAAGTGGTGGCAAAATGAGCGGTTCGTGCTTGAGTGCTTCAAGTGGAATGTACTCAAGCGCAGCAAGCGGATGATGTTCTGGTAATGCAACCACAAAGGACTCTTGCACAATCGGGAGAAAGTTCACAGTTGAATCATCTGAGTAAGGATTGGGCAGATGTTCAAATCCAACGTCGATCGAGCCATCCCGTAGTCCTTGCATCATTTCCTCAATCGTCATCGTTCGCAGTTCCAATTCCACATTCGGATAACGATCGCGAAAGGTTTTGAGAATGTCGGGAAGTAAACTATTTGCGATCGCAGTGTTCACCACCACTACCAGCTTGCCAATTTCGCCACGACTCGCTTCCTGTGCGCGTGTCACCGCCTGTTCGAGCGCAGTAGTGGCAATTGTTAGTTCGGCGAGAAACACTTTTCCCGCCGTCGTCAACACTGGAGGGCGACGAGTGCGATCAAACAGTTCTACGCTCAACGCTGCTTCCAATGCTGCGATCGTCTTGCTGAGGTAAGACTGTTCCACATTCAGGCGTTCAGCCGCTTTGCTAAAGCTCTTTTTCTCGCCCGTTTCGGCAACAAGCTCCATAAAATAATGTAGCTGTCGCATTTCAAGCTGATTCCAAGATCGAAGGGACATTGCACATAAATAGTATGATTAAAATGTCATACTAAGATAATTAAAATCCTCTTACTATCATAGTAATAATCTTTTAAGCTTGCTTTCATGAAACCATTACTTGCAACTAGGAGAAAGTTTTATGAAAGAGCCGGCGATCACTCTGACTTCTAGCCGCTTAAATCGAGACATCGAACTACCGCCTGCGGTGAAAGCGCAAGAAGCAGCAATCAGTTCTCGAACAGTCGCTTATTGTGACGAAGTCCTTAATCGCAGCCGTTTTTTTTGCCTGCTCAAAGATTACGCCATTACTCCAGCAATGATGCAATATGCCTTTCTCCAGTATTATTTTTGGCGCGATCAGCTGCATCAGTGGTTTGGCTTGTGCATCGTTAAAGCTGGTAGTTGCACTGATCCAGATCACAAATCTGCCATTATGTCTCTAGCAGATCACACCTTCACCGACTTGCAAGACGATCATAGTGAGATGTATGTGGAATTTCTTCACGAGCTTGGATTGAGTGATACTGAAATTGTGGCAGCTAGGCGAAGTGCTGCAACTACATCGTATGAACGTTCATTTTTCGATGAATTCGGCTACGGAACCGACAACTTTTACGAAGCCCTAGCAGCGCTGAGTGGTAGGGAACTGTGTGTGTCAATCCGAAATGCTAGACTCCTTCAATCCTATTTTGATGCTCGTAGCATGAAACACCCGACTTGGTTGAGCTTGCACGCGGAATTAGAGGTGAATCATTTCCAAGATTCTATTCGTCCGGTGCTGACTCGTTATGAGGGAAACTCAGTCAAACTGAGTAGCGTAATCAAAGCCGTCGAACGTGGGATTGATCGACACGTACAATATTTCGATGATCTGCTGCTTGAGTACGAATCCCAAGCTAATGCTGTTTAGGACGCTACTCCTCCATTAAGTATTTCGATGATAGGGGCGCGGATTTTCACGTCTGTAAGCGATCGCTTCATCCACAGACTACTGCAAGAACATTTTGCCACAATGCTTTTAGAAAAATAGCCCTGTAGTGAATAAACCAAATAGTATCAGCAACTTCAGGAAAATCGATTAAGGCTTCGTAGCCCTGTTTGATAATTATGTTCTTGTTCTTGTTATTCAATTTTTTTTGTTTAACATAGTTACGAAAGTCATCTATTGTGAATTGATCGAGCCATTGATGACGTTCTTTGGTATAGTCACCATAGCCCACTTATAACTGCTGTAAAAACCTCAGCGTTCCTGTTACTCCTAAAGCATCAATTAGAGCTTTATATCCTTGTTGTCTAATTTCCGTCATTTTCATCGTTTTCTTCCTCTGTTTGTAAAATCTTCATTAACCAAATCGTGGGATTTTCGACTTCTATTCGGAAAATATTTTGAGATTGCTTTGCTTTTATCAGAAGTCGGTCATCGTGCAAATACACAGAAGTTTCATCAAAGCATTTCGCTATAATGCTCTTAGAAAAATAGACAATAACAAGCATACGGCATTTTGCTGTATAGAATAATGAAGTGTGGATTTATAAGGATGCTTTAAAAGTCCGAGAAATGGCAAACCCTAGTAACCTCAACGACGTTATTCAACGCATCCTCAACGGAACTCAAACCGATTCCGATGTTGAAACTTTGCGTCAGTGGTTAAATAGTGGTGGCACTCAAAATGTGCAAGTAGGAAAGTACAACGTCAATATCGGACAGGGGCAAGACATTCATATTGGCGATCGCACTTATCAAGGGCTTGATGCCGAAGCAATTCGGGAAGTTGCTCGTTCTGTCCTTCAGGGTTCTAACGGCGCAGATATTCGAGAAATTGTTCGCTCTATGTTGAAAGAGGAGTTTCCGAACTTGGCTCAACAAGAAAATCCTCAAAGTAGTTCGGGTAATTCTCGTACTCCTGAAGAAAATTTGCAAAGTATTTTAAAGAATGTACGGGTTGGCGGTAACTTATCTATCGGTCATATTACACAAATTTACGGTGCTGGAGAGGTCACTCAACCCGTCAATACATCTGAAGATTCGCCTTTGACGAATACAGCAAACTCAGTTGATGACTTGGTGCAACAAGTGCGATCGCATATCCACGACACCATCCAAAGCTTACACGGTACAATGCCGTTATGGGGAATATAGCGGTTCTCAGTTGGGTGCAATATAGTAGCAGCAGTGGGTAAACCATCCAATAATGTCTTTTTTCGTCACTGCGTTTAAAGCATTTGTAATGGCATCATCTAATTCTTGATAGGTTCGGGC
>JAESGJ010000463.1_pt1 | contig 21046 bp, 12 predicted proteins | sample 9266241 | NCBI WGS metagenome assembly JAESGJ01 (sample SAMN14514841, study PRJNA621669) | algae metagenome | isolation source: Brasilonema octagenarum HA4186-MV1 and co-occurring heterotrophs from wet... | place: USA: Manoa Valley, Hawaii | collected 2009-07-20 | reverse complement strand
CCCGAACCTATCAAGAATTAGATGATGCCATTACAAATGCTTTAAACGCAGTGACGAAAAAAGACATTATTGGATGGTTTACCCACTGCTGCTACTATATTGCACCCAACTGAGAACCGCTATATTGCCACATCTGCCGACGTGATGAAATTTGCGGATGGCTTTGAATTTAGTGCAACGAATCCTCAATCTACACCTTTGCTGACTATCAGTGTGCCTGTTGGTTTGCAATTTGGGACAAATCCAGGAAATATTCAGGTGCAGCGTTCTACCTTGCTGTTAAACCCCGGTCAGACTTTAGCACTTGTCGGCAGTTCTGTGAGCATGGATGGTGGACGCTTGCTAACTTCGGAGGGACGTATAGAATTGGCGAGTGTAGCAGCAGGCACAGTTGGTCTTAGTAATAATAATGGCTCTTACCTGGGTTTAAATTTTCTGGATAGCACAGTTAGAGCAGATGTATCTTTGAGCAATGGAGCCGAGGTGAATGTACGCGGTGCGGATAAAGGTAGTATTGCCATCAATGCCAGGAATATTGATATTTCTGGAGAAACTACAAGAGTACGAGCAGGGATAGTGATTGACTACGGAACACCTGAAAGTCAGGCAGGAGATATTGAGCTAAATGCAACTGGATCAGTCAAAGTTAGAGATGGCAGTATTATTGCCAATAACACAGGTGGGCAAGGAAATTCAGGTGTTGTCAGAATTAATGCTGAAGATTCCGTCTTTCTTGACAAAGGAAGTAGGCTAGAGAGCGGAGTCACTAGAGAAGCAGTGGGTAATAGTGGAGGCATAATTATAAACACTGAGTCGCTGTTTGTAACCAATTTAGCTTCAATGAATAGTGTAATCTTGGGATTGGGGAATGCAGGCAGTGTGAATATAAATGCCCGTAATACAATTTCCTTTGATGGGGAAGGCTTTGTCAGAAGTGGTGTAGGAGATACAGCTAAAGGCAACGGCGGCGATATTAATATTACAACAGGGTCGCTCTCTCTGATACAAGGCTCTACACTATTTTCCGGTGTCTATGGACTCGGGAATGCAGGCAATATAAATATAAACGCTCGCGATACTGTTACGGTTGAGGGGGAGAGTCGTGCCGGTCAAACCAGTGGAATCAGAAGCAACCTGTTTGAAGGGAGCGAAGGCAATGGCGGTAATATTAACATCAACACAGGTTCGCTGTTTGTCAAAAATGGCGCTGTATTAAACGCTAATATCCAGAGTATAAAGGGTAAATTGGCAGGTAATATCAATATAAATGCCCGCGATACAGTTTCCTTTGATGGGATAGGTACAGAACAACCTGCTAGTGCATTGAGTAGTAATTTATCAGAAGTGGGCGCAGGTGGTGACATCAACATCTCTACGAGATCGTTATTTGTCAAAAATAATGCTCAGTTGGCTGCTGATACGGAAGGACAAGGGAATGGGGGTAATATTACTGTTAACATCAATACAATAGATGTGGTGAATGGTGGAGCACTTATTACGACTAGCTCTAGCAGTGGAAACGCTGGTAATATAACTGTCAAAGCTGCTGACAGCGTTAACCTTTCTGGCAAGGGCATTACCTACTTAGCGCGGTTTGATAAAACTGATGGTACGTTTTATTTTGATCAGGTGACTCCAGATACTGGTCTATTTGCTAACACAAAGACTACCTCTACAGGTCAAGGGGGAAACATCAGAATAACTACTGGAAAGTTGACTATTCAAGATAATGCCCAAATAAGTGTAAATAGTTTAGGAACGGGAAATGCGGGTAGTATTGAAGCTATAGCTCGCAGCATCCGTCTTGATGCTCAAGGAAAAATCACAGCGGACACTACGGCAGGACAAGGTAATATTGATTTGCGCTCTAGGGATTTAATTGTGCGTCGCAATAGCAATATCACTACCAACGCTACAGGAGCAAACGTTATCGGCGGCAACATCAATATTGACACCGATTTCCTCATTGCTTTTAAAAATAGTGACATCAGCGCCAATTCTGCTAACTCCCGTGGCGGAAATGTGCGAATCAATGCTACTGGTATCTTTGGTATACAATTTCGGGATGCACCTACTTCCAATAGTGATATCACTGCCACTGGGGCAAATCCTTCCTTAATTGGTACCGTGCAAATCAACACACCTGAGATTGACCTCAACAGTGGCTTAGTCAACTTACCATCAGTACCAGTTGACACCAAGGTAGCCCAAACCTGCACTGAGGGCAACCCTATAGTTAAAAGCCAATTTACTATCACCGGACGCGGCGGCTTGCCCCCTAACCCAGGCGAACCCCTCAACACTGATGCAGTGCAGGTAAATTTGGTTACTCTCAACCCAGAAGTTGATAAACGCTCTATTACTACAGTTTCGACAAATCCCACTAGCCCAACACCAGATCGCATAGTAGAAGCTACTGGTTGGGTGATTGATGCTGATGGCAACGTGGTACTGACAGCAAATCCAACCGCCATCACGCCCCACAGTTCCTGGCAGAAGATAGCTGATTGTCGTGCATTCAATCAACAGCATAAGCATTGATGTAGCAACTTACACTGTATATTTTTAAAGGACGCGGTGCAAATGAGGGCTAGAACATGGTCAGAAAAAAATCCAAATTTCGCAGAATCAAACACCTTTTAAGTGTACTGCTGCTATTGGCTATGTTCTTGGGCGCGGGATTATTGCCACCTACTTTCGCCCATATGACGGAGAAAAACTCCACTGTTCAAACCTTACCCAATGCCCAAAATTTGCTTGAACAAGGCAGAAAACTTTATAAAGCTGAACGGTTTGCTGAGGCTTCTGCAATATGGCAACAGGCTATCTCTGCATTCAAAGCCAATGGGGATGAACTCAGACTTGCCATGACACTAGGCAATCTATCATTAGCTTATCAGCAACTTGGACAATGGACTGATGCAGAAAGTGCAATTCGCCTTGCGATAGCTTCGCTTCACGCCCAAAGTCGAAATCTCTTAAAAACCTCATCAAATAGAAATACTTTAGAGCACTCCCAAATCCTAGCCCAAGTTCTAGATATCCAAGGTCGTCTGCAGTTGGCTCTTTCTAAAGCTGAAGATGCCCTAAATACTTGGCGACAATCAGTTGACATTTATAAAAAAATAGGATATGGTGATGCAGTTGTTCGTAACCACATTCATCAAGCGCAAGCTTTGCAAGCTTTAGGGTTTTATCGTCAAGCTGAGAAGACGTTAAAAGAAAGTATCAAGAGTCTGCAAAACCAACCCAACTCGCCTCTTAAAGTCACAGGACTGCGTAGTCTCGGCAATGTCCTTCAAGTCACGGGAGATTTAGAAAAATCCCGACAGATATTACAGCAAAGTTTAGAAGTCGCTTATTCGTTGTCAGATACGCAAGCAACAGGTGATATTCTACTCAGTCTAGGCAACACAGCTCGTGCCTTACAGCGTACCCAAGAAGCGATAGATTTTTATCAAAAAGCTGCAAAAACTGCCACCTCACCTACCACGCGCATCCAAGCTCAAGTCAATCAACTAAGACTACTGCTGGAAATCAAGCAATTCAAAACTTTCCCAGCGTTGTCATCCCAAATCCAAACTCAACTTGGCGACTTACCTCCCAGTCGCACAGCAATTTGTGCTCGCATCAATTTTGCTCAGAGTTTAACACGATTCAGACAATATACCACCGCAGACACTCCCGAATGGTTGGATATTGCTCAACACCTGTCAACCGCAATTGAGCAAGCGAGAAGCTTGCAAGACAAACGCACAGAATCTTATGCTCTTGGTGTTCTAGCAGGGGTGTACGAACAAACCCAACAGAAGTCTGATGCCCAAAATCTCACCCAGCAAGCCTTGCTGATTGCTCAAGCTATTGATGCTAAAGATATTGTCTATCAATGGCAATGGCAACTGGGACGTTTGCTGAAAGCCAAGGGAGATATGAAAGGGGCTACCGCCGCTTACACAGAAGCAGTTAACAACCTGCAAGACTTACGTAACGATTTAGTTGCTGTCAATCCTGAAGTGAAATTTTCCTTTCGGTATGAAGTTGAACCTGTATATCGAGAGTTAGTAGAATTACTTTTGCAACCTGAGGGAAATTCCCAACCAAGTCAAGAAAATATCAAAAAAGCCAGCGAAACAATAGAACAGGTGCAAGTTGCAGAACTTGACAACTTTTTTCGCAACACCTGTTTAAATGCTCGGATTCAAAGTAAAAAAGAAGACCAAACAACAACAGCAGCAGTTATCTATCCTTTCATTTTGCCAGACCGATTAGAGGTCATCCTCCAGTTACCGCAAAAATCCTTGCAGCACTACACCACTGCTGTAGATGAAAAGGAAGTACAAAGTACTTTAAAACAATTACGGGAAAATTTATCAAAGCCCCACACACTGCGACAGGTTCAGTCCTTGTCCCAAAAAGTCTACACCTGGCTGATTAAACCTGCTGAAGCTGCCTTGGCTGAGAGTAAAACCTCTACTTTGGTGTTTGTGCCGGATGGTTCCTTGCGGAATATCCCAATGGCGGCTCTCTACGATGGCAAACAGTATCTGATTGAGAAGTATAGCATTGCACTGACCCCTGGTTTGCAACTAATTGATCCCAAACCATTGCGCAAAGGATTAAAGACAATAGCCGCAGGATTGTCTGAACCACGTTCCGGATTTTCTGCACTACATAACGTGAAGCGTGAATTAAACGAAATCCGCTCTCAAGTACCTAGTAGTATACTTCTTGATCAAGAATTTACGAGCAAAGCTTTGCAAAACAAACTGAATTCTCTACCATTTCCAGTCGTTCATCTTGCAACTCATGGTCAATTTAGCTCACTGGCTGAGGAGACATTTATTGTCGCTTGGGATGAACGCATTTATGTTAAGGACTTGAATAAGTTAGTGCAAACTGTAGAGTTAAACAAACCAGAAGCTATTGAATTACTTATTCTGAGTGCTTGTCAAACAGCTACTGGGGATGAGCGGGCTGGATTAGGAATTGCTGGTGTCGCTTTTCAGGCAGGAGCACGTAGTACCATCGCTTCTCTGTGGAACTTGGATGATGAGTCTACTGCTGTGTTGATGAGTAAATTTTACCAAGAGTTAGCAAACAAGAAACTAACAAAAGCCGAGGTGCTTCGTCGCGCTCAGTTAGCTCTTTTACAGAATCCTAAGTATAGACGTCCTATGTATTGGGCACCTTACGTTCTGTTAGGTAATTGGATGTAATATTCTGTGTAGTTAAATAACCGTGATTGAAGCTGGGTGAGTACTAGTGCTAAATTTCGTGTTTACATAGCAAAAGATTGATGAATTTTTGTAAAGAAATAGCCGATTTTGTGTAAAATTTGTACGCTTGAACAGAAAATTAGGCAGAGGTGACTTTCACGACCAGTAGATGTGACTGATTTGATACTGGTGCAGCGTAACCGTTGAAGAGCAACTGCTGTTTTCTTGGGGGGTGCAATGTTGGAGATAAGTACTCGTTGGGGCGCTTTGTTAGGGATTGCGATCGCCCAAGGGACACTGGCTTTGCCAATCGCTGGTGTGTTTTCTTTGTTTGGAGATTGTGCAGTAGCTCAAGTTATTCCTGATGGGACTTTACCTAATAACTCCAGTGTCCAAACAGAGGGAAGCAGCTTCAATATCACTGGAGGAACGCAAGCGGGAAGCAACTTGTTTCACAGCTTTAGGGAGTTTTCTGTCCCTACTAACAGCACTGCTTTTTTTAAGAATAGTACGGATATTCAGAATATCATTAGTCGGGTAACGGGTGGGGCGGTATCTAATATTGATGGGTTGATTCGTGCGTTGGGTACAGCTAATCTATTTCTGATTAATCCGTCGGGGATTATTTTTGGTCAGAATGCGCGGTTGGATATTGGCGGTTCGTTTGTGGCGACTACAGCTAGTGCAATTCAATTTGGCAATCAAGGTTTTTTCAGCGCAACGAATCCGAATACTCCTGAGCTGTTGACGATTAATCCTTCTGCGTTTCTATTTAACCAAATTCGTGCCGCATCTATCCAAAATAACTCAATAGCTGACTCCGGCTTCAATCCATCTTCTGAGTTTACAGCAACGGGTTTGCGCGTACCAGATGGCAAGAGTTTGCTGTTGGTAGGTGGTGATATCAATATGGATGGTGGAGGATTATTTGCTTTTGGTGGGCGAGTGGAGTTAGGTGGATTAGCAAATGCGGGAACAATTGGGTTGAATGGAAATGGTAATAATCTGAGTTTGAGTTTTCCCGATAATGTAGAAAGAAGCGATGTTTTTCTGAGCAATGGCGCTCTTGTAAATGTTCGTGCTGGCAATGGTGGAAGTATCGCAGTTAATGCCCGGAATTTAAAGATGACAGCCAAGAGTTCCCTCTTAGCAGGCATAGAGAGTAGACTGGGTTCTAATAATAGTAAGGCGGGAAATATTGAAGTTAATGCTACTGCAGCAATAAACCTTAACAATAAGAGTGAAATTTCTAATCAGGTGCTAGCACAAGCAAATGGACAGGGAGGCAATGTCAATATCAATGCTAGCACATTACAAGTTTCGGGTGGAGCACAAGTGGGTGTTGCGACATTTGGTGTGGGCAAAGGAGGAAATTTGAGGGTTGATGCCCAAGACGTGCAACTGATTGGTACAAGCTCTGATGGTTTTCTCAGTGGCTTGTTTGCTTCAGCAGAGCCAAACTCAACAGGGGATGCGGGAGACTTGACGATGAAAACTAATACCTTGCTAGTGCGAGATGGGGCAGTGGTTAATGGTGGTACATTTGGTTCAGGCAAGGGGGGAAATTTGACGGTCGATGCCTCTGATGTGCAACTGATTGGTGAAAGCGCTGATCGTCAGTTTTCCAGTGGCTTGTTTGCTTCAGCAAACCTAAACTCAACAGGGGATGCGGGAGACTTAACGATGAAAACTAATACCTTGCTAGTGCGAGATGGAGCACAGGTGGGTGCTGGTACATTTGGTTCAGGCAAGGGGGGAAATTTGACGGTCGATGCCTCTAATGTGCAATTGATTGGTGAAAGCGCTGATAATCGGGTTTCCAGTAGCTTGTTTGCTTCAGCTGGACCAGACTCAACAGGGAATGCGGGAGATTTGACAATCAAAACTAATACCTTGCTAGTGCGAGATGAAGCACAAGTGACTGCGGGTACATTTGGTTCTGGAAAGGGGGGAAATTTGACGGTCGATGCTTTTGATGTGCAACTGATTGGTAGAAGCGCCGATGGTCAGTTTCGCAGTGGCTTGTTTGCTTCTGCACAGCCAAATTCAACAGGGGATGCGGGAGATTTGACAATCAAAACTAATACCTTGCTAGTGCTAGATGGAGCAGGAGTAAACGTGCAGAGTCTCGGGACAGGAACCGCAGGCAACATGACATTAAATGCTCGCTCTATCCGTTTAGACAAGAACGCCTTACTCACCGCCAACACACGCAGCGCTAAAATTGACCTCAATAGGGAACAGGCGACAATTAACATTAACTCACAATATTTAATAATGAGCCGCAATAGCAACATCAGAACCAACGCAACAGGTGAAAACGTCATCGGCGGCAACATCAATATTGACACTGATTTCCTCATTGGTTTTAAAAATAGTGACATCAGCGCCAACTCTGCTAACTTTCTTGGCGGAAATGTGCGAATCAATGCGACTGGTATCTTTGGTACACAATTTCGGGATGCACCTACTTCCAATAGTGACATCACCGCCACTGGGGGAAGTCCTGAGCTAAGTGGCACCGTGCAAATTAACACACCCAATATTGACCCCAACAGTGGCTTAGTCAACTTGCCATCAGTACCAGTTGACACCAAGGTAGCCCAAACCTGCACTGAGGGCAACCCTATAGTTAAGAGCCAATTTACTATCACCGGACGCGGTGGCTTGCCCCCCAACCCCGGCGAAGTCCTCAACACTGATGCAGTTCAAGTAGACTTAATTACTCTCAATACCAGTAGTGATAACCGCAAGAGTCCAACTGTTCCCAACAAAACAACAACCACCGTACCAAAACCCATTATAGAAGCTACTGGTTGGATAATAAACGAAAAAGGAGAAGTCGTCCTCATAGCAAATTCTCCCACCACTCCCCGTAGTCCTTGGTATAACCAGCCAGATTGCACAGCAAATCAGCACTGAACTTCACTGCTGATTTTCCAACTTACAGCAGTCCACTTTTGGTTCAGTTGTCATATCATTCAAACCAACAGCTTGCAACAACCTCGCCCAAGAACTCTCTTGCGGATTACTGCGACGCAGTTCACTAGCAGTACTCAGCGCCTCATACCAAATACCATTAGCAGCATAAAGGTTTACCCGTTGGCTTGGTGTTGCTTTTTCCAATTGAGTTTTTAAAGCGGAGTTCAGTTGCTCCCGTTTTACATATCCTTCAACATTAGCAATAATTTGATTATCCTTATTACAGTAAATGTTGAAATACCAGCGATATCGTTTACCAATCTGCAGAGGTGCTGCTTTTGATGGCAAACTCAGGTTAATTACTCCTGGTGTCCCCATCAAAGAAGTCTTGTAAATAGTCTGATTTTGTGCTTCATCTTCTAGCACAAATTCTCCATAAGCAAAGGACGACGAATAAGGAACATAAAACCAGAAACTAGGATGCTCAGCAACTGTTGCTGCATAAACCAACTCTGATTTTGAATAAACGGGTACTAAAGCTGTGAGACGCTTTTGAGAAACAGAAGCCAGGGGCTTATTCATGTTCTCTCCACAGCCACGGCTACCAGCTTCTGTTCGCTTACCTGGTTCCCCGATATCTGGTGGTGGAGGCGGCGCAGCGAAAATCAATGATTGGTTGAATTGTCCTTTGGGTTTTAATGTTGGGCTTTGTCCAAGAAGGGAGTTAACAGGCTGTGCCCGCACTTGTATACAGCTAAGGAGTGTTAAACTGATGGCGAGGGAAAGTTGGATCTTTTGCATAAACAATTTTCTTATACTTATCAACTTGTAGAAAATTTTTCTACTTCAACTTGTAGAAATCGATTGTTGCTAACTTTGTGGTGAATTGAGGTAAATTACCACAATGCTGCTAGTCACTATTAAAACTAAGGCTGACGGGACCAGGGGAACCCAAACACTAGAGCAAAACAAAATTAAACAAAGAAAGTATAAGACGCCTATTGCGCCTCCACCCGCCAGAATGAGATGTCGTCCGGAGCGATCGCGCGAAGCGATCGCACCTCCAACAACCGACCAACCCCAAACCCATAACATTTCGCCCCAAAAAGGTAAAATGAATAACAAAGGTCGTCCATCTTTTACTGCACTCACAATTTGACTCACCATCTGTGCTTGCAGAATGACCCCTGGTATTTCCTGATAAAAACCCTGCCCAGTCATGTAAGGGCTAGAAACATAATCACGGAAACTTTGGGCAGTGGTACCAATGAGGACAATTCGGTCTTTGACTTGTTCAGGGTTGACTTTACTCCTAAGAACATCTGTAAGCGTTACTGTGGGAGCAATTTCCAAAGGAGAACCTTGGTAAGAGCGGTAATTGAGCAATATTTGATAGCCCCCTGTATCCACTTGTTGATAGCCGCCCTTGTGTGCGTGCAACTGCTTGAAAACAACGTTACCTAATTGCAATTCCCCTGCTTTAGTATAGTTGGGATAAATACCCTGCTTCTCCAAGTAGTGGAATGCCAGTTGGGCATTAAGGGCGTAGCGTGCAGTACAAGGGGATGTTGGATCTGCTGGTTGCATTGCTAATAAATGGCGACGCACAATCTTGTCTGCGTCTTGCACAACATCACTAAATCCTTGGCGTTCTGGGGGAACCCCCTTTGGAGGTGAATTTCCCGAACGGTTTTTTGTCTTGTCGCTCACTTTGCAAATCGCAAAGAAGTTGTCATCTGTTTTTAATCGAGTCGCAAGAGTTGCTTGGTTGAGTTGTGATGGCTCATCACGATAGATATCCAAGCCAATGGCTTTTGGTTGGAGAGGTGCAAGTTTTTCCAAAAGTCGGGCTAGTGCGAGATCCGATAGAGATCCTCTTCTGTCCTTTTGCTCTGGTAGTTTCAAATCATCTTCAGTGACAGTGACTATCAACAGGCGCGAATCTTGTTTTTCCTGTCGACGCGATCGCATAAAATGGTCAAAAGCCTGTAACTCCCATGCTTGTAGTATCCCCAGCCAGCGCACTCCCATCAAGAAGCTTGTGACTATAAAACTCATTATCAAAACTGTTTTGAAATTGAGTTTGGATTGGCGATGCTGCTTTGGAGACGCACTCTCCGGGCGATAGCGTATCTCCTGCAAAGATGCTTTGCGTTGGCGCAGCCTGTGCTTTGCACTGAGCGTGCTTCTTTGGGGCGGCTCTTTTGTAGCATTGTCCTTAGTTTTTTGTCGCAACTCTTTCCAAGTTGGGGATGCAAGAGCAGGATTTTGAAAAATCACAGGTAACCAGCTAGCACCAGGAAATTCAGTTTCCAAACCCTGCAACTGTTCCCGTGCTTCCCGCACTGCTAAATAAAACGACTTACCATCAGCAAACCCCTTAAGAAAGCGCTTCAAAAACTCTTGCGCCACTTTATCTGGAACTGGTTCCCGCATGACAATCATTTGGGGAATATGCAAATCATCCAACTGCTGTGCTAACCCCAAGCCATCACAAGAGTTAAAAATTGCCAACTGCAACCCGCGTTCTATCGCTTTTTTAAGGGCATTTTTTAACTGCCCAATCGCTAAGCTTTCGGTAGGATTTATATGTATAAAACCTGTTTCACCATCAGTCTTACTAGAACTATGCCCAGCAAAAAATAAAATATCCCATCCTTGATTATCCCAAAGCTGTTCATCAATTTCTGAGCGTTTTGGCTCTACCAAAAATACCGTTGATGCATCTGATGACAACTTCTCCAAAAACTTTTTATCAGCATCAGTATCAATTCCCGTGCTATTCCCCAGAATTGCCAAAATTCTCACTTTCAGTTCTGAACTGACTACCTGATTTTGTGACTCAAACTCAATAGGACTTAAAGCGACTTCTGCCAAACGATAATCTTCAAAAAAGCGCCAAATATGCCAGGGCAGTTTTCTTAAATAGGTGTCTTCGGTTTGAATAATAAATCGAATTTCGTCTGACTTGGATAATTTCGTTCTCAGTTGTAATTCTATCTGTCGAAAATCCGAAGAATCTAACCAATTATTAAGGCTTTTTTGTAAATATTTACAGATTTCATCAAATTCAGCATCAGAAACGTGAGTGATGTCAGATTCATCAATTTTGATGTCTGAATCAATCAATTCTTCATGACGTAAACCTATATTTATAGAGCGAGCCGAATAGATTAAATCATAGAGCAATTGCCAACGACGATAGAGATCAATAAGATTTGGAGCCGGAGGTAAACTACCTTGAAATTGACTTGTTTTGGAATTGAACTCTGACTGTAACTGAACAGTCACAAAGTTAAAGCCCTCTTGTAGAGTACCCCTTCCCAAGTTTAAGATAACTAACTTACTCATTTTTATAATCGCGCAAGTTGTTAAACCACAAAATCTTCCGTCATGTTAAAATTATCGATAGCTACTTGGATTTTGAATGTTTTTCCTTTCGGGCATGTAAATCGTTTCAGTTGAATTAAGTTATCTTGAGTTCGTGATTGAAATTCCTGGAGAGTTGCTCCAGAGGAAGAAAGTAAAGCAAGTTTGATATTAGGTGGCAGGTAAGTCTGTCCATGAGATGGATGTAACTGGACGCGGATACCCACTTTTTGCTCATCCTCTTGTGTCAAACCAAGCAACAGTGCAACAGAATGATTGCCTAATTGTATTCCCAAATCAATCAACTTGACTCCCTGAACAGACACACCTCCAACAGCAAGTTCATGTTGTCTAAAAGCAAAAGCTAAATTTTCTGATTCTGTATTTAGGATTGTATTAAAAGACTGCCAACCGGTTTCAAAAATATTTTGAAACCAATTGCTCAAATTGTTAACTGATGCCGTGTTTTTAGCAATAGCCAAGCCACCTATTCGCCGATGATACAACTGAGTACGCCATTCGTCATTATCCAGCAGTGCTGCCCATTGCTCAAACGGTACATCAACTCGTAAACGGGGAAAATAAATAGATGAATTAGCTAACAGTTGCAACAATTTTTGTGCCTCAGCTTCAGATAAAGTAAGCAATTCTGGGATTTCCTCTTGTACAGGTAGTCCCAATGTCATCAGCATCACGGAGAGATTTTCTGTTAAATTTTTGGCGGCTAACACGTAGGTGCGCTCATTCGCGTTATATCTGCCAAAATTCTTAAGTAAGCGATGAGTGGTAAAACCGAGGACTCCCAAAAAACACTCATCCTCATTTGCCTCTAGATTAACTTGCACCGCTAAGTAATAATCACCTGCAAAAGAAGGAATGTCTACCCACTCTTGGGGTACGCACAACTCTTCTAAATCTATTGTTTCACTGGGAATTAGCACTATTCGCTTCTCACCCAGTGTAATTGCTGCACCATTTACCACTTCCCAAATACTGGCTAAGCTATCCTCACTTGGGAAAATTGAGGGTTTAGCTACAGACTCTTCTGCCAACCACTCTGTAAGCCAGTTAAAGAAAATATACAATGAAAGATGATTAAGATAAGCGTTGTAGCGTGCAAGCGTATTAGAATGGCTCTGAGCTTGCTCCCAGGCTTTCTTTTTGTCTGTCGATGAAATATTTAACCATAATTGATTACTAGAAGCTATTTTTAACTCATTAAAAGAAAACATCACTACAACCTCATTACTCTCAGGAATCCCAATTTTTTAATAATTCTTCTAATACCGTATTAATTGTTGAGATATCTGTTATTTTATCTCGTATCATACCTAATTTTTCACAAGCTGATTGAAAAACGCTTTTAGTTCTCTTTGTCAACCAAACTTGCAAATATTTATTAATCATAGTATCAATACTATTGATTAAAGCCGCCTCTAATTTAGCTTTTGTTTTCCGCAGTATGTTCATAATTTCTGGTAGGGCTATGCCAAGCTGCGTAGCAATTTCTTGTTCATCCAGTTTTTGTCCATAGGTAAGTCGCAATAGCTCTTGCTCTTGTGGTTCAAGTTTCTTTATCGCCTCAACCAAAGCAACATGAATCAAATCTGAATAGATAGGGGCTTGGTAATTACGATTTAACCATACTGCAACATATTGAGAAACCCATTCAGGAGGTTTACTTAATCCATATAAAGTTTTCAGTAATTTGATTTCAATCGTCTTCAGGCGATGAGCAATTGCTCCCTGAGTGACTTTAAATCTATTTGCTATCTGTTTTTGATTTAGCCCAAAACCATAGTAAAGGAGTATGATTTCCTTTTGTTCTATTTTCAAATAAAGCAACTGCTCTTGTAAAGCTGGCTCAGTTCGCTTTTCTATTATTCCTTGATTTTCTCGTGAATCTTCGACTTCTTCTGAAGTCAGGAAATCTTGTTCGAAAATTTCTAGAGATTGATTAGATTCAACTTGACGACCAGTTTCTTTGAGTGCTTCCCAAGAAAAGCGTGGTGTGATTGATTTGGGGTAATTTTGTAATGCAGCAATGCAAATTTCCATACTTGTTTTAAGTTGTTCGCCTGTAATATTTCCACCTACAGCCACTTCATGAGATGCACAAGGGAGTAATATCTGTGCATTGTAGTAATTAGCTGATTCTGCAAAATCTACACTATCGGGTTCTTGCCACTTCTGTCCTGTTATTTTAGCAGGATTTTGAATTTTGTTCATCTGATAAATTTGTTTAAAATATTTCCGAGCTATGAGAAACCTAGAAATTTCCGGTTCATACCTTCCAGATCTAGCAAGTGCTTCTTTCAGTTCTTTATCGCTCTTTTTATGCAACAGCCGCCACTTAGAGAACTTAGCAACTGAATCTTTAATATTTTTTATCAAGACGCCTGTCACATAAGTATCGAGAGAAGAATCGTTTGAGTTATATTTAGCTAATATTTGTCTAAACTTGGTCGTTTCATAAATAAAACATCTAGAAAGAAATATATATTCTTCCCAAGATTTAGATGTGTCATCTTTCCATACCGTTACAGCAGCCCTGTAGCAACTTTCCTCACAGTAAGCTGTCAGGTATTCCCAAGCTTTTTGTACTCGTTTTTCTGGCTCCCAATCTTCCTTTTGTGGTCTGTCATTGAAAGCCATATCTATCCAGAACTGCACTAACCCCCTGCCGTTATCATCCTGGTTAACTAACGATGCAAACTTATAGTGTCTGCTTTTGTATAACTCAATATTGCAATGCATTTGAGGTTCTGTTTTCCATTTAATTGTTGAGTAACCCTTATTATTCTCCACAGTCATATACATAGAAAATTTCTCAATCGAATTTTGACGGCTGGGCAGTTTGGGTATGCTGGTAATAATTTTGGTAAACATTCTGACCTCTTCTTTAACAGCCAAAGGGGAGTATTTCTACAAAAGATATAAGTGTAAAAACTTCGTTTCCGTATAGTAGCGGTCAGGATGAATTTGTTCTAGAGCAAGAAATCGGGATAATTGTGTAATATTTCTGACAAAGTAGTCAAGTTCTTTCAGGGAGATATGTCTGGTCTGGCACTTAAGCGTAAATAAATGCCCAGCCGTCAAACCTAGATCCTGTGTTCCAACCCGTTAACTTAACACACCGCTGGGCATTTATTTTGATAGAGTCGATGCCCTTGTTACCAAGGGACACCTCTCCTTCAGAACCGGACGTGCAGCTTTGACCGCATCCGGCTCCTAGCATTGTATGGAAAGGATTTTCACCTGATATCCACTCAAGCGAGTGTAGGGTTTACATCTTTTCAGAACTTGTTCATTACTGAACTTTTCTTACTTAGGTTACTTGTATCTAGGTTTTCTCTATCGTCATCAATAAGCGTGCCTTACTACCCGCCTTGGGCTTTCTTAACCGTTCGACGCTTTCCAATCGCCTTTACCACCGGGGAGTTATCGGAAACGCAGGCTTTCACCTGCTTTGGTCGGTTTTACTTGCCTGTACGCAGTTAATGGTATCTTCGCTACTCAATAAGAGTGCGTCTAAGCATCATCTTGTCGATGTACAATGATTCTGCGATGCTGTGGGCAGTTTCATTCCCACATCCTACCCGTACCTTTGTGTTAAACGGTTAATCATGCCGCTCCACTAGCTCTCTTGGGAACCCTCCCATCTCAATCTTCACTCAGGTGGACTGAGTAGGCTAGAAGTTAGATACGTTTTTCTTCGTTCCGATTGATAGATTGTTGAGCCACTGCGTTGGGCGGGTTTCCCGACTTGTAGCATGTGGCGTTGTGCCGATTTAGGTTTCTCCAATTCGCCCACTAGCTTCTCAGGACAGCATCTTTTTCCATAAGAAAGAATGCGAGAATATTGCTAGTGTACAGGGTAGGCTGTAGCTTGTGCTAAAATCGGTTTTCCCTGATAGGGAGTAGGACGCTTTTTTCGGAGATTTGCGTAAGCTAACCATGTCGGCTCCCTATTAGCGCAAAGCTCGCTGGGGGGATACTCCCCCCGGCGAGCTTTGCGCCAGTATGACCTCAACCGAGGAAGTCTCTGATTGCGCCCTGTTACCAGCTTCGCTTTGGTGATTAACCTCTACGTGGTCAGATAAGGAGTCACGTTGTCCTTCACGGATGGGATTTTCACCCATATCCATCAATCAGTTATGAGATTTTCAAGGTTCTAACTTGATATTCTCACCTAGAGCTATGTATTTACTCTAGAACGAGTCGCACTATGGATCTCCCTCTGGGGGTATGACTTTGTAAAGACGAACATTAGTGATATTGCTATTGGGTTAGGGATGGCATGTAACTTGTTGGGCATAGTGACCATGAAGTAGTTTGTATCAAGTGTGCTACTTAATTATTGGTATTGCTTGAGGCGTTTTATGAGGGGTTATCTGTAGCGACCCACTTGCCAGAAACGCCCTGAAGAGCGAACAAGCTAATTTTTGACCCCAATTAAGGGTCTTGTCAACTTTTGATCATATCCCTCTTGTGTCACTCTCCGAAAAGTTTTATCATTTCTGAATTCTAGAGTTCTTATACAGTAGGCGATAGCAGATTTTTTTCGGAATAGAAATATTTGAAAGCATGGAACTTGCCAAAATTAGATGAGTAAATGCTGTATTGCCTGGTATACCTTGTGTTCAGAAAGTATTAATAATAGAAAAAACTGGAAAGTGACAGAAGAGGGATATCATTCAGGCAGGGGTCTTTCTGCCTGTTTCAGCCGAAAGCAAAAAATTTTTCAAAAAAAATACAGACACCCTCATATTTCCTCAAAGCTGTTCCCAATATAATTAACAGCAAAGAAATTTTTTGAATACTATGAGGAAATTCTGCTGACATTATAAGACCATCTGCCCTGATGGTACACACATTATTAGCAACTCATATGCTCTGCTAATGAGCAATTAGATGGCAAGAAGTTTATCGAACAGACCTAGACTCATGGGCATTCGCTTCGGATTGGCAAGCGGCATCGTGAACACGCAAAGTGTCCTCAATTGTATGCCTAAAGAAGCTTTTTGGAACTATAAAGACCAACCCGCCCCTGATAGCCAAGAGGCATTGCTTCTAGACGTGCTGAGAAATTTTTGGGAGTAAGTGTAAAGATGTTCAAGAGTTTATTTGACAAACAACTAACGGCCAAAATCTCTCAAAACTCAATAGCTAATCAAAAGGGTGAAATACCTGTTGAAAAATTGCTGACAGGTTATCTGCTGAATATTCGCAAAGGATTCCGCAGGAATAAACACTCTAAAGTTTCCAAGTTCAGAAAAGAAAGCACAAAATTGTTTAAGTTCACTCGTGTGAATTATTTCTGTATAAGTCTGCAGCAGGAAATTGATACTGTATTAACGTGCTCTTTGGCTAGCAAATATATTGCTCTGGCAATCATTTTGCTATACTTATTTGCTGATTGATAAATTTAAGGGTGACATTTTATAATTTTATGGAGAGCATAACAAATCAACAAAGTTAGTTGCAATTAAACTAGAAGCGGAGAATACACTATAACTTAAGGAATGTACTCTCCGCCTTGCAAATAATCAAATAGCAATGTTTTTTTAGAAAAACGTTGGGAAAATCAACAGACAGAGCCGTCTCAAGTGCTATAAGCTATCTCGACTTTTCAGGTCATTTTAATTCATTGCAATACAGAGGATTAAACATGGACAATATCGTAGGTATTGGAGACATTCAAATGGCTGACGTGATGAAAATGGATTCATCGAAAGCCTTAAGTATGTTTAGAAATCGATTTGCAGCCTTCAAAAAGCTGGCTGATGAAATTGGAGAGGATGCAGCTTATCAAAAGATGATGGAAGCCTATCCCAAACAGCAGAAGGCGTTTATGGGGGCTTTTATTGATAACACCACCTTAGCTAAAGGCTTCACCGACGCAATTCCTATCTTTCGGTTGATGGGCTTTACGATGGAAGTAGTAGATATTTCCCAAAATGGGAAAGATGCTGTATTGGAAATTCAACGGGTTTGTCCAGTTCTCTCCCTAGCCAAAGAGTATGGTCTTGAGAGCCCTTGCCGTGTAATCTGCGAGATGGAGCAAGATGCCACAGTAAAAGCATTTCCCGGCACTAAAGCTGCAATTATTAGCAGACAATCCCAAGGCGACTGTGTCTGTCTGTTTAAGTATGAAAGACCAGCTAAGATGGCTACGCTTGAAAGGCAAAAAACGCAAAGCCTAATTTCTCGCACGTTCGATCTGATTCGACTGGCTCCAAAAATTATCCTGATTGGTATTAACTTACTTAAAAGCCGCCTTTCCAAACCCTAGTAAAGTTAGATTTCCCAACTTTAATAGCCAAGGTAGTGAGTGGCAAGGTTTATAAAACTAGAGGAAAAATTTTTCCATGAATAGCATTATTTCAGATATCAAATGTATAGTCGAAGGTGAAGTTACCAACACGCCAGAAATCTTAGGTGACGTTTCTCAAGATTTTGGTCGCATCATTCAAAAACAGCCTCAGCTTGTTGTCCGCCCTCAAAATTCCGCTGATGTTGTTCAGGTTGTTAAGTATGCTCTAGAACAAGGGTTAACGATTTCTCCAAGAGCTGGGGGCAACTCATTGGGTGGTCAATGTTTGAACCAAGACGGAATTGTTTTGGACATGAGGAACTTCAATCAAATTCATGAAATTCAGAAGGAAATGCTGTGGTTCCAAGCTGATACAGGTGTAACCTGGAGGGAGGTAATTGTTAGCTCATTACCTCATGGTTTAATCCCTCCATCTCTTACCAACTACATTGACGCGACACTAGGAGGAACTCATTCAGCTGGCGGTTTAGGTAATTCATCCTTTCGTTACGGAACTCAAGCTGACAATTGTCTGGGTTTAGAAGTTGTTACAGGAACAGGTGAACTTGTCTGGTGTACACCAGAAGAGAATAGCGAACTCTTTTATCATGTCCTTTGTGGTTATGGTCAGTTCGGAATTATCACTCAGGTGCGTCATCGTCTCAGACGTTACCGTCCTTCCACACGCACTTATTTTCTTCTGTACGATAACTTAGATGCTTTCTTGAATGATAAGCAGGTTCTCACACAAGAAGGACGTATTGATTATCTTTTATCTGTTCCCAACTCCTGCTTGGAATTATTCTCTAAAGCCGTGCGGAAACCTCTTATGCAATGGTTCTACCTGTTGCAGGTAACGGTAGAGGCGGATTCTACAAACAGCATCAATGACGAAGAAGTTCTTTCTGGATTGAATTTTTATCGTCATATCCATACACAAGACCTTAATTTCGATGAGTTTGTCATCCCCGCACTAAAAGTAGGTGCTCCTTCAAATACTGTCCACCCCTGGATAGATTTACTCATTCCAGGCTCTAAAGCAAAAACTTACATTCAGACGGTTCTAGAGCGCTTGCCTTCTATTTTGGACTGTGGAAATACGCTTATAGGCTCCTTTTGTCTGTTCCAGCATACGACCAATATGCCCATGTTCCGGGTTCCTGATGAAGACTTCATCGTCGGCCTGGGAATTTATCCAATCATTCCAAAGTCCCAGCTTCAACCTGTCTTGGCAGAGTTAGAGTCGCTTACTGAGTTAGGTTTAAAAATGGGTGCAAAACGATACTTGACTGGTTGGGTGAAATTTGATCTCCAACAATGGCGGGTTCAGTTTGGCGATTACTGGTCTACTGTTAATGAAATTAAAAGGAAATACGACCCTCAAGCGATACTTAACCCTGGCTTTTTACAGTACGAACGGGTTGCACATCCACATGAAATATATAAACAGCAAACCCATCTCACCGAAGACGCGATCGCTAAATCTCGGAGCGTAGCATAAGTAACTTCTCAATGATGCTCGTTTAAGACAAGTTCTCAACCACCGCAAACATCAACCAAATTAGTATTACGTCTAACTCACAAGAGGACAAACTTCTAGGGAGGATACATGAATATTGCAGTCGTAGGTCTTAGCCACAAGACTGCTCCAGTCGAAATTCGTGAAAAACTGAGCATTCCAGAGGCTCAAATTGAAAAAGCGATCGTGCACTTGTGTAGCTATGCCCACATTGAAGAAGCTGTTATTCTTAGCACCTGCAACCGTTTAGAGATTTATGTTGTCGTCAAAGCGGCAGAGCAGGCAACTCAAGAGGTAACTCAGTTTCTCTGTGAACACAGTAATTTGCCTTTCCACGACCTATATCAGCACCTATTTATTCTGCTGCAGCAAGATGCTGTTCGGCATCTGATGCAGGTTGCTTGTGGTCTAAATAGCTTAGTGATAGGGGAAGGACAGATTCTGGCTCAGGTTAAACACGCCCACAAATTAGGTCTACCTCATAATGGTATCAGACGTATCCTTAGTCAGTTGTTCAAGCAAGCCATTACGGCTGCAAAGCGGGTGAGAACCCAGACTGCAATTGGTACAGGTGCTGTCTCGATTAGCTCTGCAGCTGTCGAGCTAGCCCAAGTCAAGGTACAGAATTTATCGAACTGCCGAGTCACAATCGTGGGCGCTGGCAACATGGCCCGACGGTTGGTGCAACATCTATTGGCGAAAAGAGTAACCCGGATTTCAATTGTAAATCGTTCTGTTGAGCGAGCTAAGGAATTGGCAAGTGAGTTCAGTAATACTCAAATAGAATGTTATCCACTTGCTGAAATGATGCCAATAGTTGCAGCTTCGGACTTAATCTTTACTAGTACTGCCTCTACAGTTCCCCTGCTGGATCGAAGCAATTTGGAAGCTGTTTTAGAACAGCATCAACGACTGATTCTGTTTGATATATCAGTTCCTCGTAACGTTGATGCAGATGTCAATGAGCTAGCTCACGTTCAAGTATTCAATGTGGATGATTTAAAGACAGTCGTTGCTCAAAACCAAGAAAGTCGTCGGCAAATATCAATAGAGGCGCAAGCACTGATAGAAGAAGAGTTAAAAACATTTTGTGTCTGGCACCGCTCACAAGAAACCGTTTCCACTATTAGCTGTTTACGGGAAAAAGTGGAAAAAATTCGCGAGCAAGAGTTAGAAAAAACTCTGTCTCGTCTAGGGTCTGACTTTGGCAAAAAACATCAAGAAGCTATCGAAGCCCTAACTCGAGGGATTGTCAACAAAATTCTCCACGAACCAATGGTGCAACTGCGAACGCAGCAAGATATAGAAGCCCAACGTCTTGTTGTCCAGACTCTTCAAATGTTGTTTAATCTCACATCTTGCACCAATAAATATTGATGTTGTTTTGACACACAGTAAAAACCCTAAAATCCTTATTTTACCTATAAAAGTCAAGAAAAAGACTGTAGCTTTATTGCACTGTTTTTGACTCAACCCAGGGTTATACGGAAAGGTGCAAGATCTGAGCCTCTGACTAGCGGCAACGATGCCAGCAAAATATGAAAGAAACACCTTTTTCACGCCCTTCGAGTTCGCCAACTGTTTACGACAGCAATGGCAAGGTTTTAATCTTGTTTGGCAAAAAGATAAAGATTCCGACTTTAGGGACTTTTCGTCTCAAAGAAGCGAACCCGTGTTCGTACTGCACGCAAACTTTTACTATCA
>JAESGJ010000435.1_pt1 | contig 21204 bp, 16 predicted proteins | sample 9266241 | NCBI WGS metagenome assembly JAESGJ01 (sample SAMN14514841, study PRJNA621669) | algae metagenome | isolation source: Brasilonema octagenarum HA4186-MV1 and co-occurring heterotrophs from wet... | place: USA: Manoa Valley, Hawaii | collected 2009-07-20 | reverse complement strand
GACATCACACGCCAGTGGGTCCGGGAGCGGGTCGCACAGTGGAGCAGCGAGTCGGCGCCGGCCACCGTGCACAAGACGGTCGGAGTTCTGCGCCAGGTGCTCGCGATGGCGGTGTCGGATAACAGGCTGGTCCTCAACCCGGTGGACGGAGTAGAGCTGCCCGCAGTGGGCACGGTAGAGCAGCGGTTCCTCACCCTGGAGCAGCTGCACCGGCTAGCGGACGCATCCGGCGAGCATCGGCCCCTGGTGTACCTCCTGGGGACGTGTGGACTCCGGTTCGGTGAATTGGCCGAGCTCCGCTGGCGAGATCTCGATCTTCAGAAGAATTCCATCCGCATCGCGAGATCGGTGACGCTCGTCGACGGCAAGTTCATCGTGGGGACGCCCAAGAGCGGCAAGGGTCGGACGGTGAGCCTGCCCGCGTTCGTCGCCGAGACCCTGACCGCGTCGAGGGCTACAGGTGACCCCGACGCTCTGGTGTTTCCCGATTCCGAGGGTGGCTACATGCGGGGGACGAACGTACGGCGACGGTGGTGGTCTGAGGCAGTGACGGCGGCTGCGCTGTTTCCGCGGACCGTCCGAGATCACGGCGGTCAGGACACCGTGGTCTACGAGTTCAAGCTCCACGAACTGAGGCACACCGCGGCGTCGTTGGCGATCCAGGCGGGAGCGAACATCAAGTCGTTGCAGAACATGCTGGGCCACGAATCGGCCGCGCTGACGCTCGACCGGTATGGCCACCTCTTCGAGTCCGACGTGGAGGCGGTCGGGGTGGCCATCAACGGCCTCTTAACTTGCGATTGTGGTCAGAATGTGGCCACGGGCGCCGCGTGAGCGAGTCATTCGACTCAACGACAGGCGCCTGACCTGCATCAATTCTTGTGGAGCCTAGGAGATTCGAACTCCTGACATCTGCCTTGCAAAGGCAGCGCTCTACCAACTGAGCTAAGGCCCCTCTCGGTGATCAGCTCGGCTGATCGGCGGCCACATGCCAAACCTCGGGGCGGTTGCGCGATCTCACGATCACCGCGCCCGCGAGGAGGAGCGCAAGCACCACGAAGACCTTCACAGTGCACCCTTCTCGGTAAGGCATACCGTGGGCCTGGGAGGACTCGAACCTCCGACCTCTTCGTTATCAGCGAAGCGCTCTAACCACCTGAGCTACAGGCCCGTAATCACTACGGCCGAGGGACGAGGTTACCGTAACGACGGCCCCCGCCCCAAACCGCCAGAATCCGCCGGCGATCAGTCCCGATCCGCCAGCGTGACCTCGACGCCTCCGACGAGGTCGGTGGTCAGGTTGTAGATGAACGCGGCGCACGTCGCCATCGCCGTGAGCAGCACGATGTTGACCAGACCGATGAGCGCGGCGCCGCCGAAAATCGTTCCGCTGGAGACGAGTTCGCCGCCGCTGCCGCTGGCACTCGTGAGCAGGTCGCCAACATTGCTGTTGAGCTTGCTCCACACGCCCATGCCGCCGAGCACCAGATAGAGGAATGCCACGGCGATCATCCACACGAAGAACAGCGCAACGCTGAGCACCAGCGAGACCTTCAGCACACTCCACGGATCGAAGCGCCGCACCTGCATGCTTGCGCGCACCGGACCCTGGTTGCGGGAGGCTGCCTGGGCGCGGGTCGCCGGTCGCGTCGATGGCTCCAGTGCCGTCCGCTCACCGCCCGGCTTGCGCGTGGTGCGCGGTGCCTGTCCCGAGAGGTCGGGCAGCTCGCTGGCGTAGCTCTCCGACCGTCCCGCGTCCGCCTCCCTGACGGGTGCGGGGTCCCGGACCGGGGCCGGGTCGCGGGTGGGCGCGGGGCCCGACGTCGGTCCCGAAGCCGGGCCGCCCGCGATGAAGCGGTTCAGCCTGGCGTCCGCACCCGGCGCGTTGGCAGGGGAGTGGCCTGCCGCGGCACCCGCCCGCGGACCGTCGTGGGACCTGGCGGGACGCGCAGGTCCCCGCTGCCAGGGCGGGACGTCACCGGGCGTCTGCCCGCTCTCGTGCGCGCCGTTCGAGCTGCCGTTGGGACTGCCGGTCCCGTCGCCGGTGCGCGGTGGCCCGGGTTCGTTCGGTGAACCCACCTGCGGCTCCTTAGCTCGGGTCAGTCTCGGTATCGGTACTGGCGTCGGTTGTGGTGTCAGTTGTGGTGTCGATGTCAGTCTCGGTGTCGTCGTCGGCAGCATCCTCGTCGGCGTTGCGTGCGACGGCAATCAGTGTGTCGCCGTCTCCGAGGTTCATCAAGCGCACGCCCTTGGTCTGCCGTCCGGCCTTGCGCACTTGGCGTGCCGCGGTCCGGATGACACCCCCACCGGAGGTGATGGCGTACAGCTCGGTGTCGTCGTCGACGATCAACGCTCCGACCAGAGTGCCACGCCTGCGGTCGTACTGAATCGTCAGGATGCCCTTGCCGCCGCGGCCCTGCACCGTGTACTCGTCGATCGCCGTGCGCTTCGCGTAGCCGCCCGAGGTCGCCACCAGCAGATACGTGTCCTCACGGACCACGTTCAGCGACAGCAGCTGGTCGTCGTCGTTGAATCGCATGCCCTGCACGCCAGAGGTCGCCCGGCCCATCGGGCGCAGTGCCTCGTCGGTTGCGGAGAAGCGGATCGACTGACCCCTCGACGACACCAGCAGCAGATCCTCCTCGGCAGAGCACAGCACTGCGCCGACCAGTTCGTCGCCGTCGCGCAGGTTCACCGCGACGATGCCGCCCGAGCGGTTGGAGTCGAAGTCGGTCAGCTTGGACTTCTTGACCAGACCGTTCTTGGTGGCCAGCACCAGGTAGGGCGCATCCTCATAGCTCTTGATCTGGATGACCTGCGCGATGCGCTCCTCCGGCTGGAAGGCCAAGAGGTTCGCGACGTGCTGACCGCGTGCGGTACGGGACGCCTCCGGCAGCTCGTAGGCCTTCGCGCGGTAGACCCGACCCTGGGTGGTGAAGAACAGGATCCAGTCATGGGTGGAGCTGACGAAGAAGTGCCTGACGATGTCGTCCTGCTTGAGGCCGGCACCCTGGACGCCCTTGCCGCCACGCTTCTGGCTGCGGTAGAGGTCGGACTTCGTCCGCTTGGCGTATCCCGTCTCCGTGATGGTGACGACGACCTCTTCGCGGGCGATGAGGTCCTCGTCGGCGACGTCGCCGTCGGCGGGGATGATCCTGGTCCGCCTGTCGTCGCCGTACTTCTCGGCGATCTCGGCGAGCTCGTCGTGCACGATCGCGCGCTGACGCTCGGGCTTGGCCAGGATGTCCTCGAGGTCGGCGATCTCGGCCTCGATCTTGGCCAGGTCGTCGACGATGCGCTGACGTTCCAGGGCGGCCAGACGCCGCAACTGCATGTCGAGGATCGCCTGGGCCTGGATCTCGTCGACGTCGAGGAGCTCCATCAAGCCGACCCGGGCGACATCGGCACTCTCGGACGCGCGGATGAGCGCGATGACCTCGTCGAGCGCGTCGAGCGCCTTGACCAAGCCGCGCAAGATGTGGGCGCGCTCGTTGGCCTTGCGCAACCGGTAGGTGGTGCGGCGCACGATGACGTCGAGTTGGTGGTCGACGTAGTGGCGGATCAGCTGGTCGAGACGCAACGTGCGCGGCACACCGTCGACGATCGACAGCATGTTGGCGCCGAAGCTGGTCTGCAGCTGGGTGTGCTTGTAGAGGTTGTTCAGCACCACCTTGGCCACGGCATCGCGCTTGATCTCCACGACGATGCGCAGGCCCACCCGGTCACTGCTCTGGTCCTCGATGTTCGAGATGCCCGCGAGCCTGGCGTCGCGGACCTGCTCCGCGATCGAGGTGATGAAGTTGTCGTGGTTGACCTGGTAGGGCAGCTCGGTGATGACGAGCGACGTGCGGCCCTTGGAGTCTTCCTCGATCTCGACGACGCCACGCATCCGGATGGATCCGCGGCCCGTGGTGTAGGTGTCCGAAATCCCTTGGGAGCCAACGATCAAGCCGTAGGTGGGGAAGTCGGGACCCTTGACGCGCTCGGTGACCGCGGCGAGGGTGGCCTCCTCGTCGGCGTCGAAGTTGTCGAGGCACCAGAAGACGGCCTCGGCGAGCTCGCGCAGGTTGTGCGGCGGCATGTTGGTGGCCATGCCGACCGCGATACCGCCCGACCCGTTGGCCAGCAGGTTGGGGAACCGGCTGGGCAGGACGGTGGGCTCTTGCACCCGGCCGTCGTAGTTCGGGATGAAATCGACTGTCTCCTCGTCGATTTCGCGCAGCATTTCCATCGCCAGCGGCGTGAGGCGCGCCTCGGTGTACCTCATCGCGGCCGGCGGATCGTTGCCTGGTGACCCGAAGTTGCCCTGTCCGTCCACCAGTGGGTACCGCAGCGACCACGGCTGGGCCATCCGGACCAGGGTGTCGTAGATCGACGAGTCACCGTGCGGGTGGTAGTTGCCCATCGTCTCGGCAACGGAGCGTGCGGATTTCGCATGTCCGCGGTCGGGTCGGAAGCCCGAGTCGTACATCGCGTACAGCACGCGGCGGTGCACCGGCTTGAGGCCGTCCCGCACCTCGGGCAGAGCGCGGCCGACGATCACGCTCATCGCGTAGTCGATGTAGCTGCGCTGCATCTCCTGCTGGATGTCGACCGGTTCGACGCGGTCGGTCGTCGCGCCGTCGTCGCCGGGGGGCAGGGTGGTGTCTGTCATGTGCTCCTCGCTCGTCTATGAGCAGATCGGGGATTCGCTGAAATGACCGTGGATGTCGTCAGACATCGAGGAAGCGAACGTCTTTGGCGTTCCGCGTGATGAAGCTTCTGCGCGCCTCGACGTCCTCGCCCATCAGGATCGAGAAGAGTTCGTCAGCCGCGGCCGCGTCGTCGAGCGTGATCTGACGCAGCACCCGCACCGAAGGATCCATGGTGGTCTCCCACAGCTCCTTGGCGTCCATCTCGCCGAGACCCTTGTAGCGCTGAATGCCGTCCTCGGCGTTGATCCGCTTGCCCGCCGCGCGCCCCGTCTCCAACAGGCCGTCGCGTTCCCGGTCGGAGTACGCGAACTCCGGTTCGGAGCGCTGCCACTTCAACTTGTAGAGCGGTGGCTGCGCGAGGAAGACGTGCCCATTCTCGATGAGCGGCTTCATGAATCGGAACAGCAGCGTCAGCAGCAGCGTCGAGATGTGCTGACCGTCGACGTCGGCGTCGGCCATCAGCACGATCTTGTGGTATCGCAGCTTGGCGAGGTCGAACTCGTCGTGGATACCGGTGCCGAGCGCGGTGATGATGGCCTGGACTTCGGTGTTCTTCAGCACGCGGTCGATGCGGGCCTTCTCCACGTTGATGATCTTGCCGCGCAATGGAAGGATCGCCTGGAACATCGAGTCGCGGCCACTCTTGGCCGAACCGCCGGCCGAATCGCCCTCCACCACATACAGTTCCGACTTCCGCGGATCCGTCGAGCGGCAGTCGGCCAGCTTGCCGGGCAGGCCACCGATGTCGGTGGCGCTCTTGCGGCGCACCAACTCTCGCGCCTTGCGGGCGGCCATTCGGGCCTGCGCCGACGAAACCGCCTTGTTGACCACGGTCTTCGCTTCGGCGGGGTTCGCCTCGAACCAGTGGCTGAGCTGCTCGTTGCAGATCTTCTGGACGAACGACTTGACCTCGGTATTGCCCAGCTTGGTCTTCGTCTGGCCCTCGAACTGCGGATCGCTGACCTTCACCGAGATGACGGCAGCGAGACCTTCGCGGATGTCGTCGCCGGTGAGGTTCGGATCCTTCTCCTTGAGGAGCTTCTTGTCCTTCGCGTACTTGTTGACCACGGTCGTCAGGGCCGCGCGGAACCCCTCCTCGTGCGTGCCACCCTCATGGGTGTTGATGGTGTTGGCGAAGGTGTGCACGGACTCGGAATAGCCTGCGTTCCACTGCATTGCGATCTCGACCTCGTGGCCGGGACCCTTGCCGTCGAAGTCGATGATGCTCTGCTGGATCGCCGACTTGGTCCGGTTGATGTGCTTGACGAAGTCGACCAGCCCGCCGGGGTAGTGGAAGGTGCGGTGCTTGGTCTTGTGGGGCGCGGCAGCCGCGGCGGCCTTCTCGTCCGCGGACTTCGGGGCTTCGGCGGTGTCGCTCACGATCTCGTCGACGATCTCGTCGGGCGTGACGCGCTCATCGGTGAGCTCGATGGTGAGTCCCTTGTTGAGGAACGCCATCTCCTGCAGTCGCCGCGCGATGGTCTCGAAGTCGTAGTCGGTGGTCTCGAAGATGTCGGGGTCGGCCCAGAACCGGATCGTGCTGCCGGTCTTCTTGGTCGGCTCGCCCTGGCGCAGGGTTCCCGGAACCGACCTGTCGTAGGTCTGGAACCATTCCGAGCCGTCGGTGCGGATATCGGCCTCGAGACGGGTCGACAGCGCATTCACGACGGAAACGCCCACGCCGTGCAGGCCGCCGGATACCTGGTACGCGCCCTCCTCGAACTTGCCACCGGCATGCAGCACCGTCATCACGACATCGACGGTGGGGATGCCCGTCGAGTGCATCGCCACGGGGATGCCACGGCCGTTGTCGGTGACCTCGACGCCGCCATCCTCGAGCAACCGCACGTCGACGGTGTCGGCGAACCCCGCCATCGCCTCGTCGACCGCATTGTCGACCACCTCCCAGATCAGGTGGTGGAGACCGCGCTCGCCCGTGGAGCCGATGTACATGCCCGGACGCTTCCGAACTGCCTCGAGGCCCTCGAGCACCTTGATCGACTCGGCACCGTATTCATTCGTCGGGGCAGGCACGTTGGACGCGTCTCCTTCGTCGTGGGCAGGGGATGCCGGCAATGGGATCGAACGTCCCGGCAAGTCTTCGACCAGTCTACCGTCACAGACCGTTAGCACTGACTCTGAGGCGGCGTTTCCAGATACCTAAATGAGCCGTGCGCGGAATTTCTCAGCCATCGGCGCGTCCCGACGGCCGACGCGTCGCCTTCAACCTTTGTCGGCGCTCTGAGAACCGGTCACCCGTAGGTGTCGCGGGGACCCCGCCCCGGCACGTTGAACTTCCCCTTGCGCCACGTCGGAGCGGCGGGTCCGACGATCTTCAGACTGGTCACCACGCCGTCGCCCACCGCCGCTGCGATCTTGGCCAGCAGTTGGGCCTGCACCAGCCGCAGCTGGGTGGCCCACGCCGTCGACTCGGCCTCCACGGTCAGCACGCCCTCACGCAGGGTCGACGGGTTCGCGTGCTCCGCGATCTGGTCGCCGACCACCGCGGCCCACTGCCCGAACACCGATCCCTCCGCGACCTTCCCCGACCAGCCCCGGCTCTTCGCGAGCGCAGACGTCAACGCGCCGAGCGTCTGCGGATCCCGCGCATCGGGGCCCGGCCCAGACCACCGCCGTCGCGATCCCCGAGTGGGCACGTCCTTGGTCGGCGACGTCCGTCCCCGTCCGACGTCCTTTCCCTGACTCTTGGCCGCACCGCGGGCTTCCTCCAGCGTGCGCCTGACGAGGTCCATACCCTTTAGATGCGAGAGGTGCGCGGGCGGTTCCCACGAATCGTCGTCGGGTGAATCCGTCATCCGATCACCTCCGAGAGTCGTCCCGAATCGTCGTCGCGCATCCCGATCATCAGACGCCGTGCGTCCCAGTCGGGTGGAATGTCCTCGGCCACCGCGGCCGTCACCAGAACCTGCTCCGCCGAGGACGCCACGTCGACGAGGGCCCTGCGCCGCGCGTTGTCGAGTTCGGCGAACACGTCGTCGAGGAGCAGGACCGGGTCGGATCCCTCAGACCGAAGTAGTTCGTAGGCAGCCAATCTCAGCGAAAGTGCCATCGACCACGATTCCCCGTGGCTGGCGAACCCCTTGGCGGGTTGGTCCCCGAGGCGCAGCTCGAGATCGTCACGGTGGGGCCCGACGAGGCAGACCCCGCGCTCGAGTTCCGCGGACCGCTTGCGGGCGAGCTCCTCGAGCAGGCCGACCTCGAGGACCTCCACGTCGTGCGCTCCCGTCGCCGCCTCCGCCTCCACGGCGTCGACCGAACTGCGGTATCGCACCGATGCCGGCCGCGACGCGGGCGCCAACAACTGGTAGGCCTTTTCGATCTCCGGCGCCAACAGATTGACGAGCTCGATCCTGGCGGCGATCAGCCGCGCGCCGTGCATGGCGAGATGCCCGTCCCACACGTCGAGCGTCTCCAGCGCCCCCGAGTCACCCCGAAAGCGGGCTCCCGCAGCAGTTTTCAGTAAGGCTGCACGCTGCCGGAGCACCTTGTCGTAGTCCGCTCGGAGCCCCGCGACGGTGGGCCGCCGGGTGGTCGCCAACTCGTCAAGGTAGCGCCTGCGCTCACTGGGGTCGCCGCGCACGAGTGCCAGATCCTCCGGGGCGAAGAGGACCGCGCGCAGCGCACCGAGAACCTCGCGCGCACTCCGCACGGGGGAGCGGTTCAACCGCGCCTTGTTGGCCCGGCCCGGCGTGATCTCCAGATCGACCGCCAACTCGCGTCCCTCGTTGACGACGATCGACGAGACGATCGCGCGCTCGGCGCCCGACCGGATGAGCGGCGCATCCGAACTCACCCGGTGGGAGCCCAGCGTCGACGAATACCACAGCGCCTCGACGATGTTCGTCTTGCCGAAGCCGTTGGGGCCGACGAACACCGTGCGACCGGGCTGGAGTTCCAACTCCAGGCGTGACCACGACCGGAAGTCGGTCAGCCCCAGTTGACGTACATGCACCTAGTCGCCCCGTGTCACTTCATCGTCCAACCCTCGATCAGCCGGACTCGCTGATCCTCTGCACCGCGTGGCCGCCGAACTGGTTGCGCAGCGCCGCCACGGCCTTCATGGTCGGCGAATCATCCTGTCGCGAAAGGAATCTCGCGAAAAGTGAGGCAGCGATGGCAGGTACCGGCACCCGCAGCCGGATCGCCTCCTCGACGGTCCAGCGGCCCTCACCGGAATCATCGGTGTAGCCGCGGATCTCGGCGAGTTGCGGATCCTCCTTGAGCGCCTTGGCCAGCAGCGTCTGCAGCCACGACCGAACCACCGTGCCGTTGGTCCAAGCCTGATACACCGCCTGCGGGCTCTTGATCAGATCCTCGGCCGCGAGCATCTCGTAACCCTCGCCGTAGGCCGTCATCATGGCGTACTCGACGCCGTTGTGGACCATCTTGGCGAAGTGGCCGGCGCCTACCGGACCGGCGTGGACGAACCCGTCCTCCTGTGGTCCCGGCGGACGGAGCGTGTCGAAGATCGGCATGACCTTCGCCACGTCGGCGTCGCTGCCGCCGACCATCAGGCCGTATCCCTCGGTAAGACCCCAGATGCCACCGGAGACGCCGGCGTCGATGAAGCCGATTCCCTTCTCCGCCAACAACGCCGCGTGCGGCGCGTCCTCCGTGTAGCGGGAGTTGCCGCCGTCGACCACGAGGTCACCGGAGCTGAGCGCCTCCGACAGGCCCACGATGGTGGAGTTGGTGATGTCACCGGAGGGCACCATCACCCAGACCACGCGCGGTGCGGTCAGCGCCGCGGCGAGTCCCGCGAGATCCGGCACGTCCGTCACCTCGGGACGAGGGTCGTACCCGATGACTTCGTGACCGCCCTGGCGCAGGCGCTCACGCATGTTGAAGCCCATTTTTCCGAGACCGACCAGCCCGAGTTGCATGTGCGCCTCTTTCGTGGCGATAAGGCCGGTCAGCCCGGGAGCCGCACCGGCATCAACAGATACACGTAATCGGTCTGGGCGGCCGGGAACGGACCACTCGCACCGACAGACGTCTGATCATCATCACCCGCCGGCCGCAACACTGCGGGACGGCTGGATGTCGTAAAGCCAAACGTAACCTTGGGAGAGTGCAATGACCCCAGCCCGTCGGTCAGGTACGTCGGGTTGAAGGCGATGGTCAGAGGATCACCGGAGAACTCCACCGGAAGGTCTTCCTCGGCGCGGCCGACGGCATCCTCGCCGCCCGCGGACAGCCGCAGTGAGTCCTCGGAGAACTCCATGCGCACCTGCGCACCGCGATCCGCGACGAGGGCGACGCGCTTGATGGCCTCGGTCAGTTCCGCGACGCCGACGGTGGCCACCGCGGTGTGCTCGGCGGGCAGCAGCTGACGGAACTTCGGGAACTCGGCATCGAGGAGGCGACTCGTGGTGCGCTTGCCGTTGCTGCTGATGCCCAGCAGGCCGTCCTTGCCGACGGCGGCGCCTGAGCCGAGGGCCAGGTGCACGTCGGTGCCGTCGCTGCCGGCCCGCGCCGCCTCGGCGAGCGTCTTCGCGGGGACGAGCACGGCGGCTTCGATGTCGGCAGTATCCGTCGACCACGTGAGCTCGCGGACCGCGAGACGGAACCTGTCGGTGGCGGCCAGCACGACCTTCTCGCCCGAGATCTCCACGCGGATGCCGGTGAGCATCGGGAGCGTGTCATCGCGTCCGGCCGCGACCGCCACCTGACCGATGGCCTGGGCGAAGAGATCGGAGGCGACGACGCCGGTCTCCTCGGGCAGCGACGGCAGCGTCGGGTAATCCTCGACCGCCATCGTCGGCAGCGAGAACCGGGCACTCCCGCAGCTCAGCGACACGCGAGTGCCATCGACGTGCACGTCGACGGGCTTGGCAGGCAGCGACTTGGTGATGTCCGACAGCAGTCGACCGGAAACGAGAACGCTTCCCGGCGTTGCGATTTCGGCCGCGACACGAACTTCGGCGGACACCTCGTAGTCGTAGCCGGAGATGGTCAGTCCGTTGTCCGAGCCGGTCAACAGCACACCGGAGAGCACCGGAACCGTCGGCCGTGTCGGCAGAATGCGGGCAACCCAGGCCACGGCGTCTGCGAAGTCCTCGCGCACCAGGCGGAACTTCAAATCGGTGCCCATCGTCGTCGTCGCCACGTCCATCGCGTCCCCTTCGGTAAAACCCCAGCTATAAGCACTAGCAGCGGATCCACGGGCGTCTCACGGACATGTCACCACGCTGCGGTTCGACGACCGTTCCGGTTGTCGAAGACCCACCGTAGAGCCTCCCACGTCAACTTGAAAGCTAATCCATCGGAGTGACAAATGCCCTTCGAGGTCGGCTGCCGAGACGCTCAACAGGCTGCGTTCCCCAGGGTCTTCTTCTAGAAGAGAAAGAGAGAGATAGATGAGTAACAGTATTAGGTGCTGTGGAACTCGTGGATGCACGCAGAGTTCAGCAGGTCGGACGGCCTGCCGCTCGTGGGGTGACTCGTGGATGACGGTGGAGTGAAATTTCGCGAGCTGTGGATGACGGTCCGACGTGTGTAGCGAGCCGGCCTGCGCGGGGCCTTCGTCCCAGGATTGTGCACGAGTCATCCACGAGCCGCGTCTGTGACTCGTGGTGCAGCAGGGTCAGAAGATTTTTGACAGGTGGTTCGGCCAGCACTCGGCTCGCGAGGTGTTACCCCAGTTGTATTGGGAGCAAACGGAACTGCGCGACGGGACGTCAGCGCTTCGAGCGCTGACGGATGCGCGTGGTGAGTTCCTTGACGTGATCGAAGACTTCGCGCCGCTGAGCCATCTCGCCGCGGATCTTGCGCTCGGCATACATGACGGTGGTGTGGTCGCGGCCGAATGAGTGGCCGATCTTTGGCAGAGAGAGATCCGTCAGCTCACGGCAGAGGTACATCGCGATCTGGCGTGACTGGGCCAGCGCCCTGGTCTTGCCGGGCCCGCGCAGCTCCTCGATCGTCGTCTCGAAGTACTCGGCCGTGGCGGCCATGATGGTGGCGATGCTGATCTGCATCGTGCTGGCGTCCGAGATGAGGTCGCGGAGCACGATCTCGGCGAGCGACTTGTCGATCGCCGCCTTGTTGAGCGATGCGAACGCCGTCACGCGGATGAGGGCGCCCTCGAGTTCGCGGATGTTGCGCTCGATGCTGCTCGCGATGAGCTCCAGGACGTCGTCCGGAACGTCGAGCCGATCCATCTGAGCCTTCTTGCGGAGAATCGCGATGCGGGTCTCGAGCTCGGGTGGCTGGACGTCGGTGATCAGTCCCCACTCGAACCGGGTCCGGAGCCGGTCTTCGAGGGTTGCCAGCTGTTTGGGCGGCCGGTCGGAGGAGATGACGATCTGCTTGTTGGCGTTGTGCAGCGTATTGAAGGTGTGGAAGAACTCCTCCTGGATGCCTTCCTTGCCTTCGATGAACTGGATGTCGTCGACGAGGAGGACGTCGATGTCCCGATAGCTCCGCTTGAACGACGCCTTGCGGTCGTCGCGCAGCGAGTTGATGAAGTCGTTCGTGAACTCTTCGGTCGAGACGTACTTCACCCGCATCCCGGGAAACAACCGCTGGGCGTAGTTGCCCGCGGCGTGCAGCAGGTGCGTCTTGCCGAGACCGGACTCGCCCCAGATGAAGAGGGGGTTGTAGGCGCGAGCGGGCGCCTCCGCGATCGCGAGCGTGGCTGCGTGTGCGAACCGGTTGGAGGCACCGATGACGAAGGTGTCGAAGGTGTAGCGCCGGTTCAGGCTCACGTCGTTGGTGGGGGCGTTCTGCGGCCGATTGGTGAAGTACGTCGGCCAGCTCTCCTCGGCGCTTGCGAGGGCTTCTTCGTCGTCGTCCACTTCGTCGGGATCGGGCAACGCGTCGATGCGGGAGTCGTCGTCGTGCTCGGCGTCGGGGTCCGGGGTGGCGATGCGCACGCCGAGCTCGACGCGCTGGCCCAGCCGGCGGCTGAGGATCGAGATGATCGGCTCACGGAGGTGCCGCTCGATCTCGTTCTGCACGAACGGGGTCGGCACCGAGAGAAGCGCAAACCCCTCGGCGATGACGAGGGGTTTCACCATCTTCAGCCATGCCCTTTGCTGGGGGGTGAGGCTGAAGGACGGGAAGCCGGCGGGGGCATCGGGCGGGAGATCACCGTTGAGCTCCGCTACGACGTCGTCCCAGATTGCGACGAACGGCGGATCGGGGTCAGCTGACAACGGAGACGTTCTCCCTCTGGGCCAGGCAGGGTTGGCCGAATAGACAATAGCCGGATGTCCACATGGTTATCCACAGACTGTGGACAACCGACACCGGTCGTTGTGTCGTTGCGTACTGGCGCGGAGGTCGCGATTCCCGGGGCTCGTCACGGTGGTCGACTGCACCGTGGGCTCGCGGAGTGCGGCCCTCGCTTCTTCGTTGTGCGCCGTCTCGGTCTGAGATGGCCTTGGCAGAAGCTAACAGGTTTATTGCCGGGTGCCAACAGTTCTGCAACATTGACGGGGGGTTCCGCGGACTCCCGTCCAAGGTGGTGACGGGTGTGAACGATGTGACGTATCCGGTGCGCGGATTAGCAGGTTTGACCTAGGGAAATCTCGTCAGTACCCTCGAACAGTCGCCCGAACGTGGCGGTACGGCTGCGACCCGGGACGTCGGGTTCACGCGCCGGGGCTAGCAAGCGAGACGTACGCAATCTTATTGAGGAGTTACAGCCGTGGCCAAGGGCAAGCGGACCTTCCAGCCCAACAACCGGCGTCGTGCCAAGGTGCACGGCTTCCGGCTGCGGATGCGCACGCGCGCAGGCCGGGCCATCGTGTCGGGTCGGCGCAGCAAGGGCCGCCGCTCTCTCACTGCGTGATTCTGCCGCAGCCTTGAGCAGGGTGTAGTCGAGTGCTTCCGGCTCAGTACCGGATGACACGGTCGACTGACTTCGGGCTCACCGTCAATCGCGGTGTGCGGGCAGCGCAGCCCGACCTCGTCGTGCATGCGCTGAAGTCCGTGGGCGACGACACCGATGCGCCGAAGATCGGACTCGTCGTGTCGAAGTCGGTCGGTAATGCGGTCGAGCGCCATCGCGTCTCGAGGCAGCTGCGGCACGTCGTGCGCAACGTCCTCGGCGATCTGGGACCGGGGGACAGGATCGTGATCCGGGCGCTTCCGAGCAGTCGCCACGCCCTCTCGGCTCGACTCGAGCAGGAGTTGCGATCCGCCCTTCGGCGAGTGAACGGCCCTGCGGGAGCCCGACGATGAGTCGGAGCGGTCTGAAGGGTTCGGTGGCTCGGGGTGCGATCTATGTCATCGAGCTCTACCGCACGATGATCTCCCCGCTGCGCCCGCCGTCGTGCCGCTTCACGCCGACGTGTAGTCAGTACGCCGTGGACGCACTTCGCGAGTTCGGTTTTCTGAGGGGGACGTGGTTGTCCTTGCTGCGATTGGCCAAGTGCGGTCCGTGGCATCGTGGGGGATGGGACCCCATTCCGGAGCGACGCGAGATTGGATGTCGTCCGCGGACGGACTCCAGCGGTGTTGTCGACAGCGCGACGCTGAGGAGCGATTCGTTTGTTTAACTGGTTCAGCCTCGACATCATTTACTACCCGGTGTCCGCAATCATGTGGGTCTGGTACAAGGCGTTCGCCTTCCTGCTGGGTCCGGAGAACTTCTTCGCGTGGGCCCTGACGGTGATGTTCCTGGTCTTCACGTTGCGCGCGATTCTGTACAAGCCCTTCGTCCGGCAGATCCGGACCACTCGGCAGATGCAGGAGTTGCAGCCCCAAATCAAGGCTCTGCAGAAGAAGTACGGCAAGGACCGTCAGAGGATGGCGGTCGAGATGCAGAAGCTGCAAAAGGAGCACGGCTTCAATCCGATCCTGGGCTGTCTGCCGATGCTGGCGCAGATCCCCGTGTTCATCGGTCTGTACCACGTGCTGAACTCGTTCAACCGGACGCAGACCGGCTTTGGTCGTCTCGGCTTGACGGTCGAGGAGAACCGTTCGCTGGGCAACTACGTGTTCAGCGCGACCGACGTCGGACACTTCCTCGACGCGCACCTGTTCGGGGCCCCGCTCGGCGCCTCGATGATCCAGACCGTGGGCCTCGGTGCCTTCCAGGAGTTCAACCGCGCGGCCGTGGTCGCGGTCGGCGTACCGCTGATGATCCTCGCGGGCATCGCGACGCACTTCAACAGTCGCGCGTCGGTGGCGCGCCAGAGTGTGGAAGCCTCGGCGAACCCGCAGACCGCCATGATGAACAAGCTGGCGCTGTACGTGTTCCCGCTCGGCGTGGTCGTCGGCGGTCCGTTCCTTCCGCTCGCCATCATTCTCTACTGGGTGGCCAACAACATCTGGACCTACGGCCAGCAGCACTACGTGTTCGGCAAGATCGAGAAGGAAGAGGAACTCAAGAAGCAGGAGGACATCGCACGCCGTGCGTCGAATGCCCCTGCCCCTGGTTCCAAGCCGAAGCGAAAGCGGCCGCCCACCACGCCCACCAATGGGGCCGTGCCCGACGATGCGGCACCGATTGCGGAGCTGACCGAGCACAGTGGCCAGATCGACGCGGACGGCGTGACGCCGCCGAAGTCCGCGTCCGGGACCAACTCGGCGTCGACGTCGAACGGGAAGCCCGCGCCGACTAAGGCCGGTGCCGCCGGAAATCGCGCGCCGCGTCGCACCAACAGTCGCCCCAAGAAGCGAAGGCCCTGACAAGTACCCGATTCACGCCGGCCCGGGTTGGCCGCCGATGAATGAGAAGGCAAGGAAGTAAGGACGAACATGACTGACGCCGATACCACCGAACGCACCGAGGTCGAGGGCGCTGCGCCCAAGGAGGATCTCGAGGATCGCTTGGTTGCCGAGGGCGAGATCGCCGGCGACTACCTCGAGGAGCTCCTCGATCTGCTGGACTTCGATGGCGACATCGACCTGGACGTCGAGGGCGACCGCGCGGTCGTGAGCATCGACGGTGGTGGCGACCTCGCGAAGCTGGTGGGCCGCAAGGGTGAGGTGCTCGATGCGTTGCAGGAGCTGACGCGGCTTGCGGTGCACCAGAAGACGGGCGAGCGGAGCCGCCTCATGCTGGACGTGGCGCATTGGCGCCGGGGTCGTCGCGACGAGTTGGCGGCTCTGGGAGACAAGGTCGCCCGCCGCGTGTTGGCGAGCGGCGAGCGCGAGGAGCTCGCTCCGATGACTCCGTTCGAGCGGAAGATCGTTCACGATGCGGTGTCTGCGGTGGATGGCGTGCGGAGCGAGAGCGAGGGCGCGGAGCCGTCGCGTCGCGTCGTCGTGCTCCCTGCCTAGTATCTCGAGTTACACCGATGTAGTTCGATGGCGGAGCCGCGGCGGATTCGGAGGATGTTTCACGTGAAACATGGCGAAGCGCCCGCGGCGCCACCCGCGGCCGCCGACGTCTTTGGCGACCGGCTGGACCTCGCCGAGAAATATGCGGCGGTGCTCGCGGGGGCGGGGATCGAGCGTGGGCTGATCGGACCCGGCGAAGTCGATCGGTTGTGGGAACGCCATATTCTGAACAGCGCCGCGGTGGGCGAGTTGCTCTCGTCGGGGGAGCGGGTTGCGGACGTCGGCAGCGGTGCCGGCCTTCCGGGTATCCCGCTTGCGCTCGCCCGCGCTGACGCAAACATCACTCTGATCGAACCCCTCCTCCGGCGGGCAGAATTTCTCGTCGAGGTGGTGGATCTTCTCGGCGTGCCGATCACCGTGATTCGCGGACGGGCCGAGGAACGATCCGTGCGGGACGCGGCGGGCCGGATCGATACCGTGACATCTCGCGCCGTGGCATCCCTCGACAAGTTGACGCGGTGGTGTCTGCCCATGGTTCCGCCGGGCGGCCGCATGCTTGCCATGAAGGGTGAGCGAGCAGCGGTAGAGGTGGCAGAGCACCGTCGCCTGATGAGCTCACTGGGTGCGGTCGACGTGAAGGTGATGGAATGTGGCGTGAACTATTTGACTCCGCCCGTAACCGTGGTCGAGGCGGTCAGGGGGAGTCGTCCGGGTGGAGCCGGGAGGACCTCCGCACGGCCGCCGGCGACGAATTCGGCGGCCCAGGATCGACGACCATCACGGCCCAACGGGTCGGCGAGGAGGAGCAAGTGACGCCACCGCAGGGCGACGGAGACTCTCCGGAGTCGGCGCGACCGCGCACCGACGCCGATGTTTCACGTGAAACATGGCAGCCGCCCGCCGAGGCGGAGTGGGTGGAACCGACCGTCGCCGACACCCCGATCGGCGCCGAGGCGGAGCGGGCCGTCCGCCTGCTGCACTCGGCCAAGGGGCGGCAACTCCCGAGGCCGGCCCGCCAGCGCGTGTTCACCATCGCCAACCAGAAGGGCGGAGTCGGAAAGACGACGACGGCCGTCAATGTTGCGGCGGCGCTGGCGATGCAGGGGCTCCGGACACTCGTCATCGATCTCGACCCGCAGGGCAACGCGAGTACCGCGCTGGGCATCGAACACCGCCCCGGCACGCCGTCGTCCTACGAGGTGCTGATCGGAGAGATCAAGCTCGAGGAAGCGCTTCAGCAGAGCCCGTACAACGAACGGCTCTACTGTGTGCCCGCCACCATCGACCTGGCCGGCGCGGAGATTGAACTCGTCAGCATGGTGGCGCGCGAAGGTCGGCTGCGGAATGCTCTCGCATCGCTCACGGAGTACGACTTCGACTACGTGTTCATCGACTGCCCCCCGTCGCTCGGTCTGCTCACCATCAACGCTCTCGTCGCGGCACCCGAAGTCTTGATCCCGATCCAATGCGAGTACTACGCACTCGAGGGAGTGGGCCAGCTGCTCCGCAACATCGAGATGGTGAAGTCGCATCTGAATCCCCAACTCGACGTCACCACCGTCATCCTCACGATGTACGACGGCCGGACGCGCTTGGCCGATCAGGTTGCCGACGACGTCCGGGCACACTTCGGCGACAAGGTGCTGCGGACCGTCATCCCGCGGAGCGTGAAGGTGTCCGAGGCGCCGGGCTACGGCATGACGATCATCGAGTACGACCCGGGGTCGCGTGGCGCGATGAGTTACCTCGATGCCAGCCGCGAGATCGCCGAGCGGGCCGAGCCGGCGCGGAAGGGATAATGGGACCGATGAACGCTCGCCCGGAGAGTAGGCACGCATGACTCCACCACCGAAGCGCACAGGTCTCGGCCGCGGTCTCGCGTCACTGATTCCGACGGGCCCCAGCGAGGGTGCGTCGATGGGGGACGCCGCGGCCGACGTCATGTACGGCGCCGCGCCGACCGCCGTGGTGGAACCCGTCGGCGACGTCGGTGCGGTCTACCGCGAGATCGATCCCGCGGCCATCGAGCCGAATCCGAAGCAGCCGCGCCAGGTCTTCGATGGTGAAGCGCTCGCGGAACTCGTGCACTCGATCCGCGAGTTCGGTCTGATGCAGCCCATCGTCGTCCGAGCTCTCGAGTCGACGGGCACCTCGCCGCGCTACCAACTGGTGATGGGGGAGCGGCGGTGGCGCGCCGCGCAGGAAGCTGGTCTGGCCGCCATCCCTGCCATCGTGCGCGAGACCGCCGACGAAAGCATGTTGCGTGACGCCCTCCTCGAGAACATCCACCGGGCCCAGCTGAACCCGTTGGAGGAGGCGGCCGCCTACCAACAGCTCCTCGACGAATTCGGTGTGACCCACGAGGAACTGGCTGCGCGCATCGGACGCTCACGGCCGGTCATCACCAACATGATCCGGCTCATGCGCCTGCCGATCGCCGTCCAACGCAGGGTGGCGGCCGGTGTGCTGTCCGCCGGGCATGCTCGGGCGCTGCTCTCTCTCGAGGGCGGACCCGAGAAGCAGGAGGAGCTGGCGGCCCGCATCGTCGCCGAGGGCCTGTCGGTGCGCGCCACGGAGGAGGCCGTCACGCTGGCCAACCGTGACGGTGTCCACGACGCCGCGCCGACGCCGCGGCGCAAGCCGATTCAGATGCCAGGTCTGCAAGACGTTGCTGAAAAGCTGTCGTCTGCGTTCGATACCAGGGTGACCGTGAGTCTGGGCAAACGCAAGGGCAAGATCGTCGTCGAGTTCGGGTCGGTCGACGATCTCCAACGCATAGTCGACCTTATGAACGCGTCGAAGGCATGACCCACCACACCACGTAGTTACGTCACTGTGACACATGCGGGGTTCCACCGCGGCCCGAAGGAGTTAAACCCTTGTGCAGCAATGTGATTCGCTCAAGTGCGGAGCGGGCGTGATTTTCCGGACGGTCGTGCGGCCAGCTTCGGCTGATCCTTCTATCCTGGAGTGGCAGCCAGCAAGATCAGAAACGCGGAGACTCTAGTGTCATCACGAATCACGCCGCTGCGACTCGAGGCGTTCGAGCAGTTGCCGAAGCACGCGCGGCGCTGTGTGTTCTGGGAGGTCGATCCGTCGACCCTCCAGGGTGACGACCACTTGGCCGACCCCGAGTTCGAGAAAGAAGCCTGGCTGTCGATGGTCATGCTGGAATGGGGATCGTGCGGTCAGTTGGCCGTGGCATGCGAACCCGATCAGATCGACGCCCCGTCGACCGGTGACGAACCGTGCCGGGGCTTCGCGTTCTACGCGCCGCCGCGTGCGGTCCCGCGGGCAGCTCTGTTCCCGACCGGACCCGTCAGCGCTGATGCCGTCCTCCTGACGACGGTCGGTGTGGAGTCGGGGGATGACGGCGATGGGCTGACCCGCGCTCTGATGGCAGCCGTCGTCGGGGATCTGGTGCGCCGTGGCGTGCGGGCATTGGAGGCCTTCGGGCGGACCGCCGAGGTGGCCGAACTCACCGACCCGCATCTCGTCGCAACCGATCTCGGCGCGGCGGTCGCCGTCATCGGTGACTGTTCGGTGGAGCAGTGTGTCATCGACGCGGACTTCCTCGGTGACGTCGGATTTCAGATCGTCGCCCCGCACCGGTACTTCCCGCGGATGCGACTCGAGCTCGAGGAAGGGCTCGGTTGGAAGGCGGACGTCGAGGCGGCGCTGGAACGACTACTGGTCAGCGCGCAGCTTCAACAACCGGTGGGGGCCGGCGTCGGACCATGTCTCTGAGGCCGAACTAGCCCTGGGCTGCGCGCCCGGCGGCCTGTTCCACGGAACGCTCGTGGGCCAACAGCTCGGCGAAGGTGAACGTGCCGGTCGGCCGGTCGTTCTTGCCGAGCAGGTACAGGCGCTTGACGGCCGCGAGAATGCCCTCGGATAGGGAATCGCGGACCTGAGCCGACACCAGCAGATCCCTGTCGTGCGGGTTGGTGATGTAACCGACGTCGATCTGCACCGTGGGCATGCGGGTGAGGCGCAGCAGGTCCCACGTGCGGCCGTGGGTGCGACAATCGCGTAAACCGGTGCGCGCCACCAACTCCCGCTGCACGAAGTCCGCGAGATTGCGGCCGATGGTGGACACCGAACCGTGCGAGTTGCCGAAGTGGAAGGACGCAACGCCGTTGGCGGGGGAGTCGGGCAGTGCCGCGCACCGAAGGCTGATCATCAGGTCCGCGCCGACGGTATTGGCGGTGGCGGCCCGCTCGGCATCCGACGGGCTACGGCCCACCGGACGGGATAGGAACGTCTCCATGCCGATGGCCGTCATCCGGCCTTCGAGACGACTTGCCAAGTCCCACAAGATGTCTGCTTCACTGATCGGACCCGATGGTCCGTTCGTGATGGGCCCGTGGTCGTCGCCGCCACGGCCCGGATCGATGATGATGCGCTTGCCGGACAGGCGCGGGCCGGAGCGGCGGACCAACTCCTCCTCGCGGATGGCGTGCAGCGAGCCGCCGGTGACCCGGGAACCGAGAAAGTACAAGGAGCGCAACGTATCCGGACCACAGATGCCATCGGGAAACAGCCCGTACTCGCGCTGGTAGGACATCAGGCCGTTGTGCGTCTGCAAGCCGAAGTGACCGTCGACGAGGCCGGTGTAGAAGCCGAGGTCCTGCAGGCGGGCCTGCAGCGTCGCGACGTCGTCGCCGTACATGGGGGCGCCGAACTGGTGAGCCAGGGTGCGTGCGCCGAGGCGGTAGGACGCCTCCTTGAGTGCGCGATAGGTCGCCTCACCGACGATTCCGTCGACGAGCAGACCGCGGTGCTGCTGGAACGCACGCACCGCCTGGTCGAGATCGTCGTCGAAGGCATCGAACGCCACGTGCTTGCCCGTGGTGAGGTCCGCGTCCGGGCTGTCCAACAGTCCCAACGCCGCCAATGCCGTCCGGATCTCGGCGACCGGGCCACCCCGGTCGCCTCGGCGCAGACTAGACATGTCCAGAATTGTCGCAGACGGAGCCGATAATCCAGAAACCTCCAGGCCAGTCGGGAACCGGTGGTTCCCGTCGCACGATGCCGGGCAGAGGATGGATCAGACGACGTCAGACAGCTCGCGCAGCAGCGCGGCCTTGCCCTTCGTGCCCACGATCCGCTTGACCGGCTGGCCGTCCTTGAACAGGATCAACGTCGGAATCGACACCACCTGGAAGTCGCGCGCGGTACCCGGGTTGGCGTCGACGTCGATCTTGGCGACGGTCAACGCGCCTGCCTTCTCGGCGGCGATCTCCTCGAGCAC
>JAESGJ010000462.1_pt1 | contig 21297 bp, 25 predicted proteins | sample 9266241 | NCBI WGS metagenome assembly JAESGJ01 (sample SAMN14514841, study PRJNA621669) | algae metagenome | isolation source: Brasilonema octagenarum HA4186-MV1 and co-occurring heterotrophs from wet... | place: USA: Manoa Valley, Hawaii | collected 2009-07-20 | reverse complement strand
GCAACTGTGGCTCTACCAGTACGAGTGTTCACTCGACACCGGCAACCCACGTCCGATTGCAGCCCGAGGCCTTCGGCCTCGAGTCAGCCTTCATACCGTCTAGGGCTTGACGACGTGAATGTCCTCGACCGCGCGGCCACACCAACCCACGGCCCACTCCGTGGCATCGGCGACCGACCAGTGTTCGGCGATCTTCCCCGCGTTGCCGATCCGGTCGATGCGAATGGTGGCCAACACGAGGTCCGGTGTCGCCGTCGAGGTGGTGACGGCGGGATCGGCCAGCCGCGCACGCGTTGTCAAATGGGCTACGCGGTCGATTCCGGCGACCTGCTGCTCGATGTCGATGCGGACGTCGGTGAACGCGGCCAGATCGGTGGCGAACCCACGGTGGTATCCGGTCAGGGCCGCCAGTCCGACTGGACTTCCCGGCGCGGCATGGTTCATGCAGTCATCGGCCCAGAACCGCGACAGCTCGGCGATGTGCCCTTGGACCCAGACGACGTCGATCATCTTGCGGATAAGGTTCTTGGCATCGGCTTTGCGCGACTAGGCTTCACCGCGTCAGATCGACGGGCGCAGTGGATCGGTGGCCTCTCACGGCTGACCTCCGTGTTGGGCGATGGCACCATTCGCCCAGAACACGTCTCGATGAGGGCGGCACAACCCGAGGCTGACCGCAGTCGCCGTCCGGATCGACGGACATGGCTTCATCGCGGACGTTCCGCCGCACGCGTTGACGACGACGTCACCTTCGTCGAAGCACCAGGTTCAAGCACCGGTCATTCGATGTCGTAGTGCACTCCGACGGCACGCCGCCACCGGTCCAGGGTGCGCATGTTGGCTAGCGACTCCGCCCACGAGCGTCGGAATGCCGCCTTGTCGCTGTGGAGCATCGTGGCGAAGCCGTCGGCCTCTAGCGCCATGATGTCCGTGCCGCCCGGAACGTCGATCGCACGGATGACGCCGCGGTGATCGGCGACCCCGATGAACGACGCGGCGGCACGCTGTCCAGCTAGCCAGCACGGCTGCGGTACGTAGATGCTTCCCGCCGAGCCGTAGATGCGAATGTGGTCGTCTTGCTCGAGGCCGACGCCACAGGCCAGCTGCGCAAGGATGCCGCCGCTGTAGCGAAGGACGCCTGCGGCGAACAGGTCGGTGCGCTCGGTGGGCTCCAGGACGGCTAGGCCGACGATCTCCTCGGGCTCGGGTGCGGCCGCGCCGGTCGCCGTCGCCACGATCAGGCTCGACATGGAGGTGCAGTAGCAGCCGACGTCGAGGATGCCGCCGCCGGCGAGGGCGTTGGCGGTCAGCCGATGCGCGTCCGGTTCGGCGACGGGCGCGTGGAAGCTGAAGGTGATGTCGATGGCGCGGACGGTGCCGATTGCTCCGTCGCGAACGAGTCCGAGGACGGCGGCGGTCTGGGGGTGAAATCGGTAGGCGAACGCTTCCAGCAGCGCGGACCCGTGTCGTTGGGCCTCGCGTACGACGCCGAGAGCTTGCGCCTCGTCGACCGCCAGCGGTTTCTCGCACAGCACCGCCTTGCCGGCGCGAATGGCCAGGGTGCTCCACCACGCGTGTTCGTGATGAGGTGTGGCGACGTAGACGACGTCGACGTCGGGGTCAGCGAGCAACGAGGGGTAGTCGCCGATTGCGCGCCGCACGCCGTGTTGCGCGGCGAATGCGGCGGCGCGGTCGGCACTTCGCGATGCCACGGCTTCGGCGGTGCAGCCTGCGGTCAGGTGTAGCGAGTGCGCGAATTCCTCGGCGATCGATCCGGTGCCGAGCAGTCCGTAGCGTAGCGGCGGCGTCACGGTCGCTGGTAGTGCTGGACGTAATCGGAGTGACCTGCGCCGACCACGACGTCAGCGACGCCGAGATGGGTCATGACGGTCCGTCCGGTCATGCCACTGCGGCGCCGATGCTGACCAGGTAGTCGCGGCTCCTCGCGGTGCCCTCGATCGGGTCCGCCACCGAATCGTATTCGATCAGGCAAACCCCATCGTAGTCGATGCGGCGAAGCGCGAGATCGTAGTCGATGTCGTCAGCGCCAGGTTCTACTGTCTGCCAACCATTCTCGTCGCGTCGCCAGTCCTTGAGGTGGGCGGCGACGACCCGTCCGGCCAGCGTGGGGATCAGATAGTCATGGTCGTCGGGATCGACGGTCTTGATGTTGCCGGGGTCCCATAGGAAACCGATCTCTTCGGGCATTTCGGCGAGTAGTCGCTCGACGCCGTCGGCTCGCGTCGTCGCGGTATGGACGTGGGTTGCCGGGACACCGGCGAGCACGGCGTGATGGGTCTCCAAGCCGATCACCAGATCCAGTTCGGTTGCGAGGGTTTGCATCCGCTCGAGTGCGGAGACGAGCTGGCTCCAGATGGCGTCGTCCATGTCATCGATGGGCATGAAGCCAGTGAAGAGCCGAACGTGCCTCGCGCCGCAGGCCGCGATCGAGCGCATGAGCCGTTCGGTGCGGGCGAGCTGCGCGACGTGGGCATTTCGGTCGCGCAACGTGAAGTCGTTCTCGAGCACGCCGTAACGGGGTTCGAGCCCGTAGTCCTCGTGCAGTTGGCGGAAACGCTTGATGTCGGAGGGGCTGGGTTCCTCGGGGAGCCGTCCAGCCATTCCGCCACCAACACCGAACTCCACGACCCGCATCCCGATTCTTGCCAGTCCTCGGGCGCGCTCGTCGATCGACATGTTGCGGAATCCCCACTCGCCGCACCCAAGTCGAGTAAGCGGCGGGTCCATGCTGTGATCGGCCATGAAGCTAGTGTTCCGGTGATCGCTGCGGATTGAAATACTCATGCTGTGCAGCGGTTCGAAGACTCCTTTCACTACGCGTAGCTCGACGCCGTCACGTGTGCGGCTGGCGTCGGCCAGCGTGGGTGCCGCGTTCAGTAAGTCGTGGGTGTGTTGATGTTCAGGCGCCGCACGCACTCTCGACGCTGAGCCCCACTCCGCGACGTGCCCGCCTCCCAGCACGACCATCTCGTCGGCGAGGGCCGCTACGACGCCGATCTCGTGGGTGATGAGGAAAGCACCAAGACTGAGCTGCGACCGCAAGCCTTTCACTTGTGCCAGGCTCGACAACCAGATTGGTCAAGGTCCGCCATGAGGACACTGGCCGTGGTTCGAACGAGGCAGATTTGAGACTGTGCGGCTGTGGGTCGGTCGAGGACTAAGGGTCTCGGATGGCGCCGCGGTCAGCGGGAGGTGACCAGGGCGGCGTAGGCGGGGAGCGGGGCGGAGACGGTGCGGTTGCGGCTGTGGGTGGGTAGCCTCCATCACCGCGCCATTCACGAAGATCGGTCCGGACTTCTGGGACGACGAATGGACGTGACGCGCGGCGACGCTGGGAAGCGTCGCCGGCAGCCCGGGCACCGGGTCAGGCTGCGAATCGGCGGCTGCACGCCAGGTGGGCCCGGTTCGACGATCGCAAGAAACGCTGGGTGGTCGCCAACGGCGCCATCGCCCGCGAGCTCGCCGGGTGGTGTTGGTCCCTGGCCGTGCTCGAGGACTGAGCACACGAACGTCCGGATGAAACCCGTCGGTGTTGGCAAGCGTCTAGAAGTGACCCACGCGGTTTCTCTTGAGCAATCACGCTGCGAGGCAACTGGTTACGCTCATTTACTAGACCTGCGGTCCGCTTGGAGTCGAAAATCCCGTCCTGCGGTGACCAACCCGCGCATATCAGACTAGACACGCGTCGACACGACACGCTCGACACCACCAGGGACTCTCATCCGGTCCATGAAGCGGCGGCCACGACGACGGTTGCGGCCGTCACTTCACCCTGCCCACTTGACAATGGTCTTCCATATCAGAAACCGCCCAGAGTCCGTCAGTGTTGCGACGTAGATTAGAACCCACCCCGTCGAAGAGAGTGAGATTCCAGCCGTCGTTGACAATTTGGCTCGATCAATTGATTAGCTCTTGCTTGCCCGCCGGAAAAGTTCAAATGACCGGTCGCACCGAATTTTTGGGCGCTTCAACACAAGACCCCGCAATTGTGTTCACCGACCCGTTAGGCTCGTGTGATGGTCACGCGGCGCGGCGCGGAACGAATTTCGGTCGCGATGTCGGTCGCCTTTGTACTGTTCATGAGCGCCGGCTGCGGGGAGCGGTCACCGACACCTGAAGCTGAGCTTCTCGAGGTTGAAGCAAACGCAGAGACGGTTGTGCTGCCCACGACCAGATTGGTTACCTGCCATCGCGCCGACGACGGGGACGTGCTCTTTCATTGGGAGGGAAGCGATGTCTTCCTTGCGCGAAGGCCGTTGGGGGACGAGCACACCAGCACCTTGGATCTGCGATTCACCGCCGACCCACCCATTGCAGTTGCCTTGGTGCTCCATCTGGAATGGCCGGGTCATACCGTGGATCTGCGATGGTTCAGGACCTCTGGGAGTGCGCCCCTGGCACTGGATTCTGATCGGGCTGGCCGCCGTTATGTTCTGATTGGTACAGATGTGCCGGCGGGTGCATCGACGAGGCGCCTCGACATTCGCGTGACGTTCACGTGTTAGCGGCCGACGGGGCCTGGACTCGACTTGCTGCGACAGGGGGTCACCGTGCGATGTCATCACGGCTTTTGCTTCGTGCCACCCTGTCACGAACTGAGCGTCAGTCGGCGACTAGGAAACGTACGGTCGGGCCGACCTGCGTTGCCAGACACCGCCTCCGGCGCAACGAGCTGGCGAACACAGCCGTCACATCCAGCCGCCGGCGGCGTCGATGGTTGCGCCGGTGAGGTAGGACGCGTCGTCGGACAGGAGGAACGCTGCGACGGCGGCAATCTCGTTGGGGTGAGCCCATCGGCCCAGCGAGGTCATGGACTTGACGACGTCCTGCGGGCTGACCGAGCGTAGCGACGGGGGGGTGTAGCTGGAGGCGTGTTGGGCGGCCATGTCGGTGGCGGTGCCGCCGGGTGCGATGGCGTTGATCGCGATGTCGCGCTCGGCGAGTTCGGGAGCCAAGTTCAGCACCATGGCCGATACGGCGGCTTTGCTGGCTGCGTACAGCGCGTGGTGGTAGACGGCGATGCGCGCGCTCACCGACGATGTCAACAGGATGCGTCCACCACCGTCCATCGCGTCGGCGGCGGCTTGGGCAGTGAATAGTTGACCGGCGACGTTGATGTGAAATACGCGATCGAAGTCCGCGGCGGTAATCGTGTTGAGCGCTCCGAAGTGTTCGACTCCGGCGTTGCTGGCGAGCAGGTCGATGCCGCCGAAGTCTTCGACCACCTGCTCCACCAGCGTATGGGTGGCGGCGGCGTCGCTCACGTCGGCTCGGTAGGCGTTCGCCGTGACTCCGGCGGCTCGCAATTCTGCGACGAGGGCGTTGGCTGCGTCCTCGTCGGCGCGGTAGTTCACCGCGACGGCCGCGCCGTCGGCGGCCAGTCGCCGTGCGATGGCGGCTCCGATGCCGCGTCCTCCGCCGGTGACAAGTGCTCGTCTACCGGTTAGTCGAGCCATGAGCGTGTCTCCTCTTCCTCGGGCCAATCCTGGGGTGGTGGCTGCGGTGGTCGGCGGCTGCCGCTGGCGTCCGTCGTGGTGAGTCGTGCCGGTGCCGCGACACTTTCGCTCGGGGTGAGGTGGACGCTGCTTCGTGCCAGCAGGACGAGTGCTCCGGTGAGCGAGCACAGCACGCCGCTGGCGATGACCCACAATGAGAGGCCGTGGGCGAGGTCCACGACGACGTCGACGGGCTCGGCGAACAGCGCCGCGAACAGCAGTGCACATCCGAGCGGGGCGGCGTGATCATTGCGCTGGTCGTGTCGTGGCCAAGCTGCTTTCATCGTCGTCGCGGGCTTTCAGTTCGAGCCGACCGGTGCTGGTGGCTGTATGGCGATGCCCCATTGGGGGCCGAGGTCAGTCAACCGGGCCACGTCGACGTCAGTGGCGGGGTGGGTGCGGGTGCTGCCTTCGGGTAGGGGTTCCCCGGCGGCGGCGAAGTATCCCTCGACGCCCGCGGGGGCGGCGATGACGAACGCCCTTGCTGGTGCGTCCGATTCGTTGCGAAATTGGTGGATGACTCCGACCGGTGCGGCGACGAAGTCCCCAGCGTGGCCGATGACTCGGGTGCGGTCGGGGCCGACGTAGAACGTGAGCTCTCCTTCCAAGACGTAGAACCCCTCGTATTCGCGTTCGTGGGTGTGGGGTGGAGGTCCGCCGCCGGGCGGGACGTAGAACTCGAACGCGGCGTAGGCGCCGCCGGTCTGTGCGGCGGTCGCCTTGATGGTGTAGTTGTCTCCGGCGACGCCGTAGACCGGGCCGTGGTTGGCGCGGCAGACGTGGGCGGTGGGGATCTCTGCTGAGACGAGTTCGACGCCGGGCGCGGAGCCACCGAAGCGGGTGATCCACGCTGCGAAGTCGACGAGCAACGCCGCGAGCACCGTCCGCGTGGGCTCGTCGGTCAATCGACCGTCGGCGTCGAACTTGTCTTGGGCGCGGTCGATCAGAATCTCTGGCTGATTGAGGGCGTAGGTGTCCAAGTAGCTCAACGTTTGGCGCAGTGCGATCTGGGCGCGGCCCGACCCGGACCGCCCTGCCGAGGCGCCGACGATGGCTACGGGTTTGCGGGCCAGGACGTACTGCCCCGGTTGGGCGCCCGGCGGGGTCCGTGACAGCCAGTCCAGAACGTTCTTGAGCACGGCGGTGAATGAGTGGTTGTACTCGGGGCAGCCGAAGAGCACGGCGTCGCTATTGGCGACTCGGCGGGCGAGGTGCGTGACCTGGTGGGGCCACCCGGCGCGTTCGACGTCCTCGTTGAACAAGGGAATGGCGCCGACGTCGACGACCTCGATGAGCATGCCCTCGGGGGCCAGATCGGCCGCGGCGCGCAGGGTGGCGGTGTTGAAGGAGCCGTGGCGCAGGCTGCCCGAGAACGCCAAGACTCGGATGGGTGACGTCATGAGTTGCCTCCTGGAATGGGGTGGGGACCATGGTGGAAGACCGCTACGCGCTCATAGCTGTTGCTTGCCTGCCAGGAAGTTGTCGAGCCGGCGCGACACGACGTCCCACGCCACCACGTGCCACCACGCGTCGAGGTAGTCCGTGCGACGGTTCTGGTGGCGCAGGTAGTAGGCGTGTTCCCAGACGTCGCAGGCGAGGAGGCCGGGACGCTGATGCAGGAGAACGCTGTCCTGATTGGGCAGCGCCAAGATCTCCAACCGCCGGTTGTTGGGGTTGACCACCAAGAATGCCCAGCCTGAACCGAATTGACTGGCGGCGGTGGTGGTGAAGGCGTCCTGGAAGGCGCGTAGGCCACCGAAGTCGCGGTCGAGCGCCTCGGCCAACGCGCCCACCGGTGCGGTGTCACGCGGGGGGCCGATCACCTTCCAGAAGAATTGATGATTGGCGTGTCCACCCCCCTGATCGCGGACCGTCTGACGGATCTCGGCGGGTACCTCCTCGAGTCGACGCAGGAGGTCTTCGATGATCATGCCGTGCAACTGCGGGTAGGGGGCGATGGCGGCATTGAGCGTGTCGACGTAGGCACGGTGATGCTCGTCGTGGTGAATCCGTATGGTCGCTTCGTCGATGAACGGTTCCAATGCGTCGTAGGCATAGGGCAGGGGAGGCAGTTCGTACCCGCTGAACGCGTCAGTCGCTGCGTGTGTCATCGTTGGGTCCTTTCGAGGGCTGGGCCGCCTCTCGGCGGTGCATCGGTTCGGGGTCGAGACGGCTGGGCTGCCCTTTGGGCGCGGAGGTCGGCGGTCGGCCAGCGATTCCCTTGGCTGAGTCGAAGCCCTGCCAGCAGCCGCGTGACGCGCGCGACGTTGGCGCCATGGTGGCGAAAGGCGAGTTGGGCCTCGTCGTCGAGCCTGTCCGGCGCGATCGGCGTCATGTCGGCGGTCGTCGTCTTGATGGTGGGACCCCAATGCCCGCCGCCACGTTCATAGCCCGGTGTGCACTTGGGCAGCGGAACCAAGATCATGCCGCAGGCGGCAAGATTGCTCAGCATGTCGATCTGAGCGCTTTCGGCGCCACCGCCGGCTTGGCCGTGTCCACCGCCAGCGGTGAACACCGCGCCCACCCGTCCGACGAGGTCGTCGAAGAACCAGGCCGGTTCGCAGACTTCGTCGACGAAGCGCTTCATGCGCCACGTCATGCCGCGCTGGTGGACCGCCGAGCCCATCATCAGCGCATCACAGCCCAGCACGTCCGCGCGGGTGGCGTCGTCGGCCGACAGTACGAGCGCCGTCGCGTTCTCCGACTCGATCCCCTCCACGACACGCCGTGCGACATGCTGGGTGTGTCCTTGCCAGCTGTCGACGACGACGAGGATCCGAGGTCCGGTCGATTCGTCAGTCGGGGCCATCACGACGCCGCCGCGTCGTCGCCCACGGGATCGTCACGCGGTGTCAATGGTTCGACCCGACCACCAAGAGTGGCCTGCAAGTCCGCCCATAGGTATCGGTAGCGACGACGCTGAAAGCGCCACAGCCCGCTGCGACGCACCACGTCGTCTTCGTAGAGGGCCACGTTGACGTAGTCGCGGTGGTGGCCGCGACCCGCTACTTCCACCGTGGGGCAGCGTAACCGCGCGGTGTCAGCGTCGATCACGACGGTGGGTCGGCCGCTGAGGCGGAAGAAGAACTCGTTGCGGGTTTGCATCTCGGCGAGCGTCACGACGATGTCGTGCACACCGTGCGCGCGCAGGTTCACCGGCGCGCCGATTTCCCACGATGCGTCCTCGGTCCATAGAGCACTGAACGCCTCGAGGTCGTTGGTGGTCGCGGCGTCGTCGAAGCGGGCCACTAGGCCGAAGATGTCGCGTTCGGCCAGCAATGCGTCGAGGGCGGGGGTGGTCGTTTCCATCGCCGCTACCCACCGTCTCGACGAAGGCGTCGCACGTGGCGTGACGGGGCGACGACCAGTCGCCGTCGGACCTGCCGAGCGTCGCAGGTTCGCTCCGGCACGGCCATAGGCTCGTCCTGCTTGTTCTGCATCACGGCACGGCGTGGCGTGGCCCCGCCGGTGCGCGCCATGCGATTCATCGTGCCGGCCGTAGGTAGTCGTTCATGACACCCTCGGCATCGAGTTGGCGTCCGCGTCGTCGAAGAGTTCGCTCAAGAAGTTGAGCATGGCGCGCCACGACCTCGCGTCGGCCTGCGGGTGCAGCACCGCCTCGGGGGTGCGCTCGGCACCCAGGGATCCCTCGCCGGTGAAGCTGTGCTTGGCGCCGCTGTACATGTCGATCTCGAAATCGGCTCCCGCCAAGCGCATCTCGTCGCGAAATTCGGCGACCCGGGTGAACGGGATGACGGGATCGTCGTCGCCGGTCAGTATCAACAGCTTGCCGCGGATGTCACCGGGTCGGGCCTTGGTCGGCGTGTCCAGTTCACCGTGGAAGCTGACGACGCCGTGGAGGTGCGCCCGGTCGCGGGCGAGTTCTAGGGCCACGCATCCGCCGAAGCAATAGCCGATGGCAACGACGCGTTCGGAATTGCATTCCGGAAGCTGCCGCAGCGTGGTGAAGGCGGCCCGCGCGCGGCGGCGCATGTAGTGCCGGTCGTTCATGAACGGGTTCACCATGGCCCGGGGTCCGTTTTCGATCACCGTGGGTCGGCCGAACATGTCTGCGGCGAACGCGGTGTAGCCCTGGGCTGCCAGGCGTTCGGCACGCGCCTTGATGGAGTCACTGATGCCCAGCCAGGCAGTGAAGATGAGCACCGTCGGCGCGCCGGGACCCGCGGGGGAGGGCACCAGGTATCCGGTGAGGGTATCGGGCCCGTCGTGATAGTCGATCCATTGAGACATCGCATCCTCCTTGAGTGAGTCGTGGGTCGGCTAGTGGCCGAACGGCGCGGGCTGCGGGGTTGCCGAGACGGTGATCCACTTGGTCTGGGTGTATTCATCCCAGTTGACGTAGCTGCCGTAGCGCCCACCGTTGCCCGAACCCTTGGTGCCGCCGAACGGCACGTACGCCGCGTCATCGGTGGACTTGTCGTTGACGTGCACCATGCCTGAATCGATTTGTGAGGCCACGGCATTGGCGCGTTCGACGGGTCCGAACACCGCAGCCGAGAGGCCGTACTGGGTGTCGTTGGCCTTGGCGACGGCATCGGCGTCGGAGGAGACGGCCGTTACGGCGGCAATGGGTCCGAAGATCTCCTCGTCCCAGGCGCGCATCCCCGGAGCGACTCCAGTCACGATGGTTGGTGGGAAATAGGGACCGTTCTTGGCGCCGCCGAGCACGACGCGGGCGCCCTTGGCGACGGCGTCGTCGACGATGTCCTGCATTCTGTCGACCGCTCCCGGCAACGTCATCGGACCGTAACTGGCATCGGGATTGGTCCATGGGTCGTCGATGACCAAGTGGCCGGCGGCCTCGGCAAGGCCCGCGACGTAGGCGTCGTGCAGGCTGTCGTGCACGAGGTGGCGCCCGGCAGCCATGCACACCTGACCGGAGAAGTAGAACGCGGTGTACAACGCGGCCTTGATGACGTCCTCGAGCGGCTCGGCACCTTCCAACACGACGAAGGGATTCTTCCCGCTGCCGCTGATCGACACCTTCTTCAATGTCCGACTAGCCGCCTCGGCGACGCGTTGACCGGTCACCGTGGAGCCGGTGAAGTGCACCATCGCAATGTTGGGATCGGTCTCGAACGCTTCGGCGTCGGCGCCCTCGGCCGGGATGCAGTGAAAGATCCCGTCCGGGAAGCCAGCTTCCTCGAGCACCTTGGCGAACACGAAGCCCGAGCACATGATCGCGGTGCGGTGCGGCTTGAGCAGGACGGCGTTGCCCATCGCCAAGGCCGGCGCGATGTAGCGCGACCCCAAGGTGAGTGGCACGTTGGACGGGGTGATGCCCGCGGTCACGCCGTAGGGAATCCGGCGCGCATAGCTGAGCCGATCGTCGCGGTCCGCCAACACCATGCCGTGCATCTGGGTGGGGTAGGAGCTGGCTTCGAGGAACTCGTCGGCGAAGAACTCGATCTCGAAACGCGCCTTGGACCGAGGGGCCCCCACTTCCCGGACGACCCATTCGGTGTAATCCTCGGCGTAGGAACGCATCACGCGTTCGGCTTCGATGAACAGCTTGCGCTTCTCCTCCGGCGCCACCAACGCCCATAGTTTCTGCGCCGCGAGGGCTCGTTCGGCCGCCGCGGCCACGCTCGCCGCCGACCCGAGACCGACCCGCGCCAGCGTGGCGCCGGTCGCAGGTTCGACCACGTCGACGGCCTGGTCCCCGTCGCGCCACCCGTTGGAGTAGTACTTTCCGTCGATGTGATCCAGATCAAACAGCTGCTTGGCGGCCCGGCCCGAGTAGGCGAACCGGCTGTTGGTCTGATGGGTGGCGGCGGTCACTACGGGTCTCCTAGGGAGGTGGTGGGTTAGGTGGCAAGCCGCGCTGGCGAGGCGCTGGTTTGACCGCAAGGAGCGGCGGGCAGCGCTGGCCGTGGCGGCGCACGATTGGCTGACAGTGTTCAGTGGGGAGTCATGCTGGGCAGCAACGAGTTTGGCGGAGAATTGAGCGCATGTCTTTCGCCAGACGGCCGTGATTTCGTCAGATTGCTGCCTCTTGCCGACCTGCGGTGAGGTGTCGGGGAGCTACCGGGCGTCGCTTGCCGAACAGGTGGCGCGCCAGCGGCCGGGGGTAGTGCCCGTTTCTCGCGCGAATGCGGTGGTGAAGCTCGATTGGCTGGCGAAGCCACAGGCCAGCGCTACGTCGGCCAATGGTCGAGATGTCCGTTCGAGTAGCGTCTTGGCGCGGGCGATGCGCCGGTGAGTCAGATAGCGAACGGGGGTGAGGCCGGTGACGCGTTTGAACTCGCGGGTGAAGTGGAATGTGCTCAGGCCCGCGGCAGCTGCCATTTCCGTGAGGCCGATGTCGTCGCCGAGGTGAGCTTCGACGAGGTCCTTGACGGAGGTGAGCCGCCGACCGATCAGGACGCGCGGACGCTCGGGGGGCGAGGCCAACCGCAGGTTGGAGTGCGAACGCACTAGCTCGAGCGTCAGCTCTTGGGCGATGAGGTCGGTCATGGCGCGATGACCGAACTGACGCCGGGCGTGCTCGTCGAGCAGTTTGGCCATCAGACCACCCAACCGTCCACCGTCGGAACCCGCGTCCGCCAACAGTTGCATGCCAGATAGATTCACCCCCTCGTCGTCGGCGAGCTGGGCGAAACGCGTCATGGGCAGGTGTGCGTGCAGCACGGCGGGATGTCCTGCAGGATAGGCCCATTGGCTGCCGACGCAGGGCGGGACGACAACGATTTCGCCCTTACGATGGGTGCGCCGATCACGGCGATCGCCAAGGGTGAAGTATGTCGGGCCGTGATCGTCGCCGAGGTACATCAAGATCACAGCGTAGTCCTTGGCGGGCACGAGCACCTCGTATTCGTCGGGCGCGCCGAACTGGGTGAGCACGCCGATGCCGCGATGGCTGGGGACCAGTGTCTCGGTGGGGCGCAACGACGAAAAAAGTGCGGTGTCGTAGCTCGTGACGTCCGTCGCGGGATGGTGATAGGCAGCCAAGTCAGGTCGATCAATTGGCACGTTGAGCCTCCCGGACGCATATGGGTGAGGGCGAATGGACTAGTCGGCTCATGGTTCCGGACCATTAAGTTGCGCTCGCAGCGTTGGCCCGACTCGGTGCGATCGGCCTAATCTCGCCGCAGCTGTTGCGCGCACCGACAGTGCTGGTTCGATGGCGGCGAGGCAGCGCGGCCGCTGCACGTCCATCCGGACCCTCCTCCTTCTAGCTATACTATTCGCTACAGTTCCCTTTCGATCCCGCGGTTCAGCGCGGGCCGAATCGCGTGATCCCGCTCTCATAGCGAGACCGTCGCGAACGTCGAATGCCACTGAATGCATGAGGAGAGCGTTCCGACCAGACGGCGTATCACGCGCTGGTCGATCGAGGGTTCATCACACGCACCCCCCTCGACGGCCGATCAGTTCAGCTGAACCTCGTTTCGTGCCTTCAGACCAGGATTCGCTTACCCCGAATCAAGGCAGGACCCCGCGCACCGACCCGCCGCGAGACGTTTGGCTCCGGGGCGCGGTGGAGAAAGGCTAGCAATGCGTCTGCCTGCGGTCGCCGCCATCGTGTCATGCGTGTTGGTCGCCGGGTGCGTGAAGACCGGTCTCGCCGTTGCTCCAAAGACCGACACCGCGATGATTCCGCGTCCATTGGTAGCGCGGGAGCTGGACGGGCTCCTACTGTCCGCGCAACAGATCGACGACGCCATGAAGGCACCCGCCATGGCAGTGGTCACGACCGAGACCTCGATGTCTGATGACAGCACGACGTTGACACCGCCCGAATGCCTGGCCCTCGACGGCGCCGCGGAGGCCGCCGTCTATTCCAACACCGGTTTCAGCGCTGAGCGCGGGCAAAGCTTCAACGACGGTGACCACTTCACGCATTACCTCAAGCAGGCCGTCGTGACGTATCCGGTCGTCGAGAAAGCGACCGCCTTCCTCGATCACTCTGCTCGGCAATGGCAAACGTGCAGTCAATACACTCACCTACAGAGCCGCTCGCATTGGTCGGTGGGGCCCGTCGCCTATGCCAACGGAATGCTGAGCGCGTTGGTGACCGAGCAGGAGGCCGCTGCTCCAGGTTGGGCTTGTGCACGCGCGCTGACGGTGAGCAACAACGTCGTCATCGACGTCAACACGTGCAGCGCCGACCCCGCCGACTCCGCGGTGATGGCGGCCCAGCAGATCGCCGCTCGCGTCGCCGCGACGTGGTGACCCCGCGTCTGCGTTGCCGTGAGGCCGCGTGCTTCAGTGCGGTCGATGGTTGAGCAGATGACGCCGCGCGATTGCAATGATCCGTTCCGCGGTCGTCTCCGGTGATTCCCATGGGTCGGCGACGGTGTCAAACTGACTTCCTGGTCCCAGCACGCGGCTGGTCTTGGTGGCGAACTGCCGCACGATGGCAAGGTTTCCTTCAGCCCACGACTGCGACTGTCCTAGGCCCCAGCTCGAGAGGTCGGCGCTGATGAGCGCGACCAGTCCAGCTCCCAGGATCAGGCGGCGCTCGCAGTCATACATTCGTGACGGGGACCAGTCCAGGACCGTGTCGGGGTGAAGCCGTTCGCCGGGGCAGTCGACCGCGAAGCCCTCTACGCCGAGCGCGCCCCTGACCAGCTTCGCGACCTCGACGAGAGGGCAGTGGTCCTCATCCTGAACAATGGCGTTCAGGGGTGTCAACAGCAGGACCCGTGCGCGGGGCGCGGCCGGGCGCACGGCGTAAGTGAGTATCCTGACGAGCGCAGTCGTCGGCTCGGGGCGTCGAGCGAGTCGACCAATGAGATCATCATGGACGCTGTCCTCGATCGCGTAGCCAATCCGGTCCAATGCGCAGCGCATCGTCAGCACGCCTGCCTCGGCTGCCACAAGTCGGTCCAGGGGCGGGTGCAGCGCGATGGGAACCGCTGCGACGGCGGCGGCAACGCCAGCGGCCAATTCGGCAAAATCAACGACACCGCGCTGGTAAAACAATGCTAGCTGTCGGGCGCAGCGGGCGACATCGGCGGCGCGGCAGATCACCCGGTCGTCCGACCTTACGCTGAACGACTTGTAGCCCTGCGCAATTTCTGCAGGAACCGATTCGAGCGGCAGCCAGAGGGCAGTTGCGACGTGCAGTGCATCCCGCACGTCGGCCGACACCGGAGCCAGCCCGTAACCGTCCGCCATACGAAACGGTTTTGCGTTCATGCGCGCACCTTCGATCGTGAGAAGCCATGCCGGGGTTGGTCGATTGGTCTCGCCGCTTGCGCGGTACCGTTCTCAGAATGCTTACGTATACCGTACCGGTGACGGATCGATGCCGCAACATCTCCGTCACGATGACGGAGTATTGACGCCATCAAGCTACGATGAGACCATACGACGCGCCTCAGACTCCAGCCTGGAGGCGGGGAATTGACCTTCAAAGCGTCGCCGAACAGGGAGATACACCATGGCCAAGTTGACCCTCCAACTATCACCCGAGATGGAGCGCGTCCTTGATCAACTCGCCGAGTCCCGGCAGCTGCCGAAGGCACAGGTGCTGCGTCGCGCAATGCTACTCATGCAGTTCCTCGACGATCAGGTTGCCGACGACCACGACATTGTCCTCAAGGACAACAAGACCGGTGAGACGAGTCGGCTCGTCTTTGAATCACAGCTGACCGATCGACGACCAGAGACCGCCGCTGTCGCAGCCGACCAGGCGGGGTCCGCGGCCGCGCATGAAGCGGGAGCCGCGCGATGAGCCAATCCATGGAGCATTTGGATGGCTGACGTATTCGAACGCGACGTCTACGAGCGAAGGGGTGGCAGGGTCAGGCTCTCCCCACATCAGACACTAGGTTGGCGCATCTTTCTGGTTGTCGCAATTCTGGTCGCCGGTATGACAGTTCTTGTGTCTCTGGAGGCGTGGCTTACCTACCCAGCTTTGGCCGACGTTCCGCAGCCGCCAGGCAGCACCGCAGCCGAGAACTACAAGCTCTGGCGCGACGCCAAGTCTGAGTGGCAACAGCAGGTAGTTGGCATTGCCCAACTTGCGCTCTTTGGAAGCTTGATTCCGCTATTGGGCACCATCGCTGGGTATTTGCTGGGTCAGCGCGCGGCCGCCGCAGCGCGCGAGGACGAGGCCGATACGGTCTAACCGCACCAACGGTCGATGGGCCGCAAACCCGACATGGATAACCATGACCATCCTTAGCCGTGATTTGCAGATGTGCCTGCATGCTCAGGCCACCTGGGCCAGCTACGCAACGCCGGGCTGGCGATCTCGCGGCGGCGCGGAATGAACGTTTCGATCAGGTGCGCGGCGTTGCCGCGTAAGCGCAGTGCATCGCGCTCGATCCCGATTGCTGCGCATAGCTTCCAATCGGGGCAGCTCGACACTAACTCAGGGCGCCGGGGCCGCGCAGTCACAGTGGATCTGCGTTGAGGTGTTGAGCGCTAATGCAGCTGGCGTAGGCGGATCGACTGTCTGTGAGCAAGGCAGGCTAGTTGGGCGACACCGGTTGTTGTTTTTGCGCCGATCATCCCGGCGGCGACCATCCGCAGGACCTGAGTGCTGGACAAACCAATCGTACGTTGCAAAAGCTCGAGGGCTGCACCGATGTCCACCGTCACGTAGTTCCCCAGGGGTTGCCGTCACGTAATTCCCAGGTTCAGGCGCTGCTGCGGTGAGCGTAGCGAACCGCTGGAGTGGGTGTCAGGTGGTCTTGCTGCCGGGTCGTTTCCGGGGTCGGTAGGACGGCCCGTCCATGAGGACTTGGTGGCTGGCGTTGATCAGTCGGTCGAGCAGCGATTCAGCCACGACGGGGTTCGGGAACAGCGGCGGCTAGCAGTCTTTTCGGTGCCGGTTGCTGGTCAAGATCAGTGGCTTGGCGGCGATGGCGCGGTTGAAGACGAGGTCGTAGAGATCGTCGCTTTGGGTGGGGGTGTGCTCGCGCACCGCGAAGTCGTCGACGATCAGGACCAGGGGGCGGGTGTATTCCCGCATGCGTTGGCCGATGGTGCGGTCGGCGTGGCCGCCGGCGAGGTCGGCGAGCATGCGGGAGCATTTGACGAACCGGATGTCGCCGCCACGGCGGGCTACTTGATGTCCGAGTGCTTGTGCCACATGGGTTTTGCCTACCCCGACGGGTCCGTAGAGGATGACCGATTCGCCGGCGTCGAGCCAGCGCAACGCCGCGAGGTCGCGCAGCATCGCGGCGGGCAGTTTGGGACTGACGGCGAAGTCGAAGTCTTCGAAGGTGCTGTGCCGTTCGAAGCGGGCGCGCCGCACACGCCGCGCCAGGGCCGCGGTTTCGCGGCGGGCGATTTCGTCTTCGCAGAGCACTTGCAGGAATTCGAGGTGTCCGAGTTTCCCGTCGCGGGTTTGGGCCAGGCGGGCATCGAGGGTGTCGAGCATGCCGGTGAGTTTGAGGGTCTTGAGGGCGACCCGCAGGCTGGGATCGTGAATGGTCATGACAATGTCCTTGGAGTCGAAGTGGTTGCAGTGGGAAAGGATTGGATGTTTGTCAGGCGGTGAGGTCGGTAACGAATGCCTCGGGGCCGCGCAGCATCGCCGGTGGTGCCGGAACGTGCTGTGGTGGATCGTCGCCGTGTTCGGTCCCGGCCAAAAGGATGCCCTTGACGGTGCGATGGTTCGGGTCTGCGACCTGTAGTGCTCTCGAGCAGGCCGCATCGAGGCGATCATTGCCGTAGGCATCGCGGAGCCGGATGATCCCTCGGATGGCCCGCAAGCGGTGAATCGCATTCACTTGCGAGAGTTCGGCGATGATTGCGACCGCTCCCGGTCCGATGTGTTCGGCTTGGGTGTGACACCAGCTCACGCTGCGCAGGGTGTGGGCGATCTCGTGCGGCGGGTAGTGCTCGACGTTCGTCGAGCGGCCCGACAGATGCAGGACGTGGGTCGCGACTACGGTGCCGCTGTGGAAGATCTGGACGACGTCACCGGTGATGGCGCTAATCGAGAGTGGCCAGAGGTGCTACTGGGAGTTGGTCAGTTAGCTTGAATGGCTAATTCAGCAGGTGCGGCACTGCAGCGGAACGATTGTGCCGTCGCCGGGGTGTGCGTGGTCGGGCGGCTTGAGGGGTGGTGAGCAAAGCGACGATCGTGATGGGTTCCCCGCAGTGGGGGCAGGCGCGGGTGGCCGCCGGCTCGGGAGCTGCTGGTCGTACTTCGGTTGCAGCGGTGGCATTTTCGTGGTGTTTGCGTTGTTCCCAGGCGTGTTTGCGGCAGCGGTTTGAGCAGTAGAGGTTGGTGCGGCTGACAGGGGTGAACTCTCGCCAGCAGGCTTGGCATGGGCGGGTTTTAGCTGACATGGGCGTTGACCGCCTTTTGTAGACCCTCGGCGGTGGCCTGGTGTTGGCGTAGTCGGTAGCTGGGTCCGTCGATGCCGACTACGGCGGCCCGGTGAAGGAGTCGGTCGAGCATGGCTGCGGCGACGGTCGCGTCACCGAAAGCGGTTGCCCAGTCGGCGATTCCGACGTTGGTTGTCAGGATCGTACTGGACTTCAAGTACCGTTGGTTGATGACTTAGAAGAGCGCGGAAGCTCCGTCGCCAGGCAGCGGGAGGTAGCCAAGCTCATCAATGACCAGCAGCTTCGGTCCGGCGAAAAACCGCATGCAGGTGTGCCAACGGCCTTCGAGGGCAGCCTTGTGGCAGCGGGCCGCGAGATCGGCGGCGGTGGTGAAGTACACCCCGTGTGTCCGGCCTCGACGGCGCCGCGGGCCAGGGCAACGGCCAGCATCGTCTTGCCGACACCTGGTGGTCCGACGAACAGCACGTTGGCCGCGTCGTCGAGGAATCGCAGGCTGGCCAGGTCGTGGATGAGCGTGGCGTCTACTCCGGGCTGGGCGGCGAAGTCGAAGTCGGCCATGGTCCAGGGTTCGGGGAGGCAGGCGAACCGCAGCCGGGAGGTAAGCCGGCGCGATTCGGTGGCGTTGACCTCGATTTCCAACAGCCGGTCCAATGCCGCGGTCATCGACAGGTTCTCGGCCCGGGCGGCATCCAGGATGCGGGGTAGGTGTTCGGCGGCGTCGCCGAGCTTGAAGTGGGACAAATGGGCTCGTAGTTGTTGGTAGCGCCGCGCTTCGCTCATTTGTGGGACGGTCTTGGTCACGGTGTTCACTGCTCCTGTTCGGTTGAGTGGCGTTGAGGGACAACGGGTAGCCGTGCGGCTGTCGCCGCGTGGATGGCCAGGTCGATCACCACCTTCTGGGCGGGATCGGCCGCCGAGGGACCGCGTAGACGCGCGGCCTTGGCAACGGCGGTCACCGAGGGCGGCCGCCGAGTCTTGTGGGTGCAGAGCTTGGCGGTGGTGAACGAGGGCAGCACGGCCCGCTCCAGAGCCACCACGTGGCCAGAATCGCGGACGACCGCGCCGCTTGCGTCGGCGGCGCGGTGGTGAGCGGCGATGACCGAACCCGACAACGTCGCCAACTCCACGACCTGCGAGCCCAGCCGATGCGTCACCGCGACCGTGGCCCCGGTCAGCCCCGGCGGCACCGAGTACTGGTTGCCCCGCCAGGACACCAGCCCCTGTGAGGTGACGCTGCGCTGCACGCTCACCTCGGCGGGGTAGGCACTCACCAAGACCGGGCGCAGTGGTTCGGTATCGGCCAGCGCCCCGACGGTGGTGGGCTGGCCGTCGCGGCGACGGCGGCGCCCATCGAGCTTGACACACAGCCGATCCAGTGACGCCTGAGCCGACTCGACGGTAGCGTCGTCAGCGACGGTACGCCACCACCGTTGCGCGGCAGCGTGATTGGACTTCTCCACCACGCCCTTGCGGTTCCCACGACGGGGCGGGCAGATGTTAACGGCGACCCCGTAATGCTTGGCCACCCCGGCGAACGCTGGGGTGATTCGGCCCGATTCCGGGTGGCACACCGTGGCCATCCGGTCGAAGCGCCACCGCCCGGTCACCCCACCCAACCGGACCGTGACGGCCTGAAGTGCCTCCACCAGGTGCGCGGAGTCCTCGGCCGGGGCCAGCACACCGCGCCAGCGGCTGGAATGGGCCAACGCACCCACCAACAGATGGCCCTGCCGCCCCAACCCCCACCCGGGCGGCGGGTCGGGCAATTCCACCCAATCCCATTGCGTCTCAACGCCAGGCGGATGGGCGATGACCGCCACGTCTCGACCCTTGACCGTCTGACACGGTTCACAATGGGGCCGCGACCCCAGGGTGCGGATCGCCAGCGTCAACGACGGATACGATCCGGTGAACCCCAACTCGACCAACTCGTCGAACAACGTCGAGGCCCACAAGTGCGGATCGTCGGCCAACCGGATCCGGCAGTACTGCACGAACGGCTCGATCACCAACGGTGGCCCGGTGCGGAGCCGCTGACCGGGTGATCGCTCACCCGACAAGTACGCGCGAACCGTCTGACGGTTTACCCCGAGATGACGGGCGATCGCCGAGATCGACCAGCCCTGCTCACGAAGTGCATGCGCCTCCACATCACCCTCCAGCGACAGCAAACGACGGCCCTCCTCACCACCAGCGGAAACACAACTCCGCTGACGATGAGCAGAACCCCGACAAGCAGTCCGACGACACGCCGGACCACCACTGCCAACTGGCCAATTTCAATTAGCGAGACTGGACACTTTCACGTAGCGCCATGACCGGCGGTGCGCACGGTGACCTGCTGGCCGATCAGCCGCCACGGCACCGAGTACAACGCCTTGCCCGACTTGACGTGACAGTCCGGGGCGACCCGCCCGAGGCCGTAAACTACCGATTCAAACGCTCTGGGCGGCAATGGCATTAGTGCGTCGCGTTCGATCGCGGTGAACACCGATCCCGGTGTCTGACCCTCCAGGCCGCGGTGCTTGTGGATCCCGTAGACCTCGGTGGCCCACCGGGTGGCGTCGGCCTGCATCTGGGCCAGCGAGGTGAACCCGCGGCCGGCGAAGAACGAGTCCCGACTGTAGGGCATCGGCCGCTCGACCCGAGGTTTGTTCCTTTCGGCTTCCGAGCCCGCGCCGGGTCGATCAACGTGCCGTAGAACGTGGCGAGCTCACCGTAGGCCGGATTGATCAGCGGATCGTACAGATCGGGTCGCTGGACCCCGGTCTTGAGGTCGTCGCACACCAGCCGCGCCGGGACACCCCCGAAGAACTCGAACGCCGCGACATGCGATGCATTCCAGGATGATTGGTCCATACGTAGTACCGGTTGGACGAACAGCGCCCGTGAACATGACAGGATCATCGCAAACACCCACACCGCAATGCGGCGCCCCGAGCCCGGGTCCCACCACATCCCAAGCTTGCCATGCCGTAGTCGATCTGCGCTTCACTGCCGGGTTCGACCGCACCGCGGGGCATCGTGGCCTTACTTTCGAGTCGCTCCTCGGCGAAAGCGGTTGCCACGTAACGACCTACCGTCGCTTCCGACACATCCACGCGGTGGTCGCGAAGGCGCTGCGTGATGGTCGCCACCGTCACCGGAACCTTCAACTGCTCGGCGATCCACTGGTGATGCACCGCGATCAGCCGCCAGCTCAGTGACCGCGCCGCCGGATTGACCAGCTCGGGAAACCACCGCCCGATGCGAGCCCTCCACACCTCCTCGTCGAACTCCTCCGGACACGGCTGCAGCCCCTCGGCCAAGCCCGGGGCCAGATACTTGCGGACCGTCTTGCGGTCGATGCCCAAGGCCTCACTGATCTGCACCTAAGATTGAACCGTCCCGCGTTTGATGCGCACCTCCTTTCTTGGGAAGGTGCTTTTCATGCCGAGCAAGTACGACCCGGAGACGCGGGCGAAGGCCGTCCGATTGGTGGTTGAGCACCGGGAGGACTATTCGA
>JAESGJ010000461.1_pt1 | contig 21355 bp, 24 predicted proteins | sample 9266241 | NCBI WGS metagenome assembly JAESGJ01 (sample SAMN14514841, study PRJNA621669) | algae metagenome | isolation source: Brasilonema octagenarum HA4186-MV1 and co-occurring heterotrophs from wet... | place: USA: Manoa Valley, Hawaii | collected 2009-07-20 | reverse complement strand
AGTCGCGGCTTGCTTGAGCAATTTGGGATCATTGTTTGCGATCGCCCTAATCTCTTGCCAGTTCTTGCACTGCAAAATCTCCGAAGATGTAGCCTGCTTAGCTTTCGGCTTGCGTGCCTTTTTGGCTGTTGCAGCTGCTACGGGTGCGGCGATGTCTCCGACTATTTCGACTGGCGCTGGCTTAATATCGGTGTGGAAATAAGTCTCGGTTGCACCGGAGGGCGATTGCACTTCAAGATAAAGCCTCCCACCTACATATTCGGATTGCACAACCACAGCAGTTTCACCAGTCGGAGTCAAAACTGAATCATTTACTTTAAATTCCGGTGTTGACTTTTCTTGATATTTTCCGACATACCGCAAAGTGTTAATGTCAAAATCCTCGCGACCTGTCGGGATTTGAACCGTAGCGATTCTTCCGCCAAGCTTTGCATTAAAAGAAATATCGACAATATGTCCAATTACCCCCGACGGAGTTTCAACCAAATCCCGAATAACAAGATTTACGGGCATTTCCAATTGCTGGGGGAGGATCGATTCACGTGCCTTGGCTTCTTCTTCCAAAAAAGTGCGCTGCTTATCCCATTCTGGTCTGATGGATTTCGGAAGATATCCTAGGATGCGATCATCAAAGTCACTCGGAATGTTTTGGACGAAAAACCAAACCCGACCCGCTATTTCATTCTGTGGGCAGGAATCGAGGATCGAGGCGATCGCCATCAGGTGAGTATCCACCTCATCTTCATCTGCCAGTGATGCTTCAATCTTTGCGGCAGTGTCGTAACAATTTGTTTGAACTTGTACAGAAGTCTCAGCGTTATCAATGGCAGTGAAAATATCGGTTTGTTCATTCTCTGGTGCGACCTGCTCGCTTTCTGCTGGTTGTGCAACTGGCTCTATTTCATCAGATGTGATTTCTTCTACTGCTTCCGCTGTTTCAATCTCTGATTTGTCAGGTGTTGGAGTTTGATCTGAGTGCTTTGGCACTACCCCTAGAACTGCAGCCAGTTGTTCTATCGCTTCAGGTTGAACATCTAAATCTAGTGCTGATTGCTTGATTCGGGCGATCGCACTCATTGCCGATTCCATTTCATTTTCCAGTGATCGGTACTGGTTAGCCTTGCGAGACAATTCTTGGATTTGTGCTTCAAGTGAACTGATTTGAGTATCAAACATGATAAAAAAGGTATAAGTGAAATAGCGTGTCTAAATTGATCGGTGGCTGGATTTGTTGTGTCCAGTCAATTTTGCTTTTTGGGGATTACTCCAGAAATTCTTTCCATCGCCCTGACAAGATTAGTGCTGTAGAGAGTTCAGATTTTACACACGCCATCGCTGCAGTTGGTTCTTCGTCAGCGACGATGCAGTTGAGCAAGTCCACAATCGACTGTTCAACGCAGTCAATGATCACCATGTCTCGGTCTTCCGCTTGACGCGCCGCAGAAGCAAGCGTTTTCACTAGAGTTTTGATCACAGAAATCATGTCACAGTCGTCATTTTGTTTGATCAAGCTCAGTTCATTGATAGCGGCTAAGATTCCAACGAGTAAGCGATCATATTTGGTAGTAATCATTTTGCTGGTAAGTATTTGAACCTGGTGTGTGGCAGGACTTTGGTTCATGCAGCGAGAAGCTGAGGAACAATGTTGCGAGACAGAATATTTTCAAGGAGGGCGATCGCTTCAACCCAGGAGGATTTGCGCCGAAAGTCCAAGCCTTGGTGCAGCCACTTCTTTAACTGCTTGGTTTGACTAATGGCGCGACCTGATATCTTTTTTGCTAGCAAATAAGCCTTAGTTTTAAGTTCTGCCATTTTTGGTATCCGTTTCACTGTCCTCACCTCCTGTATTGCTTGCGTAATGCATCGTATACATCAATTGTATTGCTTGGTATTGCGATGCCATACATTAGTAGACGGTTTGCCTAGCTGTCACACACGTCATGCGTTTGTATTGCGAGGTAGTAAACTAATGGGTAAACAGTGCAATACGAGGTAATGCGATGGCGACTACAAAGACTATTTCTTTCCGATGCCCGGATGAGATGCTGGAATTTATTGAGCAACAAGCACAAAAAACGGGAGCGGAAAAGACCGCCGTGATCATGAAGTTGTTGGAAGCAGGTAGAGGCGTCCTGGGCGAAAATCTTGGTACTGCAATACATCCGACTGACACTGTAAGACAAATGATAGAGGAGGCTCTAGTACCACTCCAAGCCCAATTGGATGAATTGCGGGGAAAGTTGAAAGCCTAGGGGATGCACCTCCTAGGCAAGAAAAAGGAGAATCTTTGGAGCAGGTGCGCGATCGCCTTCTTGCTGAATTAAAAAGCAAGCGCCAATTGGGCACGCAATCACAGGAGTTCAAATCAGCTAAACGGGTGTTAGACCAATTCATTGATGACACCAAAGAACTCCGACCAACGAAAAGTCAGCCAATTGGTACCAACGCTGAGGTGCTTGCTTTTCTCGTAAAGCTGCGAGAAGTCAGTTCAGAAAAAGGGCGGCTGACAGGTGAGTGCAGAATTTTGGTTGACCATATGATCTTTTCGCTTGGCGGCGAGGGGAAATAATGCGAATCCCTTGGGACTGTCCCAAGGGATTTTTGATATCAAGCTACAGATTGGGTGTTGTGATTAATGAGTTCCAGATCCAAGTAGTCAACCTCTGCCTGTGATATCCGGATCAGGATACCAACTGGTTTCTCCTTACCTCTTTCTTTCCTGGTCTTGACAAATTTTCCGCTGGATTCGACGACATATCCTGATGAGTCGTTTTGCAATACTTCTGCTTGGACTAAAGCATCCAAGGCACTGCCCGTCAAATTATCACTATCACTAGACAAGAAATTTATAAAGAAGCACTCGACTTTTGCTGGTGTAGGCGCTGGCGGTAACTTCAAAGCTAGTAGTTGCAATATCGCATTATTTTTCCACTCACTATATCTATTACAGGTGTGAATTGCGCCATTTCTCCCGAAACGTGGACGTGCCTTGCCAACTCCTCTACCAGCGATCCAAATCTCAATCACAAATTCTCCTCACCAAATTCTTGCAGTGATAACATATTTGGTTCAAGCATCGCCAATCCATCGGTAAACTCGCTTGTCTTCAGAACTTTCAATTGGCACTCCCAGCACTGGATCTATTTCCTCAACTTGCTCGACTATTTCCTGTGAAACGAGGAAATCAATTGCAAGTCTAGCTAACTCTGTAGGCGACCGCCATAGTTGAGCGATCGCTCGTTGACTACGAATGAGTTTAAAGGTAGCGCTCCTATCCTCTCTAGATTCCAAGTACTTCTTAATAGCCAAAGCGGCGTCCATAAGGCAAGAGTCAATAGTAACTTCCTCGTCAACTTCTATTGGATCTTCTGGCTCCTCCTCTGCTACTTCTGGATCAAGAGTTAAGTCGCCTAGCGTCTTACGTTCAAACTGCGGTGTGATGCCAATACGGTTGCCGCCAGTAGTAGTGAAAACGATGGAGGAATTGAATTCACCTTTGAGCAAAGCGTCACGCAGCTTGGTAAACTCGGTTCCTAGTCTAGTGCGATCGCCTTTATCGGGAACAATCAAAGCTTTGCTTACAACTTTAGGTAACAAGCCCAGCCCGTCAGAGATCCGGTCTAAGTCGCCTTTGTCGCTTTGTTGGCAGTAGGCGATCGCAACAAAGTCCAACGACTCACGAGTAGCCGCATCAATGCCCAACGCCTCAACTGTGGCTGAGTGAGTGTCAACGTCTATGGAAATGCCAGCACCAGCCCCTTTTGTGATCAGTCCAATTAACTGACTGTTTACTTTGTCGGCAGTCGGTTCATCTTTTTTGACTGTGGACCATGTAGCGAGCCAGTCAATAAGAGCTAATCTTACTGGGTGCGACTGTGCTAGAGCATCCCGTTCTGATTCCGGTAACTTAGCTCTTTCCTGATAAATGCCGTACACTTTATTCAGCATTTTCAGCCCGTCACCTTTAAAACTGGTTCCGTCGCAAAAGGCATAGTTAGCAACAGGGATTTTTGGGTGGATCATCTCCCTTTTGTCAGCAATTACAAAAACCTCAGCACTAGGGAAGCGGCTAAGCATCGCATCGTAGTACAAATACAAAATAGTTGTTTTACCAGCTCTACTTGGTGCAACCAATACCTTTGATTTTATGGAACCAGCCATTGACTTAATTATGGACTGTCCCATATCCTTGGCTTGCTCAATGGTGTTCACTGGTGTGCTGTCTAATAAAGCTTGTTGTTGTGGAACGCTACCCAGCAATGCTGCAAACGGGCTTTGTTGCTGCTGTGCTTGAATCTGGGCTTGCTGCTGCATTATTTCCTTTTGTTCCTTCAGTGCCAGGTGCTGAAAGAACAATTCACGCTCTTGTGGTTCTAAAGCTGCAATCAACCTTTGGATTTGAGAAAACTCATTAAGGGTGTCAGCAGCTGCTAGTGCATGTTGGTTGGTGTTGGATGCAACAGCAAAACCTTGTGATAAATCCTGATAACGCTGTTTAACAACTTTATCCGCTTCCAACCTAGTAGCAGTCCATGTCGTACGCCGATTGGTGCGGTTCACTGGTATTGCTTCTGTTTTTTCTTTTAACGCTTGCTTTGCTATAAATCCACTACCACCAGCGAACGCTGTACCGAATAGCGCTAAGCCTACAGCCAAAGCCGGATTACCTTTTTTATCTGGTACAACCACCAAAGACGGGTGATTTACCAGCTTCTCAATATGGTCTTGGTCGATGCTGTAAGACTTGACCCCCAAACACTTTGAGGTATTTGGTACTGGCGCAGGATTGAAGCAGACACTGTAAACATCGCGTAACGGGGTGCTAACGGCAGCTGCGAGCAACAGCACACCTGCAAGTAACCCGCCACTAATCATGAAATGGCGGGTAATGTTGATAGCTGTGTCGCTTTGGACTGGTTCTGTTTCCTGGTTTACCTCTGGTTTACTTTCGTCTACTGGTGGCTTTTGATCAGAAACAATTGCTTTGCTCAGTGCCTCGGTCAGGTATTCCGCGCTTTCGGGGTGAGAGAGCAATCGCTCTAATCTTTCCCGGTCTTGGTCATCAAAGTTATCAGCTTGCATAGGTTTTAAAAATTAAGTGGATTGTTGGTGTTGGTGGTCTTCTTGGTTTTTGGGGTGAGAAGGAATCTGACGACGGCGATCGCAACAACCGCATAAATTCCCCACGTCGCTACTTGACCCAGTGAAACGTCATTGCGTGGTTGCTTGACCATGTAGAGTTCAACGCTATGGTTAACCTCGCTCACCGCACTGTTTTGGCTGTAGTTGTTCCAAAGTTGAAGACCTGCGTAACCCGTCCCGATGGTCATGGCTCCCAGTCGAACGATGCCTGATTTCTTGCCACTTGCCGCTTCTATCCCGTAACTAAGGCATGTAACCAACCCCAGCCCAACTCCAAGACCAGCGCCTGTGGTTCCTGCTACTGAACTAATCCCAATAGTTAAAGTTAAACCTGTCCCGATGGACGCGACACTCCCAGAAAGGTTTTGCTTGCTGGTCAGTTCATCAATATCACTGCGTTCGGTCGTCTCTGCCCGTTTCTCGTCTTCGGTCAGGTCTTGTTGATTCTCTCCTCGGTAACTGGGAGCGCCGAAAAAGTTATCACTCGCTTTTGGTTGTGGCGATTGTACTTTTGTTTCGGGTTGCGGTGGTTCCATTCCCGATATAGCTAAAAATGCGTCAAAATCTTTATTATTCATTGCTTCCCTTGTGGTGAATATCGGTGCAGCAGTGGGCAACTGGCTGCACCGAATCAAAATTAAAGTCCTAGAACTCTACGAAAAACACCGGCTGCGTTCCTCATCACAGTGTTAAATTGACCCACAGCCCCACCCTTGGGAACAACCGTGTCGTACACGGGCTTAGGTGGCGCAGAAAGCGCGTTTTGTACTGGTGTGCCGTACTTACCCAACGCACCTAAATATTTCAAATATTCCGCGTCCATTTGACGGAAGATTTGAGCGCGTAAGCTGTGCTGGCTCTCATCTTCGGGTTTTAGTTTGTCCTTCAGCTTTTCTTGGTGATTGGTGGCAATCTGAGCCAAGTCTTTTAAGAATTGCACTCTTGCCAGGATTAACCTACTTTGAGTCTCAGCAGTGATTGTCTGACTGGCGTATTGTGTCTCAGCTTGGATCAGATGATGAGAGGATTTGAACTCGACACCAGCAAGGTGCAGGTCTTTCGCTACTTCCATCAGGGATTGAGCGCCGTCATAGCGCTTTTGCATGATAGCCAGGATGGACTTGGCAGCACTCACTTTGTCATCAACCATTTTCTCGTTTACTTTCGAGTAGCCTTTGAGAAACTTGGCTTGCTGACTGGCGCGTTGGGCAGCGTCACCACCTTGCTTAATGGCGTCGCGGTCAAGATCCACCAGCGCTTCTTTGCCTGGTGCGTTGAAAAAGGTACGCGATACCCAGTTAGCTGGGGTTGTCTCAAAACTGCGGGTGATTGGATCATCGCCAGGTTCGGCAGTATTAATCTCGTACAGCGTTGGGTCAATCTTATAGTTTTCGCTCTTAAACTCTGGTACTGAATCGTCTTGAAAGTCCATATTCTCTCCTCATGTGTGTACTGGGTTAGTGCCCTCCCCAGTGGTTGGTTAATTGCCGCAATTGTGTTTGAGGAATGTAATCACCGCGCACAACCTCTCGTAGCGGTCATAGCAACGATTCGCGTACTCATTTTTGGGTTGCCAAGTACCGGGGTAGTAGCCGGACCAATATTTGTAATACTCCTGTAGCTGGTATTCGGCGAGGTACGCAAAGTACTTAATCATGCTGCCTCCTGCGTGAGCTTAAAAATCTGGTTAATGATTTCCTGTTCCTCGGCACTGCGATCGCGTTGACCATCAATTTCTTTAAGAATCACCGCAGCCGTACGCGCTAGTTCTTCCGGTACACCGTGCTGGGTAAGATTCTCGGTCATCGTTTCCACCGCAGTTTTGAGCCTTGCATTGCCTACTGTGCATTGTTCGGCAAGTGCAGCGAGTAACCCCTCTGCCTGAGCGATGGTCAGCCCATCCAAAATATCAGCTACCTCCACCACCGCTTCATCTTCAACGAGGAGGTGCAAACTGGAATCTTCCCATGCATCACAGATGGTGTAACTATCTCCCATCTGGTCTTGACCCATCAGAAAATTAATCAGGAGAACCCGCACTTGGATTATCTGAGAACGGTCAAGTTTTTCGAGGTGAATTCCGAAGCGATCGCACAAACAGTCAATGGTCGGGTCTTGTATAAAATAGGATACGGGATGCATTTTTCTCTCTTGTATATTTAATGGTTTGGACAATACCCCGTATTACACGGGGATTTTCGTTTTTTTTGTTACTCGCCACGGAAAGCTTCTAGGTTGGAAGTCAAGGATATTTGCTCCCACACAAATTGTTCAACTTTGGAAAGCGGAAGCTTTATTGAGACACGTCGGTTGTTGTTACGCGGCAAGAATTTGTAGAAGAATGCGTTCTCGCCATCAGTGCGCGAGTAGGTCCATTCGCCTGGATATGAAGAAATAAGGTATTTCTTATTTGGGGAAAGTCTATTGAGTGCGTACATCAATCATTGCTCCGATAAACTGCATCACCCACAACCGCACCAAGGACTGAAGCACTTAAGGTAACTCCGAAGAATGCGATCGCCAATCCTCTATAGCCTTTTGTTTCAGCAGCAAAGTCAGTCTCTTGGAGAATTTTGGTGTCGAGCGCCCCTTTGAATTCGGATAGACCCCATGATGAGAGCGCGATGCATCCACACAAAGCTGATGATAAGAGTGAGGTTCCTGCAATCCAGCCAAGGACGTTGAGTATGCGGTCGCCTATTGTTGGCGCGGGTAACAGCTTCTCTATCGATTTCGGGCTGTACCATTCTTCAGTGGGTGGAACGTACCCTGGTGGTAAAGTCTGCCACCGGTCAAAGCTCTGCGGGGGAAGCTTCCCCCGCAAGACTTTGGGAGTATCCCCGTGGCGAGCTTTACGTAAATCTTCTTGCAGCACTTGATCACATGCATCAGAGGCTTTTGTCAAAAGCACAGCTTTTGGGTAATCGATTCCAAGAACTTCTTGCTTAACTCCCCGAATGAGGCTAAGAGCCACTTCTACCTTTTCAGTCTGATTTGTTGTTAGCATTGTTGTCACTGATAATTGTTTGAGAGTTGCCGGGTTCTCACCCGGCTGCTATTTCAAGAAGCGCTTTTAAGCCGTTCGTTGACGACTTTTTCTAGCGCCTTACGGAGCCAGTAACGAACGTTTTGTCCGTCCATGTCGGCAAGCATCTGAATTTGTGGAGCTAGATCAACGGGTACGTTGTAGTTAATTCTTTTTTGTTCAGGCATTGGTTTGTGTGTAGATTTTGGTCATTTCGGAGAGGGCAATCAACCCTGGACTAGGAGGAAAGATTAAGTTGTTTTGGGGGATGCTCGACTGCATAAGCGCTTCCTTAACTAGATGCTGAACCGCAGGCACTTCAAAGCCACCACCACAAAGTACTATTGGGTGCTTGCGTCCAACAGTACTAAGACTTTCAAGCGCAAAAGTTAAAGGTGTGTCTCGTATCCAGTTCTTGATAGCGACTTCGAGAGCAGATCCTATCTCCCGACCGTCGGGTGCGATCGCATTAACTGTTCCATCCTGAAAAGTTGAAGATTCCAGAATTTCTCGTAACTGCGACGGTTTAATCAGCCTGGAACTGTCACCATTAGCCACTGATTCAGCAAACTCTCTGATCAATGTGGAAATTCCACCACCACCATTGGGCTTGTGACTCACGCGCTTAGGTAACTTGCCTTGGTTGTTGTACTGGCTCACGCAGGCTGTACCAAATCCAACGTCAAGGGTGTAAACTGTTGAACCTTTGTCTTGACCAAACAGCGCAGCACCATAACCTTCTGGGTAATTCAAGGCTGTTTTGGAAAAGGACAGAGAGTACTTGATACCATCCACTTTCATCCACTTACAAGCACCTAAACCTGCTTTTAAATCCAACGGGTTAGCAAGGCTTAAAGTTATCAGCTTGATTGTCAGTGAACGGGTTTTTTCGTTGCTGCCAGTGGAAAGTTCGTAAAGATTTGGCAGGGATGCGATCGCGCCCAGTGCAAGAATCGGAAAATAATCAACTTTGTGGTTTTCGCCATCAGACATGGAGGTGAATGGCTTGCCCTGAAGTTTGGCACTGGACCCTACCACCCAATGCTCAATGATATCTTTCTTGTTTTCATCCTTGCCGCGACTCATGGTAAAAGCTCCCAACTCACCAAAGGGAGGTGCGTCGGTTTGACAGACAACACTGTCAATCACGAGGTTTGAGGTAACTTGACCATCAACAATCAGCAGCACTTTGATACGAGAGCGACCGCCATCCAAAATAATGGTTATCTCTCTTTTCGGAACGGTGACGCGAGTCTTTTTGGGTTTCGGTTCGTTTGTCTGTTCAGCCTCCGGATTAGCCGTTACGTCAGTTTTAGGTGCTTCCTCTAAAAGCTCATCACCCTGTTCAATGTCAGGGTTAACGGTTGATTCATTATCTAATTGAGCGCTACTTGCTTCTACATCGCCAGTTACTTTCTTTCTTGGCATATTTACTCCTATTTGAAAAACTAATGGCTTATCGTTGACGCTACTGGCACACACATGAGATAGTACGTGCGTGTTGTATTATTTGCTTTAATTGATTCCGTACAAAAAAGCGCAGTTTGATCAATATTTTTAGCCGCAACAGGCTGCAACACGCTTGCAACAAAGGCTGCAACAGTTTTAGTTCGGCTGCAACAAGTATTTTGGCGCTCGCAACACACCGCAACAGGCTGCAACAGAAATCAGTGAAGCTCGCAACATGCTTGCAACATGCCTTGCAACAATTTTGGGTTAGCCGCAACAAGCAAAGTGTTGCGCAATAAAATGCCCGTTTTTAGTACCTCCCTGCGCTGCAACAGTCAAATTGGGAGTAATTAAGTTGCGGATTTCGACTTGTATTTTTTTACAAGTTGTACGGAGACAGTAAGTACAAAAACCATGTGACAGTTGCGATAGAGATTTCTATATGCAACAATAAGCTTGCATCAAGTGTGCGGTGCAAAAGCTTGCAAGGGTTATTAATTCCATCTCGTCAGAGACATCCTTAAATCTAGAAAGTAATCCACATCCGCCGTCTGTAACACCTTGTATATCTACTCCTAGCTCCTCTAGGGTATCTCCGAGAGTCTGACCTTGGCGGATTGAATCAGCTACTGCATGAAGCAGAGATGCAGTTTCGAGATAATCGAGATTTGGGATAAGTTGTGCCACGTCTTTGAGAGTTGTGGCGGTTTCATCTGTTATAAACATCGTATCTGTCCTTTAGTGTGCGAAGTGTTTTGCGTGGCTAGGTTGTAGTGTTTTACTCAAATATTTGAGAAGGCAGCAAGTTAAGACAATTGAGCGCCATTTGAAGTTCAAAAATATCTTGTTGATCAGCCCGCAAGAGTATTGCCATTAGCTCATCAAATTCGGTTTGTTCAAGTCTTGTTTCGTTCACGTAAGCCTCGTGTTCAGGTAATTCGTGATATTCGCGAAGTACATCCACAAAGCACGAACAATGCCAATCATCAGCATATTGGGCGCGGCACATAAACTCGAATTGTTTTTGGGTGAACATCAGTTTTTCTCCTTCAGCTTTTCGGCTAGTGCCATGATGATCAGGTTTTGCAACCGGAAAAGCGCGTCAGCCGAAAGCGTGGAAAGTGTCTTAACGTCTAGCTTGTAAAACGCTTGTTCGCCGAAAAAACTTTCAATCTCGCAATAGTCTTGATAGATATTGGGCATGGTTTCACCGTGGTTGGTAGCAGCCGTTATTAGGGGCTGTTGCCAACCGAGGGGTTGGTTTTGCAGTGATGGGCTTCTCGTTGGGCGTACCATCTTTCAGCGTTGCTGGCGCTGCCTGGTTTTTCTTAGCTCTCACCAGGAAACTATTCATTGGTTGTCAAGGTTCAGACAAGCGAAACTCACCCGCACAGCGCTGGAATCCTTCTTCCTGACTGCGTTTGGGCTTTTTTTGCGTTGCTTACATTTGCTATACTAATAGGCAGTTAACAGTACTGTCAAGCAGTTAATAATGATAAACGCTTATCTATTTGTGATTAAGAGATAAAAAGAGATAATAACTGGTTAGTATTGTTAAGTGCTTTAATAATGAATGCCAGTCAAAAACAAAGTTAAAAAATTCGTGGATGGCAAAGGTATTACCCCCTATCAATTTCAAAAAGATACCGGGGTAGCGCCCAGGACTGCCTACGACCTTTACAACAAACCTGAGCAGGTTCCACACGTTACTGTGCTGAATAAAATCTGTGACTTTTATCAAATTCAGCCAGGGGAAATACTTGAATGGATTCCGCCAAAGGAGGCGTAGATAAGGAGCACATTTATGTACTTAGAACAGCATAGACACTTAACATTACATGAATTCTTAGAGTGGTTACCCGACGGTGAACGCTACGAACTGCATGATGGAGACGTTGTAGAAATGGCACAACCGACTGGAAGCCATGCCTTTGTAATTGGCAAGCTGATGCAAAAGTTAACGTTTGAGTTTGAGCGCTTGCAGTTGCCGTATTTCATCTCGCAACAGGTGATGGTGTCTCCAGACGGGTATCAACGTTGTTACCTACCCGATATTACGGTTATCAATTCGGCTAAGTTGGTGTCTGAGCCACTTTGGCAGAAACGCTCAACTTTAACACTTGGGGCATCAGTTCCTTTGGTTGTCGAAGTGGTTAGCAGTAATTGGAGAGACGACTATTACACCAAGCGTGGGGCTTATGAAGGCTTGGGCATTCCTGAGTACTGGATTGCGGACTATCAAGCCATTGGCGGGACTCAAGTTATCGGCAAGCCTAAGCAACCCACTTTTTCGGTTTTCTCGTTAGTAGACGGAGAATACCAAGTTAAGCAGTTTACTGGTGGCGATCGCATACAATCACCGACACTTCTGGAGTTAAACTTGACCGTGCAACAGATTTTTGATGCTGCTTGAGATTCCTTTGCTCCTCCAACAGCCTTGTCATCAGTTCTTCTGATGGTAGGTTAGAAAACTTCCGAGAAGAAGTATTCAAGTTAGGGAAAGGAATTATGAGCAAATGTACTAATAGCATGTAGTAAAAAGAATTGAAGGATTGATAGGGAAAAGGTTCAATTACTCAACATATGACACCAGGAAAACTAGAAGTCGTTGTCAAAATCAACGAACTGCCGCAAGCCAAGGCTGTAGAGAACGGGTGGCAGCAATTTGAGATTGATTGCGATGGACGCATTATCACCATCACCGTCAAACCCAAAGTTTGGAAAAAGTTGACCGATGCCCAAGCGAATTACCCGCAGTGGGTAGCGAGCATTGCTGGCAAGATTGGTGATGCAACAGGGAACGGCTTTGTTCTACTGGAACCGAACATCCAAACTTTCGAGAAGAAACCTAAAGCTGAGGCGGCTGCAGTTTGACTACAGCGCTTTACTCACAACAGTTTCCTGTGTTATCACCAAGTAGTACTTTTGTTCTAGTCAAAGAGGAGGTAAAAAAGATAGCTGATAAGATTCTTGCTGTGCGCAGCTTTCAAGAGTTTTCTTGCTCAAAGGAAAGATCGCTGATATCATTAAAAGCTGATTTTTGAAAATCACTCCGCGCGACACGCTGTTATCTATGGTTCATGAACTCGAATCAAGAAAAAGCGCGACTACCTCAAAATAAAATAGGCTCCCACGTCACAGCGAAAGCCAAAAACCAATTAATAATATTTAAAATCTAACGAATTGTGACACACGCGGCAATTTTTTTCAATGGTCTAAGACCCCTCAGAAAAACAGAGATTCCTAGGATCTAGATTCCGCAAGTGTTTGAAAGATTTTAAAACCTGGCATTTTCTGTAGTGACGTGGAGAGCCTCCAAGAAAAAGAAGGAGGAATCTCTAAATGCAAAAAGCACCCCCACTTCTAGATAAAGGTGCTTCCACATGCAGTAATACAATTGTACTGCGAAGCGCTAAAAAAGATCAAGGGTCATATAAAAATTTATTGATATGTAGGGTAGGAGGTGCAGAATGAGTGCATTTAAAGCATTCAGACGCGGCAACCCCTGCCTAGTTTGCGGAAGTGGTAAAGGCAGTTGCAGCCAGAGCACCACAGACCATGATTTCATCCAGTGTCACACCTACGCCGACGCTCGCAAGCTAGAAACAATTAATGGGTACGTCTGTGTTAGGGAATCGGCAGGGCACACGGCGAGCTTCAAGAAATTAGGCGATCGCTCCTTAGAAGATTCTCAAAGATTACTAGAGCGTCGTGCTCAACGCCAAAAAGAACAGAAAGAGGCGCTGCTTAAGGGATTGAGCATTGAGCAACGCGATAAAGCAACCAAAATATTATCCAAGCACCTGGGTTTAAGTACCAAGCATAGAGAAAATCTACAAAATCGTGGATTAACCGACAAAGAAATTGATGATGGATATTTCTTCTCGGTTGCACCGGGTGAAGAATTACCTTTTGGCATTCCTGCGAACTACCCTGGCGCTACCAATGGGAGGCTAACAGTAGGAGCTAAAGGATTTGCTTGTCCCATCTGGTCCATTGACGGATTAATTATTGGGTGGCAGCTGCGGGCAGATAACGTCGTTAACAATAAATACCGCTGGGCTAAGGGTAATTTCTCGTCTCATCTGCCAAATGGTGAGCTACCAATTACCGTTGTCCGTCCAAGCGTTGTTGAGCACGATTGGGTGGCGGATATTGAAGGTGTCCTCAAGCCTTATGTTGCGGCTCAGAAATTGGGTGCAGTTTGTATTGGCGCAGCTGGCGGTAACATTGTTGGATCGCCGGAGCAATTTAAGGAAGCGATCGCCAAACTGGACTGCAAAGAAATTCGCGATTTCCCTGATGCTGGTGACGTATGGAACCGCAATGTCATGCAGCGTCGCGTTACCAAGTATGAATTTTACCGTTCTTTGGGGCTAGAGGTAAAAATTGGCTGGTGGGAACAGGTCACCAAACAACAGGACTGCGATATTGACGAATTACAGAACCTTGACGCCATTGAATATATTAGCGTTGAGAAATTTCTGGAAATCGCAAGATGGCATGGTGGGCTTAATGCCCTGCCCAAGGTATCCCCACAACAAGATACCACCTTGGAAGATGAGTTTTTCGCGCAGCGTGCCGAACAGCTAGAGGAGGACCAGGAGCAATTCGACCAACACGTGCAACGGCACGGCGAAGAACTAGCAGCTGGTGCAAAAATTCAATGGATGCTTAATTACCCAGAACGGGTAAGAAAGACTCATGAAGCGTTACGGTCCATTGACGCATTTAAACCAGTTCTTCAGGATACACAGTTTATCAATCTGCTAGTTGACCAGTTTCTACAGCAGGAACATTCGCAACAATCCCGCAAGCTTACAGACCTAGAACCTGGTTTCTACGGTTTGAAAGTGAGCATGGGTGGCGGTAAATCGGTGCAAATGCGGGAAGTGGTCGAAGCGTTCCCCTCTGGTAACTTGCTTACTTTTAGAAACTCTATTGCGCTTCAATTCTGCCACAATCCGGCGATAGCAAACAAAATTCAATACATCTGGGATATAAAAACAATCCAATCCACCGAAGAACAAAGAAAAGCTTGGTTAAGAGCCAAAGAGCAATGGATGGGCGGATGCATTGAATCGCTGGCGGAATTTAAGCCCAAAGATGTTCTGGTTTTGGAGGAAGTGGAGCAAGTCAAGCGCTCCATATTGGTGGGGTCTACTTGCCGACGCGATCGCAGAGCACGCCTAAAACTTTTCAAAGACCATTTGCAATCTGCTAAATATATTTTCCTCTGCGATGCCGATTTAAGCAGCTCTACTCTCAAATGGCTGCAAGCACTAGATCCTAAAAAGAAAATCAATGTTCTTCATAACATTACCCAGCGCTTTGAATGGCAGTGTTACTTTTACACTGGGTTATTTCAAACACTAGGTGAGGAAATTAAGAGTTCGCCAAATCACCGGGCTGAGTTTGAACTAGCATTGCTAAGCTGCGTTGCTCACGGAAGAATTCCTTTAATTGCCACAGATTCACAGCGATGGGCAGAAACGATTGAGCGCACCATATTAATGGTCAATCCCGATGCTAAGGGTATAAGGATTGACTCGACCACCAAAGCAAGTGATGATCCAGCAATTCAAGCACAAATTGACGTTTTTCTTTCTGACCCAAACAAATGGATCGAGGAGAACCAACCCGACTATATAATATACTCTCCTACTTGTGAAGCATCACTTGACATCACAGTCCAAGATTACTTCGATGCCGTCTATGGCTGCTTCGTCCATGCGAACTTCCTCAGCTGCAAACAATTGCTTGGACGACTGCGGACGAATGCACCACGGCACATCTTTGCAAAAACTCATGTTGGGTCTGATGACCTTGGTTCCAACTCCCCACTGCCTCAAGTGCTTGCCAAACACATGTTTCAGCACAACTTTGAAACATTGCGAGAAATCATTTTAGCTGAGTACCCAGAAGTTAAAGATGATTTTCAGTTGGTTCAAAAATTGAATGAGATTATTGACCCTGAATCGGGAGAATACAAAAATCCCCATATTCAAGCCATTGTTGAGCTTAAGGCACAAGATAACTACAGTCGTTCTGATTTACGAAAGCTGCTAGCTGAAGAACTGGAGCGATGCGGACACATTGTTACGATGCTTGAAGCAAGTGATGAATTAATAAAATGCCCATCGTCACCACACCGCAAGGAAGTTATTAAGGAGTGGGCAGAGGCGATCGCTAGTGCTGAAGTTATCACAATTGAGCGAGCGCGAGAAATTCAAAGTTCGGCAACTGCCAAAATGAGTGAACGGCACGCGGCAAGCAAAGCTATCTTACAGTATCGCTTGCCCGAATACACCATTACCCCTAAGTTCCTGGAAGACTACTACTTGGATGACCGTAACTGGGTTACTCGTCAAGAGATGCGCTTCTTGCTGGACCATCCTGAAATGTCTGCTCGCTTCGACCAAGAAACTTGGACACAGGCACTGAAGAATGATACAGCATGGTGGGACGTTCGCACCAACGCACTGAAAATTAAAGCGTTTAGCACATTGGGTATTCCGGCGATCGCTAAAAGTGGCAAGCAGTGGAACAAAGACACTGACTGGTTGCTGGAATTCAAAAAACTAGTTTTGCAAAATCAGAAATTAGTGAAGCTAGCACTTAATATCACAGCTAAGGAAAGTAGCGATCCATGTTACCTGCTGCGTCGCTGCTTGGAACAAGCGGGTTACCCGGTTGTCAGTTCGCAGCGTCGAGAAAACGGCACAAGAACCCGATATTACAAAGTTGATGTCAAAGTACTTGCTGATGATTTCAGCGTCTTTAGCGACGTTTACACTGCCATCTCAAAACGCTTTGAGGATAAGCTCTCCAAGCTCAATAAAGAAGTTCCGTTGACACAAAGCAGTCCTGTAGAAATCATAATAAGCGCAGTTAGTGACATGCCCGATCCGCTTACCCAACTTGACTTACAAGAAATAGAAGAACCACAACCCGACTCGCTAAATAACTCATCACCACCCGGAGAACTACATTTAGGGGACTGGGTGACGATAAATCTCCCTAAATCTAGGCACAACGGGCGCTTGGCTTACATTAGTTCAATTCACCGCGCTTGCGGCAAGGATTGGGTGAGCGCCACTTTGAATGATGGCACTGGTCAAAAAGTGGACTTGCCGATTCATGAAGCGGGGGCAGCGTTCCTAAAACAGACTGCAGCTTGACCTCAAAACAGAAAAAACCAGCCCAATTATCAGATGGGCTAGTCGCTACATTGCTTTTTTATTTCTTAGACAAAAATGCTGTCACAAAGACAGCACTCAAAACCCATTCTTTTTCTTATCTCTTCCCTAACATGAAACTCAGATCATATCAATCCCAAGTAATCAAAGATACCTACGCATTCTTTAAGCTCGGATTAAAATCAGTGATGGTATACGCCCCGACTGGCGCAGGTAAAACCGTGATGGCTGCAAAGATGATAGCAGATGCCGTCAAAAAAGGACGGCACGTGCTGTTTCTAGTTCATCGTACAAAGCTCGCCTTCCAAACCGTTGACACCTTGAAACGGGCATACGACATAACCGCTGGTATCATCTGGGCTGATTATCCGAGAACTCCAGATGCACCAGTGCAGATTGCGATGATTCAAACATTGCAGAATCGAGATTTACCCAAAGATATCGGGCTGGTAATCGTGGACGAAAGCCACACCACAACTTACTATAAGATAGTTCAAAAAGTATTCAACACCTACAGTGGTGGGATTCTTCCACTATCCCCTTGCTACTTTGTTGGCTTAAGCGGGTCTCCTTGGCGAGCCAAATCTAAGGAAGGATTCTGTCAGTTTTTCCAAGCAATTGTGCGTGCTCCCGAACCACAGCAGCTGATCAATATGGGTCATCTTGTCACAGCGCGACATTTCGGCTGGAATGGTCTAGCCGATTTTTCTCAGTTGGACGTGGGACTATCCGGCGACTACACCCAAAAATCTATGGAGAAAGTGTGTACGTCCGAATTAAACGCTGAAATAGTAAAGCGTTTCATGGAGCATTGCCCCAAAAGAAAGCCGATCGCATTTTGCGGCAGCGTTGAACAAGCCTATGATTTAGCACAGCAGTTTAACGACGTCGGAATTGTTACCGAAACTGTAGTGGGCAAGGTTCCAGAAGACTCCAGAGAACTCATCTATCCCAGATTTGGATCTGGGGAAACTCAACTGTTAAGTAGTGTCGGTTGCTTATGCGAAGGTTTTGACGAAACCTCATGCGATGCCGTAATTCTCGCCCGACCCATTGCATCGTTACCACTATTGATCCAAATGTGCGGACGTGCCTTGAGACTGCACAACGGGAAAGTTGATGCGCTGCTGTTGGATTTTTGCGAGAATTTCAAGCGCCTAGGACTAGTAACCAAAGCGCATCCTATCTCGCTATGCCCCAAGGATAAGCCAGTATTCACCCCTACTAAGGAATGCCCCGAGTGTCATGCCAGCGTCCCTAATTTTTCAAAAATCTGTCCCGAATGCAGTTACGAGTTTGAGGGTGAGGGCGAAGGGAAAGACGATGGTGTAAATCCAGGCGATGCAATTTTTGGTGAGTTGCTATCACCAGAGCAGAAAAAACAGTGTAGTTACCTGCGCAGTCAACTTCAACGCGCCTACAAGAAAAATAAAGATATCGGTCGGGTTTCGTGGCTATTTCATCGCCAATACAACTTCATCCCACCTCAACACTGGTATCAGGATGCCATTTTCAGAAGAGGTAGAGGTGTTCACGAGCAACAACGCCAAGCGGATTTAGGAGCATTCAAAAAATATCTAAAAAAATGCCGCCCAAATGCTCCTAAAGCTTGGATGGGTGACATGCTGCGTAATGAGTTTGGGTACGGATTTTATGATTTAGATCCAATAAAATGGTGGAAGATTTTTGATATTGATTTGACTTCTGATTGGCAAGATATCAAGTTGGCGTACCTTCAAAAAATCTCAAATGCAACTCAACAGGAAGCAGCGTTGTTAAATTTTTGTTTGGAGGAAGCTAGAAGTTTTTGTTCTGTAATGAATCTAAAAGCGGTGTGAATTCATAGATTTGTATCTATAAAAACCTAATAAAACTTGAGAAAACTCTATACTCACCCCATCCTAATGACTAGCGAAGTATCAAAAACAGCAACACAGCAAGAAGAACGCGCGAAAGAATTAATTGCAGAATGCCATCAACTGATAGACGGCATTCGTCCAGTGGGTGGTAATTTGGCGTTGTTGCGATCGCTCAAAAAAATTCTAAATCAAGCTGCAAGCATTCAGTGTGGCGCGAAAAGGGCGAAGATAAAATCCACTTCCTTACCTAAGGAGTAGCAGCAAAAATAACAGCAAAATAGGAGCAAAAAAGCGCAAGAGGTAACGTTCTGCCAGAACGTTATCTACCCAAAAGCCTTGCACAGAGCACTTTAGCCGGGGTAGCGGCAAAACTGTGTGGTGGACGATGTGGTGGACGGATTTTCCAGAAGTTGTTTTCTGCCGAAACTACCGGACTGCCAAATTCGCCGAACTTTTATCTTTTCCTCCGCCGAAAAAGAATACCCGCTTGCCGCCGCGACCATCTTTCTCTCATACTGCAATATTTGTATTGCCGAACTGCCGAACTGAAAACAGCGGTCCCTGTTAATCGTTCCCCGTGTCTCATCAGAATTGGCATTTTCCAAGCTCATCTATTGATTGGCACAGATAAACAGAAGCACTATCTGCCCATGCATCCATCAATAATCTTTTGTAAGTTCGGCAAATCGAGGAAAGGTTATGATTTAATTTTCTTGTGTAAAAATTTAACAAAAGATTGTGCTTGCCGCACCGTATTGATATAAGCATCATGAGTAAGTTCACTCACTGCATTGAGTAGTTCAGCGGTTTCCACCAGCGCATTATCTTTTTTGTTCTCGTTTTCGGCGGATGCCGGACTAGGTTCTAGCAGTTTATTTTCTTCGACTTGTTCAAAATGTTCTGACTGTTGATCGTTGACAGGCTCACTCATACTTTTCGCGACTGGACATCTTTATTTAAGGTACGCGCATGACTTAAAAGACAGAATGAAGGCGGTATAAAGAGTTCGCGATCGCCAAAAAAAGACCCACAAGTGTGTGTGGGGAAATAGGCTGTATCGTTATTTTATAGGTGACAGCGGAATCGACTTATGCGCTTCTCTGCTTCCGGACGGCAGACGGACAAAAAAACTCCCATCACCTGAGGAATGGGAGTCGCTTGTTTAAATCTCGTATTGGTTGTTCATAGGAGCAAGGCAAAGCTAGTATGCATCAAACTGGCATCACATAAAGACTACTGCTATCGTTTGGCTTTGCGTGAGCATATTTACTTGTGGTTTCAAGTGATGCGTGACCAAGCGTTTGCTGAACCAGTTGCGGTGGACTACCTCTGTCTAGTCCGTGGCTAGCGTGGGAATGTCGTAACCAGTGAGGAGATACCTTGCCTTGAATGCCAGCGCGCTCGCCACTCTGGGCAACAATGTTCTCAATCTGCCGTGCTTTGAGTCCTTGCTTTCCTTGTCTGCTAGTAAAAACGGGTTCGTCACCACTGGCATTACCACCGAATTTAACTAAATCCTGGTACAATCCCTCTGGGATAACAATCACCCTCGTTTTCTCGCCTTTGCCAAATAACGTTACCTGTCCTTTGCCGTCGCGATTTGGTCTAATATCCTTCCACCGCAATAGCTCCACTTCCCCGACCCTAGCTGCAGTGGTGTAGAGGAATCGTAGCAAGAGGCGATCGCGCACATTGGTAGTAAGCGCAATCATAGTCACCACTTCTAATTCGCTCAAAATGCGTTCTGCCAACGTGTCTTTTGGTTTTGGAGTTGACAGCTTTAACCCAGCGTTGTACTTTAGGTACTCAACTTCATGACCAAAAGCCAACAAACTTTTGACGGAACTTAGCCGACGTTTACGACTAGCAGCTGCCAATCCTTTCGACTCCATGAAATCGGCATACGCTTGCAAGTCGTTAAGCGTGACAGTTCGTAAGTCCAAGTCGTCAAGCCTCACCTGTTCCGAATTTTGTCCAAGTAAAAACGCCACTAGATACCGGACATCTTTTTCATATGTCTTTTGGCTTTGGGCTGTCTTACCATGCAGCCAAAGTGCTACTAGTTGAGCCGTACCCGTTACATCTGCCATGCGTTGAGTTGGTGGCGCGAGATGCACCACGGAAGAAACAATAATTTCTGTCATAATTATTCGGTATGATTTATCCCAACCCACATCAGACCGTTTTCTGAGGTGGGTATATTTTTAAAGACCAGTTGCGGATAAACGGGGTTCCCCGTAACTCGGAATGACACAAACCATAAAAAAAGCCCCCACTTTTTTGGTGAGGGCATAGAGAATATTAACAGGATAGGAGCGGTAGTTCGGCGAGTTCGGCAAGTGGGATATTCTTTTTCGGCGGAGGAAAATACAAGAGTTCGGCAAGGCAATCTTTAGTGTTACGCAGCAGGCTCGCTCATCAAACTACGAACACGTTGCGTTATATAACTTGGCATCCAATCAAAGTCGCTGTAATCGTGTGATTCGTACATAAAATCACGAATCATTTCGGGTAAATTCTCAATTAATTCCTTTTCTGCTTTGGTATGTGCACTAGTCGCGGCTTGCTTGAGCAATTTGGGATCATTGTTTGCGATCGCCCTAATCTCTTGCCAGTTCTTGCACTGCAAAATCTCCGAAGATGTAGCCTGCTTAGCTTTCGGCTTGCGTGCCTTTTTGGCT
>JAESGJ010000460.1_pt1 | contig 21398 bp, 24 predicted proteins | sample 9266241 | NCBI WGS metagenome assembly JAESGJ01 (sample SAMN14514841, study PRJNA621669) | algae metagenome | isolation source: Brasilonema octagenarum HA4186-MV1 and co-occurring heterotrophs from wet... | place: USA: Manoa Valley, Hawaii | collected 2009-07-20 | reverse complement strand
GGGTCTACAACCGCCGACGACGGCACTCGACGATCGGCATGATCAGCCCAGTCGAGTTCGAGCACCGCCACACTCAGACGGCACACGCCGCCTGACCCCGTGTCCACCATCCGGGGGCAACCTCACACCATCACCCCCAAGGAGGTCACCCGTGCTACTCGACGGCGTTGATCACATCGCCTGGATCTCGAAGGACGTAGAACGGCTGAAGACGTTCTACGCCAACGTGTTCGACGCCGATGTCGGTCCGACGCGCCCGCACGGACAGACCCCTGGGGAAACGATGACGGTGATCCGCGTCGGCCCGCACACCGAAGTCAACGTCTTCACCATCGACGGCAACACCGAGCCGGACCGTCAGACACCGATGTGGGGTCGCGGCCGCATCGACCACTTCGGTCTGCACGCAGCCTCCCAGGAGGCGTTCGACACGATCCGTCAGCGGTTGGTTGAGCACCACGCTAGCGACGGCACGGTCAACGACTTCGGATCGGCCTACAGCATGTTCTTCCGAGATCCCGACGGGCTCGAAGAAGAAGTCCTCGTAGCCAAAGGCTAAGTGAGCCAAGCGTTGTCTCGTTTGTAGAGATTTCGTGAGTGATCAGTTCTCGTCTTACGGGGTGGGCGCCGAGGGGGTCCTCGGTGACCCGCGCCCGACCGTCTTCCCCGGGACCAATCAATCGGGCTGGTGTTGTCAGGACGGTGTTGTCGTTAGGACAAGATCGTGTTGATGGTGTTGGTGAGGGCGATTTCGAGCGGTCGAAGGGTGCCTCGGACCTCGGAAAGCAGGACGCCTCCTTCGTAGGCGCACAGGATCAGCTCTGCGAGTTCGTCTGTGTCACTGGTGGACTGGATGTCTCCGCCATCTTGAAGGCGCCGCAGCGCGTCGTTGATCAGCGAGCGCCAATTGGGTGAACCGGCGTCGAGCGCTTCGCGCATCGCCGGGCGGCGAGCAAACCGACTCGCTGACGAGTCTCGAATGTAGCCATTCGAGACGTCTCAAGTCTTGTCTCACTCCGCGGGGCGAATGTCGTGTGGGGTGGTGGTTGCTAGTGGCGGCCGGTGGTGCCGATGCTGTTGGGGTAGGCGGGGGCGACGAGCCAGGGCCAGTCGTAGTTGATGTCGGCGACGTAGTCTTCGACGAGTTGGTCGTGGTGCCAGCGCATGAGCCTCATCTCCCACATGGTGATGTTGAGTCCGCTGGCGGGGACGCCGAGCTGATCGCCGGTGTGATCGCCGTGGGCGCGGTAGCGAGCTAGAACGCGGTCCTCGACGGCGAGGAGGTCTTCGACGACGAAGTCGGTGAAGGTGAAGGCGGCGAGTTTGGCCAGTCCGTCGGCGAAGGCCTCTTTGCCGATCATGGGGGCGAGGGGGTTGATCCCGGAGTGGACGATGACGTCCTCGTCGACGAGTTCGGTGTACGCGGAGGGGTCTTGGCCGCCGAGGACGTCGCTGAGGAAGCGACGTGCCAACCCGAGATTGTGGTGCTCCAACATGCGGAGACGGTCGCTGATGTTGGTGGCGGTGAGTTCTTCGTTGTAGAGGGGGCTGCCGGGTTCTTGGCGGGCTGCCCCGTTGAGGCTGCCGATCGGGACGGGGTCGAAGCCGGCGTCGCGGACCAGGCTGGATACCAGGTCGAGGTCTGCGGGGGTGTCGCCGCTGAGCGGCATGGCCAGCCGGTCTTGGGGGCGGTTGCCCTGCTCGGCCAGGGTGCGGTAGTAGAGCGTGTTGAATGCCTTGACCACGCGCGCGCCGGAGGCCTGGCGGGCCACGATGGCCGCCGCGGAGAAGGCCCCGGCGGGGAGCGCGGCGGGTGCATCGGGTGAGGGGAAGGGGTTGCTGGCATCGATGAGCACCTTTTCGGTGAGGTCGCCGGCCTGTTCCAGGGCGTCGGGGACCCGTGGCCACGGGACGCTGAGCAGGATTGCCTCGCCGAACGATGCGGCCTCGGCTGGGGTGCCGCTGCTGGCCGAGGGGCCTAGCTGGTCGGCCTTCTTGTGCAATTCTGCGGGGTTGCGCGTGTAGCTGAGCATGACGTGGTGTCCAGCGGCGACCCACGATCGCGCCAGAGTGGCTCCAATGTTGCCGGCACCGAGTATTCCGATTCTCATGTCTTGATTACACCGGCGCGATCGTTGGGGGGCCAATGACCGTTTGGGGAACGGTCGATAACCTGGAGGAATGGCCGCCGTAGAATTGCGTCTGCTGCGAGCGCTGACCGTGGTGGCCGAGGAAGGTCATGTGGGGCGCGCTGCTCGACGGTTGCATCTGTCTCAGCCCGCATTGACCAAGCAGATCGCAACCCTGGAGCGAATCACCGGTGTGCAGCTATTCCTGCGGCACTCGGCGGGGGTCACCCCAACCGCGGCGGCTGAGCTGCTGCTGACCCGGGCCCGACGGGTGCTGTCGGCGTCAGATGACTTCGCGTTCGCCGTCGAGCACGCCAAACGGTCGTTGCACGGCCGCTTGACGGTGGGCTTCGTCGGATCGGCACTCAACGAGCACACCAGCGATATCCTGTCTGCGTTTCGTCGGCAATGTCCAGAAGTGGTGGTGGACTTTCGTCAGTACGACATGACCGACCTCACCGGTGGGCTGGACGACGGGAGCTCTGATGTCGCGTTCCTTCGTCTGCCCGTGGGCGTGAATCGTCTGCGCCATCAGCCGGTGGTGTCCGAGCCGCGGGTGGCTGTGCTGCCCGCGGACCACCGGCTTGCGCAGTCGGACTCGCTCAGCGTGACCGAGCTGTTCAATGAGCCGTGGGTCATCAGCGCCAGCTCGGATCCGGCCTACCAGCGGTACGCCCTCGCCCTAGCCGCCCGGGATGGGCGGGCCCCTATCGTCGGTCCTACCGTGCGCAGTGTCGATGAATATCTCGAGGCCGTGCGGGCCGGTCAAGGTATCGGGTTGGCTCCCGCCTCGGCCCAGCGATACTATTCGCGCCCCGGTGTTACCTTCGTCGTCGTCTCCGATGCCGAACCCTCCGTTGCGGCTGTCTCCTTTGACCCTCGACGGCCCCCACAGCCTCCCGCGCGGGCTCTGCTCACCCTGATCCGCAGCCGAGTGCCAGCCCTGGCGAAATAGAATCCTGGAACAGTGGGACTGTCAGAACAACGGTGGATCTGATCTTGGTCTGACACGCCGAGCGTGAGCTTGGCGGGAAGGACTGACGATGTCAGAAACACTCGATCCCGTGGCTACTACTGACCTGGATCATCGGCAGCTGGCTGAGCAGCTGCTGGCGCAAGCGAAGGAACAAGGCGTCGATCTGGTGGGCCCGAACGGGTTGCTCAACCAGTTGACGAAGAACGTGCTGGAGACGGCGTTGGATGCCGAGATGACCGAACATCTCGGGTACGACAAGCATGACCCGGCCGGGCGTGGCAGCGGCAACTCCCGAAACGGCGTCCGTTCCAAGACGGTGTTGACCGAGATCGGCCCGGTCGACATCGACGTGCCCCGGGATGTTGAGGGGGACCCGTTTGGTGGTCCAGTCGCTATGCGGCTTGGGGTTGATGGGTCGTGGTCCACTGTAGAGCGAATTCGGCTGGTGTGAGCTCGCCGTGGGCGGAGTGGGGTCTGTTGGCGTTGTAATCGGCCCGCCAGTCCTCGATGATGACGCGGGCCTCCAGCAGCGAGTCGAACCGCCAGGAGTTGAGCAGTTCGTCACGCAGGCGGCCGTTGAACGATTCGACCCAGGCGTTCTGCCACGGCGAGCCGGGATCGATGAAAAGCGAACCGGCACTGTTTAATCGGCACCAATCATGCACGGCGTGCGCGACGAACTCAGGACCGTTGTCGAAGCGCACGTAACGCGGCGCCCCGTGGGTGAGAATCAATCGATCCAGCACCTCGACGACGCCGTCAGCGTCGATGGAGCGGGCGACCTCGATCGCCAGTGCTTCGCGGGTGAACTCGTCTATCACGTTCAACATCTTGAGGGTCCTGCCATCGGCGGTGGTGTCGAACTGAAAGTCCATCGCCCAGATCACGTTCGGCCGGATCGGCGACATCGCGCCCACCGCGACACCGATCCCGGTCAACCGCTTCTTGCGGCGTCGCTGCGGGACGCGAAGGCCTTCCTCGCGCCACAGCCGGCGGATCCGCTTGTTGTTGACCTGCCAGCCCGCCCTGCGGGCCATCTTGGCTGCCCGGCGCCACCCCCACCGAGGCCGGTCGGTGGAGAATCGGCGCAGCCAGGACCGTAACTCGGTCTCCTCGGTGCTCACCAGTGGCGGTTCCAGGCGCATCGTGGAACGGTGCAGACCCACCACCGTGCAGGCACGACGTTCAGACACCCCGAACCGGTCGCGCAACGCAATGACCGCGCAGCGCTTGCGGTTCGGGGTCAGAAGTTTCCCGCCGAAATCTCCTTGAGCATGTCGATGTCGAGGGCCTGGTTGGCAACCAGTTTCTTGAGCCGCGCATTCTCTGCTTCGAGCTCCTTCAGGCGTTTGGCCTCATTGGCCTTCATGCCGCCGTACTGGGCCAACCAGCGATGCCACGTCGACTCCGCAACCTCCAGATGCCGACACACCTCGGCCAGCTCCTGGCCAGTTCCCAGGAGCTTGTTGCCCTCGGCGAGCTTGCGGATGATCTGATCCGGCGTATGCCGCCGGCGCTTGTTCGATGCCATGTCGTCGTCGATTCTTTCTTGCCCGAACACCGGGGCAACAGAGTCCCACAACGACTGGACCACTACGAAGGGCTCACCTCAACTGCATCAACGTCGGACCCTCGACTGAACCGACCCCCGTGTCGCCGGTGCTGCACATCTCTGTGTTCAACTCGCTGCAGGAGCAAATCGCGGTCGTCGACCCGCGGGCACCATGGCCGACGATCGACTCCGCCGGAGCACGTTGGTGTCGGGTCTGATCTTCGGCTTTGGTTCTGCCGCAACGATCTACGTAAGTGAGGCTTATACACTCAGACGACGACCGCGGCGCCGCAGCGAAGTCACCCTCCTCGAGCGGTCCAACTCTTCCGCACGGAAGAACGTGCCACATCGGACGCGAGGGCGGGGGAAGCACGGGCGGGGTGAACGTCGACGAGGGAGCCAGTGGAGGTTGCGGGGCGGAACCACCCACCCCGTGCGACGCCCGTGCCGTCATCCGTCCCGGTGGTTGAGGTGCATGCGACCCGGGCTCGGCAGCCACGGGGCGTCGGCGGCTGCACCGGGCGGCGGTTGTGGGTTGATAGGCAACCTCCCAGGGCATCGTCCCGCAGCGTTTGGAGCACTGACCTCCGGTCGCTCGGCCAACGCCCCGGCTAGATTCATGCCCAAAATGCCGGTGCGGATGGCGGCAGTGTGGTCATTCCGGCCTCAGCCGGAAGCGGATCACCGGCGCACTCGGACCGAGCAACACCACCATGACGTCAAAGGCGTCGAGAACCCCGTACCCGTCCTCCAAGCCCGCACCGGCTCCGAGATCCCCCGCGTGCGCCAAGGGGTTTCGAATCTCAGTCTTATGGGGTGACCTACCCCGCAGTGTGTTGGAAGATCGCTCGAACTTTCGATCAAGCTGCACCGAAATGAGATGTCAAGCGTAAAACACGGGGTAGATCGGTTTCTAATCCATCCTGAAAATGCCAGGTGCTGCGTGCATACTCGAGCAATTCGCGGTCATAGGATTAGACGACTATGCCAAAGGACATCGATGAATTTCGGTCACGTGCGCGCGGCTGCAGCAGGTTTGCGACCGCGGCGACCGGGTGGGCATCCTCGCCCCCCAGGGCGTCGACTACGTCGTCGGCCTCTTCGCCGCCATCAGCGCCGGAACGATCGCTTTACCGTTGTTCGCCCCCAAGCTTCCAGGCCACTGGATCACCCTCGCCGCTCAAGGCCCAGGTCGACGCGCCGACGAAGTCTTCGAGTTCCAAGGTGGTCCCCGGCCAACGCTGGATGACAGTGCGTGACTCATCAGCGAAGCGTATCGAGCTGGGCCAGTTTGGACACTGCCAGCAGGGCAGCTCTGGCCGGTGCCCCCACCGCGGCGTCACCAGACCCGGTCGGCAATCATGGGCACCGGGTCACCAGCCTCATTGCCGTCCACACCGACGTCCTCGACGACATCGTGCGGACGATGCTGGAAGACACGCCGACGGGGAAGCTCATCTTCGACACCCTGGTCTCCATGGGCGAGAACCGCTGGAGCCAACTCCGTGAAGGCCAGCTCACCGCGCCAGACCTCGGTGATACCTGGGCCGCTCTCAACCCGCTCGTCCTGGTCTCACGTTGGGGAAGCAGCGTCAACACGTTGCTACAACGAGGTCAACTCCACACGCCACCACCGGACCCCAGTCCTGAACATGGCTGAGGGAGGCACGGCGCTAGCAGTTCCAGTTGGCTAGAACGGCGCACCGGATGTCCACCTCCGTCGGGCACACCGGGTCCTAGAGTTCGCGGTCACCGCTGTCGCGGTCGCGCCCCTGCTCGGAAGACGCCTCGATCCGGTCCCAGAGGTGGGCGTGTACCCGGTGGCCGGTGGTGTGTTGGTGACGTAGCGCTTGGCGTTGTCGGAGGGCGTCGTTGACCTCGGTGTCCAGTAGTGCCGGGTCGCAGCGTTCGGCTTGTTCGAGGATGGCGTCGCGGTCGGGCTGGGCGGCTCGGCGCGGCGGGGTAGCGGTGTCGACGGTGAGGGTCACCGACCAGGGCAGGTCGTGGTGGAGCAGGTCCAGCAGGCGTGCCGACGGCGCCGGGGGCCAGCCGCGGTCATTGCCATCGACGAGGAATAGGCGGGCGCCGGTGTCGGCGGCGTGTTCGGCCAGATCGGCGAGTACTTTGGGGTCGGCGTGGCTGGCGCGGTCGACGACGATCGTGGTCTGGCCGTCGAGAAGCTCGGACTCGGTGGCGATCAGGCGGTGCAGCTCGGCGACGGTGTGCACGGCGTCGGCCGGATCGGGTTGAGCGATGCGGGCGGCCCGTCCGGTATCGGTGCTGCACCACAGGATGCGGTGCTCGCCAGCCAGAGCTGCCTCGCGCAGCACGCGGAGTGCGTCCACGGCGGCCTCGCTGTCGCCGGCATGCACGGCGGTGACGGTAAATCCGCTGCGGGCCATGGCATCCAGTCCTCGGGCGGTCTGCTCGGACAGGTCGGCGGCCAGGTCGGGCGCAATGCTGAAACCGCGCTCGATCTTGTAGTCACCGGAGGCAGTGAGCATGTCGAGCTCGGTGCGTAGTGCGGCCATGTTCTGGTGGATGTGCTCGACGTTGCGGGTCTCGGCTTGGGCGAACGCGACGGCGGTGGCGGTTTCGGCGCGCTCGAGCGCCGCGGCGAGGCGATCGCGTTCGGCGCGGACGGTGTTGAGGGCGGCGAGGTCTTCGTCCTGGGCGTGCCCGCGGGCGGCGTCGACGTCTTCGGCGGTGACGATGCGGTCGTTGCCGCCGGCGGCCTGGGCGCGGCGGGCCAACGCGTCGGTCAGTTTACCGTGGAACTGGGCAGCCGGGGTGGTTTCCGGCAGTGTCATCAGGGCCAGGCGGACCGCGGCGTGGGCGCTGGCCAGGTCAAGTTCTTCGGCGCCGGGATCGTTGTGGAGGTCGGCGAGCCGATCGCGCTCGTGCTGCACATAGGCCGCCATCGCGTCGTAGTGGTTCTCGGCGTCAGCCCACCGGGCCATCACGTCTTGGACGGCCAGCATGTAGGGCCGGTCGGCTTCGGCGCGGGCCCGTAGCGCCAGCAGGGCGGGCTCGGCCGCGCGCATCGCTGGGCCCTGGTCGGCCACCACCAGGGCGCGTTGGCGTTTGAACGCCGCCGCGGCGGCGTGGTACTGACCGCGCAGCGCGACGACGTCGGCGACCACGTCGGCGACCGGGCGCGGTAGGGGCCGCTCGGTCAGCAGGTCCTCGAACGCCAACTCGGTGTTGGCGTCGAGCACCAGCCCGTAGGGGTCGGGTGGGAGTTCTTCTTCCAGCGTCGGCGGGATGAGGTTGCCGCCGTAGCCCAGCCCGAGTTTGGCCAACACGGCGTCATCGGACAGACCCGCGGTGTGCGGGTGGTCCTCGCCGGTGACGTATTCGGGGTCTGGGTAGCGCAGCTGGAGTTCTTCGTGTTCGTCGTCGGTGAGCGGCGCCTCCTCCGGGAGCGGGATTTCCTCGCTGTCATAGGGGTTTTCGCCGCTGAAAAGGTCGACGGAGTAGGTGAGCAGGCGGGCGTATTCGTCGGCTCTGATCGGCCGGCGGTGCTCGTCGGCGTAGTCGACGTCGCAGAGGTGTTCGTATGCCACCTGGAGCAGCTCGCGGGGCCGCCAGCGGGTCGGGTCGGCATAGTCGATCGCGGCGACCAGCCGCGCGAATGCGGGGTCTGCGGCGATGGTTGCGGCGACGGCGCTGCCGAACACGGCGGTCAGATCCGGCAACCAGACCGGCCGCAGGTGTTGGTGGGTTGCTTCCAGGACGGCGGGTCGGAGACGGCCGGCCAGGCGCCACCACAGGGCGGCGCCGGGCATCTGGTCGGGCAGGGGTCCCTCGGCGGCGGCGTCGCCGAGCAGCTGGGCCACGTTGACGCTGGTGCGGGCGACGTCGGCCAGATGGGCAGCCAGTTGTGGCCAGTAGGGGTCGCGGCGCACCCGAGGGTCCACAACGTCGACGAGAGTGTCGAAGCGGGCGGTGTCGGGGGCAGTGGCACCGATCGCTTGGGCGGCGGTGTCTTCCAGCATTGTCTGGATATGGCGGTCGCGCACCGCGTACTGATCCGGGCCGGTCAGGCGGGTGTCGGCTTCGGGCACGTCGTGGGCGGCGCGGAACACCGCGATCTCGGCGCGCAGCCGGGGGTTGGCGGCCAGCAGGGGCCGCGCCCACGGCGGGGCGGTGCTGGCGTCCCACTGGGCGGCGGTCTCGCGGACGGCGGCGGCCAGGCTGGTGACCAGGTCGTGGCGGGCGTGCAGATAGGCGGCTTGGTCGGAATCCTCGGCGAGCAGGCCGGTTGGCAGATCCGGCAGCCAGCGCAACGGTCCGCTGCGTTCGGAGTGGGCGGCGGGACTGTCCAGGCGCCAGTCGAGCACCGCAGCGGGATCGGCGGCGGTGCCCAGTTCGCGCCCCGCGACGGCCTCTCTCAGGCGGGCGATGGGGTTCTCCCCGCACGCGCCGATGGTGGCCAGGTGCATCCGCAGCACCGGCCACGCCGGCAGCCGGGTCAGGCCGGTGTAGACCTCATCGGCGGCGGCGTCGATGCCGGCCATCCGAACGGGGCCGAGAGTGTTTTCTGCCAACGCTCCCACCGAGTGGGTGTACATCCGCGCGGCCATGCCCAGGCGGGTGAACGGGTCGGCGGCGACTTCGGCTTCGGTGGTGGCCGAGATCTGCGCGCCGTCGTGGGCGAGCACGCGTGCCAAGACGTCGATGGCGGTGTTGGGGTGGGTGGCCTTGGGGGTGAGGATGTTGTGCGCGTCGGTCTCGGCGGTTTCGAGGTAGACGTGGCTTTCGTCGGTCGCGCGGGTCATCGCGACGTAGAGCTGCTGGCGGGTCAGGCTTTCCGAGCCGATGACGTGGCACGTTCCCGTCGTGGTGCGCGACCCGATGGTCATGCCCTGGGAGCCGTCGATGGTGGCGGCGTACCCCAACGTGGTGTAGGCGTTGACGTACCACGCGGGCAGGGTCACTTTCTGCCCGGTGTCGATGCGCGAGACGGCCAGCGAGCCATCCTTTTTGACCGTCTCGACCCGCCAGCGTTGCCCGTTGCGGACGAAGTCGCGGCCTCCCGCCAGCCGCAGGGTGCGCTTGTTGCGGCGGGTGGCCACGACATCCCCGGCGGATGCGCGCAGGCCGTCGGCGAGTGTGGTTTCCCGCATGGCGGTCGCGGTCGCGGTGTGATTGGGGTCGGCGGCCAGGGCGTCGAGCCGGTCGGCGCGGGCGCGTTCGTTGAGTTGGGCGACGATGTCGTTGGTCGGGGCCAGCATCGCCGAGTCCCGCCCCTCGGCGGTGTCGGCCGCCCACCGGGAGTAGGCGGCGTCGATGACGGTGTCCCCGGAACCGACGTGGATGCGCCCGTGGTCGGCGTAGAACGCCAGCCCGGACGGGTCTCCTTCGCGCAACGCCAACCCGGCTTGAGCTTCGGCGCGGGACGTGAACCGAACCACCTCGGTCAGATTCAGGGCGCCGTAGGTCTGGTCGATGTCGCGCAGTACACCGCCGGCGGAGATGGCGGCCAGCTGCTTGTCGTCGCCGATCAGCCGCACGCTCGCACCCCGTGCCAGGGCAATGGTGATCACTTCGTCGAGCTGCAACGTGCCGGCCTTGCCCGCCTCATCGACGATGATCACGGTGTTCTCGTCGATCGCGTCGAACCACTTGCGGGCCGGATCGTCGGAGGCATCGGGATGCCGCCGCAGCCAGATGAACTTGTCGATGGTGTCGGTGGTGGCCTTGATGTCATCGCGCAACACTTGGGCGGCGTTCGCGCTGGGGGACAAGCCCAGCACGGTGCCCCCGGATTCCTCCCACGCCCGCGAGAGCACCGACATGGCGGTGGTCTTGCCGGTTCCGGCGGGCGCCAACGCCAGCTGCACCCGGGCGCCGGAGGCCGCCATTTCGCGGACCAGGGTCTCTTGTCCGGTGTTCAACGTGCGTCCGCGCTCAGCCTTTTCGGCCAACAACGCCAGCTCGATCAGCTCGGCGTCCAGGCGGCGTCCGTCGGTCTGTCCGGCCGCGTGCAGCACCCGTTTCTCGGCCGAGAGGATGGCCTGGCTGGTGAACAGTCGGGTGCCGTGAGTGCTGTACACGCTGGCACCGTCACGGCGGCGCAGCACCGCAGGCTCGTTGAGGTCGGTGTCGCTGACCCGGGCGTGGGCGACACTGTTGGGCTCACCTAGTGCCGCGGCGGTGATCGCCTCGACGACGTCGTGATCGGTGGCCCACCCCGCCGCCCGTGCCACGCGGAGCGCCTCGGCGTAGACGTGGTTGCGCTGCCAGCTCGACCGCGATTCAGAGACCGTCTCCACCACAGCGGCGCCCTGTTCGGCGACCCATTCGGCGGTGATCTCTACGACGTCACGTCGCCGTGGCGTGCGAACAGCCATCAGCATGTCCGACAGCGCGTGAGGGCTGCCCAGGATTTCCACGGCCTGGGTGCGCCACTGCTGGCGCTGCTCGGCCAACGAGCGCGGTTCGTGCTTGGCGGTGCGGGTGTCCAGGGTGGCCCGTTGATGCAGGCTGATCGCTTCGATGGTGGTCGGTTCGCGGCCGTGGTCGGCTTGAAACGCCTTGGCCAACTCGGTGTAGCGGGCCTTGATCATCACCCGCCGCGAGGAGAATCCCTCGTTCACTTCGGCAGGAACACCGACGATCTCGCGCACCGGACGCTTGCCCCGTTCGGCCGGCGGCGTCTCGGCGAAATGCAACCCAGCGCGCTCGACCGACAGCGCTTCGATGCGTGAGTTGTAGAACTCCGAGGCCGCGACGGTGCCCTTGAACAGCGGCCGGCCATCCAGGGCCAGCCACCGGTAGATGCCGTCGTGCCCGCGGGCGCGGACCTTGTTACTCATCGCCACATGGGTGTGAAGATCCGGGTCTCCGGCGCGGCTGTCGCGGTGAGTGAATGCCGTGGCGATGACACCGTCGGTGTCGAGTTGGGCCACTCCTTGCGCGCCCATGCGAGTGAACGCCATGTTGTTCTCGATGTAGTCCAGCGTGTCGGCGACGGCCTGATCGTGGATCTCTTCAAGGGTTTTCGCCAGCTCCTGAGGCGCCAGTGCCCACAGCACGGAGAAGCTCTTGACGGGGCTGAACGTGAAGTCGTACCCGGCGGTGGAGGTGGTCTGATCGCGGGTCTGGGTGGCGATGAAACCGGTCAGTTCCCGATCATCGAGCGGCGGACGATCGTAGGTTTCGGCGAACAATTCCCGCGCGATCTGGGTGCGCATCTTCGCGCGCAACGGCTCGTCGATGGGGGCGTTCCACGCCACGCTCTCACTGAGGTTGTGATCCCGGTACGCGACCGCGAGACGGCGCTGCAACTCGGTGGAGGCGTCGTTGATGACGAACGGGCGACCAAGGCTCACAGCCTCTTTCGCCGCAGCCTTCGGGGCGCCCATGTTCGCGATCAGATGCTCTGCGATCTTGCCGGCATTGGGGTGCAGCCCAAGACCAAACAGCGCCTTCATGTGATCCTCGGTGACCGCCGATCCCGCCTCGATCCGCCACATTCGGTCCTCGACGTCGGTGACCCAGGAACGCGCTGGCGGCTCAGCCAAACCGGCCAGCCCTTTACCGACCCACTGCCCGGGTGATTCGCCCTTTTCGGTGTAGTAGTCACCCAGGGAACCGCGGCCCCGTGCCTCGGCGTCGTGCGCGGCGGTTTGACGGATCAGGTAGAGGTACCCGTCACCCGCTGTGAGCTTGTGAATGCCCATCATGACCGCGTCACGAATCAACGGTAAGGGCGCGTCTGGACACTTCCAGGGAATCTCGCAGCAGCTACCCCGCAACGGCCCGTTACCGTTTCGTGACCTTAGTGCAAGAGGTGTGTGGTGCGTGGAGGGGCTGAAAACGGGATGGTGCAGGTGAAGGGCATGCGAGAAGACGGGGCATCAAACGCGAAGAGAGAGCGGGAAGGTCGAACGCGAGGGTCAGTGGATTGAAAGAAGTGACAACCAGCAAAGTAAGAACGGGATGGATGGGAACCAAGGAATCCGAACGCGGCGGCGGCCGTCGGTGCTGCTGGGAGGGGTGCTGCGAGATTCGGCGAAAGTGTCTCGGGTCGCCTTTACGATTGGCCACCATGGGGAAGACGACGAGTCGCAAGTTGGCCCGGAAGCGTCTGCTGGAGGCCCAGCACGACGCGGCGGCGGCGCGTGAGCGGCGTGAGCGCGCCAATCTGACTGACCTGACCGAGTTCACGGTGCGCATGGCCCGGGTCGAGGAGGTGGACGCCTGGTTCGCCGGGCGCGTCGAGAAGTTGAAGGAGGAGGCGGAGCGGAAACGCTTGGCGCACCGCCGCGCTGCCGGAAAGGCAGTGCAGGCCATGCGGTTGCGCGGGGAGACGATGCCGAGCATCAGCAGCAGCACGGGATTCAGCGTCAGCCGGCTGCGCGACTTGATGACCTACGCCGCCAACCACCACGCCGCCGATGCGCCGCCAGCGAAGAGGCCCGACGCCGAGGTGCGGGCGCTGCCCAACCGCGCGGACCCAGACGCCGCTGACGAGTCACACCACGCTGCCGCGTTGGGCGCCCACTAGAGTCCGCGGTCAACGATGTTGGGCGACACCGAGTCACCGCGACTGGGCGCGCCCGCCGGGCTTCGTGGCCACCAGCGTTGCGCGCCAACCGCGCAGCGGTCTGCCCACCGTCCAGCCGCCTCACGACCGCGTCCCACGAAACCATCGACTTGGACGTGTGGCCGCGGCGCTGGACGCACCCCGCCGCTCACTATCCGGCGGGCCTGCCGCGCCGTGGGCCCACAGCCCGCGCCGACGCCGCCGCGGCCTTCCCGCCCCCCGGGGCGGGTATGCGCTGCGAGCTGCCATCCGTGTCGGACCCCGCAGCTACCGTCACCGTCAGCGAACGACACGCACTTCGGGAAGTGACGGCGATGACGATCACGACGACATCGGCGACGACGGTGGCCACCAGCGCGATGACGGCGGCGACGGGCGGTCTGCTGCCGCTGCGCGGGCTTCGGATGGCCGTTGGCGTCGAGGAGCCCGAACAGTTGGTGTTGTTGAGGCGACCCACCGCCGTGCACGTGCCCGAGCAGCGGTGGCGGTCCTGGCTCGATGACCCCGCGACCGTGGCGCGGTTCGACGCCAAGCGCTACCGACGGCCCGGGGATCGGTGTTGGGTGTGGATGGGTGCGGTGTCCTCCACCGGGCACGGCTGCTTCCGCGCCGCGAGCCTGCCCGGTCCGACCCGTCGCGGCACCGTCTCGGCACATCTGTTCGCCTACCAACTCGCCTACGGCGTGATCGCGCGATGGGGATGGTCGGACACCGACGACGAGGTCATCTGTCACCAATGCGACTTCGCGGCATGCACCAACCCCCACCACATGCGCCTGGGCACCCACGCCACCAATAGGTACGAATACCTCTCCCGGCGCGGCAATCTGGCCAGCCCGCTGGCTGACGTACGCGGGGCCGCAGGCCGCGCCCGCGCCATCGCGTCGGCGGTGCGGCTGGGCCTGGCTCGCGACGAGTCCGCCGCCACGATCGAACGACGCATCAGCGACGCCGAGCGCGCCGGGCGGCCCTGGACCCTGTGGTGACACCAGCCCGCACGATCGCACACCACCACCGCGTCCGATGGTCCCGACCAGCTGAGCGCTGCGTCGGCGGCACCAACGCGCCGCGAGCCTTCCTCGCCCCCTCAACCGCGCCCCCTGGACCTTCAGGCGCTCTGGAGATGCCGACGAGCCGCATCGCGGCGGGCCCGCGACAGGCGCGGCCCACGGCGGTCCGTCCCGACCCTGCGCTGCGCGCCTGCGCGAGGGCGTAGCTCCCGCACCGGTCGGCGAAACGCCCCGTCGCATGGGGGGACGCCGCGGTGTGCTGGCACCGTCGGACGGGTCTAGAAGAAGCCGTGGTGTCCGTTTCGGCCCGGTGTCGCGGTCGCAGGCGGCGTCACCGGTTTGGGCGCGAAACTCATTGACGGCGGTGAACTGATCGGCGGTGACGGCGTGCGCCGGGTGGGCGCGTCGTGTCGCGGCCACCGCGGAGCAGCGACCGGCGGAGGTGTCATCTGCTCCGCCGTCGGGGCTGGTGGGGCAGCGGCTGGCGGCGGGAGCTCCGTGCGAGGGGTACCCGCGCTGCGCGGGAGCAATGCCGGCGTCCCGGCGCTCCTGCCCGCCGTGGGTGCCGGAGCCCGGATCGCGTCGCGGCCCGCGCCACCGCCACCTCGGTCCATCACCAGCACGGCGGCGGTGAGGACGATCGCCGCGACCGTACCACCCACCAGCACCATCACGAACTTCCTGCGCACCCACGACCGGCGCTCGGGGACCCGTGTGGCGATGGCGAAGTGCGTGAGAAGTTCGCGGCCGTCCTGCGCGCGGTGCCGGGGTGCCCCATGGCGGCCGGGCTCGTCTCGTGGCATCAGACCCGCGCGATGCCCGTCATGACCGCGGGTCCTGCTATGGGTCAAGTGCGGGTCCCAGCCGTCGGCACCGCCGCCACGATCGACCGAGCCGCCGACGTCGCCCGGCGAGGAGTCGACATCACCGTTCCGAGCCATCTCGGATCGAGCCATCCATCGATGCTAACCACAGCCGCCCCATACCCTCGGAGATACACGCGACGACTCGACCACCACGTGGGAGATCGTCGCGCGGACCGCTAACGTCTCGTGGCCGACGCGGAGGAGGTGTGAGGTGGTCGTCGGGTGCGCGCGCCTGGCCCTGGACACCCGGGGAACGCCCAATCGGTGCGCTATCCACCCGTCTCGAGCGGTGTCACTACAACCAGGGCGCGCGAGCCCGTCCAGGGTCCCACGATGGTGCCCGTGAACGTCGACGCGGTCGGATACCTGCTCACTCGCCGGACTGCAGCGCGGCGTCGTAGGCCTGCTGCACCGACGCCGCGATCCGACCGCGGGGGCTGACGTCGTGACCGTTGGCGGCCGCCCACTCCCGGATCGCGGCGGTGGTGTTGGCGGCCTTGCCGGTGTTCTTGGCCCGCCCGGTGCGCCGCCGCGTCGAGGCGGTTGCGGGCTTGACCTTCGTGGGGCGTGCGATTGGCGTGGCCGCGGCGACGAAGGGCGCCAAGGCCTTGTCGAACTTGGTGACGTTGGCCCGCTTTAAGTCGATGCGATACGTCGCGCCGCGCAGCGCGAATTCGACGGATTCACCCTTGCCCTCGGCGATCTCGGTCTGGTCGAGGTCATCGACGAGTTGGGTGAAGGTGCGTTGGGCCATGCCGGGGGATCCATTTCGAAGTTGCCTGTAGGTCGTCGAGGCCGAATATACCGCGGGCCGATCTTTCCTCCGTTTTCCCCGCAGGACGGCCGCGGCCGCGGGCGCGAATGATTGGCCGACGACTGCCGCAATCTTCGTCCGCGTTCCGTCATGACGCAGACCAACGCTGCGTTCGGGGCGGCGCGCCGGCGATGCACGCGTCCAGGGAGCATTCGCTGATTCATTCCCCACCGACTCGGCGCACCGGTCTCCGGGGGTCAGGTTTGGACGTCATCCAGCATCGCGGTGGCGATGCGTTGCGCGTCGGGCACCGCCCCATCGGGATCCTTCGACCAGCTTGCGGTCGGGTCGAATGTCGTTGTCCGTGCGGGCATTTGGTGGAGGCGCGCTTCGACGACGACGTTCTCGCGCCCGCCGGCGCTCGGTGGCGGGCGTCGGGGCCGCTCTCGCCGTCATTGGTGGCCATCGACACCGCGACGACGTCGCAGCCGGGTCGCGCACCGCGCTCTGGTGGGCAGCTCGTCTCGATCACCCCGACGATCGTGACGACGCGGCGCGCTGAACGCGCCGTGACCTGGTGGTGGCGTTTCGTCCACATGTCGCGCGACGCCCGCGTCGACGGCTAGCTTGATGGCAGATGGTCGCGCACGTCGTCGAGGTCCGGCGGCGGCAGTGTCAGCAACTCGCCTCGCGCCTTGGGGTCGAGGGTGATCCCGACGTCCGCGCGTAGGTCCCGGGCGTGTGTTGGACGGCTACATGAGCGTTGGACGGCTACAGGTCAGCCGACCCTGGCCGTTTCGTCAGATGCAGCGTCCTCATGCGACGAATGATGGCGCAGGACCGATGTTTTGAGCTCATGTTGACACATTCGTCATGCGGGGTGGGCCTCTTGGACGGGCGTTGTCGAAGCGCCGCGATACCTGCGCTACCCATCGGCCTTGAGTAGGTCGTAGAGCGGGTTGCGTTCGGAGGCCGCTCGGGGTGTGGGTGCCGGCGCCTTCGACGTAGCGTTGTGAGGTGACCATGGAATCGTGGCCCAGGAGTTTCATGAGGGTGTAGACGCTGACGTCGGCGTTGGCGAGTTCGGTGGCGAAGGTGTGGCGAAGGCCGTGAACCAGTGCGCCGGAGGCGCGTTCACCGTTGATGCCGGCCTTCTGGAACGCGCGCAGGACGCGGTATTGCAGCGCGCCGCGCGTGATGCGGCCTCCGCCGGAGCCGACGAAGAGGGCAGCGGTCGGGGAGAAGGTGCTCGGGGCCTCACCAGTGAAGGGCCGCCGCCGCGACCGTGGAAAGCGCACCGCGTGAGTGCTCAGGTAGGCGTCGATGACCTGCAGCAGTTCGGCGCCGATGGGGATGCGGCGGTCCTTGTTGCCCTTGCCGCGCACGTGCCATACCCCGCCGTCGTCGGTGCGGCGGATGTCGCCGACGTTGGCGTTGCAGTTCCTCGGCGCGCAGCCCGGCCAGCAGGGAGGTGAACACGATGGCGCGGTCGCGTTCGGCCCAGTCGTTGGGGCGGGTGCAACCGTGGGTCGTCGTCGATCGCGGCAATCAGGTCAGCCACGGCGCGGGCGGGGTAACTCTTGGGCAGGGTCTTGGCGACCTCGGGCTGGCCGATGAGCGCCATGGGGTTGGCATCGAGCAGTTCGGCGGTGAACAAGTAAGGTGCACAGGGTGTTCCAGGTGGCCCAGCAGCGCCGTGTCGAGGCTGCCGATGGGTGTCGGCCTAGGTGGCGAACGCCGGGCGCAGGGCGTCCTTGGTGAGGGCTGTGGTGTCGAGTTCGGCGACGGGGTCGGGGGTGTCCGCAATTAGGGTGGCCACGGCCTCGAGTCTTGGCGGTAGGCCTTGATGGTGTGGGGTGAAGGTTTGCGCACCGCACGATCGGCCAGGAAGTCGCTGAACCAGCCGGGGCAGGGGAGCGGTGTGGACTGCTGCGGCGCGAATCGAGGCACGTCTACAGCGGACCACATCGTCGTGTATTACCACGGTGCTGCATGACAAGTCGGCGATCCTGGCTGACTGGTCCAATCCCAGTATCGCGCACCATGTTCGTCGCAGGTGAGAGACGGTTTTGCTCACCACAGTCGGACCGCATGAACTGCACGTGAGCTCGTCAGTCAGCTAGCTAGCAACCCAATTCAGAGGGAGCTAGCCATGACCATCACCGCTTCAACCGCGACACACCCCAACATCGCCCCTGCCGCCCGGCGCTCACTTCGCCGGGAATTGGGGTGATTGGGATGACGAGCCGCCGTGGCGTGTCATCTACGGCGAACGGCATGAGGTGGGGGCGATCGTGACCGGGCGGTGGGCCGGCCAGGCGGTTGACGGGTCGATCGAACGCAACGGCACCCGCGACGTGTACGTTGATGTGACGGAGGCGGGGTCGCAATGCCAGCGTCTCGACCTGTCGATCGCCGAGGCCCGGCAACTCGCCGCCGCGCTGCTCTCCGCCGCTGCCACTGCCGAAGGGCCGTTGGCCCGATGACGGACACAAACGACCTCATTCCCAACGTCGCGCCGCGGATACTTCTGCACCTCGGTACCGAGGTGACCGGCGTCGATGAGGATGTCAACCCGACCGCGAGGCAAGCTCGACGCATCGCGATCGCGCTGCTGCATGCCGCGGACGCCTTGGAGGGCTGGGGGCCGTAGTCCCCGGAGCTTCACCCTTGGCCCCGCCCCAGCAGTGGGGCGGGGCCGACTGGCGTTGGGGGGTAGTGTTGGAGGTCCATTGGGCCAAGACTCTCGCCTGTTCAACCAGAACCAAGGTGAGGTTGGTGATGCTGATGGTCAGCGACATCGATGACGTTCGCACTGCATACATAGGGGTCTTTGCGATCGCGGCCCGGGTGGCTCGTCGAGCCGCCGAGATGAACGACCCGAACATTATGGAGTCGATGGACGACGCGATCGGCGTGCTGGCGGCACGTGCTCACGACAGCGGGGTGTCGTGGGAGGGTGTCGGGGACGCTTTGGGGATGAGCGCCACCGCGGCGTACCGACGGTTCTGCGCATGAGCAGACGTCTCGTCGAAGTTGAAGACTAGGCTCGGCCGGTGACTGGGGAACCCAAGAACGAGTTGGCGCAGTTGCTCGGCGACTTGGTCATCGAACTGGCGCATCGAAGCGGCACCGCGGCCACCTTGACGGCCGCCACCGAGCACGCCGTGTTCGCCGTCCCCGGGGCGCGCTGGGCAGGCAACTCCATGGTCAAGGGACGGCACGTCACCTCCGAGGCGCCGACTGACCCGCTCGTCGCCGAACTCGACGAACTCCAGAACAGCCTCGATGAAGGACCGTGCCTGTCCGCGCTGCGTGAGCACCGCACCATTCGCATCGACGACACCACGACCGACCCACGCTGGCGCCGATACGGTCACGCCGCCGCCCAACGCGGCGCGCACGCGGTGCTGTCATTTCGGCTGTTCGTCCACGAAGAGAATCTCGGTGCGCTCAACCTGTAGGCAGACCACGCCAACGCCTTCGACGACGACAGCGAGTTGATCGGCACCATCTTGGCCCAGCACGCGTCCATCGCGGTGTTGGGGGCCGAAGCCGAAGCGCAGTTCGACGCGGCGCTGGCCAGCCGCGACGTCATCGGGCAAGCCAAGGGCATCCTGATGCACCGCGAGTACCTCACCGGCCCGCAGGCGTTCTCCCTGCTGATGAGGACCTCGCAGAACTCCAACATCAAGATCGTTCAGCTCGCCCGCTGGGTCGTGGAGCAACACGAAACCGGTTTGGCCACTTGATGACCATTCGCGGCCGAGGTATCGGGCGTCAGCGAGTAAACGATGCCCCGCCGCCGGGCAAGGGGGGTACCACGCGGCAGGGCATCGCTGAACGGTCGCGGCGTCACCGGCGGTAGACAGGAGCCGCAGAACCATCCGCGGGCAGCATTTCCCCACCGAACGCGCACCAATCCCTGCGACACCGTCGAACCGCATCGCGTTTGCTCCTGGCGGTTCATGGCCTTGTGGTGGAGTGGTGCATACTGCCGAGACGGTGCCCCGCCGCGCGCTCTGGTCTGAACGCATGCGCGGCCGGGACACCGCTGGGCGCGCTCACCACCAAACGGTGTGACAGCGTGGAGCGACCCACAGGCTTGATGCCCGCAGGCGGCAATAACCCCTCACGGCGAGCCCGCTACCTGCGTCCGTTCCCGGCCGTCCGCCGCACGCGCGATACTCAAGGGCACGGCTGCGGGTAACCTGTCGTCCGCCGCGTGGGGGAGCTTCTGACGCAATGCGTGACGATTGCCTGCGTGCGTCCCCCGGCTCCGCTTAAATCGCAGTAGCCGTCAATAGCAAAAGGGGATGAGCACCATGGCGCACGAAGAAGCCGCAGGAAAGCATGTGGCCGGCCCAGAGGACATGACCGCCCAGGACTCCCAGAGGTTTGATGACGTCGACGCGGGCGCCGGCTCCAGCGGCGGCGGAGTGCTTAAACCGGGGCAATCGGAGAACCCAAACCCATGGGCGGGACTTCATGCCAAGGGTGAAGGCAAGGTGCAGTAAATACGTAGGCGGTGCGCGCCCCGAAATTATGTCGGCGACCACGGTTACCGTCCCCGGCATGACGCAACCCCACAACGCCGCCGTCTAAGCCACCTCCGCCGGCAACAGATTTCGCCAACTCGCCCGCGAGACGGACAATCCGCCAACGAAGCTGCTCGCCGAAGGGTTACCTACCTGGCTGAGGCGATCAAGGAACTGGACCGGGACTCTAGGGGGTAAACGGGTGCCGAGCGCCTAGGCGCAGTACCAACCGACGAATGGACCGACAACGCCGACCACACTCCCGAGTGCCCCGGGCTCGTCGTCAGCCCGCTGGCCGATCGCCGGGGTAGGGAAGCCCCCGCTGGGGCGAGGGCCCTGCACTTCGATTCGGCAAACGTTCTGCTGCGATCTTGGCGATGTCGCCAATAAAATCGCCAGCCATGTGGGGGAAAATTTGGGTGGTCGCCGCTTTATCGGTTTCGAGCATCGCGTTTGCCGTGCCGGCGCACGCCGACCAGTACGACTACGTCAACGTGCTGGACAACAAGGGCGTTTACTACAGCTCGATCTCAGACGTAATCGACATCGGCAAGCTCACCTGCTCTCGCCTGCGTGCTGGCTCACCCCAAACTGCCGGCGCACCCGCGACCGCGGCTGGCTACTCCAGCTACGAGGTCGGAATCATCGTCGTCGCCGCAACGAACAACATGTGTCCCGACCAACTACCGACACTCCAAGCGTTCATCGACACACCCACTTCGCCACCGTCGCCGCAAGCTGCTCCCAGTTCTGGAGGCGCAGCCCTCAACGTCAGTACACCGATGTCTCACCCGGCCTGCGACGGTACGGGAATCGTCATGTTGGGATCAGTGACAACGCCAGGCCAGTACGCCGAGGGAGTGCAGCAACTACTCAACGCCAACCCCGGAGCGTCGTACTTGAGGACCGATCAGTCGTGTCTGTCAACGGCGGGATAGGACTGACCCTCTGGCGACGGATTGGAATTGACCCCTCTGGTCTTGGTTAGTTCGAGCCTGCTCGGTCTTTGGCGAGGAGTT
>JAESGJ010000458.1_pt1 | contig 21673 bp, 23 predicted proteins | sample 9266241 | NCBI WGS metagenome assembly JAESGJ01 (sample SAMN14514841, study PRJNA621669) | algae metagenome | isolation source: Brasilonema octagenarum HA4186-MV1 and co-occurring heterotrophs from wet... | place: USA: Manoa Valley, Hawaii | collected 2009-07-20 | reverse complement strand
AGCAAATTGGGTTGGATGGCATCGTTAACAAAGTGCGGACGGTGATCTCGAGCATCAGCGGCAAGGTGAATAAAGCACTGGATTTCGTGGCTGGGAAGGCGACGAAGTTGGTGCAACCTATTTTTGACAAGCTCAACCCCAAAACAGCACCCAATCCCGCTGCGACAGCCAACAACCCGGACCGCACACCAAAACCGTCCAGCAACGATCAGAACGAAACGCTGCGCAGTGCCAAAGTCAAAGCGGACACCACAAATTTCCTGCGTACCAAACTCGGCACCGAACCCACCCCAGAACAGGTCAAGAACGCAGTTCGACAAGCGCGCGACCGGTTCACACCGCTCGGACTCAAATCGCTCGAACTGGTTCAAAACCAAAATCGCGCCGGTGAATTCGATGTTTACCTCAGCGCATCACCGCGCACACGCACGTTCGCGTTCAGCGTCAACGCCGACCTCTGGTTCCGCAAACCGCCCAACAAGGACAACGTCCGCTTCCCAAACTCCACCACCGCGGTCGTGGCCATTCTCAACGGCGTGAACATCGGTCGGTTCACAAGCTTAAAACAAGAGCATGCCGAGGCACGCCTGATCGAACACCTCGAGCGCTTCTGGACCAGCCACTACGAAAAAGAGGGGGTGGTCACGCGCGGCAAGCCGCACGCACTCGAAGTCATCTTGACCCGCAGTCCGTGCGACAACGCTGGACACCAGTGCGGCAAGCGCTTGCAAGAGTTCATCAAAAGTGACCTCACCAAAGACTTCAACGTCAACCTCAACATCCGCTTCCTTAGCGTGTACGAAGGCAGTTCACCGCAGGAGAAAGCCGATTCATTCAACATTTTGCGTGAATTGCGTAAGAATGGAGTTGGACTGTCGGTGGTCACCCTCGCCGAACTCGTCAAGATGCGGATGGTCTACCGCAACGAAGGGCGCGAACAAATCGGGATCAACAGCATGGAAGAACTCGATCCGGTGCTGATCGCAGAGGTCAACGCGAAAGTGAAAAAAGCCCAAGAGGTCCTGGACAGTTTGACATGACACACGAGGAAGCCACCCAATCCATCATTACCGTCTTGGAAGCCCATGGCTGGGAAAAAACCGCCCGGGCGAGTTTGACCCCGGTTGCCAACCTTGCCTACGTGAACGACGCCAGCATCGAGTTCACTGCTGATTACGATGACCAACGTGCAATCCTCGGTCTGGAATTGTCGGGCGACGACGGCTACTTGCAAATCAGTGTTCAAGGGAACCAAGCCCTGAGCGACGTTCTCACCGCGCTCGTCAAGCACCAAGACATGCCCGATTTCGACGGATACAAGGCACTCGCCGCGGATTGGGTCGCCGCTGCCGGGTCGCTCGAGATCGCTGTCGACGAGTTGCACGGTGTGGTCATCGACCGTGGCAACGTTCATCGCATCGCCGATGTCTTACGCGAGGCGTTTTCCAACGTGGGCGGTTGAACTCCATCGTCGTTGCGGTTGCGCGCACGGGACCCCCGTATGACACAAGAGCGCTTCTGCGCCAAGGCGCACGGACTTCAATTGCTTGCGCCAAGGCAGGTTTGCAAATTGTCGCATGGGGCGGGTGATGCCGATGCTGATGTTTAACGACCACATCACCCTCGAGGTGGCGGTGGCGCTGTACACAACGGTCATTCTGAACTCCGCGATGACTCACCTTGAACGCGAGGCCACCGGACGCGCGCAACGCGTGGACTGTGCGAGACACGAACAAAAACGAAATCGGTCCCGATTTGGACCTAGGGTTGTAAGTGAACGAGATCAAAACCATTGTCGAAGAGATCATGCACAACGAAGCCCTTCTGGACCGGGCAAGTCGTGACATCCTCGGTACCCCGTATGGCGAGTACACCAACCGGTTGCGCACGGTCCAAGGCTATTTCATCGGGGTCCACTTTGGCGCGAACAACAGATCCGAAGACGAGACCGCCCAGAACACCAAGAAACCGGTCAAGGATTTTGCGGATGTTCCCCTGAGAACCTCGACCCTGTTCAAAATCACATTGATTCGTGACCCGGAGTTCGGGGACACCTATTTGGTGTGCCGCGACGCCTTGTCGGGCGGTGGCGATCTCGCCTTTCCCAGCCGCTTGCATTTCATCGCGCGAGCCCGCCAAGAAAGCGAGCAGATTTCCAAGTTCCGCTGGGAACACTACGCGGTTCCAGACGAAACCGCCGATTGGAAGGTGGTCTCGAGCTACGGCGTGGGCGAAGACGCGTGGGCGCTGCGTGGTGAGCTGTGGGCGTACGGTTCCGGTCACCGCTTCAAAAACTCCAAAAAGATCCTGGACGTGGAGAAAATCACCGCACCTGTGCTTGACCCAGGAAACAGTTACAACTATCCGTACCTCGAGGATTGGGAACGCGATGTGAAAGCGCTTCAAAAAGAGGGTTGGAACCGGTTGACCATCAACCCATGACCTCCCGCATCGCGGGCGGACGGGGGATCAACCACGCGCGATCCGAGCCATGCATTCGGACCGCGTGGCGCTCGCGGTCGGCAACGCTCAGAGCCTCGCGTGCCTGGAGCGGGAACGGAACATCATCGCTCCGCTTTGACCACATAGACGACATGAACGATCCCCTCGCATTGCTCGGCCGCTGGCGACTCTCTTCACGCTCAAGTTACGCAGTGGAGAAAAACTCGAGGACATCGGCACTCGAGACCGGCACCCTGCCCGAGATGTGACCCCGACGCACCCACTTCCGCGCTGCATCGGTCGCACCGTTCCTGACACGAGCCGGGGCAGTGCCGAACACCGATCCGTGTCTCAGGCAGGGTTCTGGCTTCGTTGTTCCGACGCAATGGGCGGCCACACAACGCCCAGGTCCCTGTATCGTGGGGTGAGGAGGTCTGTGTTGATTCACAACGACGCGGCAAATCGGGTGGCGCTGATCGGTTGTGGCATGGTCGGTTCGAGCTTCGCGTACTCGCTCGTGCAGCGCGGTTTGGCAACCGAACTGGTGCTCGTGGACAAAGACCACCGACGCGCCGAGGGCGAGGCGATGGACCTCAACCACGGTCTGCCCTTCGTGCGACCGATGCAGATTCGCGCTGGGGACTACGCGGACCTCGCCAACACCGACGTGGTCGTGGTCTGCGCGGGCGCGAACCAAAAGCCCGGCGAAACCCGTCTGGATCTGCTGGCGCGCAACGCCGCTGTATTCAAGGATGTCATTCCGCGCGTGCTCGAGGTCAAACCCGACGCGGTGATCGTCGTGGCGACCAACCCGGTGGACATCCTCACACAGCTTTCGGCGGAGATCGTCGGGCTTGGGTCGGGACGCGTGATCGGCTCGGGCACGATTTTGGACACGGCGCGCTTTCGCACGCTGCTGGGAGCGCATTACTGCGTGGACCCACGCAGCGTCCACGCCAGCATCGTCGCAGAACACGGCGACACCAGCTTGGCGCTGTGGAGCACGGCGGACATTGGCGGGGTGCCATTGGCGGGCTTCACCGGACCCAACGGCCAGGGGTACGACGTGGCAGCGCTCGAGGACTTGTTCAAGCAGACGCAGACGGCTGCGTATGAAATCATCTCGCGCAAGGGCAGCACGTACTACGCGATTGGACTGGGGCTGCTTTCAATTGTCGAAGCGGTGTTGCGCGACACGCACACGGTGCTGACCGTCTCGAGCCCGCTGAACGGCCAGTACGGGGTGCATGGCATGGCCCTGAGCTTGCCAAGCGTCGTCGGTCGGCGCGGCGTGGAAGGCGTGCTCGAGGTGGAGATGGGCGACGCCGAACGTGCGGGCTTCCAGCGCTCAGCACGTGCATTGCTTGAACGCTACGCCCAAGTGAGCGGTTGAGGCTCGAGCGTTGACGAAGCGCAAACGAACATCTTGAACCCGCAGATGGGAAAAACGCCCGCTTCCAAGCAACCTGTCGAGGGAGGCGATGCAACTAGACCAGAAGTGCGGTGCGCGCGGACAGGCGAACTGCGATGCCCTGACAGGGCGTCGCAGAGGCGGCACGTGAGCAGTCATGGTCTGAGCAATTGCCACATGGAACGGTTATGCCGTTGACTGCGAACGATTCCGTCTGCACAACGACTGGGGTTAATCACCCAACGCTATCTCCTCTCACGCCGATTGTGCTCGAGTTGGTCGTAGTCCTCCTGGCGGCACGGCACCGGACGCTCACTGCGTTGACCGTTGCCGAACGACCCGCCGAAGGCGTGCAGGAACGCCCGCCCGATCAGGTTCACAAAATCGTTGTCGCGCGCCACTGCGGCTTCGGGGTGCTGGCGTCTGGATGACATGGGATTCATAAGGTCCTCCTTGCGGTTGTGATACGCCCTGGTGGTTACAGCTGCATTACCGGGCGAGGACGGTAACGCCTTGGTAATTGCCCGCGCCTACGGTGCGATTCCAGGAGGTGGGGTATGTTCAAGCGCATCTGCATTCCCGTTCTCGACGGGGAAACCACGCGGCGCATCACGAAGTGGGGCTTCGAGTTCGCGCAGAAGATTGGTGCGGCGGTGGTCGTTACCCATGTCACACCCGCCAAGACGCTCAGCGCGGACGGCGCGACGGACGCGTTGCTCGAGGATTGGCACTGGTTCGGCGAGCAGCTTGGTGTGAACACCGAACTGCGCGCGGCGAGCGGCCCCAACGTTGCCGAGGCGATCTGCGCGGTGGCGCGCGAAACCAAGGCGGACTTGATCTTCATGCCGACGCGGGCCCGTGAAGGCGTCAGCCGCCTGCTCTTGGGCAGCGTCGCGGAAGCGGTCACGCGGCTCTCGATGGTCCCGGTGATGCTCGTGCGTTGGCGCACCCCGGCGCAGGCGCTCGAGTTCGCGCGGGTGCTCGTGCCGGTGGACGGCAGCCCGGAAAGCAATTTGGCGTTGCGCCAAGCCAAGCAGGTCGCCCACACGCTGCACGCAGCGCTGCACGTTGTGCACGTCGTCGAAGACCTGCCCACGCATTACGTGACGCTGGGCAACGCGCTGGACGACCGCACCTGGCAAGCGTTTCAGGACGCCGTGAACGCTCAGGCCAAGACTGTTACCGACGACGCCGTGCGCGCCTGCGCGCCATTGCTTGTTCACGTGCACGTCGTGCACAGCCAGGGCATGGGCGTCGCGGCGGCGATCAACGGCGTGGCGGAGGAAACGAACGCGCAGTTGATCGTCATGGGCACACACGGTCGCACGGGGGTCAACGAACTCTTGCTCGGCAGCGTCGCGCAAGGAGTCGCGCACCACGCCAACGTACCGGTGCTGCTGGTCAGCTTGAAACAGCAACCCGAGCGCTGGCAACCGAGTGTGCTCGAGGTGCTCGCCCAAGAGGTGACGGAGGAACGCGCGCGCAAAGCCAAACGGCCGCAGGGTTGACACAACGACAAGCGCGGGGCGAGCAGCGTGCTCGCCCCGCGCTTCATGTCGGCTCACCGCAAGAGGCTGAGGATCACTTGCGCAATGATGATCTTGGCGATCATCGCCACCGGGTAGACCGTGGCGTAGCCCAGGTTGGGGCGTTCGTCGCGGCTGCGCTCGAGGGCAAAGGCCAACACCGCCGGTTGCGTTTGCAACCCAGCGAGCATCCCGGTCAGCGGGGCGAACGGGATGCGCAACCAGCGGTGCCCGATCCATAGGGTCAGCAGGGCCGTGGTGCAAGTCACGACCGCGCCCACCGCCAGCAACACGAGCGCGCTCGAGAGCGACTGCGAGAACGCGTAGCCGCTGCGCGTGCCAATGCCTGCCAGAAACAAAATCGTGCCGAGTTGCCGCAAGGTCAGGTTCGCGCTGTGCGGCAGTTGCCAAACGAATTTGCCCGTGCGTCCGAGCGCGCCCAGCACGAGCGCGACGATCAACGGTCCACCCGCGAAGCCCAAGCGGAACACCGCGCCGCCCGGCAACGGGATCGGAATGCTGCCCAGCAGCAAGCCCAAGGCGATGCCGAGCGAGAACGTCATCACGTCAATCTCCGCCACCGCACGGTACGAGTCACCCAGGAAGTTTGAGACGGCGTGCATCTGCGCGGGCGGGCAGACGACGCGCACGCGGTCGCCAAGCTCCAGCACCGTGTCGGCCGTGGGCAGGAAATCCGTGTCGCCCCTGGCCACGCGGGTGACAAGCGCACCGTAGCTTTGTGGCAAGTGCAACTCGCTCAAGGGACGTCCAGCGACGCGCGGGCTGGAGACGACAATGCGCCGGAAATCCAGGTCGCGCCGGTCTGACTCCAGCGCGTTCGCGGTCGCCTCGCCGATTCTGGGCAGCACCTGCTCCACATCCTCGGCTTTCCCAACGAGGCTGACCACATCGCCGAGCGCCAAGCGCGTTTGGGGCGTGACCAGCGCCGTGTGCCCGTCGCGCCTGTGCCTTGAGATCAGAACCGGCCACCCCTGGGCCCGGGCCACTTCGATGATCGGCTGCGAGAACTCGCGGGTGACGAGCACGCTCTGGTGCGTGAGGTGGGCGTCGCCAGGACCGGGTTGGGCTGGGCGGATGCGCCAAAGGCGTTCGGCGAGCGTGATCGCCAAAAGCATCCCGATCACCCCGACCGGATACGCGACGCTGTAGGCGACGACGGGTTGCGCCAGCAGGCGCTCCGCGTCGGTCGCCGCAACCGTGGTCTTGATCGTCTCCAACACACCCGCCAGGGCCGGGGTGTTCGTCAATGCCCCCGCGAACAAGCCAGCGGCGTAAGGCGCGGCGACGCCGAGCACCCTGCTGGCAACCGCAACCAACGCGGCGGCGAAGCCGATCATGCCCAGCACGAACAGGTTATCGCGCAACCCGCGCCGCCTGAGCGCCGCGAAGAACCCCGGCCCGCTCGAGAGCCCGACCGTGTACACGAACAAAACCAGCCCGAACAGGTAGACGAACTCGGGCAGTTTCACATTGGGTCCGAGCGCGCCGAACGCCAACCCGGTGAACAGCACCGCCGCCACGCCCAAGGAAAACCCGGCGAGCTTGACGCGTCCGATCACAAAGCCGATGCCCGCGACCAGAAACAGCAAAAGAACAGGATTTTCCTCGAGCAACGTGAACACGGTTGTCCTTTCAGGTCAGTGGTGCACCGCTCGCTCGAGGCGCACGGGCACGGGCGGCACACCGGCCGAGGTGATGGTCTGACCGCTCTTGGACAGCGTTCGTGCGCCGGTCCAAACGAGTGCGGCGATGCCCCAGACGGTGATCGCCGCGCCGATGATGTTGGCGACGAGCGGCCCTTGGTTGATCGTTGAGACATCCAAGAGCGTGTGGAACACGGAAACGACGAGCAAGCTGCCGTTTGTGCCGTTGTACAGCCAGGTCAGCAGCACCGAGCCCGTGAGCAGGCTGAAATACCAGCCGATCAACCCGCCCAACCCGAGTTGCTGGTAGGTCGGGTTGGTCAGCAGCGCGGGGAGGTGCCACCCCGCCCAGACCACGCTGAGCAGCACCGAGGACACGAGGGCGTTGAACCGGGATTGCAGTCGGGGCAGCGCGAATCCGCGCCAACCGATTTCCTCCCCGAAGCCATGCATCAGTGATTGAAGCAACGCAAACCCTGTGAACGATACGCTCGAGACCGGGTTGCCGGTCAGTGCCAAGGCAAACACGGCGGCGGCAAACAGCAGCAGTGGCCCCAAACTCGCCAGCCACCAGCCCATGCCGACGCGCCAGTGGGTCAAGCGGCGCAAGAGCGACACCTGACCCATCTGACCTGCAACCGCGTGGGTGACGACGAGGGCCGCCACCGCTGGACCAAGCGCACCCAACAGTGCGATCCAATTCGGTGCCGAATCGAACCAGCCGAAGTGAACGCCCAGATTGGGCAGCCAGCACAGCCACGACACCGCGTAGGCGATCACGACGTAAACAATCAGGGGATGGCGGCGAATGGTTGCATTCACGGGCGCTCACTTCCTTTCGAGCCTCGAGTGAAGAGGCAATTACTCGTGGGCCATCTCCCAGTGCTCAGGGGCGCGCCACAGGCTCGAGAGAATCAACTCGCGGATGAAAATGAACTCCTTGGGGAGTTTGTCGTAGAGCTTGCCGAAGAGTTCGTCGTGGCTGACCAGTTCCTGCTGCCACACGCTGCGGTCCACGCTCATCAGGTCGTTGAACTGGCTTTCGGTAAACTCGGAATCGCGCCAGTCTAAATCCTCGTACCTGGGGACCCAACCCAAGGGGCTCTCGATGCTCGAGGCTTGCCCGTGGGCGCGTTCCACGACCCACTTGAGCACCCGGAAGTTCTCGCCGAAACCGTCCCAGAGGAAGTGCCCATTGTCGTCCTTGCGGAACCAATTGACGTTGAAGATGCGCGGCGGGTTGGCGAGGCTGCGCCCGAAGTTGAGCCAGTGGTTGAAGTAATCGCCCATGTGGTAGCCGATGAAGGGCAGCATCGCCAATGGATCGCGCCGCACCTCGCCGAGTTTTCCGGCAGCAGCGGCCGTCATTTCCGAACCCATCGTCGCGGCGGCGTAGACGCCGTAATTCCAGTTGAAGCTCTGGTACACCAGTGGCACGGCGGTGGAGCGTCGCCCGCCGAAGATGAACGCGCTCACCGGCACGCCGTTGGGATCGTTCGCGGCATCGTCAATGCTTGGGCATTGGCTGATCGGCGCGGTGAAGCGGCTGTTCGGGTGCGCGGCTTTGCGCCCGCTATCGGGCGTCCAGTCCTGACCCGTCCAGTCAATCAGGTGCGCGGGCACATCTTTGGTCATGCCCTCCCACCAGACATCGCCGTCGTCGGTCAGCGCGACGTTCGTAAAGATCGTGTTCTGGGTGATGCTGGCCATCGCGTTCGGGTTGGATTGCACGTTCGTGCCAGGTGCGACACCGAAGAAGCCGTTCTCCGGGTTGATCGCATAGATCCGCCCGTCCGCGCCGCGCTTGATCCAGGCGATGTCGTCGCCGACCGTCGTGACCTCCCAGCCCTCGTCGGCGAACGCTTTGGGTGGGATCAGCATGGCGAAGTTCGTCTTGCCGCACGCGCTGGGAAATGCCGCAGCGACGTAGGTTTTCTCACCCTGCGGGTTCTTCACACCCAGAATCAGCATGTGCTCCGCGAGCCAGCCCTCGTCGCGGGCGATCACGCTGGCGATGCGCAGCGCGAAGCATTTTTTGCCCAAGAGCGCGTTGCCGCCATAACCGCTGCCGTAGCTCCAAATGCTGCGCTCCTCCGGGAAATGCACGATGTACTTTTCTGGGTTGCACGGCCACGCCACGTCGCGCTGTCCAGCCTCGAGTGGCGCACCCACCGAGTGCAGGCAGTGCACGAACTCGCCGTCGCCGAGGGCGTTCAGCACCTCGCTGCCCATGCGCGTCATGATCCGCATGTTGACGGCGACGTACGGCGAATCCGAGATCTCCACGCCGATGTGCGCGATGGGGCTGCCGATGGGGCCCATGCTGAACGGGATGACGTACATCGTCCGTCCGCGCATGCACCCTTTGAACATCGGCTCGAGCTTGGCTTTCATCTCTTTGGGGTTCATCCAGTTGTTCGTTGGACCCGCGTCGGATTTGGACAGGCTGCAAATGAACGTGCGGTCCTCCACGCGGGCGACATCGCTGGGGTCAGAGCGCGCCAGGAAGCTGTCTGGGCGCTTTTCTGGGTTCAAACGGATGAACGTGCCCGACTCGAGCAGTTTCTCGCACAAGAAGTCGTACTCGGCTTGCGAGCCGTCGCAGACGTGAATGCGGTCCGGTTGACAGAGCGCGGCGACCTCTTGAACCCAACGGCGCAACTCCGCGTTCTTGAGGAAATCGGTGACGGACTGGGACCATTCAAAAACTGTTTGCATGTTGCCTCCGCGCAGCACTGTCGGCGCGGGGCATTACGGGGCGATTACGACCGCGCGCACCACGCGTTCAGTGCGATTGGGCCGTCACGGTCGCAACCCTTTAGGCAAGACGCGCATCGCTCGAGCAACCTGTGTTGGACACGCGAGGCTCGAGCGGCTTCATGGGCGCAGGCATGGCTCGAGGCACTGAATCTCAACGGTGACGAACCGCGCCACAAAGGCTCCCGCGCGGGGGTTGCCCACCATCACCCTGTTGGCAAGCCTCGAGCCCAGGTTCAAAAAGTCGAATCGCGCCGCTCGAGCGGGCGGTAATGCCCTGGTAATGCCCGCTGCGGACACTGGCAGCCGGAAAGACACGAGGAGGCACGTATGAAAATCGGCATCATCGGCAGCGGCATGGTCGGCGGCGCAATCGCCAACGCACTCGCGCACAGCGGTAGGCGCTTGGACATCGTGCTCACCGACAAGGACCACGGCATCGCCCAAGCCCAAGCCTTGGACATCAACAGCGGGCTGCGCGCCCGAACCGCCGTCCGGGCAGGTACCCTGGAGGACCTGCGCGACGCCCACGTCGTCGTCTTCGCTGCGGGCAAGCGCGCTCAAGGCGCGTGGGGTTCCTCTGAACTGCTCAAACTGAACGCGCCGATTCTGGACCAGACCTTGCCGCAGGTGATGGCGCTCGCCCCGAACGCAACCGTCGTCATCGCCGCGCACCCGATGGACTTGCTGACCAACCACGCGGCGAAGTTGCTCGGCAAGGAGCACGCCACGCAGGTCATCGGCAGTGGCACGATGCTCGAGACGAACCTCTTGCGCCAAACCCTCGGGCAAGCGCTTGGGGTGCACCCGCGCAGCGTGCACGGCTACGTCTTGGGCGAGGAGAGCGGCAGCGCGCTCGTCGCTTGGAGCAGCGTGCGCGTCGCGGGCGTGGGCTTGGACGAGTTCCTGGCTTCGCGCGGCGAATCGCTGCACTACCAGGACAAGTCGGGCATTGCCGACCGCGTCAAGCGCGCGGTCAGCGGTGCCACCAGCGCGAAGGGGGCATTCTTGTTCGGCATCGGCGCGGTGATCGCGCAACTCGTCACCGCGATTCTGGAGGACACCCGCGAAGTGCTCACGGTGAGCGCCTGGGACGAAAGCAGCGGTTGCGCGCTGTCGCTGCCCAGGGTGATCGGTCGAGGCGGCGTGCTGCAAACGCTGGAGCCGCCGCTGGACGCGGACGAACGCGCCCGCTTCGAGGTCATTCAGGGCTACTTCCGCACCGCGAATGCCAACTGATGTGAACGGCTCGAGCGTTGCCGCGCTCGAGCCACCCACGCGGCACGTACCAACCCGCTAAATTCAAGGGCACGCAATCTTCTGCCCCTTGAGGAACACCGCCATGTCACCGAGCCGCCCGGCTGTCCCGCCCGCACCGCACCGTCTCGCGCCAACACTGTGGGACAACACGGTCTGGCGAGGGTTGGTGTTGACCGCGGTCACGCTGCTGGGCTTGGTCGCGGGTTTGATCGGCGAACGCATCGGCGCGGACACCCTCACCTGGACGGGCTACGGCGCAGCCCTGCTGAGCGGCGGCGTGCCCGCGCTGCTCAGCGGGGTCCGCCGCTTGTGGCTCGAGCGTCGCTTGGACGTGGACCTGTTGATGGTCTTCGCCGCCCTCGGCGCGATCAGCGTCGGACACGCCGACGACGGCGTGATCCTGCTGTTCTTGTTCAGCTTGTCCAACACCTTGCAAGATTGGGCAATGCAGCGCACCTCGAACGCGATTCGCACGCTGATGAACTTGCACCCGAGCACCGCCACCGTGCGCCGCCGTGACGGGCGCGAGGAACGCGTGGGGCTCGAGGCGGTGCTTGTCGGGGATTTGCTTGTCGTGCGCCCCGGCGAGCGCTTCGCGGCGGACGCCACTGTCGTGGAGGGCAGTTCCAGCGTGGACGAGAGCGCCCTGACCGGGGAGAGTGTGCCCGTGGACAAAACCGAAGGCGACGCCGTGAAGAGCGGCACCCTGAACGGAGAGGGCGTGATCGTGGCTCGAGCCGAGCGGCTGGCGGGCGACAGCACGCTCTCGAAGTTGATTCGACTCGTCGAAGCGGCGCAGGCTGCCAAGAGTCCCACAGAGCGTTTCGCGGATCGTTTGGAGGGACCGTACACCGTTGCGGTGCTGCTCAGCGCGCCCGTCATTTACAGTGTGGCGCATTTCGGGTTTGGGCTCGAGGCAGGCGCGGCATGGTACCGGGCGATGACGTTCTTGGTCGCCGCCAGTCCGTGCGCGGTCGTCATCAGCACCCCGGCGGCGATGCTCAGCGCGATGGCGGCTGGGGCACGTCACGGCGTGCTCTTCAAGAACGGCGCGGCGCTCGAAGCGCTGTCCAAGGTGCGCGTCCTGGCGATGGACAAGACAGGCACGTTGACCGAGGGCTCCATGCGACTCACCGCCTTGCGAGGTTTCGATCCCGAACTCTCCAGCGACGACCTGCACGCCCTCGCCGCTGGACTGGAACGCCACAGCGAACACCCCGTGGCTCGAGCCATCACGGGCGCATACGCAGGCGCGGTCGTGCCTGTGACAGACGTGAGCGCGATTCGCGGCAAGGGCATCACGGGCAGGCTGCTGCTTGATGCCGACGCAACGCGTTTCGGGAACGCCACCGTCTGGGCGGGCACGCGGGCGCTTGCCGCCGACCAAGGCGCGACCCTCGAGCCAGGCGTGGAAACCGAATTGCAGAGCCTCGAGACGAACGGCTACACGACGATGCTGCTCGGCAGCGGGACGCACGTTTTAGCGGTGCTCGCGGTGGCGGACACGCCTCGAGCCGCCGCCAAAACCGCCATCGCGCAGTTACACCGCATGGGCTTGCGGGTGGCGATGCTGACCGGAGACCGTGGCGTCGTCGCGGGACGCGTTTCCAGGGAACTCGGGGTGGACGAGGTGCGCGCGGAACTGTTGCCCGAACACAAGCTCGAGGTCTTGGCGGAGTTGAAACGCACCGGGGGCGTGGCGATGGTCGGGGACGGCATCAACGACGCGCCCGCACTCGCCGCCGCCGACGTCGGCGTGGCGATGGGATCGGGCAGCGATGCGGCGCTGGAAAGCGCCGACGTGGTGTTGATGAAAAACGACCTGTCCAGGTTGGCGGGCGCGGTGCGGTTGGCTCGAGACGCGCAAAGCACGGTGCGGTTCAACCTGACCCTGGCGCTATCGGTGATCGCGGTGGTCGGTACGGTCTCGCTGTTCGGGTTCGTGCCGTTGCCGCTGGCGGTGATCGCGCACGAGGGCGGCACGGTGCTGGTCTGCTTGATCGGCGTGCGCTTGCTGGCGCACCCGGTGCGGGGATGATTGGAGTCGTCTGGTGGACGATCTTCGGGCATCTGACGACCACAACCCCGAGGCGAAGCGAATGGACTCCGCCGCGCGCTCGTCTGCGTTCAACCCAAGGCGCGCAGCATAAGACCGAGGGCTGCCAGTCCAAAAATTATCCCAGCGATCATCGGCAACCGCTGGGCGAACCAAACGGGCAACAAGAGATCTGATGCCGCACCGTTCGCGGCACCCGGTCGCTCGGCGTCATCGGTGAATGGGAAGCCGGTGGCGACGAACACGATGACTGCGACCTCCACCAGCACGAACGCGGTCCAGGTCGCCCAGCCGATCACGCCGCTCACTGCCGAAAACGCGACGACGGCGATGCAAGCACCGAAAAACACGAAGATCGCGGTGTGAACCGCCTTGACGAACCCGAGTGAGCCAAACATGTTCCGCACCCTTCCTGGAGTGGCTCGAGGTCTGAACGCAGCCGAATGGGCGGCGGTGATTGCGAGGACATCGGCTCCAGAGCCAAGGCGCGGGGACCGACAACCGTGTCAGTCCCCGCGACCACGACCCCTGCGCGTTGGATCACTTGCCGTCGGCGATGTACGGGCCGTGCCAGGTGTGCACCCAGACCTCGCCGGTCAGCACGTTGACGCTGAGCATTCCCTCGATGCCGCGTCGCCCGTAATCGAAGGTGTAGTACCCCGGAAACGCTTGCCCCTCGAGCACCTTGGCTCCGGGCAGGTACCCGGTCAGGAAGGTTTCGGCGAGGCGTTGCGCGCCCGCTTGGGCGTAGCGCACGGGCGCGGCGGCTTGCGGGCTGGGGGTGTTCATCATTCTGCCGTTGCCCATCATTGCCCCACGCTGGGCGGAGCGCGTGTTCCAGTGCATGTTCGGTCCGGGTTCCGGGCGGACGAAGCCGGTGTAGCGGTCCACAACGAACTCCGCCAGTCCCGCCCCGGTGCTCGCGTCCACCACCTGCCCGTACAGGTTGTCCGCGAAGACCATCAACTCTCCGAGCTTCGCGCCCTGCCCGTAGCGGCTCGCGTACAGGTCGGCGCGGCGCGTGGCGTCCTCGAGCGTGATGGGTTGCGCGCCGGGGGCGTACACCCCCATGCCCATGCCGCCCGGCGCGCCCATCGTGCCTTGTGCGGCGACGATGCCGAGCAGCGCCAACGCGATCAATCCGATTGTCCAGTACAGCCGTTTCATGAAGTCCTCCTGTTTCTTCGATCAGAGACGTTCACAGGCCAGACGACACGCTCGAGCGTTCCTCGGGCGGCGCGTCCAGTGCGCTTGGCGCGTCGCGTTCAACGACGATGGTCAGGTCGGCGGCGAGTGCCGCGACCGCACCGATGGCGGCCCAGGCGGGCACGAGCAGCGCGCCGATCACACCGACGGTCAACGGCAGTTCGATCACGGTGCGCCCCTCGTCGTTTTTGAGGATGATGCGGCGCACGTTGCCTTCGTGCACGAGTTCTTTGATCTTGGCGAGGACGGATTCGCCCTTGAGTTTGAACGTCTCGGCGAATGGCTCACGAACTTCGGTCATGTTCAACACCCCTTTCACCCCGGCACTTGTGCGGCTCGAGGGTGGTCGCACCGCGACGGCGACGCGGTGCGCTGGCGACGATTTCCTTGACGGTCTCAGAGTATGGTCGCAGTGACCACCGCTTCGAGACCCGCGAACCCACGGGGGCGCGGTTCACCCTGAACCGCCCTCGCGGTCCGTTGGCGGCTGACCCGCTATCCGACCACCCCGCGCTCGAGCGCCGCGTTGCTCCTTGCCGCGACGGGCACGGCGGCGGTGTGATCCGCTTTGAGGGCGACGCCGTTCAGCAGCAGCACGGGCACGTCGGCGTGGTGCGCCACGGTTTGCGCGACGCTGCCAAGCAGCAACCGCTCCAGACCGCGCCGCCCGTGCGTGCCCATGACGATCAAATCGCTCTTGTCCTCGCGGGCGACATCCAGAATGGCGCTGCCCACGTCGCGGCGTCCCAACGTCCGCTCATTGGGCTCGAGCAGTTGCGTGCGCACTTTTACACTGTCGCACTGAGCGCGGGTGCGCTCCAGCAAGAGCTGTCCGTCGCGGCGCAACGCGGCGAGTTCAGCGGGCCAGTCGGTGTCCACGTAGGAACCGTTGCCGGTGAAATCCCCGGTCAGCAACGCTGGCTCTGGAACGGCGTGCAGCAAGGTCAGGCTCGAGCCGAGCCGCTGGGCGAGGTCAAGGGCAGCGTCCAACGCCAAGTTGCCCGTCGCACTGCCGTCCAAGGGCACCAGCACGCGCTCGAACTGGGCAACCTCCGGGGTGGTGTCGCGCAAGAGCATCACCGGCACGGGCGTCAATCCCAGCACGCGCTCGGCCACGCTGCCGAGGAGCAGGCGCGGCAAGCCTTCGCGGGCGTGCGTGCCCATGACGATCAGGTCAGTGCCGTTGACCTGCGCGGCGTCCGCGATGGCGCGCGCGGCGTCGTCCGTGGGCGCGAGCACGGTTTCAAAGGGCACAGCGGTGTCCGCACCGAACTGCTCCCAGTCCGCAAGCAAGGTGAGCGCGGCGGCGCTGCCGGGATGGGCGGTGGCGTGAACGAGCACGAGGCTCGCTCGGAGCCGTGCGGCGAGGGCAAACCCGAAGCGCGCGGCGCGTTGGCTGAGCGGCGTGTCCACAACGGGCACGAGAATCTTGGAGAACATCAAAGCACCTCCTCGAGCAACGCGGGCGTGAACGAATCGGTTGCTCTCCGACAACCCTAGTGGGGTCACGTTACCGAGCCATTACCTTTTGCCTTGCCTTCGCCCGTGCGCGCTCGAGCGCCCTGGTTTCGCGTTCCAGGGCACGCAGCAAACCCATCAAGCCTCTGGGAGCGACGTGAAACTCGTCTGCCAACCGCACCTTGGTTTCAGACCGGACTTGCACCGGTAGGTCGTAGCCGTAGAACCGGGCTTCCTCGAGCGTGCGCATAAACGCTTCTTTCTGCGGCGGACCGAGAATGAACAAAGGTTGGGTTCCGCTTGGCAGCGGACACTCTGCACCAGCGCCGTTACGGCGCAATTACCTCTGGACCAACGCTTCGAGGCGAACCTCGAGCCTTAGAAATGAGGGATAACTTCGTCGGATCATCTCGAGGCACCCCTACACGACCCAGGCAACTCGAGCCTTGCGACGCTGAGCCAAGCTTTCGCTGAATGCGACCCTCAGCGACTCGACGGGCACGGTAATGCCCTGGTAACTCGAGGGGTGCACAGTGCGGTCGAAAGCCAAAAGGAGGGTCCAGATGACCGCTGCCAACATTCCCAGCCCCGCAACCGGACGCCCGCCTCGCGTGGAGATTCCCGAACCGAACATCACCCGCTTCCTGTTCGCCGACACCCGCCTCGCGCTGCTGTGGACAGTTATCCGCCTCTACGTCGGTTACGAATGGCTGACCGCTGGTTGGGGCAAGCTGACCAACCCCGCGGGCGTCTGGGTCGGTGAAAAGGCCGGAGCCGCTGTGACTGGATTTTTGACCGGCGCGCTGAACAAAACCGGCGGCGAGCACCCGGACGTGCAAGGCTTCTACGCCTGGTTCATCCAGCACGTGGCCCTGCCCAACGCGGCGCTGATGAGTTACCTCGTGACCTTTGGGGAGATTGCGGTCGGTATCGCGTTGATTCTGGGGTTGTTCACAGGCATCGCCGCGTTCTTCGGCGGGTTCCTCAACACGAATTTTCTCCTCGCGGGCACGGTCTCCGCAAACCCCGTGCTGTTCGTACTGGCGACGCTGTTGGTGCTCGCGTGGCGCACCGCCGGGTACTGGGGCTTGGACCGCTGGGTGCTGCCGAAGGTCGGCGTCCCCGGTGCACCGGGCACACTGTTCAAACCGTCAACCTAACCAAATTGGCTCGAGAGGGCGGCGCTGACCGCCCTTTTTTCGTTGCTCGAGTCCTTGCCTTGGGTAATGCGACGGTAACGACGGCGGCGCAGCGTGTCCGCAGAGCGGTGCGACCCATCGCTCAAGGAGGTTGCCATGCAACGCCGTCTCGAATTCTCGGAATCAAAAGCGAGAGGAGGTGGACGCCGCATGCCGTGGCTGATCGTTGTGGGCGTCTTGATCGCGGTACTCGCCCTGGGATGGGTCGGATTGCGCGTGCCGCCCGCGCCCTTCCCGCCGTTCCCCGCCTCGAGCGCGCCTCCCGAGCGTGTTCCGCTGCCCACTGACTTGCCCGCGCCCGTGCTGCGTTTTTACCGCGCGCTGTACGGTGAGCGCGTGCCGGTTATGACCTCGGCGGTGATTTCCGGACGCGCAACGATGAAACTCTTCGGCATGGATTTCCCCGCACGCTTTCGCTTCGTGCACAACGCGGGCAAAGCATACCGACATTACTTCGAGGTGACCTTCTTTGGCGTGCCGATCTTCAAGGTCAACGAGCACTTCGTGGATGGACACGCGCGGCTCGAGTTGCCGGTGGGTGTGCAGGAAGGCGCAACGATTGACCAAGCGGCAAACCTGGCGTTGTGGGCGGAAGCCTCGGCGTTTCCCGCGCTGTTCGTGACCGACGCGCGGGTGCACTGGTCGCCATTGGACGAGTCGAGCGCCGTGCTGAGCGTGCCGTTCGGGGACGCCCAAGAGCGTTTCGTGGTGCGTTTCGATCCAAATTCGGGGTTGCTCGCGTCGCTCGAGGCGATGCGCTACCGCGACGCGGCGGATGCCGACAAGCAGTTGTGGATTGCGCGCAACTTTGATTGGCAGACCTTGGACGGGGTGCGCTTGGCGACGACTGGCACGGCCACTTGGTTGGATCAGGGCAAACCGTGGGCGACGTTCACGACGGAGCAGATCGTGCTCAACACCGAGGTCGGGCAGTACGTGCGGACAAACGGGTTGTGACGGATTTCGCAGAACTTGTTTCGTTCCCACTCAGGGGTTTGGGCGCTGTCCAGAGTAGGGAAACCCTGTCTCTTTCGACTTGACATCCCGCGCCGAGCGCACGCTTTTGTAAGCGCAACGCGAACCCGATCCGGTTCGTCCGCGCGGCGTGACGGGTGGGTTGCCGAAAAGCCCGTGTGTCCTCGAGTCGTGCGTATGTGATAACGCAGCCCGCACACATCCGCTCGGGCACTTCACGCCGACCGGTTTCGAGATGGGCACGGGTTGGAACTGTGGTTGCTCCGCGCCCTGAAGCGGACGGTGCGGCTCGAGGGCTGGGGACGGTGGTCAGCGGAGTGGGTTGCCGTGGGAGTTGTAATCCGGTGGTAATGGGCTGAGGACACACTGCTGGCTGAAGACGCACGGTCTGGTTCGTTGTCAAACCAGGCTAGGAGCGTGTTCCCGCGCGCCGCTCGAGCATCGTTGCGCTCGAGGCAGATTGAACCCACGCGATAGGGCAACGAATGAAAGTGGTAATGCGATGAACGACCCAGTGCTCGTGGCACACGCCAGCAAACACGGCGCGACCGCCGAGATCGCCGGACGCATCGGGGAGGTGCTGCGCGGCGCGGGCCTCCGCGTCGCAGTGCTGCCCGCCAGCGCGGTGGTGAACGTGGACCAGTACGCGGCGGTGGTGCTGGGCAGCGCGGTGTACGCTGGAAATTGGCTGCGGGCTGCCGCGCAACTCCTCCAGCGCGCGGTTGCGCCGCTCAGCGCGCGCCCCGTGTGGTTGTTCTCGAGCGGACCGACCGGTGGGGGCGACCCGGTGGCGCGCTTGCACGGCTGGTCGTTTCCCGACGCGCTGCGTCCGCTCAGCGACCGCATCCTGCCGCGCGGCATCGCCGTGTTTCAAGGCAAACTTGACCCGGATCTGCTGGGCGTGATGGACCGCCTGATGGTCAGGGCCGTGCGCGCCGACACCGGCGATTTCCGCGATTGGGACGCAATTGCCGCTTGGGCGGACGCCATCGCCACGGAGCTTCGCCAACGGCAGGCGAGCGCACTGAAGGCGCTGGCATGAGTCGTTGGGTGCGGGTGGGCGCGTCGGGCGTGCTGGGCTTGCACGGCTTGGTGCACCTGATGGGCACGTTCGCGTACCTGCGGCTCGTTGAAGTTGCAGGATTGCCGTACAAAACGACGGTGCTGGGCGGAGCGCTGGACTTGGGCGCAACCGGGACCGCTGCGTTCGCCGTGGGCTGGGGCGTGGCGGCGCTCGGGTTTGCGGCTGCCGCCGTGGGTTTGATCGCACGACGGCGCTGGTGGTCGCCACTGCTGCTCTGGACGACACTGTTCTCGCTGGGGTTGACGGGCTTGGATTGGGGCGTGGCGGCGACAGGCGTGGTCGTCAACCTCGCCGTGTTGCTGGCTCTGCTCGTTCGCACCACGCTGCGCTCGAGGTTGTCCTCGAGCCCTCTTCTGCGGGAGCATTGAACAGCCTTCGAGCCGATTTCGAGCCGACTGTGCGGCTCGAGACCAAGCACGTTCTGACTCGAGCATTGCGCGTGCATACGTTCAGCGCTCGGTAATGCCTCGGTTACGCCGCCAGCGCACGATGACTTGGCGGTGGAGACACCGCCGAGCGAGGAGACAGCCATGTCCGAACGGTTCGCGGTGATCTTGGAAAGCGGCACGGTGGACCGGCTGATGGTGGCCTCCATCCTCACGGCGGGCGCAGCCGCCATCGGCAAGGAGGTCTCGGTCTTCCTGACCTTCGGTGGCTTGAACGCCTTCAAAAAAGGCGCGCGGGAGGCAAAGCCGGTGATGCCCGACGAGTTCGCGGGCATCGAGTCCCAATTAACGCACACGTTGCGGCACAAACAGGTTCCGCACTGGCTCGAGACCTTCGAGAGCGCCGCCGAATCGGGGCACGTCAAGGTCCTGGCATGCAGCGCGACGATGGAACTCTTTGACCTCGGGTTGCAAGACCTCGAGCCAATCGTCGAAGAGGCGATGGGCGTCACACAGTTCATTCAGGCCGCCGACGGCGCGCAAACCGTGTTCATCTAAAGAGGGGGCGGACACCATGATCGGGTCAGAGGCGGCAGACGCGATGGGCGGCGAACTCGAGTTGGTGGGACGGATTGGCACCTTCGACGCTGGTCAGCGCCGGTTTACCGTCAACGGGTACGTGGTTGAGACGACACCGCAAACGCACTTTCGCCGGATTGAGCTGATGATTGCCACGTGCGACTTTTGGAATGTGGCGTGCAGCGGCGTCGGCGTCGAAGTCCGCGGCACACGCTGCCCTTCACCCAACTCCAATGGGCACCGTGTGCGCGCCGACACGGTGGTTCTGCGACGCACGGCTTGAACGGCGCGGGCAGCGGATTTGAACGCGTCGGGAGCTGCGCAATTACGCGAGTGTGCATGGCGTTGTGGATCGCAGACAGTTGTTGCCGAGCGCAGGCTGCTTTGGACCCGAAGACGGGGCGTGAAGCGTTGCTCAAAGATCAGCATCTGCATTTTTAGAACCCATGCTCAGCGTGCCATACGTAAGGCTTCCATCAACTCGTCCACCATCTCTGTGGTGTCGCCGCGTGCGGCAGCCGTGGCGATGTGCGCTTCCAAATGTCCGCGCAACACGACTTCGCTCGCCCCCTCGAGCGCTCCTTGCACCGCCTTCAACTGCAAGAGCACGTCTACGCAGTAGGCGTGCGGGTCCTCGAGCATGCGCTGGATGCTTTCCAGGTGTCCGCGGGCGATGGCAATGCGGCGGTGCGCGCGTTTGCGCGTGTCTTCGGGCATGCACAGGTGCGTGTGGGGCTGGGCGGTTGGTGCGCTCATGCGCTCGGGGTGGCGCTGTACCCCTCGTCTGCAACGGCGGCGACGAGCGCTTTCGGGTCGAAGTGTTCGCCGACCACGCTTGCTTTGCCGTGCTCGAGGTCAACCGTGACGGCGTTGACCCCAGCGACCGATTTCAAGGCTTGTTCCACGGCGGCTTTGCAGTGCCCACAAGTCATGCCGGTGACGTTCAATTCGATGTTCATGACAGCCTCCTGATCCCCTTAGGGGGTATGGGAGCAGCATACTCGAGAGGCCAGCGCTTTTCAAGGCTCGAGCAGTGTCAAAGGTGTGATGCACATGGCTTGACTCTCTGGGGCTCGAGCAGTATTCTCGGGATCACATACATCCCCCCAGGGGGATTGAAAGCAGGTGCGGCATGACTCCAAGTGACTCGACCCCTTCTGCCAACGCGCGCACCCTCGAGGTCAGCGTCGGTGGCATGACCTGCGCGGCGTGCGTGGGACGGGTGGAACGCGGCTTGAACAAAGTGGACGGCGTGCTCGGCGCATCGGTCAACCTCGCCACCGAACGCGCCACCGTGCAGTACGACCCGAACCGAACCACGCCAGACGCATTGCTTGAGACCGTGCGCGCAACCGGCTACGAACCGCTCACGCAGCAGATTGACCTGAGCATCACCGGCATGACCTGTGCCGCCTGCGTCGGACGTGTCGAGCGTGCGTTGCAGAAAGTGGACGGCGTGCTGGGCGCAACCGTCAACCTCGCCACCGAGCGCGCCACGGTCACGTACCTGCCCGCCCAGACCAGTCTGGCGCACCTGAAACGTGCGGTGCGCGACGCCGGATACAGCACGCTCGAGACTGAGAACGCGCAGGACCGTGGCGACGCCGAGCGCGAAGCTCGAGCGCGCGAACTCGAGCACTTGCGGCGCGACGTGACCCTCGCAGCGGTCT
>JAESGJ010000457.1_pt1 | contig 21683 bp, 19 predicted proteins | sample 9266241 | NCBI WGS metagenome assembly JAESGJ01 (sample SAMN14514841, study PRJNA621669) | algae metagenome | isolation source: Brasilonema octagenarum HA4186-MV1 and co-occurring heterotrophs from wet... | place: USA: Manoa Valley, Hawaii | collected 2009-07-20 | reverse complement strand
TGTAGCGCTCGAAGTACACCGGGCTGGTGTCGCGGGCGGCGGCCATGTACTGCTCGGCGTCGCAGGTGGTGATGATCATCCGGTGTGGGATCGGGAAGTCATCGGTGGAGTCCGCGGCGGCCGGACCGGCCAGAGCCGTGGCACCCGCCACCGCGGCCATGGCACCGAGCGCCACGCGCCGCAGTGGGCCGAGTCGATTGGTGCGATCGCCTGAATCTGCCTGTGGCATGGCTAGTTCCTCCCCGGTACGTGTTCGAACGTGGACCCCTGGTCGGGGTGGTACGTGTCGCTGGAATCAGCCTGGCTGGCAGCGGACGTCGCGTTCTCGTTGAGCCGTCGCAGGATTGGCAACGCGACCTGGGCGGCCAGCGACAGCGAGAACTCGTCTTCTGACGACAGCGTGTCCAGCAGCTCCGCGAGGCGGCTGCGCCGGATTACCTTGCGCTCGCCCAGTTTGAGCCGACCGTCGGCCGCGAGCGCCACCACGGCGGCCCGCCCGTCGTCCGGGTCGCTCCCCCGCTCCACCAGGCCCTGCCGTTCCAGCCGCTGGATCATCTGCGTCATGGCGGGTTGCGAGATGCCCTCGAGGCAGGCCAAGGTGGTGAGCCGCGTCGGACCCTCGTGCACCAGCCTGTTCAAAAGCATTGCGGCGCTGCCACTTAGCCCCGTGCGATCGGCCAGGTGACGGACCGTCAGATCCATCGCCTCGTCGATCACGTCGCCGATCGGATCGACGCGGCCGAATTCGGGAGAAACCACCATGGTTATATATCACACCGCTTATGTAGACGGGCTATCTGGACGGGCGTCCCATGATTCTGTGAGAATCCTGTTAACCGTTACCGTGCAACGCTTCCGGTGAACGACGCTGGCCTCGGCGCCATGAGCACCGAGGCCAGTCATCGATCTCGATTGCATTGCCTATATAGGCAAGCCTATGTAGCTTGGCTCGACTCAGCCAGGCAGACCCTGCTCCTCCACCGGGAGCGGAGCCGGACCCTTGATGGACGGCTCGGCCATCGGGATCGGAGGCGCCGCAGGCGCAGTGGTGACGGTGCTGGTGACGCCTGTCGACATGGTCGAATCGGCGACGAAGCCGGGAGCGGCCTGCGCGAGGGTCGCGCCGACGATTCCCAGGCTGACCATTGCGCCTCCGGCGACGATGGCGAAAGTTCTCTTGTTATTGCTCGAGCTCATGATGGACACCCCTTCACTTACGTGCACTAAACGTTCAACGGAACAGACGGCGGGCGGGTTCGATTTATTCCGCAGAAGGCGTCGAAGTGTTGACATCGACACGGTCGGCGGGTGGCTGCGCCCGGGTGGAACATTAACATCGTTACCCTATATAAACGAAAACCAAACACCGCACACCCAGGAAGTCCCACCGTCGGACGCGCAGCTGCGAGGACGTGAGGGACGTGTCGGGCCCGGCTCTACGGAGTGGGCGTTCAGGCCCGCATCCGGACGGCCGAATGACCTAGGCGCGTGCGGGATTGGAGCGTGACGTCCTCACCACACCCTGACCCAGTCGACGAGCATGTCAGCCGGGTACGAGCCACCTGCGGGATCGCCACCGCCGGACCCGCCGACGGCGAGATTCAGCATGGGCGCCAGCTGGTAGCCGGGATCGTTGAACGGCCAGTCGTCGAGAGAGTTCGCGGGCACGGTGAAGTACGGCTCCATCCCGGGGGCGTAGTCGCGCCAGAAGTACATCCCGGAGTCGTTCCACGTGACGCGCCACACATGCCAGGCGCCGTCGACGTCGAACGGCTGTGTCGCAAAAGAGGTGCCGTCCAACCGGGCGTGGACGGTCGTTCCCGACGGCCAGTTCTGATTGCCGTACCACTCGACGAGGTCGACCTCGCCGCCGCGCTCCGGGTCGTCGTTCAGCAGCCACCACGCCGGCCAACAGCCGTTGGTGAGGCAGTTGAACTTGACCCGAGCCTCCCACGTCAGGCCGATCCCACCGCGCCAGTTGCCGGTGAGCTTGCCGCCGAAGAACTTGCCGTTCTCCTTGGTTGCGCGGATGACCAGATTCGACTTGCCGTCGAGGAACACGTTCCTGCGATCGTTGCGGTACTGCCCCATGTTCTCGGGCCGGTCCCAGAAGACCGGGTTCTTGATGATTTCGCGGGCCGTCGAGATCGTCCACTTCGACGGGTCCGGCGCGGAGCCCGCGGGACCGTCGAACTCGTCGTGGAACAGGAAGTTCGGGGTGGCCGCCTCGGGTGGCGCCAGCGGCGGCGTCGACGCGGCAGGCAGGGCACCGGCCACGGGAACGGGGATGGCAGCGGCCAGCAGGCCGAGCCCCGACATGAAAAGTAGATTGCGACGATCCATCTCCGGCATTGCGACACAATAGAACCCGAACCTGGAATCCCGCGCGATTGGGGTCCTGTGGCGCACGTCGCGGTCGCCTTTCGGCGTCAGATGCGCAGCACGGACTCGGCGTTGCCGTGAGCGATCGCGTGGCGTTGCGCGTCGGAGAGGTCGGCTTCGGCGAGGAAGTCGCTGACGTTGTCCCGGATCACGTACGGGAAGTCCTCCGAGTGGATGATCCGGTCGGCGCCGATCTCCGCGACGACGTAATTCAGCTGGTTCTGGCTGTACATGCCGGCAGGCGTGGCCCACACCTGTTCGCGGTAGAAGGTGCTGGGCGGGCGGCTCAGGAAAGCGGTCCAGCCGAACACCTCGTCGACCCGGTCGAGCCACCCGGCGACGAGCTCACCCCAGTGCCCGCTGAGCAGCTTGAGGTTCGGATGCCGCTCGAGCGCGCCCGACAGGATCAGCCGCAGGATGTGGATGCCCGCCTCGGCGTGCCAGCCGAAGGCGGGGCCTGCGAACAGGAAGTGCACCGCGGAGGGCCACGCGCCGGCGTAGTACGGCGTCGAGATGGGCGCCGCAGGCATCCCGGGGTGGACGTAGATCGGCAGGTCGACGGCTTCGGCTGCCGCCAGCACGGGCTCGAATCGCGCGTCGTCGAGGAACAGCCCGTCGATGCTTCCGTGCGTCAGGGCGCCGACGAAGCCGAGTTCTGCGACGCATCGCCTCAACTCGTCGGCGGCCGCCGCCGGATCGTAGAGCGGCAGCGTCGCAAAACCCCGGAAGCGCGTGGGGTGCTCCGAGATTTGCTGCGCCAGAGAGTCATTCACCTTGCGGCACAGGTCGACGGCGTCGGGGTGGGCAAGGTTTCCCGGACTGTTGGCGCCGTGAGACACCACCTGGACGTCGATACCGACGCGGTCCATGTGGGCAAGGCGGTTGCCCGCGAGCCGCTCGGCCGACTCCTTGTCGGGCATGAAGCTGCGGAGGAAGTCGGCGTACCCCGCATCGGGAGTGATCGCACCGGTCCCTGTGAGCTCGAGCACGCGCCCGACGGCTTCGGGATGGTGGAAGTGCTCTTCGACGGTGATGATGCGCACCCGCGCCTCCTCGATCGGGGCGGTCCGGCGTCTCCAGGCCGCCCCTCCTTGATACGCCTAATCCGAGACGTGCCGCAGTCAGGTCCCGATGGGGAGCGTTCTGACGAACCCCTGGCCGTTAACGGTGATTGAAAAACCAAATTGACTGGGCTGCTGGTTAATTCGCCGGAGATGTCGATCCGCGCAGCATCCTTGTCACCACCTTCGATCCGCGCGTCGAGCACGCGGTAGCACACCCGTTCGCCAGGACCGGATCCCGTCCACACCGTGATGGGGGACGCCGTCGTCCTCGACGGTGGCGTCCGGCGCGAACAGCGCGACGTACGCACCGGTGTCGTCATTCGGCGCGGCGGCGAAGTAGCGGTCGATGAGTGAAGACGCTGCTGCACCGGCTGCTGGACCCGGCGCTCACCATCGCCGGGCCGGTGCACGAGACCTACCTCGTCGGCCCGCGGGACACCGCCGAGGAATCGGCGTGGGAAACCGAGATCGGCTGGCCGATCGCACGCGCTCCTTCGGGGGGCGAGACTACGGTTGGCTCGGAACAGTGAGCACTCGACGACAGGAGCACCGCCGCCCATGACCGTGACCGTCGGCATCGGACCGGTCAGTTTCAGCGACGTGGTGTCCGTCGCGCGCGAGGACGCCGACGTCGTCATCGCCGAGGACGCCGCCGCCGCGATCCAGGCCAGCCGCGCCAGGATCGACGACCTCGCCAACGACCCGACACCCGTTTACGGCGTCTCGACGGGCTTCGGCGCCCTCGCGACGCGCCACATCCCCAAGGAGAGCCGCGCGCAGCTGCAGCGCAGCCTGATCCGCTCGCACGCGGCGGGGTCGGGACCCGAGGTCGAACGCGAGGTCATCCGCGCGATGATGCTGCTGCGGCTCTCGACGCTGGCGAGTGGACGCACCGGGGTGCGCCGCGAGACCGCCCAGGCGTACGCGGACCTGATCTCCACCGGGTTGACGCCCGTCGTGCACGAGTACGGCAGCCTCGGTTGTTCCGGCGACCTGGCACCGCTTGCGCACGTGGCGCTTTCGGTGTTGGGCGAGGGGTACGTGCGGACGCGCGCGGGTGAGCTGGTGCCGTCCGGCCACGCCCTGGCCGCACACGGGCTTCACCCCGTCACCCTCGCCGAGAAGGAGGGCCTGGCGCTCATCAACGGCACCGACGGCATGCTCGGCCAACTGGTGCTCGCGCTGACCGATCTCGGCAACCTGCTGCGCCTCGCCGACGTCGCGGCCGCCATGAGCGTCGAGGGACAGCTGGCGACCGACCGGGTGTTCGCCGCCGACCTGCAGAAGCTGCGCCCGCACCCCGGACAGGCCGCTGCGGCCGCGAACATGACCCGGCTGCTCGCCGGCTCCGCCATCGTGGCCAGCCACCAGACCCCCGACTGCAACCGGGTTCAGGACGCCTACTCGCTGCGCTGCGCACCGCAGGTCGCCGGCGCGGCAAGGGACACGGCGGCCCACGCCACCACGGTCGCCGAACGCGAACTCGCCAGTGTCATCGACAATCCCGTGGTCACCCTCGACGGCCGCGTCGAGTCCAACGGCAACTTCCACGGGGCGCCGGTCGCCTACGTGCTCGACTTCCTGGCCATCGTCGTCGCCGATCTCGCGAGCATCAGCGAACGACGCACCGATCGGTTCCTCGACGTCAACCGCAGCCACGGCCTCAACCCGTTCCTGGCCGCCGACCCCGGCGTCGACAGCGGCCACATGATCGCCCAGTACACCCAGGCGGGCATCGTCTCGGAACTCAAGCGACTGGCCAATCCCGCGAGCGCGGACTCGATCCCGTCGTCGGCGATGCAGGAGGACCACGTCGCGATGGGGTGGTCGGCGGCCCGCAAGCTGCGCCGCGCCGTCGACGGCCTGAACACGGTCCTGGCGATCGAAGTGCTCACTGCCGCACGCGGATTGGACATGCGTCGGCCGCTGACGCCGTCGCCCGCCACGGGCGCGGTGATCGGCGTCCTCCGCGAGCACGTCGAGGGTCCCGGCCCCGACCGCTTCCTGGCGCCGGAGATCGCGGCGGCCGTCGGGCTGGCACGCTCCGGCGCCCTGGTGCGGGCCGCGGAAGGCGTCGTCGGGCCACTGGGCTAGCCCTGGCCAGCGCCGTGACGGTGTCCACACGTCCTCCAGCCAGCACGCGAATCCCGTTGGGGGTCAGCCGAATCAGGGTGGGCCGTAGAGGTTTCCGCGGCTGATCTCCTGGCGGCACGCGATCCGCGTCTGTCCGGTCTGCTGGACGCACACCCGGACCTGGTCCTCGATGCCCGCGGGATACACCTGATCGGTGGGGCCGGGGGTGACCGTCGGCGACGGTACGACGCCGGACACCAGCGACCACATGATGGCGTTCGAGGGTGGCAGCCGCGCGCAGTAGGCCTTCTGACCCGTCGCGCTGACTCCCGCCGCCCCGAGAGTTTCGCAGTCGGCACCGACGAGCACGACTGGCACCGCGGGCCCGGCGGGCGGCGGGGCGGGCGCCGCCTCGCTCTGGTGGCGCGCGACGAGGATGCCGGCGACCACCCCACCGACCATGAGCAGTCCCACCACGATCGCGGCCGCGACGCCGAGCCACCACGTCCGACTCCGCCGCGCGAGCGCCATGGACTTCGGCTTCGACAGGGCCGGCGTCGCCAACATCGTGTCCTCGACCGCGGAGCCCGCACCACCGAGGTGTCTGGCGAGCGCGTTCGCGAAGTCCGAACAGCTGTCGTAGCGGTCGGCCGGGGACTTGGCCAGCGCCTTCGTCAGAACTGGCCCCAACTCGGAGAGTTCGGGCTTGCGGTCGGCGATCGCGGGTGGCGGCGCGCTGACGTGCTGGCTGATCACGACGGCGGGGTTGCGGTCGAGGTAGAGGTGTGTTCCGGTCAGCAACTCGAATGCCGTTGCCGCCAGCGAGTATTGGTCGGCCCGCCCGTCGAGCGCCTGCCCCATCAACTGCTCGGGCGCGGCGTAGGCGACCGTGCCGACTGCCATGTTGGTCTCGGTCAACCCGCTGGAGTCGTCGACGCGGCGTGCGATGCCGAAGTCGGCGAGCAGCGCACGCCACCGATTGGAATCCATGTCGGCGAGCAGGATGTTCGCGGGTTTGACGTCGCGGTGCAGCAGTTGGCGCTCGTGGGCGTAATCCAGGGCGTCGGCGACCGCGGTGACGATGCGCACCACGTCGGCGGGCGCCATGCCGTCGCGGTAGTCCCTTTCCTGGAGCAGCTGTCCCGCGTCGGTGCCCTCGACGTAGTCCATCGCGATCCACAGCCGACCCTCGTCCTCCCCGCGATCGTGGATCGCCACGATGTTGGGGTGCCGCAGCGACGCGACGTTCTGCGCCTCGCGGTTGAACCGCTCGCGGTACTCCGCGTCGGTCGAGACCTTGGGTGCCATCACCTTCAGCGCGTCCCGCCGCGGCAGCCGCGGATGGTCGACCAGATACACCTCGCCCATGGCCCCAGCACCCAGCAGCCGCACGATCGCGTACCCGGCGAACGTGTCTCCGGCAGCTAGTGGCATGCGAGGCATCCTACTGAGACTGCCCAGCGGTCTTGGTCAATGAGCGGGCGCGTCACGCCCGCGCGCGGCTCACCGAGGCGATGCGGTGAGGTCGTAGACCGTGTCCTTCCCGACGGTCATCGGGGTGAAGTGAGCGGCCACCCAGTCGGTGATGTCGGTGTGCGACGACCGGCCACCGTAACCGCCTGGCCGCTTCTGTTCCGGCTGCGGCGCGACGTAGTACGTGATCCGGTGACTGGCGACGTCCTGCTGGAACTGGCCGAGCGTCGGCACCGGATCGCTGCCGCCGAACCCGCCGATGGCCATCACCGCCGTGTCCGTCGACAACTCCAGGCTCGCCGCGGGATCGGAGCGGTCGATGGCTGCCGAGAAGTCGGTGTGCGTGGCTCGAAGCATGGCCTCCAACTGGGGGTTGTCGTCCTGGCCCCAGTTGCCGTGGAACCCGTCGGCCTGAGGCGGGCCCACCCGCGGACCGCCGCCCTCGTGGGCCTGCCCGATCGTCGCGAAGGAGTAGCCCGCCGCGCCCAGCGCCCCGCCGAGCAGCCCGACCAGCAGCGCGGCCATCGCGAAGCGCCGCCTGGACTCCGAGGTGAAGGACAGCAGCAGCCCGACCGTCGCCACGACCGTCACACCGAGAATCGTCCAGCGCAGGGCGGGCAGCCAGTCGGCGTTGCGACCCAGCAGCCACCAGCTCCACACACCCGTCCCGAGCACCATGGTCGCCAGCCCGCCGCGGCCCAGCCAGCCGTCGCGGCGACCCCACATCTCACGCACGCCGATGGCGAGCACGGCGCAGACGGCGGGCGCGAACGAGAAGCTGTAGTACGGGTGCACCATCGACTTCATGTAGCTCAGCAGCAGCCCGTCGACCAGCATCCAGATCCCGAACACCAGCACGCCTGCCCTGACCGGGTCGGTGCGCGGCGCGCGTCCCCGCGAAACGAGCACCAGCACCAAGGCGACGAGGGCAGCCGGCAGGAACCAGCTGATCTCGAAGCCGAACTCACCGGTGAACAGTCGGGTGAGGCCCTGAGGGCTGTCTCCGAAGCCGAACCCGTGGTGGGCGTGACCCATCTCGAACTCCGCGCCCGCCGCCGCCCCGACGTCGGGGTTCTGCTGGAAGGCGTGGTTGTTCTTGCCGAGCACGCGGCCGAACCCGTTGTAGCCGAGCACCAGGTTCATGAAGTCGTTGTTCGTCGACCCCGCGATGTAGGGCCGCGACGAGGCCGGCCACAGCACCGTCACGAGCACGAACCAACCCGCAGACACCAGCAGCCCCGCCAGCGAACCGAGCAGCTGCATCAGCCGTCGGGGAATGGTCGTCGGCGCGGCGACCAGGTAGACCAGTCCGATGGCGGGGGCCACCATGATGCCCTCCAGCATCTTGGCCAGGAACGCGAACCCGAGTGCGACACCGGCAAGGACGATCCACCGCGTGCTCGCGCGCTCGAGGGCGCGGACGGCGCAGTACGCCGCAGCCATCATCAGCAGGACCATCACGGCGTCGGGGTTGTTGAACCTGAACATCAGGGCCGCGACCGGGGTCAGGGCCATGGCCGCACCCGCCAGCAGTGCCGCGTTCGGCCCGCTGAGCCGGCGCACCGCGTCGTACAGCAGGGCGACGGTCGCGACGGCCATCAGGGCCTCGGGGATGAGCATGCTCGCGCTGCTGAAACCGAAGATCTGACCCGACAGCCCCATCACCCACTGCGACACCGGCGGCTTGTCGACCATCATGAAGTTCTGGGTGTCCAGCGAACCGAACAGCAACGCTTCCCAGTTCTTCGAGCCGGCCTGTGCGGCGGCCGCGTAGAACTGATTGCCCATCCCGTTGACGGTGATGTTCCAGAGGTACATCACCAGGGTGGCGATCAGGAGGACGGCGAAGCCGATGCGATCCCAGGTCCGCCGGGTGAACCGGCGCGGCGGGGTCGGATCGACCGTTTCGCCGCCCGCCGGCACGGGCAATTCCAAAGTCGTTGTCACACTTCCAGTTAGTCAGCCCGACCGTGGGCTCGCCTGTGAGGACGCGGTGATGGGGCTGAAATCCGCGCATCGATCCGGTAACCGCAGCTACGGAACCAGGCCGTTTAGCCAGCGAGATGACGATTCGAAAGTCGGGGCGTGACGTGCGCCATAGACTCGCACCATCCGAGGACACGGGCTCGACGAGGAGCGAAGAAACATGACGATGACTGAACCGGACGTCCAGTCCAGCACACCGTTCGACGAGGACGTCGCCGCGACCCAGCACTACCTCGACAGCCCCCGTTTCGAGGGCATCGTGCGCCTCTACACGGCGCGCCAGGTGGTCGAACAGCGCGGCACGATCCCCACCGAGTACACGGTGGCCAGGGATGCGGCGGCCGCCTTCTACCCACGCCTGAGGGAGCTCTTCGCCAACAAGAAGAGCATCACCACGTTCGGTCCCTACTCGCCCGGCCAGGCCGTGACGATCAAGCGGATGGGCATCGAGGGCATTTACCTCGGCGGCTGGGCCACCTCGGCCAAGGGCTCCATCAGCGAGGACCCCGGACCCGACCTCGCCAGCTATCCCCTGAGCCAGGTGCCCGACGAGGCGGCCGGCCTGGTGCGCGCGCTGCTCACCGCGGACCGCAACCAGCAGTACCTGCGGCTGAAGATGACCGACGCGCAGCGGGCCGCCACCCCGCCGACCGACTACCGGCCGTTCATCATCGCCGACGCCGACACCGGCCACGGCGGAGATCCGCACGTGCGCAACCTCATCCGCCGCTTCGTCGAGGCGGGCGTGCCCGGCTACCACATCGAGGATCAGCGGCCGGGCACGAAGAAGTGCGGCCACCAGGGCGGCAAGGTGCTGGTGCCGTCGGACGAGCAGATCAAGAGGCTCAACACCGCCCGCTTCCAGCTCGACATCATGCGGGTGCCCGGCATCATCGTGGCCCGCACGGACGCCGAGGCCGCCAACCTGATCGACAGCCGCGCCGACGAGCGCGACCAGCCGTTCCTGCTCGGCGCGACCAACCTGAAGGTGCCGCCGTACAAGGCGTGCTACCTGGCCATGATGCGCAGCCTGTACGACCAGGGCGTCACCGACATCCGGGGCCACCTGCTCTACGCCATTCCGGATGGTGAGTACGACGTCGCGGACGCCTGGCTCGACCGCCACGGCATCGCGGCGGTCGTCACCGAAGCCGCCGCGGCGTTCAAGGACGGCAAGCACGCATCGGTCGACGACCTCTTCGACGACGTCGAGTCGAAGTTCGTCGACGCCTGGCAGGCCGACGCCGGGCTGGAGACCTACGGCGAGGCGGTGGCCGAGCTGCTGGCGTTCCGCGAGCGCGAGGGCGAGCCGCTCGACATGAACGCCGCGGACTGGCGCGTGTTCGCCGAGCGCGCGTCGCTGTACGCGGCGCGCGAGAAGGCCAGGGAGCTGGGCGCCGACGTGCCGTGGGACTGCGAGCGGGCCAAGACCCCCGAAGGCTACTACCAGGTCCGCGGCGGCATCCCGTACGCGATCGCCAAGTCCCTGGCCGCCGCCCCGTTCGCCGACATCCTCTGGATGGAGACGAAGACTGCGGATCTGGCCGACGCCAAGCAGTTCGCCGACGCGGTCCACGCCGTGTACCCCGACAAGATGCTGGCCTACAACCTGTCGCCGTCGTTCAACTGGGACACCACCGGGATGAGCGACGACCAGATGCGCGCCTTCCCCGAGGAGATCGGGAAGATGGGCTTCGTCTTCAACTTCATGACCTACGGCGGTCACCAGATCGACGGTGTGGCGGCCGAGGAGTTCGCCACCGCACTCAGGCAGGACGGCATGCTGGCGCTGGCCCGCCTGCAACGCAAGATGCGCCTCGTCGAGTCGCCGTACCGGACGCCGCAGACGCTGGTCGGCGGCCCGCGCAGCGACGCAGCCCTGGCCGCCTCGTCGGGCCGCACCGCGACCACCAAGTCCATGGGCAAGGGGTCCACCCAGCATCAGCACCTGGTGCAGACCGAGGTGCCGAAGAAGCTGCTCGAGGAGTGGCTGGCGCTCTGGAGCGAGCACTACCAGCTCGGCGAGAAGCTGCGGGTGCAGCTGCGGCCGCGGCGCGCGGGCGGCGAGGTGCTCGAGCTGGGCATCTATGGCGGCGGCGAGGGAGCCGAGGAGGAGCTGCTGGCCAACGTGCTCGTCGACCCCATCAAGGACCGGCACGGCCGCAGCATCCTCACGGTGCGCGACCAGAACACCTTCGCCGAGAAGCTGCGCAAGAAGCGCCTGATGACGCTGGTCCACCTGTGGCTGGTGCACCGCTTCAAGGCCGAGGCGGTCTACTACGTCACGCCGACGGAGGACAACGTCTACCAGACCGAGAAGATGAAGTCGCACGGCATCTTCACCAACGTCCACCAGGACGTCGGCGAGATCGTCGTGGCCGACGTGAACCAGCCGCGCATCGAGGAACTGCTTGCACCCGATCGCGAGGCCCTGATGCGGCTGATCCGCAAGGAGGACTAGGCCCGCGGCGGGTCGCCGATTCCATAGAGACTTCACAGCCTCGCCTTGGGCCCGCATTAGGTGTCGCGAGCACGGTGGTGGCATGAGTGTTCACGCCCACCACGTCACCCGGGCTGCCCTGGCGGCCATGCTCGCGCTGGCCGGCGCGTCGTCACTGGTCGTGCTCAACGACCTCCAGGTCGGCCCGAACTGGGTGCACTGGGTGGGATCGCTGATCGCGGTCGCCGCCGCGCTGGGCGTGGTCGTGATCGCCGAGCTCAGTTTCGACCGCGCCGTGGGCACCGCCAAGTCGGCGGGGCTGGTCGCCGACGAGCAGGACGCTTCGCGCTAGCGCCGGGCGGACGCGGCTCAGTACCGTGGGCCGCATGAGGTTTCTCGACGTCGACGGTCTCGGTCAGGTCAGCCGAATCGGGCTCGGCACGTGGCAGTTCGGGTCCAGGGAATGGGGCTACGGCGATGAGTACGCCGGGGGCGCGGCCCGCGACATCGTGGCCCGTGCCCGAGCCCTTGGCGTGACGCTGTTCGACACCGCCGAGGTGTACGGCCTCGGCAAGAGCGAACGCATCCTCGGCGATGCGCTTGGCGACGAGCGCGCCGACGTCGTGGTCGCGAGCAAGATCTTCCCCGTCCTGCCGATCCCGCGGGTGGTCGAGCAACGCGCGCACGCGAGCGCCCGCAGGCTGCAACTCGACCGCATCCCGCTGTATCAGGTGCACCAGCCGAATCCCGTGGTGCCCGACTCGGTGATCATGCCGGGGATGCGCAGCCTGCTCGACGACGGTGTCATCGGCGCGGCGGGCGTCTCGAATTACTCGCTCGACCGGTGGCGCAAGGCCGACGCCGCGCTCGGCAGTCCGGTCATCAGCAACCAGGTGCACTTCTCGCTCGCCCATCCCCAGCCGCTCGACGATCTCGTCCCCTTCGCCGAGCGCGAGAACAGAATGGTGATCGCCTACAGCCCGCTGGCCCAGGGTCTGCTGGGCGGCAAGTACGGCGTCGACAACCGCCCCGGCGGAGTGCGTGCCGCGAATCCCTTGTTCGGCGTCGAGAACCTGCGCCGCATCGAACCCCTTCTCGACACGCTGCGCGACGTCGGGACACAGGTCGACGCCAAACCCGCGCAGGTGGCGCTGGCGTGGCTCATCAGCCTGCCCGGGGTGGTGGCGATCCCCGGCGCATCGACCGTCGAGCAGCTCGAATTCAACGTCGCCGCAGGCGACATCGAGCTGAGTGCGGATCAGCGCGACGCACTGACGGCCGCGGCCCGCGCCTTCCGGCCGGTGTCGATCGCACGGTTCGCGGTGGACCGCGTCCGCGAGAAGCTCGGGCGGCACTGACCTCGACGGCTAGCCTCTGTGCATGGGCCCGAACGTCGTTGCCATTCCGGCAACCGCTCCCCTCGGTGCCGGCGCGCAGAGGGCGATCGCGTTCGGCGGTGGTGGCGAGTGGTTCGTCTGCTGGATGCTCGGCTACTGCGTGACCGCGAAGGCCGGCGGAGTCGACCTTCAGGACGTCGATCTGACCATCGGCACCTCGGCGGGCAGCATCATGGGCGCCTACGTCAGCTCGGGCACGGTCGGGCGCGCGTTCACCGCGCTGTCCGCGCTGGCCGCCGATCCCGGTGCGATGGCCCAGATGGTGGTCACCGACACCGGCGCCGCCTCGCAGAAGCGGGCGACGGCAGTCCTCCGCTCGGCCGCCTCGTCGGACGTCGCCGATCTCCAGGCGATCGGGCGTGCGGCGATGGCGTCCCAGAACGCGCCCGTCGCCTCCTACGTCGCGTCGCTGGACCAGTTGCTCGGCGGCATGCAGTGGCCGAGCCCCAAGCACCACACCACCGCCGTGGACTGCTACACCGGCGAATTGGTGATCGTGTCGGCGGACAGCGGGATCGACATCGCGACGGCGTGCGCGGCGAGTTCGGCACTGCCCGGCGTGAACGGCCCCGTGTGGCTCGGCGATCACCTCTGCATGGATGGCGGGATCAGCCCCTCGAGCACGCATTCCGACGTGCTGGCCGGGGCCGCGCGCGTCATCGTCTTCTCGATGATGAGCAGGCCGCCGACGACCGGTTCGTTCGGGTTCACGCTGCGCACCAATCCCCGCGAGATCCACGACGAGGTCGCCTATCTCGAGTCGAAGGGCTCGACGGTGAAGCTGATCTGCGCCGACCCCGACGACGGCACCGACTTCATGGACCCGTCGCAGCTCGCGAACGCGCTCGCGCTCGGCAGCGCCCGCGCGCAGGCCGATCTCGCCGACCTCGCCGCCTTCTGGAACGACTGACCTCGACGCGGACGAGAACCGCTATCCGATCGAGGCGGGTCCAGCCCGCTCGTCGTCGCCGCCGGGCACGTAGGTCCGGTGCGCCCACTGGAACACCTGCCAGCCGGCGACCTCGTCGAACTCGTCGTGCACCCTGCGCGCGGCCTCCGCGCTGATCGGACGGGCGTCACGCGCTTTCACCTGGACCTCGGCGCACCGCTCCATCAGCAGGAAGAACCCCACCGCCGAGTCGACGGTGGCGCCGACGGTGAGCAGGCCGTGGTTGCGCAGGATGACCCCGCGCGCCGCGCCGATGGCGGCGGCAATGCGCTTGCCGCCGTCGACGGACCCGATGCTGACCTCTTCGTCGTCGAAGATCTCGTGGTCGCCGAAGAACGCGCACGCCTCCTGCGAGATGGGCTCCAGCTTGGTGACGGTGGCCGAGAACGGCGTGCCGTACGGCGTGTGACAGTGAGCCGCCGACACCAGGTCGGGCATGGCCTCGTGGATCGGCGCGTGGATGTAGTAGGCCGCGATGTTGATGTGGCCGCCGCCCTCGACCGTACCGTCGGGGCGGACGAGCACCAGATCGTCGACGGTCATGAACCGGAACGGCACCCCGTAGCGTCCCAGCCAGAAGCAGTCCGGCCGCTCGGGGTCGCGGGCCGAGACGTGCCCGTCGCCGAGCGACCCCCATCCCATCGCACCAATCACGCGGTAGGCCAGGGCAAGCCGCCGTTTGCGGTGCGCACGCAGCTCGGCGGGGTCCGCGAAGTCCGGCTCGAAGGCGAACGGATCGAGGAAGTCACGGGCCGTTGATGAATCCGTCACCCCGTCCACGGTAGGCCAGTCGCGGCGCCTGCGCGCGGCCGTCGGCGCCACAGCTAGTAGAAGTAGAGGTCGGACCCGCCCAGTTCCTGGTGCACCCTGGCCCTGCCCGCGGGCGTGAGATCCGATCCGTAGGTCGCGCGCTCACCGGTCCTTTCGCTGGCGAGCGTGGCGTAACCGGTGAACGTGAAGTCGTCCGGGCTGTCGACCGGTGCGACGGTGAACTCCTCGGAACGGTCGAAGTTCGTTGGCGCACAGGTGTATAGATACCGGTGCCCCTGACCCGTGACTTGTCTGCTGGCGTGCAGGGCGCGGCCGAAGGCGAGGTTCGTGACCGACTTCGCGGCACCGAAGTCGCCGAAGGACCAGAGATCGGTTGCGTCGTCGTCGTCCCGCAGCGGGACGTGACAGACCTCGAAGTTCGACGGGTTCGGTGCGCCGGGCGGTATCGACTCGGTGTTGCTGGCGTGAAGGCATTCGTCGGTGGCGCGGTCGAGCAGATACACCGGACGCCGGTTCGGGATCCCGGCACACAGGTAGCCCGCGGACTCGGCGAGCCGGAGCTGCCTGCGCACGGTCGCGATCTCCGCCGCGGCGTCGGGCACGCCGAATCCGACGAGGAGCGCCTCCATCTGGTCGATCATCGGTCTCCACACCGTCTGCTGGACGTCGCGTCCGAAGACGTCCGCCCGAAGGGTGCGGATCCGCTGGAGCAGCTGCTCGCGGCGCGTCGGATCGCCGCGCACCAGCTTGGCGATCACTCCGTCGCCGGCCAGCGCGAAGGGCCGCGCGGGTTGCAGGGTCTGGTCGATGCCCCACGGGATCATCTTGAACTTCACGTCGGCCACGTCGGGCGCCTCGACGGCGGCCACGTCGTTGTACACGTAGGTGTTGTTCGTGTTGGCCGCGTACCCGTCCCAGTGTTTGAGGAAGAACTCCATCGCATGGAGCGTGATGAACTGATCCAGGTCCACCACCTGCTCGGCCCCTGCCAGCCCGTGCTCTGCGATGTGATCCATGGCGAGTGCCAGGTCCGCCTTGTCCTCGAACTCCGACAGCGACTCCACCGAGATGAAATCCATTCGCTCCCTGAGGAAGTCGTCGCGATGCTCGAGCTCGTACAGGTTGCCCTTCAGGTTGCCGAAGTTGCGCTCGACGTACCGCGGCATCGCCGGTTCGGCGTTGACGTACATTCCCGGGGCGTTGACGCCGCCGAAGCCCCGACCGATCGGGGTGCCGTTCACGAATACCCTGGCGAAGTTGCACCGCGAGTGCGGCAGCCCCGCCATGCCGAGCAGTCGGTAGCCGAGCGTCTGCCTGATGTAGGACCGGTCCTGGATGGAGTTGTTCAACGTGAGGTAACGGGATCCGATGAGCGCCTCGACGGCGGGCACGTTGGCGTCGCCGAACTTGCCGAAGTCGACGTGCAAACAAGGCTTTTCACCGTTCAGTGATCCGCAGAAGGACTTCTTCTTGACGCCGACGCCGGTGAACGTGGTGCGCACCGGGAAGCCGGTGCCGGAGATCTCGACCGACGCGGCACGCGCCCACGTGAACCGCGCTCCCCCGGTCCACTCGAAGTTGCAGACGCCGCCCTTCGGTGGCTCGGTACGTAGCGCATCCCAATCACCTTGCGGCATCACTATTTTGATCGTCACGACGTTGTCGAGCGCATAGAGCGAATCGAGCGCCTGCTGCTGTTGAGCGGTCATGGCCAACCTCCCCGCACACCCGGCGTCGGCCGCCGATGGCGGCGGCTCCCCGTCGAGGCCAGGATGCGATCTACCGCCAGTGTGCACCCGTTGAACTCGTCGTTTCGGCCGATTCCCGGCTTTCATCCGAGATGCCGTGGGGCGCCAGATGCACCGTGCGGCCGCGACGCCACGCCAGCTGACGTAGTTCCCGTTTGCCCGTCGGCAAGGAACTCGTGATCGGTACCGGTGCGGTCAGTAGCCGATCGTCAGGGCTGGATCAGGACCTTGAGCGCCTCACGGTCGGCCATCGACCGGTAGCCGTCGGGGATGTCCTCGATGCCGATCGTCGAGTCGAACACCCGGCCCGGCTCGATGACGCCGTCGAGAACGTCAGGCATCAATTCCTCGATGTAGGCACGCGCCGGCGCGACACCTCCGGTGAGCGTGACGTTGCGCATGAAGTACTTCCTGCCGAACGGCACGTCGTCCTCCTGGGGCACGCCGACCCGGCTGACGAACCCTCCGTCGCGGGCGACGCCGAACGCCATCTCCAACGACGCCGTGGTGCCGACGCACTCGAGCACGGCGTGCGTGCCGTCGCCGCCCGTCAGATCGCGGACCCGTTCGACACCCTCGTCGCCGCGCTCGGCGATGACGTCGGTGGCGCCGAACTCGCGGCCGAGGTCGGTGCGCACCTGATGCCTACCCATCAGCAGGATCCGTTCGGCGCCAAGTCGTCTGGCAGCCAGGACGGCACAGAGCCCCACGGCGCCGTCGCCGATCACCGTGACGGTGGTGCGCGGCCCGACGCCTGCGGTACTGGCGCAGTGGTGACCGGTACAGAACACGTCGGACAGCGTCAACAGCGACGGCATCAACGCGGAGTCCGCGGCCACGGGCAGCTTCACCAGCGTGCCGTCCGCCTGCGGCACCCGCACCGCCTCGCCCTGTCCGCCGTCGACGTTCGGCGAGCCCCAGCCGCCGCCGTGCCTACAGGAGCTCTGCAGACCCTCGACGCAGAACTCGCACGTGTTGTCCGCCCACAGGAACGGGGCCACGACGAGATCGCCCTTCGCGACGCGGCGCACCTCGGATCCGACGTCCTCGACCACGCCGATGAACTCGTGGCCCATGCGACGGCCCGTGTCGCTGGGTGGCATCGAACCGTAGGGCCAGAGGTCGCTTCCGCAGATGCACGACCTGGTGATCCGCACCACCGCATCGGTGGGCTCGCGCAGGCCGGCGTCGGGGACGTCCTCGATCCGGACGTCGTGGGCTCCGTACATGACCGTCGCGCGCATGCGTCTCCTCTTGTGTCGTGGGCAGCTGACGGGTTCCAGTAAAGCGAACGATCGTGCCGCGAGGGAGCGACGGCTGGTCCGGGTACTGGCAAGTCCTCCCAGACCCACGAGATCGGGTCGGCGCGTCGCGACATGACCTCGACGTCCACCTGGTTCATCGCCGGTTGCTCCGCCGGTATCGGCCGGTCACTCGAGGAGGTCCCCCTCGTGCACGGCCCGCCGCGCACCCGTTCGGCGTTCGCTCGTCGGCCATGACCTCGCCGAAGCCGCAGGACGACGCCCACCCGCGGCGGGCGGGCGACTCGCTGGACGCCACGGACGGGCCGAGCCATTTCACAGGCTTAACGATTAGCCAGAATGGTTAGTTATTGTTCTAACGTGCGATTTGTCCGAGATGGAGAATTTGCTTACCCTGGCCAGGACTCCAACTCACCCACGAGGCCATGACGATGCTGACCGCAGCAAAGCGCCGGCTCCACACCGACGACCATTACTACTGGATCACGTCCTTCCTGGCGGCCAGGGGTCTGCAGCGCACCACCTGCCGGCTGATCGCGGTCAACATCCTCGGCCTGAGCCTGATCCCGCTGGTCCTGATGCTGAGCGACTTGGGACCGAAGGGGTGGATCAGCCGGGGACTCGCGGTCGGCATCGCCGCAGGCTGCCTGGCGATGGCGTCGCTATGGCTGAGATCGCGCTGGCCGACGAGGCTGCAATCCCAGGTGTGCGTCCTCGCCGGAACCGTCGCCATCGCCGTCGCCTGCCTCATCGAATCGCACCCCGGGCTCGGGCTCATGGGCGCCAGCACCTTCGTCGTCGTGTCGGCGTTCGCCGCCCTCTTCCACGACGGTCGCCTGCTGACCATCATCTGGATCGTCGGTGCGACGACCCTCGCGATTCTGGCCGTCCGCCTCGGCGAGTTCGAACCCGCCGTGACGGTCACCGGCGTTGCGCTGTTCGTCCTTACCAACGCCTTCGTAGTGTTCGTGTGCCGCAACGTGATTCGACTGGTGAACACCGACGTCCACTACGGCGAGCTCGATTCGCTGACGGGGCTGTTGACGCGTGACGCCTTCGCCGACCGCGTCGCGACCATGGTGGCCGCGCGCGACAGGGACGACGACCGCTTTCTGTCCATCGTCGTCGTCAGCCTCGACAGCTTCTCCCTGCTGACCGCGATGAGCGGTGACACCGGCGGCGACGAGGCCAGGGTGGCCGTCGGGCACCGCCTCAAGGAGACGCTCCGCCGCGATGCCGTGCTCGCCCACGTCGGCGACTCGGAGTACCTCGTCGCGGACACCTTCACCAGCACCGACACCAAGGTGCTCACCGATCGGCTGCAGCACAGCGTCCGCACGGCCCCGTACCGGTTGACCGCGAGCATCGGGGTGGTGGTCACGCCGCTGGCCGACCTCGTCGGTCACCCGCCCCACGACGTCGTCGAGGAACTCATCACGATCGCGACGTCGAACGTCTACACGGCCCGCAGGGAAGGTGGTCAGCGCACCCAGTCCACGGCCAACCCGCGGCTGACGTCGCTCGAGGAGTTCGATCGTCCCGACTGGGACGACGACAACCTGTCCGCCTGACCCTTCACCCCGGCACCGTCGCCTGTCGTCGCCTCCGGGCAGATCGCGTTCACCGCCGTGAGCAATTGCTCAGTCCCCTGCCGAGATTTCTCAGAATCCGGTTTTGAACGGAAATTGCCTGGGTAATCGGCTGCCGCGGGAGCAACGGGGCCGCCCGCGAGTGATATTCGAGAACTCAACGGGGACAAGATGAACAACACATATCGCTGGCTAATCGCTGTCGCATCCGCCTTGACCGCTACCGCGGCTACGACCGTGGCCGCCGGTCCCGCCTACGCGGCACCATGCCCCGACGTGCAGGTGGTCTTCGCCCGCGGCACGTTCGAGCCTCCTGGCGTCGGCGCCACCGGGCAGGCCTTCGTCGACTCCCTCACCGCCAAGACGGGCGGCAAGACCGTCGACGTGTACCCGGTGAACTACCCCGCCTCCCTGGACTTCGCGACCGCCGCCGACGGAGTCATCGATGCCAGCAACAAGGTCAAGGACACCGCCGCCACCTGCCCGAACACCAAGATCGTGATCGGCGGTTACTCCCAGGGCGCCGCGGTCGCCGCCTACATCACCGAAGACTCCGTCCCCCAGGGCTTCACCCTCCCGCAGGGTCTGAGCGGACCCATGCCGCCGTCGGTGGCCGATCACGTCGCGGCGGTCGCCCTCTTCGGCAAGCCCTCGAGTGGCTTCATGCAGATGATCTACACCGGCGCTCCGCCGATCACCGTCGGTCCGCGGTACACCGCCAAGACCATCGACCAGTGCATCCCGGACGACCCGGTGTGCGCACCCGGTGGAGGCGACAACGGCGCGCACGGCATGTACGTCGCGGACGGTCTGACCGACCAGGCGGCCGACTTCGTCGCAGGCAAGCTGCCCCGCGGCGGCTCTGCCAGTGTCGTCGACCAGGCAGCTGCGCACGGCTGACCTCAGGCGCGGAAGCACCCGTCGAAGTGGCCGTTCTCGATGCCGACGGTCTGCATGAAGGAATGCGCCACGACGGGACCGACGAAGCGAAACCCAAGCTGTCGCAACTCTCTTGCGAGCTGACGCGACTCCGGGCTGTCCATCCTGCCATCGCTCCACTCACGCAGCGGGTGACGATTCGTGGGACGGTGCGACCACGCGACGTCAGCGAGTGACAGCGTCGTCAGCACCCTGGCGTTGTGCACGGTCGCCTCGATCTTGGCGCGGTTACGGATGATGGTGCCGTCGGCCATCAGGCGCTCGACGTCGCTCGGCCCCATGGCGGCCACCGCGTCGACGTCGAAGCCCGCGAACGCGCGCCGGAGTGCCTCGCGCTTGCCGAAGACGACGGCCCACGACAGGCCGTTCTCGAAGTAGGTCGACGCGAGCGCCTCGAAGAGCTGTGCCTCCTCGTGGACGGGGGTGCCCCACTCCCGGTCGTGGTAGTTGGTGAGGTCGAGGTGCGTCCGGTCGACCCAGCCGCAGCGGACCACGCCGTCGGCTCCGGTCAGCGTGGTGGGACGGCTCGCGGGCATCCCGAAGCCGGCCATGGCCTTCACTCGACGATCACCGCGAGGAGCGCACCGCGGCGGCGACGCGTTCGGGTGCCTCGGACTGGGGGTAGTGGCCGACGCCCTCGAGCTCTGTCACCGTCGCCTTCGGCAACACCGTGACGGCCTGATCGAGAACGTGCCGTCCCGAGACGGGATCGGCCAGCCCCCACACCAGATGAAGGGGCCCCTGCCATTTCGCCAGCGCCGCCTCCCAGCGCCGGTGGTGGACCCCACGTTCGGCGTTGTAGCGGATCAGTAGGTGAGCCAGTTTGTGGCCGTCGCCTCTGGAGACCCCCAGCCAGAGGTCGTCGAACTCCTCGTCGGGGACGGCGGAGCCGCGGACCCCGTCCAGACCCGAGCGCAGTCGGTCCGGGGTGACGCGGCTCGCGAGGAAGCCTCCGATGACGGGCAGGATCAGCAGCTTCTGCAGCCGGGTGGGACGGTAGGCGCGGTAGACGATCCCCGAGTTCAGCATGACGACGCCCTCGATGGCGAAGCCGAGCGAGCCGGCCAGCGCGCGGTCGACCAATTCCTGACCGACGATGCCGCCGTAGTCGTGGACGACCAATCGCACCGAGGTCAGGCCGAGGTGCGCTGCGACGTCCTCGACCACGTCCGCGGACTCGGTGACCGAGTACTCATACGGGTTCGGCTTGTCGGAGGCACCGTAGCCGAGGAAGTCCAGCGTGACGACCCGGTGATCGCGCGCCAGGTCCTCGGCGACGTCGGCGTAGTCGAACGACCACGTGGGAAAGCCGTGGAGCAGCAACAGGATCGGGCCCTGCCCGCGGCTGCGGAACGCGATGCGGTGACCGCGACGGCTGACGAGCGTCTCGTTCTCGTCGATCCACTTCTGCGCCCGCACGCTCATCCAACACCCCATTCAGATACAGTTGTGTATGAGAATGCAACTGTGTCACGCTAGTGTCAAATGCCACGACTGACCAGGGCCGAGCAGCGCGCCGTAACTCGACAGCGCCTCGTCGATGCCGCCGCCCTGGTCTTCTGCCGGGTCGGTTTCGAGGCCGCTCCCATCGACGTCATCGCCGAGCAGGC
>JAESGJ010000456.1_pt1 | contig 21689 bp, 34 predicted proteins | sample 9266241 | NCBI WGS metagenome assembly JAESGJ01 (sample SAMN14514841, study PRJNA621669) | algae metagenome | isolation source: Brasilonema octagenarum HA4186-MV1 and co-occurring heterotrophs from wet... | place: USA: Manoa Valley, Hawaii | collected 2009-07-20 | reverse complement strand
TGAGCTGCTGCCGGTTTGATGGACACCCGGTTAAGCTAATCCCACCTTGCGCTCGAACTCAACGGGGCTGATGTACCCGATGGTCGAATGACGCCGGGTCGTATTGTAGAACCGCTCGATATAGTCGAACACGTCTGCTCTGGCCTCGTTCCTGGTGCGATAGGTCTTGCGCTCGATGCGTTCGGTCTTCAGCGACGAGAAGAAGCTCTCCATCGCCGCGTTGTCCCAGACGTTGCCGGATCGGCTCATGCTGCAGACGATGCCGCTGTCAGCCATCAGGCGCTGGAACTGCTCGCTGACGTATTGGCTGCCACGATCGGAGTGATGCATCAGGGCATCCGGCTTGCCGCGCCGCCAGACGGCCATCAGAAGGGCATCCGCAACCAACTGGGCCGTCATGCTGGCGCTCATCGACCAGCCGACCACCCGTCGCGAGAACAGGTCGATGACGGCCGACACGTAGAGCCAGCCCTCGGCCGTCCAGATATAGGTGAAGTCAGCGATCCACTTCTGGTTCGGCCGCTCGGCCACAAATTGACGGTCCAGAAGGTTCGCCGGCATCGTCGCGATTTGGCGATCGCCTTCATCCTTCGGTAGGCGTCGGCGCCTTGGCCGCGCCCGCAAGGCTTGCAGGCGCATCAACCGCTCGATCCGATGCAGGCCGCATTCGACGCCGTCTGCCAAAAGGTCTCTCCAGACGCGCCGTGCGCCGTAGGTCCGGTCGCTGGCAAGGAAGCTTGCCTTGACCTGCTGGCCTACCGTCTCGTCGCTTCGGGATCTGGCGCTGGGCGATCGGTTCAGCCAGGCATGAAAGCCCGACCGGGATACGCCCATTGCTTCGCATAGCCATGCCACCGGCCAGATAGTCCGGTGCTTCGCGATAAAGACGAATTTCATATCGCTTCCTTCGCGAAGTAGGCAGCGGCCTTTTTTAGGATATCCCGCTCTGCCTTCAGCTTGGCGACCTCGCGCCGCAGCCTCTCGATCTCCAATTGATCAGGCTTCATTTGCCCGTGGCCGGGAAAGGACTGCACAGGATCGGAGCCGAACTCCTTCACCCATTTGCGAAGCACGTTCTCATGAACGCCCAGGTCGCGGCCTGCTTGCGCCACCGACACCCCTCGTTCCCTGACAAGCTTGACCGCCTCGATCTTGAACTCCCGACTGAACTTCCGTCTCTGCATGACCTACCTCCGGCTTGATAAAACACCCAATCTTGGTGTCCATCAAACCGGCAGCAGCTCACCTCGCAGTTCCTGAGCAAGAACTTCCAGATCGGCGTTGCCGGTTACTTCTATCAACAGATCACAGATGACAGCGGTCCTGGGGCCAAGCTTGGCGGCTTCCGAGGGCGGGCGATCGGAATTGGGCCTCAGGTCGGCTTCATCATCCCGATGTCGGATGGCTACCAGGGATATCTCAACATCAAAGGCTACAAGGATATCGAGGTGGAGAACCGGGCTTCGACCTGGAGCACCTGGGTGACCTTTGCGGTCTCCGCGGCCCCGCCGGAGGCGTCAGGCAAGCCGATGTCCCGCAAGTAACAGGATCCGCATCAGGCTCGCCGCCGCGACTGAGATTGAATCGATGTCGCCTACGGGTCACAAGCAGCGGTCGATCTAAGCATGGTCCTGTGTCCGCTCCGCCGTTGATAGCGGACATCATTCGTCCGGCTAGGGACGTGAAGGGTATAGGGGCCGTCTCGGCCCGTTGGCACGACAACCAAACGATGGACCGACCGATGTGTGCCGTGCTTGAGGGTTGCGACGATTGAACTTGGAAATGGCGACCTTTAACCTTTTAACAATCCCAAAAAGGTATGGGGCTGATAGGAGGCGCGCACCATGTTGCTCAGGCTTACCTACCAAAGCCGCAATCTGCTCAAACGGCCAAACGGCAGTAGCGAGCTATTGAACATCGTTCGCTCGGCCGAGCGCAATAACCTAGCCCTTGCGCTGACTGGCGCCCTTCTCTTTGACAAAGATCAGTTCTTCCAGGTTCTTGAAGGCGAGGCGAATAGGGTTACTGGCCTCTTCGTCCGTATCGCGCAAGACGCGCGCCACACCGACATATGCCTCATTGATGCGAAGTCTGTTTTTGACAGGCGGTTTCCCAATTGGTCTATGGCTCTGATTGAGAGACCTCTTGCGCCTCTTGCTCCTGATGCCTTCTCGGCGGACGACTTGCTGAACTTCATGTGCGATCAACTCGCCGAGTCCAGCGGACCAATCAAGGTAGCTGTTCCGGTTTGGTGAGCGATGGAAATCAGCATCGCAAACAAAATGGTCCCGGCCGCTTGGATGTCGGCCGGGACGAGACGGAGGCGAGTCCCTATTCGATGCTAACTATAGCTTCAATCATTTAGCATTTCCCCGACGGGCGCTTTCGTGAATCAAAGCGATTTTAGCTTTAGCGATCATGATCAGTGGAGAGGTTGCCCTTGTTCCGCATTACACTCGCGGCCGCTACACAAACGGAGCGCAGGCCATGATCCGTGAAATATCCAGCGTTCATTTCGTTGGTAAGAGTTCCGGTGGGCTAGGCATCGGCAAGCCGTATTCCTTCGCGCGCTTGGCCGCCAATTTGCGATAAGCTTGAGCCTGCGTCAGCAACTTGCTTTTAAAATTTCCGTCGGACTCATCCGCCGCAAGATTTTCAAGCTGAACCGCGCGCTCAAGATATTCGGTGAGAAGCTTCACGCACTATCCCCGCTGAGTGCATTAGGGTTCATTCCAAGGTTTTTTCAATATCCCCAACGTGCAGCCAAGCACCGATTGCGCAGGCGACGATAAGGCGGCGTGGCGCGAGGCCACAATGTTCGCTGGGGAATTATTCAAAGACATAGACGGCAAGTTTCGCCCTGGTCAGGAATGGATGTCGGAGGTAACTGACGCTGTGCGCAGAACCAATTTTCCTCCATTTAAATCAGTGAGAAGCTTGGCTACCTGATCTTCACAAGATTGCCGAACGAAGGCGGCGGTGCCGCCTGAGGCTTCCCCAACCAATCGCTGATTTCCGCTGCGGACTCCGCCTGCCGGACCCGCTTCATCAGAAGCTCGCGCTCAGTCCCAGGTGGCAATTGTTCGGCGGCTTCCCGAAACCTGGCGGCTTCTTCGATAAGGCGTTCTCTGAAAGTCTTTGCATGCTTCGTGCGACGGCGACGCTCTACCACGATTAACCTCCCGCAATGCACAAAACTGTTTTTTCGGGGCTTGACATGGAAACGCTCTAATCCATTTCAGGTTCCAGATGTGGAACGGGTCGCTTTATTGGATCGGGACATCGAACATGAAAGTCGTGTTGGAAGAGGTTTTAATCTGGCAAGCGGGCTCATGCTCGCAACTGCCCCAGGCATCGATGCCGCCATTCTTGACGTGCAACTCGGCAGTGACAGTTCTGAAGCCATTGCCGAAGCCTTGCACCAGCGCGATATTCCCTTCGCCTCCGCCACTGGCTACGGCTCGCAAGGCGTGCCCGCAGCCTTTAAGGACCATCCCGTTCTGCGAAAGCCATTCCCCATGGACGAGCTTGAACGCTGTCTGACGAAACTATTAGGCTAACAAACGCCCGTTGTCTCTCGCATCACGCGCGCAAGGTCGTCTTGAGAAAACGGTTTTCTGATCATGGGAAAGCCGTCGCGCCTTCGCTCACGGCCGGATAGTTGAAGCACCTTCAAGTCTGGCCGAAGGCGCGTTGCTCGCTCTGCAAGTTCGTGACCGTCCATGCCCGGCATGTTTATGTCAGTGATCAGGATCGAAATCCTCCTCCCGTCCCTTGCCAACATGCTCAAAGCTTCAGCGCCACTATGCGCACGAACGACTTCGCAGCCCAAGTCTTCCAGCATGCTCCCAATCACTTCGAGCACGTCGGGATCATCATCAACAACCAATACCAAGTGTCTCATGGCGACCTCTTGGAATAACTCATGCAATAATCTGACGTTCCGCGCTTCCGAGGGGCACCGCGCTTTGGAAAAACTTACACCCAGCCAGCAATCGCAGCGCCTCAAGGTCTTTTCCTTCCCCTGTTAAATCTGCGGCTGGTTTGTGAAATAGTTCATATTGCGAGCTGCAAACGCAGCAGTAGGATCATCTCACCGGGGCTCGCTGCATATTTCACTTAGATCTTTTTCACCCGGATTTTTTGACATGCGCGGGCCGCAGTCTGCCCCAGGCTGCGGCCTTGCGTTGTCAGCTTCCAAGTCTCGGAGGTCCTACGTCATTGTCTATGCTGCTGGAAAACAACTGGACCTGTTGCGAAGCGAGGCTTTTCGGATCGCAAAAGCCGCCAAAGCCGGGTGGTGGACCGACCGAGCCGAGGTCGGGACTAAGTTCTGCTTTGAAGACGCGAAAGCTAAGGACACCTTCGCGCACGCTTGCAATAACTTCGGTATCACGTGCCGAGAAGGCTAATCGAAAAACTGCCCGCCGGTGCTCATACGGTAAGCACTCCGCTTCAAAAGCCGGAAGCGTAGAGCTACGGAGTGCGGGTTTGACGCATTGTCGGGGCAGATCCGATGTGGGACGGCTGGGTTCCAGCCCCTAGGCTATCGGCAGCCGATCAATTGCGGATCAGAGCGCCGGAGCATGAAGTGAAGGTCGCAGGAGCGCCACGAGGCATCTCCTGCGACCGACGACGCGACGTTCCGCACGATCGGCGCGGCACCAGACCTAAGCACACCGCGGGCCAATCTTGTCTCGATCTTAGACTATCATCGGCGAGAATCTGTCAGTGTTGCTTTTGGGACGGGGCCGTGGGGACATACGCGGCCTTGTTCAGAGGCGAGGCTCGCCAGCTCGCCAGCTCGCCAGCCCCGGCGAGCCTCCCGCATATTGATACTAGAAATCGTATAGTTTCATTTTCGGAACCGGCGAAAAATGCTCGCCGTGCCGTTTTTTCCCGAATAGGCTTCCGATCACCGGGGCTGGCTTCATATCTCACTTAGAAATTTTCACCCGGATTGTTTGACAGGCGCGGGCCGCAGCGAAATGAACCTCCGCTGCGGCCTTCGCGTGCGGGCCCGCTACGAAGCCATTTTGCGCCCTCGATGAAGTTTTCCTGAAACAGGCAGGGTTGAAGCTAAGCGGCATCAAACGTGGAGATCCCGCCATGTTAATCCTGATGAACCTGATTTGGCGCCGAGTTGCCTACACGATGCTGATCGGGATGCGCTCTAGACTCGTGCGGCAGTAAGGGTGAAGGCAGCTTCTTTCAGACGCTGATGGCGCTTGGTCCTTGGCAGCTGCCTGCGGGGTCGTATTCAGTACGGGAGCTTTGGTAGCTACCCCTAGGAACAGAAAAACCCGCCAGCCCCGGTAGCTAGCGGGTTCTCTCTATATGCCCATGCGTACCGCGGTACTCGTCACCAATCCGCGATGGAGCCCATTGTAGCGCTAAGCAGTTGACGGGGTGTTACTCAACGCCGTTGCGCTCGCCAGCGGCCACCTGAGCCACTGGCCTCAGGGTTACGATCAAACACATTCAACGGCTCGTTGTCCTACATGGCATGTAAAAGCGTTAGAGATCGCAAGCCTACCGAGAGCCTCGGTTACGCTGCCAATTCTTTGCGAACCGCGGCGGCGGAATTACCTACCTTGTCAACGGCCTTCTGCAACTCGTCTTTCGAGACACCAAGCTGTTTGGTCCAATACTTGACCTCGAACTCTTCATGCATGTTGATCTTGCTACGGTCGCGCTGGTCCCGCTTAGTGAGGTTGTCGCTCATGTTCCTCTTCCATCGCCTGTAAGAGCCGTTCATCGTCGAGAACGGCCAGAAGATCATTGATCGTTTTCTCGCAGTCCCTAGGGCCGGGCTCGACATAGCGGGCCAGAATGGCTTGGGCTTCTTTCATCGCCTGAGTAACGCGATCCGGCATGCCGGTACTCCACTCACACACAGAGAAAACGCCGTCAGGAACGCGGCGTTCCCTGGCTTAGCCCCTTGAAAGAGCTGGCCCGCAGCAGGCCTTCGGAGGTGATGTCCTAATATTCGATGTCGGCGTAGAACTTCGGCTCGACCCATGTGGCCTTCGGCTTGCTGAGGGGCTTACTGAGTTTTTGCTTCGGGCTGACGACGGTATCCAGAGCCTGGCGGATCTCCGTCGATTTCGTCCGGCTCCAGCCCGTCCGACCTTGCCCATGTAGACCAGGTCTTTCCCTTCCTTCTTGCCGAGATAGAGAGCGGCGACGCCGGTGGGGTCCTTGATGAACCCGACGACGGGGAATTTCCCCCTCTGGACGACCTTGACCTTCTGCCAAGCCTCCACGCGCTCCGACCGATAAGGGGCGTCAACGCGCTTGGAGACGATACCTTCGTAATTCAGCTTAATTGCGGCTTCGAACAGCGCCTGTCCGTCACCTTTGTGGTGCTCGCTGTACAAGATGGGCTCTTTGAGCTTGTGCTTCTCAATCAGTTCCTTCAGCAGCTCCTTGCGCGCAAGCTGGGAGAGTCTGCGCAGGTCTTGGCCATCGAGCCACAGCAAATCGAATGCAAAGTAGACCAGCCGATCCTGGCCGCCCTTGCCGAGGTCGGCCTGCAACTCGGAAAAGTTGGTGCGGCCCTCGTGGATGACGACGACTTCACCATCGACGATAGCTTGTCCCTCTACCTCAAAAGCGTCAGTGATGACTGAAAACTTGCTGATCCAGTTAAGGCCATTTCGCGTGTAAGCTCGGCGGTTATCGCCGTCGATGCGGAGCTGGACGCGGTAGCCGTCGTACTTGACTTCGTGAATCCATTGGGCTCCCGAAGGCGCCTTCAGCTTCAGGGTCGCCAGCTGCGGAGCAATAAACCCCGGCATCGATGGGCGCGGCTTATTGACCGGCGCTTTGGTACGCTTCGCCACTAACGCAACTCACAAAAGCCCGCCGTCAGGTTGGGGCCAACGGCGGGCAGTTCACCTAACTTACTCACGACTCTCCAACCGCAGAGCCCCGTCTGCCGTTCCGAGCGTGTTCTCACATACAACCGCAATCGGGATTCCAGGTTGTATTTTCAACGTCAACTAGAACGGCTTTTCAAGGAAGCCCTCGCATCCTCCGGGGCGCTCTCGCGCGATATATGCTTCTGCTGGCCCTCAGCCCTCAAGCCAATAAGGTCCAACTTAGCCGGGGCAGCTGCCACAATTGAAACCAAGGCCACCTGCCTGCCGGCGATTTAACTTAGGAACAGGTAGCACACTTTAGGAGTCGAGAATTTAATCCAACTGTTAGGATCCGAGGTAGCAAATGCAGCTGCGTCGACGATTAAAGCAGACCACGAACCTTGAGATGTTGGCCGAAGAAGCCCGACGTCTTCGCGAAGAAGCCGAACTCCTCCCCCACGGACCTGGACGTGATGACGCCTTACGCAGGGCGCGGCAAGCTGAGGCCGGTGTCCGGATCAACAGTTGGCTGACTTCACCCGGGCTAAGACCACCGGAATGAACTAAGGCCGCGCGTTGGCGTGATTGGCGCACGAGCCCAAACTTCACGGTTTTTTGGGCTGCCGATTATGACTGAGAAGCCCTACAAGCCTACGACAGAAGGGATGGCTCGATTGACAGAGATCGAGGCCCTGCCCATCTCCATTGGATACCCAATTCGGCGCAAGACTGGTTTGGCGCGCTGTCTTCTGCTTCGACACCTCATGCGCCAGCCCGAGCGGATCGCGGGTGGCTTTAAGTTCCACCACTTCTGGTACGCTCTAAAGCGAGACCAGGTGTTGCTGATCAAACTCCGCATCTGGCGGACCACCGGCAAATTCCCCGTCGACAACTAGCGCCGAATATTGCCAAAAGTTCTCCTCGATTTGCTTGATCATCTCCCGTCGATCCCAAGACAGGCGCCGTCGTCGCTTCCGACAATCACAAGCCCTTCTTGGTCCCTGAAGTCCTCTCGCTTTCACGGCGCCCTAACGAGCATTGTCGCCATTTCAGACAGCATCCAACGGCCGGCCACAACTTCGGGAACGAATCAGCCTGCGTCAATGAACCCCGGTTCCTTTGTGGAGTTGCGTATTATGCGTCGTGCACCTTCAATTGTGCCATCAGACCGGCTTGACCGGGATATTTATCTGGTGCTTGAGGACTTCGGCGCTCGTGCAGAATGCGCGTGGCGCGAAACGGACGAAGCAGAGAACTGATCTCGAAGCCGTGCTGCAAGGCCTCCTCTCCGGTCAGTACGCTTACCCTGTCCGGATCGTTTGCTTCAACGCGATCGAGGGCTGGTCACGCGATGCCACCTCGGACGTTGCCGACGCGCTGGCCCAGCTCGCGGCCGATAGTGATGAGGATGTCTCCGACGCGCTGCAGGGATCCATCAGCGCCAATTCTACAAGGCGCCTCGACAAACAACTCGTGCTGCAGTTGCGGGGCGCATGAGGCTCCGAGAGGGCAAGGCAGGCGCTGCGAAGCTTACGCGGTAATTGGCCGGCAATCTTCAGCAATATGAGAGACCTGGGCGAGTTGCTCGACATGGGAATGCCGGGATATAAATTTTCGATTAACTTTTGAAATAGCAGCCACAGTCCACTTTGGTACTCAGGAACTTTGCGTCACGGAGGTGAGATTTTGTCTGAAACAAGGGAAGCCGAGCCATCGTCGCCCGGGCGCCCGCAGCCGGGTCCCCAATGCCCGAAGTGCAAAATGCCTTCGCGCTACACCACGTCGATTTACGACGTGAAGAACGACAGGCCGGTGCAGATCTATCGGTGCTATGATTGTCAAAAGGAAGTTTGGATGTAACTGAAGCCCTCAGTCGGCCTCTCCCGCTCTAGAGATGGCTACAAGGTGCTCGGCCGACAACCTTAGCCTACTGGTTCGAATGGGAAAAACATGCAAACCTGGCGGCACACAACAAAAAGAAGAATGCCCCCATGGAAGATATGCAGATCCAAGTCGAAAAGCTCCGAAAGGAGGCCGCCGAGTGCGCACTCATCAGAGATCTTGCGACTGCTCCTCACAAACAGCAGTTGTTCGATCGGTTGACGAAGCACCTCAACATCCTTGCGGACGAAGTCGAGAAGGCGATAGCTGACCAAGCAGGAGCGACCGAGCGTGCCTGATGATTTAGCGCGAGGGCCAGCCCACCCTCCTTGGCACGAATCGTTTTTATCTCTTAGGTTACAGCGGCTCGAGCGGGAACGTGTACGCCGCTCGCCTGAGGGCGTTTGACGCAGTACCCGTAATTGGCGACACCCGGGAAACTAATGCAAGACTTGCATCCAACAGGGCGATACCAATACTGGAAATCGTCCCGACTATGTTGATCATCGTCTTTGTCTGGATTTCCGCTGCCGCCGGTTACGTCGTGCTTACATTGCCTCCACCTTGTGAGAACTCCGCATTAAGGCCGAAATTTTGAGCGTGCAGCCGTGCTAACTATGATCCTCCTCCTGCTGTCAGGCGGGCTCCTTTTTGCGGGAGCCATCATCCTGCTATTCGAGATCAACGCCTTCCGAGAGCGCCGGCGGCAATCATTACGGCCCTGAAGACCCGTATTTTTGGACCACCGCAGCCCCTTGGCTAGGTCCGCCCAGGCCCATCCCGATCGACAAAATCCTGCTTAAGTGGAATAGACAGAACCGCTACGTTCCGTTTGGCTGAGCAAAGCGGAGGCTTGAACCTTCGCAATTTTGATTGCCCAACGAAAGGCGATCCAACAATGAAAAATAAGCCTGATTGGGTGCTCATCGGCGTGTTCATCTGGATCGCAGCTACTTGCCGGATACGTCCTCCACCTAGGCGTACAGCTGATCAGGTAAGGTAGGCTTGACGGCACCGATCGAGTCGAAAATCTCGTTCCCCATGCATTCCTCAAGTGAGAGGTTCGAACCAGATGGCAACTGCCGCTTACAAAGCAGGCGCGGATATCGAACGGGGCGACCTCGTCAAGGTTGTTGATGGCCAGCTTTTTCCTGCGTTTAACAATGAGCAGAATGTTGGGGCCGCGGCCCAGCATATTCCGGCGGGAATGGAGGCCTTTTGCGGTCGTGACAACTTTTGGCGGCGAGGCCTCCCTTTTGAAATCTGAAGGGGGCTCATCATCAGATGCCAGTTCGTTCTACAGCCCTATAGACGCGTTAAAACTGCGCCCGCTGGCATAGTTCCAGTACGCTACGCGCGCAAGCGCTTCGTGCTATGATCACCCATCGTCGCGCTTATCAAACTTATCGAATGATCTGATCAGGATTGCGAACGACCCTCTTCCCTTTATCAAGCCTCAAGAAGCTGATCATTATGTCGCTTCCATTGACGCCCTCAAGCTAGCAGCTAGGCAAGTCCCATGCTTGTAGTTGGATAGAGGCCGACCGCTGAGGATCTACTTCTCCTCCTACTGAGTTTTCGCGGGGGATATGGTCACTATCAAGGCCATCTCGGCATCGCGCACGGTAACGCCGCGCCCGGTTTCGTCAGCAATTTTTCGCGCGATCCTAAGTGCGGCTGCCTCATCCTTCAATTCAAGGACGATTATGCTTCCCTTGCCTGAAAACGCTGTGGGATTTTCGACATGGATCAGGATCGGAGGCTGTATCTCGCTCAAAGCGGAACCTGCAGGCCTGGCGATGAAAGCCACTCGTCAACATGCGTTGCAGTTTCCAACTGCCGGGCCTTGCGCATAAGCTTCCGGACCATAGGGCAGTTGTGAACTCTGAGCGCGCAAGCGAGCGGCTTCCTGCTCAAGACGTTCGCTAAGGGATAAAACCTTTTGAATCGTCGCCGTTTGCGCATGGCGCGCTGCTTTCCATATAAGAGGAAGGCGGGAGCGCAAGCTGGCGTTCTCATCGCCGATATAGGCCGAGGGTTGCGCGGTGACGACCTACCGTGCGCTTTCAGACATCGGAGCGCCAATCTTATATATTAATGAACGATAGAAACGTTCAGCTCGTGAAGCTCCTCAAGGTCTCAGATCGTTGGCAGGCTATCACCGGTGCCGGTTCGCTCGCTCGTCAAGGGGCTTCTCCCAAGAAGCTCAGAACCACACTGCAGCGGACGTACGTGTCGGTGCAGCCGCCCTAACCCCGGCGGAAAATCTGGCCTCGCTCCGCCGCGAGCGCGAGCTCCTCCCATTCGCGGGCAAGCCTTGCCCAGCCCTCGCGATCGACGGGGTTGAGGCTTCGAGCTGCCTCCTCGCGGCAGGCCGCCGCCTCCTTGTAGAGTTGCTCAGCGGACGAGGTCATTTGCGCATAGCGGGATACTTCCCAAGTAGCTCGATCTGCATAGTTGCCTCAAATGACGATATCGGCCGAGCGGGCCACCTTCGCGGTCAGAAGGCGAACCACGCTAATACTGCAAGGATCGGGACGATCGCGATGCTGAAAAGAATCAACGGGGACGGCTCGTTGCCAGTACGGTCGCTCATCGCAGGCTCCTTAAAAGACAAGCCCCGCAGCGGCAGCGCCACGGGGCTCTCGGTACCGTCATCTCAAGGGGCGGAGATGCAGCACCTCAATAAAATAACAGCAACGTTCAAGCCTCGTTCCTAATAAAGCATCAGTGCGGCTTTTTCGGCTGATCGCTTTGCGGCCTGACGTCCATATTGCTATCCGGCATCTTGTCTCGACCTTGGTCCCCATTGTCATCCTTGCCGCCGGATGTGGATGTGCCGCTACCGCTGCTCGAACCGGGTGGCATGCCGGTTGTGCTGCGGGGATCCGAGTTCGGCGCTGTCGAGCTTGCCGCCGGATCACCAGTGACCGATCCTCGCCCACTCGGAGCGCCGCCACGTTGCCCCGAGGCGCCGCCGGCGATCGAAAGGACGATCAGGCTTGCTGTCATCAATGGCACCATTTTCACGGCGAACCTCCGTAGTTGTTGCCCTCAACCCAGTGCGTGCGTTGCCCGTTCCTATCGTCGCGCCTTCTTCTCTTTTGCAGCCTTCTCGACCCGCGTGTCCGGGTGGCGCAGGCTTAGCTCGAATTCGCTCGGCCGCGTTATGGTCCGCACTCTCCGGGGCCGGCCGGCTCGGCGCGCACTCGTAACTGCGCAGAAGTCCGAGCTTGGAGGCTAAGCGGAATTGCCCCGCTCGATCAGAGCATTGCCGTATAACTTACACATCTTCAGGTCTCCGCGGGGCCCCGCAAACTTGGCCACCCAAATCCATCAGAGGGCGCAAACTGACCCGACCTACTCCCACATTTGCTTTCGACAATTGTCGCACCGAAATATCCTGACCAATCTATCGTTCTGAACGTCAAGAATGGGCGAAAGGGGCCGCACTGGCGCGGCGCATGAAGGGCAGCGCGCCCCGTTGTTCGGAAACTCTGGCTGGGGCATCTGTTGATTGTCCTCGGCCATTTTTCCCGATCGTGTCAGTCGTTCACGACGCCATTCGAAGAATACTTCGAGAAGAGCTGCGATATTCAAGGCGCACCCACTTCGGCAATCACGCTAGTCGGCGATCGCGAGCAGCACCTCGTTGCGGCGCAGGATCGGCAGCGTCCAGGGCGGATTGTAGAAAGCGAGCAGCGGCTCGCCAGTGACCGTGATGCCCTTCGACGCAGCGTAATCGCGCAGCTCGCCGGTCTTCGCCCCGATCAAATCCGCAGTTGCGGTGCCCCGGAAAGTGATGACGATCAACCGGCGCGCGGGAACCGGCGCCAGCCGAACTCCGCTATCGCCGGGCGCAGGCAATGTCGCAAGGGAGTATTGCGCCGGCATGACGAAGCTGACCTTCCATTGCTGCGCGCCGACAGCCTGCTGCGCGACCGGCGCCGTCATCGCGATCTTGGCGCCCGATGAGTTGCGGCCGAATATGTAGGCGGCAATTCGCCGGAACCCCTCCTCGATCGCCGGCCTGCGCTCACCCGTGGTTTCAACCTCGGCGATGACCATGGGGGCATAGGTCCGGACCTCGATCGGGCCAGACGCGTCGACGACCTCGTATTTCGGCTGTTCGACACGGCTCATCAGGGGACCGGCGGCGATGGCCGCGACAGAGCCGAGCACCACGACGCCTAGCGCGATCCAGAGCATGCTTGGACTGCGACCAAACGGAACGGACGATCGAACGAGCAAAGACGGCACATTCTGCGGCTCGAAGCTCACGGGTTGCATATCTGGCACCAGGTTGGATCTGCATACAAGGCCGCCGCGCGCTCGCGGCGCAGCACTCTGGTAACGCAGGCCGAGCAGCCGTGGATCTCCGCGCGGATCTGCCGGGTCGGGGCGCCGCACTCCCCGCAGGGCAGACCGTGCGCGACGTCGACGAGGCCGAAGCCGGGCGTGCCGCAGGACGGGCAGCAGCGCGCTGTGCGGACGGCGAGCGCCCGGGCGAGGCGCCCGATCGAATTCATGCGGGTCGGATTGAGATGGGCGCGCATATCGGTCTCGATCGCCGCCCTGCCGACACGCGCGAAGACGTATCGCAGGGCCGCATCGACCTGCTCGCGGTCACGCAGCCCCTTGGCCGGCATTTGGCCGTCACGCGGCTCGGCCCGGACCACTACGGCGTGATCGGGGAAGCCGACCCGCGCGAGGAACGCGTCGATCGGGTCGTCCGGTGCGATCGTGACTCGATCGTAATTGGTTCGGGTGCGCCGGAAGACGACGATCTCGTGCCCGGTGGCGGAATCGCGCAACAGTAACAGCTCCCGCCCGGACGCGACGAACGGCAGGTCGGGATCGGGGCCGAATGCGCCCTCGCTGCCGATCCCGACCGGCGCGCCGGTCCGAGAGATCGCAAGCAGGGCCTTGGCCCGCGCGGCATCTAGCATGGTGCCGCTACGCGCGATCTTGCCGGTGAACGTCCCCAGTGCATCGGTATCGACGCCGGGCGCCGTCGAGATGGTCATCCCGAACCAGCGGCACAGCACCGGCGCGATCGCGCGCTCCTTGCCGTGCATGGTCGCGATCGCCGCCCAGCGGCCGCGGTATGGATGCCCGAACATCTTCGCACGCAACCCATCTCTCATGTGGCCGCCCAGACCCCGGGACCAACGCAGCGGCGGATCGTCGATCCTGCATCGTCGAGCGAATACAGAAGCACCCAGCCATTGCTGACGAGGTCGCGGACAGCGGCGTGACGACGCATGACCTCGTCCATGGCGCATTCCGGCGCGGCAATGAAGACGTTGAGACGAAGAGGCTCGTGGACGAAGCGCGTGCCATCGTGCACCGACTGCCATGGCAGCCCGACCCTGAGATCGCCCGCATTGCCTTCGAGCACGCCGAGCTGGCTCACGATGTTGTGCAGGACCTTGTTGCCGCTGCCGAACGCGGCGTTGTTCACGGTCGAGGCGTAATATTGCAGATTGATCCAGCTGGCGACCACCATCGGCGCCGTCATGATCAGCTCGAGCACGCGATATTCTTGATCTTGCTCGTGCGCGTAGGAATGCAGGAAGGTCCGGCCCGACATGTCGAGCCCGCGGGTGAAGCTGCGCGGTGCGGCGATGAACGCCGCGTTGCCGGCGAGGCCCCATTCGGGACGCACCTGCGACCAGTCCTGGCTGCGGGCGGTGACGGCGGCATCGACGCGGGCGACGTCCTTGATACCGAGCAAAGCGCTGCGCTCAAGCCTTGCCAGATGCGCGGCCTGGGTCAGCCGCGCCTTCAGTCTCGCGAGGTCGTCCGCGAGCGTTTCGGGAACCTCTGCCTCGCCGAACAGCTTCAGGTCGTCTGTGGTCGTGTCGTGCAGGCCCGCGATGAAGTGGCAATCGGACGGAATCTCGATACCGCTGCTGCGTAGGCCCGCGCGCACCCGCTCGTCGTTGAGGATGGCGACCGCGACGCGCGCGTTGGCCTCGCCGGTGTGGCCGCCGCAGGCGCCGCAGTCGAGACCGGTGGCGTGAGGATTGTTGACCGTGCTGCTGCCGTGTCCGGCGAGGAGCACGAGCCGGGCAAACGGACCGGTCAGCGACATCGCTTTCAGCACCGCTTCGGCCATGTCGATGGCTTGCGTCTCCGTGAAGCCCGTGGAACGGCCATCCAGAACACGCGGTGCGAGCCGCGGGCCCACCCTGGCGGCGATGTCTGGGTCGAGGCCATCGACGACGGGCGACGGGACAGGCCGGGTGACGCCGGCACTGTCGGTCGCGATCTTGGCGGCAAAGCCAAGGCCTGCGGTCTCGACGAAGGAGAAGGACGAGACCGCCGACACCTTGAACGACTTCCAGGCTTTGGCGACGCGGCGTCTCAGCAGCCGCAGGCCCAGCACCTCCGCCTCCTCGACCTCGCTTGCCCCCTTGACGGCCTCGCAGACGATGAAGGCAGGCTTGAGCAGGACCGGACATTGCGCCCCGCCCCGCGCATGCCCGATCGGGACATACTCGATCGGGAAGCCGAAGAAGCCCGCAAAGCCGATGGTCTCCACCTCGGGATAGACCGTCTCGAGCGCCCGCCGGAATATCTCCGAGCGCACGTCGATGCAGAACGCCGCCTGCACCGCGGGCCGCGCCTTCGAACCACCGATAGCCGTGCGCTCGCCACGGCCGCCCAGTTGGGCGACCAGCTTGCGGCGGAAGACGATCTCGTAGGCTTCCTGCAGGATGATGTCGACGGCCAGGTCTGGCGTCTCATCGAGCCGATGATCGGCGGGCAGCCTCGCCGCCTCTTCCATCGCGAGCGCCCAGGCCGCCTTGAACGCGGTATCGGTCCGCGCCTCGAACAGCGCGAAGCCCCATGCCAGCCGTATCGCCAGCAATTCCAAGAGCGTGTCGTCGCGCCCACCATCGAGCTCTGCGCTCCATCCGACATAACGCGCGTAAGCGGACCAGTTGAGATCGAACAGCGCCCGGACCAGATAGTCTTCGATCGCGCGCTCGGGAATTCCGAGCCGCTCGATAATGACCCCGATCGCACGCACCGGATCGGACGGCAGCGCCGCGACGGACTTCCGGAAGCCGGCAATGCCCATGACCTCCGGATTTCGGTCATGCGCCGCGAGCGCGCGCCAGGCGGCGTACGGCTTGAGCTTCCTCGCCGGATTTGGCCAGTTCGCCTGCCCCTCGTCAAAATAGCTCGCACAGAACGCCGATATCTCGTCGATCATGAACGCAACCAGCGAGACGTAACGATCGCCGGCGGCGAGCCGGTCCAGCACTTCGGCTACGGTCGCCACGACAGCCGGCGGCGCTACCGAACCGGCGGCGGACTGGAGCATCTGCTTCAGCCGGTCCAGATCGAGGCCCGTTTCAGGGTAGGTTTCCAGTGCCTCGCGCAGCGCCGCATCGTCGATGCGTCCCTCGTCGAACGCCTCCCGGTAGAAGGAACGCGGCATCAGGATCCGCGTCCGCACCACGCGCTCGAAGGTCGCGGCGGTGGCCGCAAAGCTCTGGCCGGTGAACCCGAGGAAGGGATTGACGGCCACAAAATGCTTGAGCGGCCAGAGCGGCGCGACGCGCCGGCATGCGGCCATGATGCGGGTCTCGAGCCGCACATCGTGGTCTGCAAAAACGGCATCTGTCGCTTGTATCGGCACGGCGAGGGCGGTCTGGGTCATGATGGTCCCGGATTCAAGGGGCGGACGTGACGCGGGTCGAGGCGCGTGGCCACAGTTTCAGAACGAGGCGGTTGGCGAGCGTGTTGAGATAGAGCCCATTGCGCAGGTGGACGTAGGCAGCGACCCAGAACGGCGCTTCGGCGCGGCGCATCATCTGGTTCTGGAACAGGGTCACTGCCGCGAAGCAGACCACGACCAGGCCCGCAATCAGCATCGGCGCGATGCCGTCCACCGGACGAGCGACAGGAACGCTGCCGGCGACGAGCCAGGTCGTAACGGCTTGCAGCGCGAAATAGACCAGAGCGACGCCGGCCGCGGTCGCGGCTCCGCGGGCGACGACGAACGCATTCGGCCGCTGGTCGACCACATTGGCCATGAGATGCACGAGACCCATCAGCAGGACAGATCCCAGCGCGATCTGCGCCGGATTGGTGCGCAGGGTCATGCCGACGCCCCAGCCGATCAGCAGCGTCAGGCCGACAACGCTCGCAAGCGCGATGATCAGCCGGGCCGCATGCGGCTGGCCCCCTGGGCGCGCGGTCCAGGAGGCCCGGGCGAGATCGATGATGCTGCCTGACGACAGGAAAGCGTGCGCCTTGTAGAGCGAATGGGCGACGATGTGCAGCAGCGCGGCCGAGAACGCGCCGAGTCCGCATTGCAGCAGCATGAAACCCATCTGCGCGACGGTCGAATAGGCGAGCTGCACCTTGACCGAGGTCTGCGTCAGCATGACCAGCGAACCGAACAAGGCGGTCACACCGCCGATCACGGCCAACAAGTCGAGTGCAGGGGTAGCGAGCAGCAGGATGTCGCTGAGGCGCAGCACCAGGAAACCGCCGGCGTTGATGATGCCGGCGTGCAGCAGCGCGGAGACCGGCGTCGGCGTCTCCATCACCTCGATCAGCCAGCCATGTAGCGGAATCTGCGCGGATTTGAGCACTGCCGTACCGACGATCAACAGTGCGGCCAGAGTGATCGCGGGCGACCCGGCGCCTGCGCCCGCACGAGCCTGGGCCGCCAGATCGGATATCTCGAGCGTGCCGTATTGGAGGTAAAGGAGCAAAGCTGCGAGTGCGAGGAAGCCGTCGCCGAGCCGGCTGGCGACGAATTTCTTGCGTGCTGCCCGGACGGCGCCAGGCCGCGTCCCGTAGAACAGCAGCAACTTGCCGAGCGACAGGCTGGTGGCGATCCAGGCCGCGAGCAGAACGATCAGATTACCCGAGATCAGCAGCGTGAGAACTGAGGCGAGCGTCAGCAGCAGCCAGCGAGTGAACCGGACGTGACCGGGATCACCGTCGAGATAATTGCGACTGTAATTGACGACCACGACGCCGATGAAGCTGACCAATACGCAGAGGATCGCGCTCAGCGCATCGACCTGGAGCGAGAGCCCGATCCCATGTGCGCCGAGCAACGGTGTTCGCCCACCCCCGACCAGCGCATAGGCGACGGCTGTAACTGGCAAAAGCCCGAACGCGACCGCGGCCGCGCCGATCGATCCGCGGACAAAGTCGCGCGCGCGGCTTTGCGGGCCCAAGAGCCCGGCCAGGCAGAGCGTAAGGGGCGCAAGCGCAGCAAGAAGGGGGAAGAGCTTGGTCATGGCATCTCGGCAAGGTTGATCCGGCGGCCATGTGCTTAGCTTGCAGCATCGTTTCTACATAATTCAATTATTGAACACGATCGTTAGATTATATAGAACGATCCCATGCCGCACCTGAACTACCATCACTTGCGCTATTTCTGGCTCATTGCGACGGAAGGCAGCATGAGCCGCGCCGCCCGACGTCTCAACGTCTCGCCCTCGTCACTGTCCGTGCAGGTCAAGGCACTCGAGGAGCAACTCGGCCAGCAGCTATTCGAGCGTATCGGACGCACGCTGCAACTGACGGAGGCCGGACGGATCGCGCTCGATTATGCCGGCAGCGTCTTCCGGTCTGGGCACGAGCTGATCGAGACGCTATCAGGCCTGCGACCGGGACGACAATTGCTGCGGGTGGGTGCCGCAGCGACGCTGTCGCGCAACTTCCAGATCTCATTTTTGAAACCGCTGATCGGCCGTAAAGACGTCGAGCTGATCATCCATGCTGGTCTTTTCGGCGATCTGCTGAAGCTGCTCGATGCACACAAGCTCGACCTCGTGCTCGCCAATCACCCGGCCGCCCCGGATACCGTCAGAAATTTCGAGAACACGTTAATCGACGAGCAACAGGTTAGCCTGGTGAGCCGCAAGCCGCGGAAGCCGAAGAGTTTCCGTTTTCCGCAGGATCTCGCCCACACGCCCATCGTGCTGCCCGGACGGGGCAGCGCGATGAGGTCCGCGTTCGATGCGCTTCTCGGCAGCAGCGGCATCGTCCCGATCGTCGCCGCCGAAGTCGACGACATGGCGATGTTGCGCCTTATGGCGCGCGAGAGTGACGGCGTGACGTTGGTTCCATCCATCGTCGTCATCGACGAACTCCGCTCTGGGGTGCTGGTCCAACGTGCCCGGCTGAACACGCTCAGAGAGCAGTTTTTTTCCGTCAGCCAACAGCGCCGCTATCCGAACCCGCTGGTTGCCGAGCTGATCAGGGCCTGCGGCCGCCGCGCGCCGCGTTGAAGCCACCAGACCGGCGCACAGAAAAGCGCCATAGCCGGACGGATTGTGGCGTCGTCGTTTTTGTAACACCGCCGTGGGACACCACCCCGGATGAGCGGATCGTACTGGATCTGTGACGGACACAGCCCCCCAATCGGCAGGGTCGTGAGCCGCATCGGGCGTACATTTTCGGGACAGCCGCTTCTGTTCTCGACGCAGGTCTTCGAAAAGGTGAATCCCGCGTCTCTTGCCGATCTTCGCACTCTTCCGTGGCGCCGCCGTAGTCTTTGTTGACACGTCAGAAACGCTTTTAGTAATTCCGTTGTTGCTCACCCTGCTCCTTTTTCTCGCACTATTGTCGGTAAGCCTTACGATAATGACACGGATCAGATGAGACGAATGGATCAAAGATTCGCAAGGGGGCAATGATATGATCGATAGTCAAGTTCAAGCCGAACTAGCCGCCCTGCGCACTTTGATCGAGCAGTCCGCAGCGACTGCTCTTGTAAGAGAGAATGAATGGCGCCGCATAGCTCGCATTTCGTCCGGCATGGGAATTCTAAGCAGCCTAGTCGGCTTGGGGTTCATTTTAGCGAATGTCGAGATTGCGAGAAGAAGCACGAATTTGGTGTTTCATGACCAGCTCGTAATGATGGGAATGACGTTCACCGTTCTTAGCATTCCGTCGATACTGTTAGGCTCGGCTTTGCGCAGCGGATCGAAGAAGGTCTAAGCGTATATGCAACTTTTAAAAACTACTAGGTGAGATCGGTCGTAGCGACAGCTCGCTGGCGGAGGCTAGGTTGACGTCGTTCAAGACGGCCGCTTTCTCATGCCCGTGGCCTTTAGCAAATGCGACGGCACCTGAACGACCTTTGTTAAGGTACGATCGCTCGTGACGCCAGGTTTCACCCTTCCCGCCGCCACGATGACTCTCCGAAACGTGTGGGCATGGCGGCCACGATGTTCATGAGATCGTCCTAGAACCTGAGCGTGGTCCTGAGGCCGAACACCGAAGCGTTCTTGAGGACCCTTCCGACGAGCGGGCCGGCCGGCAATGTTGCTCCGCCGCCGGGATGAACGATGTACTGGTAGTTCGGCTGCACCGTCCATTCGTCCTTGATCTGGTAGGTAGACGGCCGTGAGCAATCCTTCGAAGCTTCGGATCGGCCAGTTTGGATTCACTAACCTCCGGTGGTCGGCGTCGAGGGTCTGCGCGCGTCTGGACACATGGGCATAGCCCGCGGCGATCCCGAACTTGTCGTCTGGGCGGTCGTCGCGAAGACCTATAAACTCGAGGCCGGCGTCGGCATAGAGATCGATCAGGTTGCGATCAGCGGGCGCGCCGGCGAAAAGACAACCTGCCTATAGGCTCGGTGGGGTTTCGACACGCGAGTTCCTGGTCTCGAAGATAGCCTTTACGAATTGCCCGATCTTACAAGGCATGTCTCTCGTCCAGGCAATTTCCAAAAGGTCGGTCAGAGCTGCCTATCGCAATCACTAACATTTTTGAATCGCGGCACGCGAAATGTTGGCTATGATCCGCAGCGCGAGATTGGGGCGCGTACGCATGTGGCATCGAGGATCCTGGAGGCCGCTAATAGCGGCGAACTTTCTCCCGAAGACCTCAGACAGGGCGGTCGCAAGGCCCTTTCGCACGCGCCTACCATGTGGCGCTGATGGCGGGTAGGCGGACGTGAACTTCCAGGTCACTGTTTTGAAGATCTTGGCGGCATACCCGGACGGGTTTGCCGCAATGGAAGATCTCAAGCGTGACATGGCTATCCTCGCGACGAGTGGCCGCGACTGGGCGGACCGGACTAGGCGGCTCGCGGCTAATGCGCCCGGCCTGGACATCTGGTCACAAGGACTGGTCGAGCGCCTAAGCGGGGGATGGAAAATCACAATCAAAGGACGGGCAGTGCTCGACCTCATGGAGGCCCGACCAGCGGCGTCGCAGGTTATCCAGGTGGCTGCGGTCGAAGTTTCTATTGCGGCGTCCGAGTTGCCCATCTCTCCGCTGCGGCACCCCGCAGACCGTGCGAAGCGGCGGCGCGAGCGTCGGGAGCGTCGCCGTGAGGCCCGTGAACGAGCAAGGGCGAACGCCTCCTGAGGGAGGTTGAACGAAAAAGCCGCCAGCGGAGCTGGGGCGGCTTGATAGTCCCGGACCGTAGGTTGCCTCCCAAGCCCAAGCGTACCGCCGTTAACTTGTTTGCGGCAATGCAGCTCCGAACTAGCGAATGCGCTTCAATTCGGATATTGGGCCGCCGATCTATGCACGGCGCGTCTTACAGAGCCGGCAAAGGGCGAGATGAGGATGGAAGCCGACCCGGGGGCTATGGCCCGTAGCGACCGCGCCCAGACCACGCCGAGCACAACGATTTGAAGGCGAGGGCTCGTTTCTGTCGACGAGAGCGCGTGCCGTTAGGGCCGGCTTGCAGCCGATCGCGGAGAGCGCTGTCTAAGAACCGATTGCGGGACTGGGGCGTGTACTCATAAATCGAGCATCGTCCAGCACGGCGAGGCCCGCAGTATTGTCAAAAGCAGACATCGACGATGCCCAAGTAAACGTCCGCTAAGGGCCGATTTCGTTGAAAAAGGCAGCGGCAATCCGATGGATTGGCGCCAGCTCCGAAGCGGCCTAGCGCCTGGGTTCTCCGCTATGCGGGCCTGGGGATTTGCATCGGGATCAGCT
>JAESGJ010000453.1_pt1 | contig 22171 bp, 18 predicted proteins | sample 9266241 | NCBI WGS metagenome assembly JAESGJ01 (sample SAMN14514841, study PRJNA621669) | algae metagenome | isolation source: Brasilonema octagenarum HA4186-MV1 and co-occurring heterotrophs from wet... | place: USA: Manoa Valley, Hawaii | collected 2009-07-20 | reverse complement strand
AATCAGGATTGACGGGAAAAGAATCGGCGCTCAATTGTCAGATTTCAAAAAGTTGCACTGCAAAGACGGCTATTCCTACGCTTGACTACGAAACACTACGATATTCCGTGGTTAGATGCATCGGCTGCCCAGAGAATGGACAACCTTTTTTCTAATGGTGTCAACGGTAAACAACAACAAGGAAATTACAACTGGTTTACCTCGCTTCCATTAGGAGCAGCCTGAGGCAGTATGGAACGCTCATCGTCTGGAATCCGTGTAGGTACACCTAAATGCTTACGAGCATGTTCCTCTGCTAAGTTCCGGTCTTGTTCATTGTGAAACTGTTGCTGATCCAGAAGATATTGACTACGTGCCGCTTGATCGCGACTTGGCATAGAGCCATTTTTCCATTTGTACTTAAAGCCCATGAGCAAGCAATCCCTTAACGCTCATCTGCATTTAATCTGAATTACTGAACCGAACGACTCTAGCGCCGGGTAGAGTTAAAAACATAATATCATCCTAAAGATAGAGGAGATACATACATCGAATAGTAAAGTATTGTGTAGAAAGTTAATAATTTCTTAATATTTACAGGATTTTTTTAATGAATAGTTCCCAACCTTTGCCAAACTATACAGTAGGAACTACAGACTTCATTGAAGCTAAGTTCGTTTCGCTTTTCCCTTGCAACCGGATAAGCGAGGTGCAACAATGTTTGTCGAAAAACGAAAAAGTGTCTAGGTACATGGATGAGTTGGAATTCCTAAACGGTTTGCGAGTGCTGGTAGTAGATGACGATGTTGATAATCTGGATTTGATCAAGTTCATTCTTGAAGAATACAAGATAGAAGTAATTCTGGCAACATCAGTTACTGAAGCGCTTCAAGTCATGATGTGGTTCAACCCCGATATTTTGATCAGCGATATCGCTATGCCAAACTGTGACGGTTATTCGCTGATTCGTTCTGTTAGAAACCTCAGTGAACACGTAAGACATATTCCTGCCATAGCTTTGACAGGACAAGCCTCAGATGAAGCACGTAAACTGGCTCTGCAGCAAGGGTTTTCTATACACATCAAAAAGCCATTTGATCCAGATGAATTAATTATCCTTGTTTCAAAGCTTGCTGAAAAGGCTTCCCTCAAGAGCAGTTGCAGTAATAGTAAAGTTGAGCTAGAAAATTATGGAACAAAATTTAGTTTTAATGTTGCCTAGCTGCAATACCTGGCTTTGTTCTATATAATTCCTATTTGATTTTTACTCAGCCAGGTACACTTTTATCAGTTATCAGTTACCAGTTACCAGTTAAGTAGGTAGGCGTGAATAAACCGTACTATGTAACAGAATGTAAATAACGCACTGGCTCCCCTCCCGCAGCGTGCTTACTCACCAGATGCCGTGAGAGCGGAAACCCTCATCAAGCACTGGTCTCACCAAATAAAACCGGATTCCTATACCACTTAAAGCTGTAACCTTTGTCTGTCAAGCCTGAGGCTGTATAGTTGCACTAACTGTAATCTTGAATAATAAGTATAAATACTTGCATTTTGTCAAAATCCATTTTTCTGGTAAAATATAAAGAAATTATTAAAAATAATAGGTATTGATCATGGATAATAAAAAAGGCAAGGGCATTAATGTCTCAACCTTACGTCAGGTATGGTCTGTCGTTGAACAGACTCACACCAATGTTCTGCTCAGATTAAATGATGCGGATTTGGTTAAGCAATTGTTGGGGGAACTTGATAGGTTGATAGTGCTCAGCGGTGAGGAGACTAGCAGCGTAAGCGCCTACCTTTACTCCAGAACTGCGTTAATACGTGATTTAGCTCAAGCACGTTTAGCATAGTGGATGGCTTCTGTTATGGGAAATCAAAGCCTGTACCTAGAAGTAGAGCATTTAAGATTTCCTTAATGCTTAAAAAGATAAAGTATTGTGGGACACGCTACGCCTATCTCCTGCGCAGACGCGATCATCGCAAAGCGACACCCTCTTGCACCGCTAATGCCCTCTTGACGTGCGCTTGCGCTTACGTCAACAACAAGATTCCCGACTTCTTTGAGAAGTCGGGAATCTTAACCTTTTTATTTTCACAAATAAAATAGGATGACTATCATTTAAAAAGTTATAAGAATTTAGCAGACTAACTATTATATAGTCTGAAAATAGAAATAACCCGTTGCAAGAGCGTGTTTTCTCACCTTATAGGTTATGCAAATTTATTTAGATTACAGCGCAACTACTCCCACTCGCCCAGAAGCAATAGCCGCAATGCAAGCAGTCTTAACTCAAGATTGGGGTAACCCCTCTAGCTTGCATGAGTGGGGACAACGGGCAGCAACGGTTGTGGAACAAGCAAGAATGCAGGTGGCTGGTTTAATAAACGCACCTGATCCTGAATCTATTATCTTTACTTCTGGTGGTACTGAAGCAGACAATTTGGCGATTATGGGAGTTGCCCATTTGTATGCCAAGCCCCAACACATGATTATTTCCAATGTTGAACATTCTGCTGTCGCCGAACCAGTACGTTTGTTGGAGTTGTGGGGTTGGCAAGTGACTCGCTTAAGCGTGGATGCCAAAGCAAGAGTAAACCCCCTAGATTTGAAAGCAGCGTTACAAGATAATACCGTGTTGGTCTCGGTTATTTACGGTCAAAGTGAAGTTGGGACATTACAACCAATTGAAGAATTAGGAAATATAGCTCGTCGTGCAGGTGTTTTGTTCCATACAGATGCTGTACAAGTGGCAGGGCGCTTACCTATAGATGTGAAAAATCTGCCCGTAGATTTACTCAGCATTTCTAGTCACAAAATTTATGGCCCACAAGGTGTTGGGGCGTTGTATGTGCATCCTCGTGTAGAGTTGGTTCCTTTACTGGGTGGTGGGGGACAAGAAAGACGACTACGTTCTGGAACGCAAGCAGTACCCATTATCGCGGGGTTTGGGGTTGCAGCAGAATTGGCAGATCAAGAATTGCCAACAGAAACACCTCGGTTAATCAAGTTACGCGATCGCCTGTTTGCCCAGTTAGCTGACATTCCTGGTTTACTCCCCACTGGCGAACGCACGCACCGCTTACCTCACCATGTCAGTTTTTGCTTAGAACACGCTGATGGACAAAAACTCAGTGGCAAAACTTTAGTACGACAAATGAATTTAGCTGGCATTGGTATCAGTGCTGGTGCTGCTTGTCATAGTGGTAAACTCAGCCCTAGTCCCATATTATTAGCAATGGGCTATCCAGAAAACGTGGCATTGGGAGCTATCCGCATGACACTAGGGCGCGAAACAACAGAAGCTGATGTCGATTGGGTAGCAATGGTGTTAAGGCAAGTTTTGCAGCGACTATCACCTGTAGAATTGATTGTTAGTCGTTAGTTAAATCAGTGAACAGTTATCAGTTATCAGTGAACAGTGATAACTGATAACTGTTCACTGTTCACTGATAACTGATAACTGATAGTTTATCTGCGTCGAGGATGCGCTTAAAATCTAAAAATTCAAAATCAAAAATTATTTAGTATGACTCAACTTCCAAACTCTCTTGAAGATGCAATTGTTCAAGCCGGTGAAGCAACCAAAGCAGCACTTGCAGATGGATATAAGCGCTTACAAGTTGAAATACTGATTCCAGAACTCAAACCTATGCTTGTGGCAGAGCAATTTATGCCACTTTTTGAAGAATACGGTTCTGGCTTGAAAGTTTTCTTTCCAGATGCTGGTGGTGCAGCGCTTGCGAAGCGTGATTGGGCTGATGTGTCGTTTAAGATTTTTGATATTGGTACAGGAAAATTATCTATGGAGGACAAAATTGAACCAGAGGATGAAATTTTCTTTCTTATTGGTCCGACTGTGGTAGAAGTTTTAGAGGTGGAAAAGATCGCTCAATTGGCGGGCGATCGCCCAATAGTGATATTAAATCCTCGTTTAGAAGATTTAGGGGTAGTGGGCATTGGTTATACTGCGCGTCAAGTACGTGAGCGTTTCATCAAAACAATAGAATCTTGCTATTATCTCCGTCCCATTGATGACGAGAGTGCTGTATTTCGCTCTTACCCTGGGGTATGGGAAGTTTGGCTGCAAAAGAGCGATGAGTATCAAAAGATTTCCGAATCTCCGCAAAAGCCATCTGGTGACGAGTTGGATGCAATTTTAGCGAAGGCACAGTCTAAGTCAGCTACAGTAGATGCTTCATCTGCGAAAAAGCCCAATTTGTTTAAAGGTTTGCAACGTTTCTTACGGGCGTTGAGGAATTGATTTGTTCCTTATGCCTGCGGCACGGCTACGCTCCGCAGCGGGGCTAGCAGTGCTGCCAAAGGCAGATCGCAATAACCCAAGGTTTTTTGTCCCAGGCAAACAGTGAACTGAAAATCAATAAGCTTAGAACAAATAATAATTATTATCATTGTAGCTTATTTAGCTCAAATACTTTATAAGCTTAAACTAAAATTAACCTTTTCTTTGACTATTGTTTAAGTCTGAAATGATGAATCTATATTACGCTTAATTTGTATTGATTTATATGTTTGAATAACATTCAAACAGGTAATGAAATGATGAACTAGTTAATATAAATTATCCTGTAAAGAAATCAAAAAGTATTGATTGTCCTGTGAAATATAAGGACTGATTTTAATTAATTACTTCAAGAAGTTCCAGACTAAATCAACAAAATTATAACAAGAAGCTCTGGCAATAAAAGCTCTAAGTTTGTCAGAGAAAGTTCTCACATTTCGTCTTATTTACTTTAGTATCGGAGTCATTTACATGGCAGATAATACTTTGGATGGGATCTCGACCGTAGGTAGCGGTTCCCAAGGTAGGAACGCGATCATTAATCTAAAATATAAAATCCAAAATGGTATGATAAATTTGGCGAGAACTTCTTGGACGAAGAAATATTTTTGGCAATTGTTCGCTGCATCGTTTTTTGTGATGCTGCTGGTATGGGGAAACTGGAACCAACATGGTACTCAAGGTCAAACTGCGAGCAAACCTCAAGTTCCCAAAGTTATTTTGATTTCCCTAGATGGTGCAACACCACAACTGATTAACCAATACCTTGCTGACGGAATACTTAGCTCAAGTCAGGGTTTAGGACTACTGCAAAGCCAGGGAATTGTTGCTCAGCAGAATATCACAGTTACCCCATCCCTAACTGCCCCTGGACATATTGCGATTGCAACGGGTTCTTCTGCAGCAAAGAACGATATCAACGCCAACACATTTCATCTAGTTGCTAGTCCTTTCAAAGAAAATATCAGTGGTTTTAATGCCCCCATCGGCGGTTACTCAGTTGGTATTGATGGACCTGCCCAAAGCACAGAGTTGACAGCAAACCCACTTTGGTTATCCTTACGAGAAAACGGTAAAAAGGTTGTTGCTGCCACATTTCCGGGAGCAGATGGTGTAGATATCAGGGTACCAGGATTGCCAAATAGCCCGATTGTGCAACCAGCGAATAAGAGAACCGTAGACTATACAGTACCTTTTGGAACTTTTGCTGGAGTTGGGGCGCAAGGTTTTAACCTGACAGCAACAGACTTTTCTCCTGCTTCCAAGTCAGTGATTAACCAACTCAAAGCGGCTGAGAAAGTGTCTTATAGTCGGATATTAAAGACAAATAAATCCTTTGATAAGTTCACAGTTAATGGCGTCACTTACGACATCCAAGTCGTTGCGATCGACACAACAAAGGATAGTAAAGTTAATTACGACACGTTAGTCTTCTTTGATGCTAACCAAGGTATTCAGCCGGGTCCCTTCAATTTACCTTCCACTGGACCGGCTTATGTGCGAGCAAGTGAGCAAAAGTCTAGCCTATTCTACTTAGAAGGTAGCTCCAGCAAAGCAGGAACCGCTTTTTACGTCAGTACCCTGGCTCCTGACTTATCCACTGTACGGTTTGCTCGTTACTCTGCCAATTACATTCCGCGCAACGCAGCAGTGCTAGCAAATGTGGATGATATCAACAATAATGTTGGTTTCTGGAGAAATCAGGCAGACTACCGCATCACTGAACGACTCAGCCCCGGATTTGAAAATTTTTCTGATGAAGAATTAGAAGCTATCTACGAAGACCAGGTTCAGAATTTTGTTGATTACCAAACCAATGTTGGTTTACGCGCAATCACTCAGAATCCCAATGCTGACCTAGCAATGATCTACATTGAGCAACCTGATGGATCACAACACCAGTTCCTGGTTACCGACTCACGTCAAGCAACTAACCCTCGCGACCCCAACTCTATTGCAGCAAATCAGGATCAACAGAAGATTGCCCGTTACGACGCTTATGTAAAAGCAGCTTACCAAGTTGCCGATCGCGCAATTCAACGTGTTATTGATACCGTTGGTACTGATAGCCAAGGCAGACCTAATAGCAACATCATCGTCGTTTCAGACCACGGGTTTGCTGCTTTCCATACATCGGTCGATATCAATAACTTTCTCAAAAACAACAACTTCGATTCTAACAAGGTAAGAGCCATAAGTTCTGGTTCTGCGGTCAATATCTACTTCAACCTACAGGGACGGGAACCTAATGGTATCGTTACTCATGAAGAATACGTTACCTTGCAACAACAAGTAGCAAATGCACTCAAATCTTTTGTAGATAACAATCCCAACTACAGCTACGGTAACAGCGTCCATATATTTGATAAGGTTTACACCAGACCTATCCCTGAAGATCTGAATGACCCCTCGTTTGGCTTTACCACGAATGAGTTCATTGGTCAAGATGCAGGTGATGTTTTTGCCCTACTAACACTGGGCTACAACTTCGATGGTATTCAAACGCCAGTTGTGCAGCGCTTGGGAGATGATCCTTCTAATAGTTTAGTGTTGTCTGTGCCCAATTTCTACGGCGCACACGGCTACGACCCCAATCTGCCGAATATGAGTGCGATTTTCTTTGCAGCTGGTCCAGATTTTGGACACAGTATGTTAAAACAGGTTCGCAACATTGATATTGCGCCTACAATTGAGCATTTGTTGAATGTTCAACCTGCTTCAACTGTACAAGGTAAATCTATCGTCAATTAATCAAATATAGGACTTACGCAAAAACCCTTTTAAACCCTCTTACCTTCTGCTGATGGTATTAGCACTTATCTCAACTACCAACAAGTAGGTAATACTAGCTACTTTGATGCTGCTGGCTTTGGCGATCGCACTGTCGGCTTAACGACTTTTCCAGAGTCAGTCACTTCAGTGATTTAGCATTTTGACCATAGCGAAGAAAGCAAACTCAGCGTAGCGTAGGGTGGGCAAGAGTGCCCACCTTTGGCGTTTGCTCTTTGGGCAAACGCTAAAAGATTATTGAAAAATCAGGTTTGAATGCCTCAAACCTATACCCCATATTTGGTATTTCCTGTCAATGCGTAAGTCCTAGAAGTTATAATATCAATCAAACTTATTGGACTTTGGGCAATAATGCCAAGCGTAGCAAGTTTACTAGAGCAAGGACACAACCAACTTGATCGGGGAGAGTACCAAGCAGCTTTACAGATTTTTCAGCAAGCAGCTGTACTGGAACCGCAAAACCCCCAAATAAGTTATGGGTTGGGTCTGACTTGTTATCGTCTGGAACAATACCGCAAGTCCATTGAATACCTGAACCAAGCTTTGAGAATTAAGCCAAACTACATTTTGGCGGTAGTAAGGCGAGGATTGGCTTGCCAAAAAATTGACCAAGCGCAGCAAGCACAAGCAACTGTGGGGCGAACGCCGTTCGCGCCTACAAGATTTTGTTTTTTCCCAAGATATAAGCAGTTCTAATTACTTAGACAAAATCTGTTAAACCTTATTTCCCCTTGTCTTCCCACTCCCTCTCTATGCTTAACCCACTACAAAGAGTCACCCTCCGCGCCTTTTTAACAGCTTTGGTAGAATTAGATTCTCCTTTACCAATAGCTTTACAGCAGGAAATCAATAAAGTTGGTGAAATGCTTGCAAACGCACAAAAGGATGATGCTCTTAACCGCTTGATAGAATTGGCAGAAAATGACTGTCTTAAGGAGTCTTACCGTAATGCGCGAAGAGATATTCAGACGCAATATAAAAGTCAAGAACTCAACAAATACGATAAACCCAGTCAGCAGAATCAACCTACAAAACCCACAGAACATATTGAAAATATTGCGCTCCCCATTCTTCAAGCTTCTGATTCCAGCGCTGAAGCTAAGAAGCACAAATCAAAAATTATCCCCAAAAAGTTCTTAATGCCTAAAATAGAGTTTCCCACTCTAAACTTATTCATTTATAATCTTGCAGATGGTTCGAGCAATACGCAAGATTATTGGTCAAAGCTTGGAGAGCAACTTAAAGAAAAGGGATTCTCAAGTCAAATCAACGACAAAGATTCGCAACGCCTTTATTTATGGAAGACAAATTCTACTACTAATGCTGTTGATGGTTCTTACAGTCTAGCAAATTTTGACGATACTAACTGCCTACGCTATAGGTGCTCTGTTGATCAGCTAGTTGAATTATTCGATATTAAGCATACCTTAACTCAAATCAAAGATTTAGCCCTTCTCCCAAAAATTGGCAATTTAGCACCTGGAAGACTTTCAGAAAATTACTACTTAGGACAAACTTGGATGATATCAGGCTGGACAGTTCCAGCTGATGACCCAATTCTTGAAGCAAACGCTCATCAAGTTTACAAAGACTTAATTCCACTAGGACATCAATATCAAAATTTAGGAGAATTTTTAGACGCTACAGTCTATGAAATGTGGCGTGGTGAAGGGCGTTGGGACAAAATTGAAAAAGACAGTCATGTAATAGTTGTTTTCTATCGTGATCAACCTACATTTGAGAAGGCTGATGCTTATTATAATGCATGGATATACTTGTTTTACTGTAGATATAAAATACTTTGGGCTTATGAACAGGCACGGAAACAAAAATTAAGGGTATCAGAGCTATATAACAACGATAGTTTAATAAATTCAAAGATATTCCAAAATTTACGAGCTAAAAAATTGCCAGAGCTAAAAAGCGAATTAGAAAAAAACATTCACAATTTATATGATTACCTCCAAATTATAAATATCCTGAAAAATCAACAGTACATAGTAGAAGTTTCTGAGCGCAACTACGAAAAACAGTGTCAAGAAAATTTTCCAAAAATTAAATGGTTGGAAAAGTTTAGCAACATAGTCAAAGGTATATATCAGGTACAATTAAAACAAGATTATGACACTCTAAATTCAGAAGTAGCAATATTAGAAAACTTAACGGCTACAATTCGCGGAATGGTGGAGATAGAGCAAGCAGAGCTGGATAAAGATCAAGCAGAGCGCGATCGCAACTTCAATAAACAGCAAGCAGATCGCGATCAAAAGCAAGCAGATCGCGATCGCAACTTCAACACAACTATTGCTATTCTAGGTATTGGACTAGGAACAAGCCAAATTGCATCCTCTATCATTCTCGCTCAACAAACCCCACCTAAAGATATTCCTTTCTACCAAACACAAGCTTTTTGGTACAGTATTGTTACAGGTGCGATCGCCAGCCTTGTTTTCTGGATTATTTTAACCAAAATCCTACCCCGGCTTGTCGTTAAATTCAGCCGCGTCAAAGTAGCGATTTTTAAGAAAATAAGGGGAGGTTCGCAACATTGATATTGCGCCTACAATTGAGCATTTGTTGAATGTTCAACCTGCTTCAACTGTACAAGGTAAATCTATCGTGATATCAGGTTCGGTTAATTAGTTATGATTTGGGCGATGTCTGAACCCCACCCCTCAATCCCCTCCCCTTAGCAAGGCTATGCATTGTCCAGATCTTTCTTAACAATCCTGAAAGCCTTGCTATACAAAGTTTGTAAAAATTGACTTTTCGGCAAGACTTGACAATTGACCACTCATGCTTCTCAGGAAAAGAGCATTTTTATTGAGAATGTGTTACGGAGTATCGGGGTTTGGTGGGTGGTGAGCGAGTACTCTCGCAAATATTAAGAAAGATCCGGGTAATGGATAGCCTTAGCAAGGGGAGGGGAGGTTTTGGCACGAGACAAAACCGGGGTGGGGTTCTTCGGGATTTATAAGCAATTAAGTGAACTTGATATCAATCATCAAAAATATTGTTTGAGTATATACATAATCGTCGCAGAGAACGGCGTGTATCTTCCATCTGGATCTGGCTTTTCATAACCCTGAGCAAGAAGCTGTATTTCTGTAGCTGTCAACCCGTCAGTAGCTAGCAGTGTAGCATCAATAGCTGCACGCCTCATCTTTCTCAATTTATCAATGCTAAGTGCTAGTTTTTGAATTGTGGTTTTAGCGGCGGCTTGTTTCTCGTGATCATCTGTTGGCAAAATTTCTCCAAAACCAGAGTACTTAAAGTAATCTACACATTTTGGATCTAAGGGTGAAATCATCAGTTCCTCATCAAACCAAGCTTGTTTTTTGTGTCCACAATGCACTGGTACACGAGGTCTGTGTTCATCTTCGCCTTGGCATGAAGCGATCAGATTGGTGTACTCAAATGTTAGATCTTTATAAACACTCTTGGGTCTAAAATGTTCAATATGGCATTGCTTTCTGGCTATAGACATACCACAATAGCAACAAACAAAACCTTGCTCTTGTAGTAGTGAATAATAGACTTCATTTTTAACTGGTTGTGGGAAGGATTTCCAGTCGGGTGTTCGGTTACCCAGTTTCTGCTTCCATTTCGTGAAGCTATCAGGTTCTTTATTCTTTTGAATATACTTCATCGATTGAGAATTTCCTTGCGTCGAATAAGGACATCTGCTCTCACAAATTCCGGATCGTCTTCTCCAATTTCATCAGCTAAATTTTGGCGCAATTGCTTAGCACGATCGAGATGTCCCTGGTCAATTAATCTAAATAAATTCTGGAGATTGTCTTTGATTTCTTCAGGTCTTTCTGATACTCCCATGAGGTCTTCTAGAATTTGATTGCTATCTCTGCCAAACGAGTTTTCCGGACGTTCAGCAACGATACCATCAGGTGTTGCTTGCAGGAGGTAAATACTGTCTGGTTTGACGTGACTCACCACTTGTGGTGAATGGGTGGTGATAATAAACTGACAATTGGGGAATGTTCTTATCAAAGCTGTAATCACTTGCCGTTGCCATTTGGGGTGCAGGTGTAGTTCAATTTCATCAATGAGAACAATACCTTCCCCTTCGAGTGGATTATCTAAACTTGGGTTGGCAATTGCCAAGCGCCTTGCCAAATCACCCACCATTGCTAGCAAGCATTTTTCGCCATCAGATAATTGATTAACGATGAGTTCTTGACCTTGTTTTTTGATAGTCATTCGTAAGGGCGATCGCTCAACTCGTAAATCTGAAAAATCTGGTTGTAAAGATGATACCGCCCCTCTTATTGCTTCTAACTGCTTATCTCGATGATTCGGATTATCCCGTCGCAATTCATTTTCCAAATCTTCGCGGTTTCTAAACCATTCAAAAAAGCTTTTGAAGTCTATTCTTCCACCAGTCAGTGCTTGGTCGTAGGCATTTCTTTGGGTAAATAAATGTTCTTCGGAAATCTCCAAAGGCATATCAAGAACTGCGCGATTGACTGGATAATAAACAGCTAAAGGAATACTAGCGTTATCATTATTTACTAACTGATTGTTTATGTCGTCAACCAGTGTTTGTAAATCTTTTAAAGGGTCTTGACTCACTTCATCAGCTTTTATCTGACTGAGCACTATTGAGGCTGCTTGTAAGGCGTTTGTAACTTCGTCTCCATATCCAAGCTTTTGTATGCGTTGCTGACTAATACCATCTATCAAAGATTTGATAGCCTCTAATCGGACTTCACCCGCACTTTTAACCGATTTGCCCTCTTTACGTTCCTCACTTAAAGACCAGGTAATTTCTTCTTTTGGCTGCGGAGAAATTATTATTGAAATCTCCATTTTTGGGCTTTCATTCGTGATATCTTGTTCACTTAATGAACGTGTGGAATGACCATGTTGAATTTGCCCGGTAAACTGGGATAAAAGAATTGCAATACAGTCCAAAATACTAGATTTTCCAACACCATTAATACCAATAAGCACTGTTGGCTCAGTTTCCGGCAAATCAAGCGTCAAATCACCTATTCCACGGAAACAATTTATTTTTATACGCTTGACTTTCATAAGTTGTTACTCATTGAGGTTGCATAATATATTTTTTGTAGAAATTAGGGTTAGGACTATTTTGAAGCGCAGAGTCACACAGAGATACACAGATAACTTATTTGTGTATCCCTGTAGTTTTATATTGCCAAAAATTACTCAGACAAGAAATTTAATAATTAAGCTGATTTGAGTTGAATAACACCTTTATCAAAAACGCTATTGTCAGTACCGATTCCACTAATTTCTATTCTATCTGCATAAACCTCATAGGCAGCAAAACTTAACTTTTCTGCTGAATATTGTGTCCATTCAGAACGACCTACAGGACGAGTTCCCGCACCACCGCCGCATATTAAATAAGTAGTTCCATTAATGGAACGAGTGCGTTCATAATGATGTTCGTGACCATTTATATATAGTTGAACACCGTATTTTTGAAAGAGTGGAGTAAAGTTTTTAATAAATGTTGGATTGCTACCATACACACCCGATGCATAAACCGGATGATGACCATACACAATTTTCCAAGGTGTTTTAGAAGCACTTAATTCTTGTTCTAACCATTTTAGCTGCTTTTGCCAATCAGCGTTGGTGTTTGTATCTAAAACAAAAAATTGCGCATGATCGCGTTGAAATGTGTAATATCGTCCCTTCATATTAAAATTGAGATACTTTAGTTGAAGGTCGCCGTTTGCGGTACGAATATCGTGATTTCCGAGAGCAGCCTGAAATTTAACACCTTGCTTTAATAATGGTGCATAGGGACGCTCAAATACCGCACCAATTTTTTCCATTTCACCATTGGTGTAGATATTATCACCAGCTAAAACCACTAAATCATAGGGATTTTTACTGTGATAGTTAGTCATTGCCTTAGCTACGGCGTACTGTCCTTGATCTCCAGTACCTGTATCTGCAACAGAAACAAAACGTAGTAAGGAATTGTTTTTGGCTGGATTAGGGGGTGTAGCCGCTTTTGAGACATCAATTCCAGGAGTTTTGCCAGCTTGACGAGTGACACAACCTATAAATCCTAACCCTATGGTGCTGAGGCTACTGAGAAACAAAAATTGACGACGTTTGAACTTCATAAAATTACCAAATTCAATAAGTAGTAAAGTATAGCCGATGCAATGAAGTGATAAATTAAGGCTGAGGAAGCTGCAGTGCAAGAATAAAGTCTCTTGTCTTTGATTCGCAGCTGTCGGTTAAAGTTCCATGTCTCAAGATAATCAGAATTCACAACCACCATTTTCCCCTGAACCCGAAGCGAATCAGCCGGAACCGAGGGTTGAGTCAGCATCTCAACCTCCCCAAAAACGATACCAGAGAGTCCAACCAATTTGGAAGGCAATAACTCTGCGAATTCTGAGAGGGACAATTGGGGTTCTAGAAACAACGGTAGACAAATTAGAGACACAACCCTCTATTAGGGATAAGAGAACCCCTGGTTTTTTCCAGAAACTCCAGTTGGCATGGAGTGCTGTTTTAGGCAAAATTCGCTCAATCTTACCAGAAAACTTATCGACAAAGTTGTCAGATACAGCAATAACCGGAATAATTGCTGGAGTTGCAGTGATTCTTGTTTGGACAACTTCTACAGTGTTTGGTGGTAAGCCGACTGAAGTCGCAAGTGTTCCACCAGAAGTAGAAACACCTCCATCCGCAACGATAACGACTGCACCAGAGGTAGAAACACTTCCCACACCACCAGCAATCGAAGAAACGCCACCACCAGTAGAGGAAATCACACCGCCACCAACCGCAGAAACTCTACCACCATCAATAGCTGAGGAAACTCCGCCGCCTGTGCAGGAAACTCCGCCACCAGAACCAGAACTGGAACCAACTCCGACGCCAACCATTATTTTGACACCAGAGCAAACCTTGATTGCAGCTATCGAAAATCAAATAGCAGAGGTGAGCGATCGCTTTGCCTCGGGTTTAATACAGTCAATTAAAGCTAACTTTCGTACCAGTAGTCTTGCTATCACAATTCATGATGAATGGTATAACATAGAACAATCACAGCAAAATAAACTTTTGGCTCAGATGCTAGAACGTTCAAATGAATTGGATTTCATCCATTTAGATATTCTTGACTCACGGGGTAAGCTGGTGGCACGAAATCCTGTTGTTGGTACTGAGATGATTGTTTTTCAACGACGGATTTCACTCATTCCTCAGCGATGAAAACACATAAATCATCAAAATCAAATAACTCAAACTACTTATTTAAAGTAGTTTACAACTATTTTTTGAAACAGCCTCGTTGAAACTGATTTATAAAAAAAACATTAAATTCTGGAGTTGTCGAAACTATTAATTTTCAAATTTCTAACAAACTAATCAGAAATTGATAACACACTATCGTTACAGAGTTAGGTTTCTTTTTACTATTCTACTTGATTATGAAGGTAGAAAAAACAAGATATATGACAGCAAATATATGTAGTAAACATTACTAAAAAACAGTATTAATCTTTACAGAAAATTCACAACAAATGTCAAAGAGTTTACGGATTTTTGCTGATCAAAAATAGATTTATCGAGCTAATATGTATATACAGACACAGAATTATTCTTCTAAATCTTTCTAGTAAAACACTAATGCAAAAATTATAAAATTTTGTTAGATTGCAGTTTTGAGAGTATTGGTACATCTAATATTTTGTCTGTTTCATGTATCACACAATGACGAGATATGTATTGAGTTGTACACAATCTCATTCAATATTAGATCAGTCTTGCCCACAGTTAGGGGGTTAGTTGGAATGATAGACTCGGAGATTTAAAAGTGGACTTTTAAATCACAATTTATATTGAGTCAGCATAATAAAATAGGATTTTCGTGTAGAGGAAGTAGCTGGATTTGTACTACCATCCTAACTATGCAGTATATAAGTGTTACTAACGCAGAGGGTATTTTCACGGTCGTCTACACTTTCACGATATGTTCACTCACTGCAACCTGTTATAGTTTTGCGGACAGCTAAATGCTATTTCTTTCTTGTCTTTGCAAGAAGCAGTTAGTAACATCATGGAGGGAAATTTCTTTCTTACTAAACAGTAAATGATCGAGTATTTCACCGATAAGTACCGAATGCTATGACACAAAAAGTGGATTTATCAGCAAAAGTGCTCAGTCATTACACAGATTTGTGAGTCGTCTCTAAAAATACACAAAACTTTCGTGGTTTAAAAAACCACTTTGTATTTACTTGTGTCTTGTTGAATTTTTCCCAGTCAAAACGGAAGAGTTATACTGTGTTTCTACTTTTGTGGGGATGGTTTCACTGATTCTACCTTTGAAACAGGTTGTTATTCAAGGCGAATTGAGGTATATTATATGGTTTTTGTTAATCAGTAGAAAAAATTAAAAGAAAATTGCAAATTGTGAAAAATTGTTATAATTTTTGATCATACAGGCATGGTTGAATCATTTAATTCATAGTCCAAATCTTTGTGTGCTTAAGTAAAATGACTTAATCCTATACTTTTAATAGAACAAAATGTTACACAATAACCAAAATCTGTCATTATTTGGGAGAACAAATATTTCTGGGTTTAAAACAGATAAATATAGCGGCTCTCATTTAGATGAAGCTGTGCTTCATCTGGATGCATCTCCTAAAGCCTGCGGTTTATTAACTCTTTGATATATTACACCCAGTAAAAAACCGCTATTATTATGCTCATAAATGAGTTAGATAAGAAATTTTCATCAACTGTTTTAAGTGACAATAAAGTCTTTAAAAAGAGAGAATTAACACCCATAGAAAAACTCTCAACCAAAGCCAAAAAAGCATAATGCGCAAGATATTTTGCTGTTAGTATCGTCGAACAGTCTAGATTGACGATTTCAAAGAATATGATTGTTCTAATGAAAATAACAGCAAACACTTAGATATTGGTGCTTTTACAACGAAACCACAGTTTACCAAAAAAATGGAGTTGTTCAGGAAATGCAGTTAAATGACTTGGTATCGAGCAACAGTGTAGAAAAAGACGCGTGGACAGCAATTGAAAACTCAATTCTCTACTATAGAGGTCGTCCTATAGGAACACTAGCTGCTTCTGATGTAACAATAGAGGCGCTGAATTATGACCAATGTTTTGTCCGAGATTTTGTCTCTTCAGCTTTAATTTTTCTGAGCAAGGGTAGAACAGATATTGTCCGTAACTTTTTAGAAGAAACTTTAAGGTTACAGCCAAAAGAAAGACAGCTGAATGCTTATATGCCAGGTCGGGGTTTAATGCCAGCTAGCTTTAAAGTTGTATGTGACGGTGAAGAAGAATATTTAGAACCTGATTTTGGTGAACATGCGATCGCCCGAGTCACACCTGTTGATTCTTGCTTGTGGTGGGTTCTTTTATTACGTGCTTATGTGGTTGCTACGAGAGATTTTTCTCTAGCATATCAACCGGACTTCCAACACGGTCTAAGATTAATTATGGAACTGTGTTTGGCAACTCGGTTTGATATGTACCCGACGCTATTGGTTCCAGATGGTGCTTGTATGATTGACCGTCGTATGGGTATCTTTGGGCATCCATTGGAAATTCAAGCTCTATTTTTTGCTGCATTGCGTGCTGCTAGAGAACTGCTAGTTTGTCAGGGTAATGAAGATATTGTTACAGCTATTGATAATCGCTTACCGCTTTTACAGACTCATATTCGCCAGCATTATTGGATGGATCTTCATCGTTTAAATAAGATTTATCGTTTCAAGAGTGAAGAGTATGGCAAAGCAGCGGCTAATCCCTTCAACGTATATGCAGATTCACTACCTTATTATGAATTAGACAAGTGGCTGCCAAGAAAAGGGGGTTATCTAGTTGGTAATGTAGGACCTTCGCAGCTAGATACTCGCTTCTTTGCTTTAGCAAACATGATGGCTATTGTCTCAGACCTTACTAGTGAAGATCAATCACAAGCAATTATGAATCTCATCGAAGAAAGATGGGAGGATTTGGTGGGAGATATGCCCATGAAAATTTGTTTCCCAGCTTTGGAAAACGAAGAATATAAGATTGTCACTGGATGTGACCCCAAAAACATACCCTGGTCATATCATAATGGTGGAAGTTGGCCTGTTTTACTGTGGTTGTTATCCGCAGCTGCTGTGAAAACGAATAGAATAGATCTTGCACACAAGGCTGTTGAAATTGCAGAAACACGCTTACATGAAGATGAATGGCCAGAGTATTACGATGGTAAGAAGGGGCGACTCACTGGCAAACAAGCCAGAAAATATCAAACTTGGACAATTGCTGGATTCTTATTAGCAAAAGAACTATTACGCAACCCTAGATTTTTACCTTTGGTCAGTTTTGGATCATTTAGTGTAGAACCTGCTTCTCGGGCTTGTGAGTTTGAAATCGTTGAGACTAACACTCTATATTTTGGTTAAGTAGTGTAACATAACTTAAAGTTTTTTCTCACACTAGGGTGCGTTATGCTCATGCAGACGCACCTCCATACATTAATTTATTGGAAGAAGAGGGGGAGAGTGAGGGAGTGAAGCGCGCAGCGTTAACGAATCTGACGCTTTGGATGCGACATACCAATACATTCGCCCTTTGCCAATCGTCACAAATCCAAAGGCTTTGCCAGAACCTAGAAATTCACATCTGAACAAAAAGTAGTAATGAGTAAGCACGCTGGGATAGCAGCAAGCCCCAAGTAGACAATCAGGGAGTTCATCAGCAAAACTGCCGAAATACTTGCTACCATCAGCTTGTCCAATGCGTGAATTTTGAATGCGTGAATTTTGAATCGCTCACATCCGCCCGTCAACTAGCTTTTATTGCCTTGCGAGACGTTCACAAGGGGGCTTATACTGACATCGCCCTAGACAGAGTTTTACAAAAAGCAAGTCTACCAGATACTGAGCGACGTCTCGTCACACAATTAGTTTATGGCTGTACCAGAAGACAGCGTACTCTTGACGCCTTTATCGACCAATTAGGGAAAAAGAAATCCCACCAACAACCAAAAGACCTCCGCACCATTCTACATTTGGGCTTATACCAACTATGCTTTCAAGAACGAATTCCTGAAAGTGCGGCGGTGAATACGACTGTCCAACTCGCCAAAGAGAATGGCTTTTCTGGACTAACGGGTTTTGTGAACGGTTTATTGCGACAATATATCCGTTTAGAAAACAAAGGAGATAAAGTCTGTGTTCAATCTTCTGACCTGACAGAACGCTTAGGTATTTTATACAGCTTTCCCAACTGGATGATTCAAGTTTGGCTGGAACAATTCGGTTTAGAACAAACCGAACAACTCTGCTTATGGATGAATAAAACTCCAGCCATTGACTTGCGAATCAACCTCCTTTGCACTTCCCTAGAAGAAGTGGAAGCGGCGTTGACATCTGCTGGTGTGGCGTCTCAACGGCTTCCCCACCTACCCCAAGCTTTACGATTGATGAGTAACGCTGGTCCAATTCAAAATCTACCCGGTTATAACGAGGGTTGGTGGACTGTACAAGATAGTAGCGCTCAATTGGTTAGTCATTTACTCGACCCTCAACCAGGTGAGGTGGTGATTGATGCTTGTGCTGCACCAGGGGGTAAAACAACTCACATTGCAGAGTTGGTGAGGGATGAGGGGAAAGTTTTTGCTTGCGATCGCACCCCCTCTCGTTTAAAAAAACTTCAACAAAACGCTCAACGACTGAAGTTAAAATCTATTGAAATGTGTACTGGTGACAGTCGTAATATGCCCCAGTTTCAAAACACTGCTCACCGTGTCCTACTGGATGCACCATGTTCTGGGTTAGGAACCTTGCACCGTCATGCTGATGCTCGTTGGCGACAGACACCAGAAACTGTAGAAGAACTCTCCGTGCTTCAAAAGCAACTAATTTCACATACATCGACTTTTGTCAAGCAAGATGGTGTCCTTGTTTATTCCACCTGTACACTGCATCCCAAAGAAAATGAAGAAGTCGTTTCGTCTTTTCTAGCTGAGAATCCAAATTGGGAAATAGAGCCTCCTAGTGCTGATTCTCCCGCTAGTACATACTCTACTCCACAAGGCTGGATCAAAGTATTGCCTCATCAACAGGACATGGATGGCTTTTTTATGGTGCGCTTGAGAAAAAACAATTAAAATTATTAGATTTTTGGGTGAAAGGATATGGATAATGAGGAAAATAAGTAAGAAGACATATTCCCAAGTCCTAATACCTTAAGAAAAATCATGGTTAAAAATTCCAGTGTGAAAAACTTGGTGAAAATCCTGATTGGAGCCGCTTGGATTGATGGCAGAATTCAGCCAGAAGAGAGAGAATATCTTCGCAAAATAGCTCAAGAAAAGGGTATGGCTAACGAACCGGAAATTCAGCCTTTGCTAAATGAGCTAGTTGCTGTAAAGCCAGAAGAGTTTGACAAGTGGGTGAAGGAATATTTAGGCGATCGCCCTAGTGCACAAGAGTGCCAAAATCTAATTGAAGCTATCAGTGGCTTAATTTACAGTGATGGTGAGGTGGCGACAGAAGAAGCAAGACTCCTCACCAAATTACAACAATTATCAGGCACAGGTGATTCAACCCAACCTCGGCATAATGCTGTTCTTAAACAAATTCAGAAGCTTTACCGTCGTTGGGTTGAAGTTCAAAAGTAAAACCAAAATCCAAATCAATAACTCACCAACTCAAAACTATCTAGGACTTCGGCTGACTTGATTAGGGAGTTGGCTATTTCTCACCTTTCGGCTCACCCAGTCCTGGAGTTGAGTCTGTATCAACTTTAGGTACAACATCAGGACGCTCTTTGTCTTCCCAACCTACAGGACGTTTAGAGTTGAACCAAGCAATTGAGCCAATGCTGACAGCAGCAATAAAGCCAATCACATACACAGCGGTGAAAGCAAAAGGAAACTGGTATGGCTCTTTGACTGCTTGCGCTGCTGCTTCCATCAAAAAATACATAAATATAACCCCTCTACAGTAGGCAACTTACATTAGACCCTATAGAAAGAACGTATCATTAACATCCACCGCAGGGGAGAACAGCAGTAGGGAAGTTAGGCAGATCGGCGTTTTTCAAGTCACAGAACAATTTTCCTCACCAGTGCGTAAGTCTCACCTTTAGTTTTGGTTCCCGTCGAGTTAATTGATGATTCGATATTACGACAATCAGCACTTTGTCAGGCGCAGTGCTGGTTACGCGACTCTACCCAAGCCCAAACTATAGAATGGACTCAAAACGACTCAAAAATTAATCAACAATACAAGCAGATAATTTCGTCGCGTCTCAAAAAATGGTATGCTCACAATAAAAAACCCTTTAGCAAACCAGAGGCTTGGGCTAGTTTTTGTGCGATCGGGCGTTGATATAAGTCCTGCTTAACAATTTCTTTTTGACAAAGAAACAGGTTTTTGTGCTACTATATAAATAATGGAAAAGGTGTGCGCAGATAGACCCCACCTCACAATTATGCAATAGCTCGTAAAGGCAACTGCTCGTAAAAAGCATAATGAAAAAGACTAAAGGCAACTCGTCGGAGTTCTGAGAGTTTCAAAACAAAGTCATAAATACGAGACTCGGCAATCTCCCAGTGTTTCCGTAATCACGGGCAATGCAATTGAAGCATCTTAATATATATGTAGTTATATAAAACATCCGCGCCTATCCATGAACGAACAGCGCCAGCAACCTTATCTCAACCTGATTGAAAAACTGCTGAATTGCCCAAGTGAGGAAGAAGCAGAGATTTTAGAGGCGAACCTTGATTTACTTGATGCTGAATTTTTGGGGATGCTGGAAGCTGTGGCGGAGAATTTCTCACCACAGGGGGTATGAAAATGTGGAGAATAGGAAATTGGTTGAGAAATGTGGCGATTCAGTTGAGGGAAGCGTTGAACCTAACCCCCCAACCCTTTTCCCTAGTAGGGAAGGGGGAGAATTCAAAGCCTCTCAAAAAGCAGGAGGAGGAATGGAAGCGAGGTTTGCAATCTCTGGGTGAAGAGGAGTTACAGGAATATTTCCAATTTTTGGAGGAGGTACTGCGAGTAACAGCAGAAAGCGAAGGTGACGCGCAGGTAGTTTACCCGTTGCTGGTAGAAAACACAAAATATCTCAATCTGAATTTAGCCGAAGTCTTGCGGCGTTGGATGACAAATAAGCTGGCGGAAGTTGAGACAGATGCAGCGCAATCCATCGCTGGAGTTATTTTTAATTTTAGTAATCTGATTCAGGAATTCCCCTTGGGTGACAAAGCCAGCAACATGGAAATTGCTATTGCTGGTTATGAAGTTGTGTCAACCGTGTTCACCCGCCAAAGCTTTCCCCAAGATTGGGCGATGACGCAAAATAATCTCGGGATTGCTTACCTTTACAGAATACGCGGGGAGAAAGCAGAGAATCTTGAGAGTGCGATCGCTTCTTACTCTGCAGCTTTGTCCGTAAGAACCCGCCAAAGCTTTCCCCAACAATGGGCGACGACGCAAAATAATCTCGGGAATGCTTACTCTGACAGAATACACGGGGAGAAAGCAGAGAATCTTGAGAGTGCGATCGCTTCTTACACTGCTGCTTTGGAAGTAAGAACCCGCCAAAGCTTTCCCCAACAATGGGCGATGACGCAAAATAATCTCGGGCTTGCTTACTCTGACAGAATACACGGGGAGAAAGCAGAGAATCTTGAGAGTGCGATCGCTTCTTACACAAAAGCTTTGGAAGTAAGAACCCGCGAAAGCTTTCCCCAAGAATGGGCGACGACGCAAAATAATCTCGGGCTTGCTTACTCCAACAGAATACGCGGGGAGAAAGCAGAGAATCTTGAGAGTGCGATCGCTTCTTACACAAAAGCTTTGGAAGTTTTAACCCGCGAAAGCTTTCCCCAAGATTGGGCGATGACGCAAAATAATCTCGGGCTTGCTTACTCCAACAGAATACGCGGGGAGAAAGCAGAGAATCTTGAGAGTGCGATCGCTTCTTACACAAAAGCTTTGGAAGTTTTAACCCGCGAAAGCTTTCCCCAAGATTGGGCGATGACGCAAAATAATCTCGGGAATGCTTACTCTGACAGAATACGCGGGGAGAAA
>JAESGJ010000452.1_pt1 | contig 22179 bp, 20 predicted proteins | sample 9266241 | NCBI WGS metagenome assembly JAESGJ01 (sample SAMN14514841, study PRJNA621669) | algae metagenome | isolation source: Brasilonema octagenarum HA4186-MV1 and co-occurring heterotrophs from wet... | place: USA: Manoa Valley, Hawaii | collected 2009-07-20 | reverse complement strand
GGCGGCGTCCAACATGGTGGTGCCGGTGCGGTAGTACGGACCGGCCAGGTTGGCGACCAGCCGCGCCGAGGACAGCAGCTCATTCAACGCAGTCGGGTCGGTCAAGGCGTCCTGCGTGCGGGTCGCGATGCCCAGCGCCTCGGTCGCGGCCTGGGTCTCGGGGCGCCACGCGCGGTCGACGGCCAGCCAGGACGAGACGTCCGCACCGCGGGCGCAGGCGGCGAGCATGGCTTGGGCCTGGGATCCGCCGGCGCCGATGACGATGACGTCATGCTGGCGTGCAGTGTTTGTCATGAGGTGCTCCTTTGATGTCGATGCTGGGGTTAGGTCGTGGTGGGGGTGAACTGGGCGGCGACCGCGGCGCGGTCGACCTTGCCCGAGGCACCCCGGGGAAAGTCGTCGAGGACGTGGATGGTCTCGGGGACGGCGTAGTCGGGAAGCCGTTGACGGAGCAGCACTCTGGTGGTCTCCGCGTCGAAGGGGGCGTCGGCGCGGGTGCGCACGGCGGCGTGCACGCGGCGCTGCAAAATGGCATCCTCAACGCCGAACACGCAAGCCTCGGCGACCCCGGGAGCGTCGCAGAGCACCGATTCGACGAAGCTGGGGAGGACCTTCTCTCCGCCGCGGTTGATCACGTCGTCGACGCGACCGCTGAGGAACAACAAGCCGTCCTCCAGGTGGCCCACGTCGCCGGTGCGCAGCCAGGGGCCGACGAGCTTGTCGGCGGTGGCTTCGGGGCGGCCCCAGTACAGGCGCATGCGGGTCGGTCCCGACACCCAGATCTCCCCCGTCTGCCCGGGGGCGGCGTCGTTGCCGTCGTCGCCGACGATGCGTAGCGCCACGTCGGGCACCGGGACCCCGACCGACTCGGGGTGGGTCTCGGCGAGCTCGGGATCCAAGATGGTGCAGGCCGAGGTGAATTCGGTCAGACCGTAGCCGTGGAACAGCCGGGCACGCGGATACCGTTGCCCCAACTCGTGGGTCCACGCGGCCGGCATCGGGGAGCCGCCGTAGAGGATGGTGCGCGCCTGGGAGTAGATGACGTCGGCGCGCGGGTCGGTCATCAGCAGCCGCAGGATGGAGGGGACCGCCGTGAGGTAGGTGACGGGTCGGGCGGCGAGGGCGTCGACGGCGTGCTCGACCTTGAACTTGCGCAGCACGTCGGTGCGGCCGCCGACGACCAACATGTGCCCGAGCTGGTCGACGAAACCGGTGTTGTGGAACATTGGGACGACGATCAGCGTGCTGTCGGAGTCATCGGTGCCCAGCACCTCGCCGAACACCGCGCAGCCAAGGTGATAGCCGCGATGGGTCAGCACCGCGCCCTTGGGGGTGCCCGTGGTGCCGGAGGTGAAGCTGAGCACCGCATCGGTGTCGGGGTCGGGCAGCGGCGGCAACGCGCTCGCAGGAGTGATGGCGCCCGGGTCGATGGCGACGTTGGTGGCGAAGAATCCTTGAAGCGAGGAGGTCGGTCGAGTGTTCGCGTGCGAGCGCAGTGCGGTCAGGTCGTCGTCGACGAGCACCACGGCCGCGTCGAGCACCTCGGCCTGCTGGGCGAACTGCGAGCCCGAGAGTCGGGTATTGGCCGGTGCGGCGATCGCACCCAGCCGCAAGGTGCCCAGGAAGGCCAGGACCCACTGCCAGCTGTTGTATCCGGCCACCACGACCCGATCGCCGGCACCCACGCCGACGTCCCGCAGTGCGGCCGCGGTCGCATCGACGGCGGTACCGAGCTCGGCGTAGGTGAATTCCCGCTCGTCCGTGTGCAGTGCGAGGTGCGTGGGGCGTTCGATCGCCCAATACTGGAGTTGGGCAGGAATGCTCTGCGCCGAACTCTCCATCATCACGGGATCCTTCACCTCGTCGGGAGCACGTGTCGTGCGCCACACTTGCTTAACGTACATTCATTAAGCCTGTCCAGGCGGGTGCTGTCAACCCCCTTCCGCGGATTTCTCGCCGTGTCGGTCGACTCCGGGCCGCGTAACACGGTCGACATGTCGCGCAACACAACTGCAGCATTTCGTGGTCTTGACCACACCGTGTTTAGGGTCTAGCTTTACGAACAATCGTTAAGTTAGGAGTGTGGAGCCCAATGACAAGCTTTCCATCCATCGTGATCATCGGCGGCGGTGTCGCCGGTGTCAGCAGCGCCCTGGGTGCGTGCGAACTCGGGGCCACCGAGGTCGTCCTGCTCGAGAAGGGTCATCTCGCCGAGGCGTCCTCGGCGTTGTCGGCCGGAGTGTTCAACATCGACGCCCCCGATGTCCTGACCAACGAGGTCCGGATCCACGCGTGGCGCCGCCTGAACACCTACGAGCGCGAGGACGATCTGCACCTGGCGCGGATCGGGTATCTCCGCTTGGCCCGACTGCCCGAGCAGATCCCGCTGTTCGAGAAGGTGATCGAGCAGCAGAAGTCGGCGGGGATCACCGAACCGTCCCAGCTGCTCGATCCCGAGCAGATCCTGGCGGTCTATCCCGATCTGCGTGTCGACGACGTTCACGCCGGCCTGTACAACCCCAACGCCGGCCATCTCGACGGGCCACTGCTGTGTGCGGCGATGGCGGCCCGCGCCCGCGCCCTGGGCGCGCAACTGCGGCCGAAGACCGCCGCGATCGGCGTCGACCGGGGCACCACGACCCGTTGGGTGGTGCGCACCGACAAGGGCGACGTTCCAGCTGACGTGATCATCAACGCCGCCGGCGCCTGGGCCGACCGGGTCGGCGCCTGGCTGAATGCCCCGGCGCCGCTGACCCCCCAGGTGCACGAGATCGTGCAGGTCCGCCTCCCGAAGCGGCTGACGTACCAGGTGCCAATGACCCAGGAGTACATCCCGGGCTATGAAGAGGCCGCCTACTTCCGCCAAGACGGCGAGCAGAGCCTCATCGCCGGTATGCACACCTATGACGTCCTGGACGAGCTGTCGGTCGCCGATCCCGACGACTACCGGCGCAAGGTCACCGACGACTACGTCGAGGCCGTTGCCGAACGCGTCGTGGACCGCCTTCTGATCGACGACCTCGGTTTTGCCCCCGGCTGGACCGGCATCTACCCCTTGAGCGCCGACGGCCAATTCATCGTCGGGCCCTACGAGAACGCCCCCGGGGTGATCGCCTGCGCCGGACTGGGTGGACACGGCGTCAACGGCGGCGTGGCCGTCGGCCCACTGGCCGCCGAGTACGCCATCTTCGGCGAGGCACGGTCCATCCAGGGTGCCGAGGCGATGCTGCCCGACCGCCAATCCCTGCGCACGCCAGGTGCCGTCCGTGCCTGACGCCACGACACCCGGCGGGCAGGGACTCGGCACGCACGTCGACTTCGCCCCGGAGGTCGGCCCGGCGGCCCGCCAACAAGTGTCCACGGTGCTCGACAGCTGGGACCGCGCCCTGTTCGGCGCCGATGTCGCGGTGCGCCCCCTGCCAGGCGGAGCCAACAACCAGAACTACGTCGTCACCTCCGGCGCACGCCGCTACGCCCTGCGCATCGCCAACCAGGACAACGAGCGCATGGCCGTCGATCGCGATTCAGCACGTCGTGCCCAGGCCGACGCCGCCGACCTCGGCGTGGCCCCGGCGGTGCTGGCACACTGCGGCGGGCAGGGACACCTGCTCAGTGAATTCGTCGAAGGCACCGCGCTGTCGGTCGACACGATCGGTGCGCCCGAGGTGCTGACCGCGATCGCCACCACCTTCCGTACCCTGCACCGCGGCATCTCCACCTGCCGCACCTTCGATCCCTTCGCCGACATCGAGATGTGGATCGATCAAGCGACCGAGTCGGGGGTGACCATCCCGGCCGAGGTCGCCGAGCTACGTCGGCGCGCCCTCACCGTCCGAGACGCCATCGACGCACTGGCCCTTCCAAAGACGTTCTGCCACAACGACACCGTTCCGCAGAACTTCATGTGGGACGGCCATCGCATCGTCCTGGTGGACTGGGATTACGCCGGGTACTACTACCCGGCCTTCGAACTCGGTTCGTTCACCTGCACCGCTGATCTCACCGACGCCGAGACCGAGCACTTCCTGCGGGCCTACGACCCCACCCTCGATGACCCTGCCCGTGCTCGCGTCACCTTGATGCAGTTCGTCGCCGGTCTGCGCGAGATCGCCTGGGTTCTCAACGCCTCGGCGATGCTGCGTGGAACGACGATGGTCGCCGACTCCTTCTACGACGACTACCTCGCCAACAATCTGCGCCGCGCGCGCCGATTCGGGCTCGCAGACCGCTTCACCACCGTGCTCGACCGGGCCGCAGTCCGCGGCATCACCACCATTTAGCCCCATCCCCATCAACCACCAGGGAACTCCAATGACCACCGATGCCAACCCAGCACCAAAGGCCCCCTCCACGTCGGATTCGACACCACCACAACGCCTCAAGGGCAACATGGGAACCACCGACGTGGTGTTCACCGTGCTCGCCTTCAACGCCCCACTGTCCGTGGTCGTCGGGTTCGTCCCCGTCATCATCGGATTCGGCAACCAACTCGGCGCTCCGGTGACCTTCCTGGCCGCCGGCGCACTGATGCTGCTGTTCGCGGTCGGTTTCACCACCATGAGCAGGCACCTGCCCAACCCCGGCGCGTTCTACGCCTACATCACCGCCGGTCTGGGCCGCGAAGTCGGACTCGGCGGTGCCTTCATCGCCCTGTACTCCTACATCTTCATCCTCATCGGCGGTTACGCCTTCGGCGGCATTGCCGTCAACAGCCTCGTCCACGGAGTCCTGGGTGGACCCGACATTCCCTGGTGGGCTTGGGTCTTGGTGCTCCAGGCCATCGCAGGAACGCTGGGTTACTTCAAGATCGACCTGTCGGCGAAGATCCTGACCGCGCTGATGTGCGGCGAACTGATCATCGTGGCGATCTGGGATGCGGCCATCCTGTTCAACGGCGGTCCCGAAGGTCACACCGCGACCTCGTTCACCACCGGTTCGATCTTCTCCGGTTCGGTCGGCTTGGCCATCCTGTTCGGCGTGACGTGCTTCTCCGGCTTCGAGGCCACCGCCATCTTCCGCGAAGAGGTCCGCGACCCGTCGAAGACCATCCCGCGGGCCACCTACATCGCCATCGCCGCGATGGCCAGCCTGTACGCCCTGGCCGCCTATGTCCTCATCACCGGCTACGGCCCGAGCAAGGTCGTCGACGCCACCGGCGCCGACCCCACCGGATCGGTGACCACCAGCTTCCAGACCTACGTCGGCACCGTCGCCGTCGATGCCGTCACCGTCCTGTTGTGCACCAGCATCTTCGCCGCGAACCTCGCCACCCACAACGTGACGGCCCGCTACCTGTACTCCTTGAGCGTCGACGAAGTCTTCACCCGTCACCTGGGCGCCGTTCACCACAAGCACGGTTCACCACACCGCGCCTCACTGGTCACCAGCATCATCTCGGTGGTCTTCCTGGTAGGCCTTGCCCTGGCCAAGCTGCCGGCCGCGACCCTCTACGCCACCCTGGTCGGCATCGGCGGCTACGCGCTGATCATGCTGCTGCTGCTGACCTCGATCGCGGTCATCCCCTACTTCCTGCGTCACCGCCCCGAGGGCGTCGCACTCAACTCCTGGAAGATGGTGGTTGCACCGACGCTGGCCACCGTGGGTCTGGCCGTCGCCCTTTACCTGGCCACCGACAACGTCACGGCATTGACGGGGCAATCGGCCACGGTGTCCTACGCAGTGCTCACCGTGGCATACGTCGCCTTCGTCGTCGGCATCGTAACGGCCGCGGTTCTGCGACGCCGCCGCCCGCAGGTCTACGCCCGCATCGGCCGCCAAGACATCTGAACACCCCCGTCTGAGAAGGGTTCTCGTTCATGACCACACCAGATCACCGCATCATCGTCGTCGGGGCCGGATACATGGGCAGCATGGCCATCGACCTCATCGCCGCCCATCTGCCCGACGCTCGGTTCCACGTCATCGACCGTGACGCCGCCGCGTTGACCGCGGTGACCGAACGCCTCGGCGAGCGGGTCAGCACCGCCCAGTCGGACTTCCTGCGCGATGGGATGCCGCCGCTACCGCCCGCTGCCCTCGTGGTGAACTTCGCCGGCCCGTTCTACGCCGGAGCCAACACCGTGGCGCGCGCCGCGCTGTCCGCCGGCATCCCCTACCTCGACATCTGCGACGACGCCGAGGGCACCCGCGCGGTCCTCGACCTCGCCGCGGAAGCCCGCACTGCGGGCATCGCGCTGATCACCGGCGCCGGGAACTCACCAGGGATGTCCAACGTGTTCGCCCGCGCCCTGATCGAACGCCACCCCGACGTCGACGGCATCCGGGTCGTGTGGGCGGTTCGCGAAGACGACCCGGGCGGCCTCGCGCCGCTGCGCCACATGCTGCACATGGCCGTGGTGCCGTGCCCCATCTGGGATCAGGGCGCACCGGCGACCTCGGCGGGCTTCACCCCGAAAACGGCACGCACGCATCACCTTCCGGAGCCGGTCGGGGAGGTCGTCGCGTTCGACACCTCCCATCCCGAGCCCATTACCCTGCCCTTGGCGTTCCCGCATCTGCGCCACGCATCGTGTCAAGGGGCACTGCTACCGCAATGGTCCAACGACGCGTTCAGCATGCTCGGCAAGCTCGGGTTCGGCGATCCCTCCCTGCGCGTGGACATCGGCGGCCACTCCGTCGACCCGACGGAGGTTCTCTGGAAGGTGCTGTGGGCCCGCCACACCAACCGGCCCGATCTCGTCCGGCGTGCCCTGACCATCGTTCAGGTGCAAGGCCTTCGAGGTGAGGACATCGCGGCGACGGCCACCATCGTCGACGACCACGCGATGGTCCGCACCACCGGCATCGGCGCCGCCACCGCCGCGGTGACACTGCTGAGCCATCCCGCACCCCCGGGAGCGTGGGGAACCGAAATCCTCGACCCCACACCGACGTTGACGACGTTCCACCAGATCGCCCAGTCTGCGGGCGCGATCCGCGACGGCGTCCAGTTCGACGATGCACACTCCACCACCCACTGACCTTCCACCATGTCGTCGCACCGACGACGTTCGGAGAACGCACCCATGATCGCCGATCCCCAAGCCTTGACCAGCCGCGTCAACGGCAAGCCCTACCACGGATCCGGCGTCGGCCGAATCCCCGTGATCAACCCCGCCACCGGTGACCACCTCACCGACCTCGTCGACGTCGGGGCGGCCGGTGTCGACGCCGCGGTCGAGGCCGCCGCCGGTGCGGCATCCGGTTGGGCGGCAACCACACCCAAGGACCGCGCCATCGCGATGCTGCGCCTGGTCGCCGCCATCGAGGAACGCGCCGAGGAACTCGCCGAGCTGGAGACCCGCGACATGGGCATGCCGCTCAACGTCGCCCGCGGCCACATCGGCAGCTCCGCGGACAAGTACCGCTTCTTCGCCGGGATCGGGCGATCTCTGGACGCCGTCGCCGCCGGCGAGTACAAACCCGGCATCACCAGCATCGTCCGACGTCAACCCATCGGCGTCGTCGCCGCCATCGCCCCATGGAACTATCCGTTCGCGCTGACCTCGTGGAAGGTGGCGCCTGCGTTGATCGCCGGCAACACCGTCGTGCTCAAGCCCTCCGAGGAAACGTCCCTGACCGGGATGCTGCTCGGCGAGATCGCCGCGGAAACACTCCCGCCCGGCGTGCTCAACGTGATCACCGGAACGGGACGGCACACCGGCGCACCGCTCGTCGCGCACCCCAAGGTGGGACTCGTGTCGCTGACCGGTGGCACCCCCGCCGGCAAGCAGATCATGCGCTCGGCCGCCGACGGAGTGAAACGCATCCACCTCGAACTCGGCGGAAAGGCACCGGCGGTGGTCTTCGACGACGTCGACCTGGACCGCCTCGTCACCGGGGTGCGCATCGGGGCCTTCACCAACGTCGGGCAGGACTGCACGGCCTTGACCCGGCTCTACGTCCCCCGACGCCGCGCCGGCGAGATCATCGAGGCCATCACCGCCATGGCCGCGGCCATCACCCAGGACGACCCCTACGACAACCCCGACGCCGCGCTGGGGCCGCTGGTCTCGGCCACGCATCGCGATGCCGTGCACGGCCACGTCCAACGCGCCTTGGCCACCGGACACATCACCGCCACCACCGGCGCCGAATACGGCCGCACCCCCGGATGGTTCTACCGACCCACCATCCTGGTCGGTGCGCGCCAAGACGACGCAGTCGTCCACGACGAGATCTTCGGGCCCGTGCTCACCGTCATCGAATACGACGACGAGCGCCAAGCAGTCCAGTACGCCAACGACACTCCCTACGGCCTGGCAGCCTCGGTCTGGAGCGGCAACATCGACCGTGCCCTGCGCACCGCCAACGCGATCGACGCCGGCTCGGTATGGATCAACGACCACGGACCCACTGCCGCGGAGATGCCCTTCGGCGGGTTCAAACAGTCCGGCATCGGACGCGACCTGTCCAAGTACGCCGTCGAGGAGCACACCGAACTCAAGCACATCGCCATCACCGTGGCGCCGCTGTCATGACCAGCCCCCGCAAGCCGGTGGCATTCGTCACCGGCGCCGCTGCCGGGATCGGCGCCGCCGCCGCCCTTGCGGCCGCCCACGGTGGCTATGACGTCGTCGTGGTCGACCTCAGCGAAGACGCGCTCGCTCGGACCGCCGCCGACTGCCGCGAGCGTGGCGCCCATGTCTGGGAGCACGTCGGTGACGTCACCGACATCGCCACGATGACGTCGGCTGCCGCGCAACCCCCGTCGATCGAGGCGGTCCTGCATTGCGCGGGCATCGAAGTGCTCGGCGCGGTCCACGACACCGCCCCGGAGGCGTGGCACCGTTGCCTGTCGGTCAACGCCTTCGGGACGTTCACCGTCGCCCAAGCCACCATCGACGCGCTCACCGTCAGCCGCGGCAGCTTCACCGCCGTGGCGTCGGACGCCGGCGTCACCGGCGCCCAGGGATTCGCGGCGTACTGTGCGTCCAAGCACGCCGTCGTCGGGCTCATCAAGTGCATGGCGTTGGACTACGGTCCCCGGGGCGTGCGGTGCAACGCCGTCGCACCCGGATTCGTCGAAACCGCCATGACACAACGGATATTCGCCGACGACCCGGCCGCACGCGACTTCTACGCCCGCACCGTACCCCTGGGCCGCTTCGCCACCCCGGCAGAGGTTGCCGCGGCCATGCTGCACCTGGCTGGGCCGCAGGCCACCTACACCAACGGCCAGATCTACCGGATCGACGGCGGATCCACCGCCGGCTACTTCACCTCCTCAACGTGAGCAAAGGAACAACGCCCATGTCCTCAGACTTCACCGGCCGCACCGCGGTCATCACCGGTGGGAACACAGGGATCGGAGAAGCCACCGCGGCCCTGTTCGCGTCACGCGGGGCCCAAGTGTGCATCGTGGGTCGCAACTCGCAGCGCCTGGACGAGGTGACCGCGCGGATCACCGCCGCCGGCGGCCAATGCTGGTCGGTGGCCGCCGACCTCGCCGACGACGACGAGCTGGTCCGCGTCGTGGACACCGTGCTGGCACGCAGCGGGTCGATCGACGTGTTGGTCAACAACGCTGGCATCGACGTCAACGAACCATTCCTCGAGGCCAGCCGGGAGGGGTGGGAGCGCGTGCTGGCGGTGAACCTGACCGCCCCGTTCCGGCTCACCCAGTTGGCAGCCCGGGCGATGGTCAAGACGGGGCGCGGCGCCGTCGTCAACATCGCCTCGGTCGACGCCTACGGCACCGACGGCCCCTACGCCAGCTACAACGCCTCCAAGGCCGCGATACTGGCCCTCACCCGTCAGGCTGCCACCGAGCTGGCGACGTTGGGGATCCGCGTCAACTCGGTCAGCCCCGGCTACACCAAGACGGCGATGGCCGAGGAGGCGCTCACGCTGACCCCCGACGAGATGGACGACATCCAGGGCCGGTTCCGCCGGGTGCCCATGCAACGGATGCTCACCACCGACGAGGTTGCCTCCGCAATCGTCTACCTCGCCAGCGATGGGGCCTCCGGCATCACCGGCACCGACCTGGTGGTCGACGGCGGCACTTTGGCCAACCTCTACATCATCGAAACCCTCGACAGCTGACACTCATTCGGAAGGTAGCCCTCTCATGACCATCGTCCTCACCAACGACGACGGAGTATCGGCGCTCGGCATCCAAGCGCTGCGCCACGCGCTGATCACCGCGGGACTCGACGTCGTCGTCGTCGCGCCCGGCAGCAACCAGAGCGGCGTCTCGCGTGCCGCGAGTTACAAGAACCCCGTACGGGCCGCGCTCATCGAGGGCGGCGACCATCCGGTGTACTCGGTCGCCGGAACGCCGGTGGACTGCGTCCGGATCGCGTTGGCCGGCGGATTGGTTGCCGAACCCACCCTGGTGATGTCCGGTATCAACCACGGCGCCAACGTCGGCGACGACATCCTCAACTCCGGTACCGTCGGCGCCGCCATCGAAGCCGCGCTGTTCAACGTGCCCGCCATCGCCTGCTCTCAGCAATCGCTACAGGGCCACTTCAACATCCTCGACCCGGTCGGCGTCGCCACCGTCGGTTACGACCACTCCGCGGCCGCTGGTGTCGCCCTCGCGCAGGCCGTTCTCCACACTCAGGTTCCCACTCGCACCGTCATCAACGTCAACGTTCCCGCCGAGCAGCCCGCCGGCATGGCCGTCACCCGGCTGGGAAAGCGCTACTGGGCCGACAAGCCGCTCACTCCGCTCGCCCAACACGGCCCCTCGAGCTACTACCTGGTCTACGGCAGCTCCGAGGAGCAGTCGTCACCCTATGAAGGCAACGCTGGCACCGACTTTCACGCGCTCGAACACGGACTGACCAGCGTCACTCCGATCAACTACGACTACGCCGAGCCCGGCCGCGACGACACCGAATGGACTCAAAAGCTCATCAGCGCAGCCGAAGCCCATCTCGCCAACTGACACGGGTGGGCGGGGGTCTTCGGCCCACCAGAACGTGCTCCGCCACAACCTCATTCATCGTGATCCCGAGGTCGTGGGTTCAAATCCCGCTACCCCGACAGCGCAGGCACACGAAAGGCTCCGACCGATTCGGTCGGAGCCTTCGTCGTGGATGGGGTTCCTATACGACGACGAGCACGCGCTCCTCGTCGTCGTCGTGCTCGTGCACCTTGGCGTACATCGCGAACGAACTCAGCTCGGCGAGCCCCAGCAGGATGACGGGCCAGACGACCCCCGCCGCGAGGCTCAGCCCCATGCGCTGACCATGGGGGCGCGGTTCGTCACCGAGGCGGGCGCTGGCGACGAAGACCACGACGGCCGCAGCGGCCGCGATGGTCGCATACGCGATGAGCAGTGTGTGAAGCATTGGGCCCCCTTCGTAGGTTAGCTACGGGCAAATGAGTTCCCGCAAACTCTATCCTCAAACCCCGGAGTCCTTACGGCGCGGCCGCCCGCAGCTTCTCCAGCAACGGCTGAGCAGCCTCTTTCAGGAACCGGTCTTGACCGTCGTCACCCACCTGTACCAGCGCAATGTCGGTGAAACCCGCCTCCCAGTACTCCCCGACGGCGGCAACGATGGCGTCGAGATCGGGTCCACAGGGAATCGAGGACGCCACGTCCTCGCGCCGCACGAACTGGGTGGCACCGGCGAATCCGGCGGTCGTCGGCAAATCTGAGTTCACCGCCCAGCCGCCCGCAAACCAGCGAAATTGTTCGTGTGCTCGCGAGATGGCAACCTCTTCGTCGACGTCCCAGCAGATCGGGATCTGGCCGATCACCCGCGAGTCGCCGGGTAGGCCGGTGCCCTTGCGGGCGCGATGCCAACCGTCGACGAGTTCGCGATCGGGTTCGACGGCGATCAGGTGGTCCGCGATCGGCGAGAAGATCTCGACGGAACGCTCGCCGGAGACCGCAGCCGCGATGGCGACGGGCACCTCGGGCACGTCCCACAACCGCGCCGAGTCGACCTCGAAATAGTCGCCCTTCCAGTCGACGACCTCGCCGGTGAAGAGGTCCCGGATGATCCCGATGGCCTCCTTCAACATCTCCTGCCTGCGCACGACCGTCGGCCAGCCCTTGCCGACGACGTGCTCGTTCAGGTTCTCACCGCTGCCGAGGCCGAGCGTGAAGCGGCCGTCGGCCAGGATCTGGACGGTCGCGGCCTGCTGCGCCACCACCGCGGGGTGATAGCGCATCGTCGGGCACGTCACGTAGGTGAGCAGTTCGACCCGGTCCGTCGCGTGCGCGACGGCGCCCAGCACCGCCCACGCATTCGGGGCGTGGCCCTGGGCGGCCAGCCACGGCGAGAAGTGGTCGCTGCTCACCTCGAAGTCGAAGCCGATGTGCTCAGCGGAAACCGCGTAGTCCACCAGCTGTTTCGGGCCGCTCTGCTCGGTCATGAGGGTGTAGCCGAATCGCGTCATGCATGACGGCTACCCGGCAGACGGCCGCGAAAACGCGGCTAGAGCCGGTCCTTGACGGCCGCGGCCACCCGCGCACTGTCGGCCTTGCCGTCGGCGATCGCCATCGCGGCCTTGATCACCTGACCCATCTGCTTGGTCCCCGGGCGCTCGCCGAGCTGTTCGGCGACCTGGGCCATGGCGGTGTTGACGACGTCGGCGAGTTCGTCGTCGTTGAGCTGGGTGGGCAGGTAGTCGTCGATGACCTGGGCCTCGGCCCGCTCGTTCGCGGCGAGCTCACCGCGACCGTTGGTCACGTAGATCTCGGCGGCCTCACCGCGTTTGCGCGACTCCCGCGCCAACACCTTGAGCACCTCGTCGTCGGACAGCTCGCGCGACTGCGAGCCCGACACCTCCTCCGCCTGGATCGCCGCGAGCACCATCCGCAGGGTGGCCGTGGTCAGCTTGTCCTGAGCCTTCATCGCCACCGTGAGGTCGGCGCGCAGCCGATCCTTGAGTTCCGCCATGGCGTAGACGCTACGCCCGCCGCGCTCGACGCCGGGGCACGTTGTCAGGCACGTTGTCAGGCACGTCGTCAGGCACGTCGTCAGGCACGTTGTCAATTGCCCGGGCTATCGACAGGATGGGTCACATGAGCAGCGACGCAGGCGGGTTCGATCCCTCCGCCCCACCGCCGCAGGCCGCGCCCGCGCCCGCGTACGCGCAGGGTGCGCCACCACCGCCCATGGGATACCCGGGTCAGCCGTCCGCCGGCTACCCGCCACCGGGATACGGTGCGCCGCCCTGGTATCCGCCGCCCGGCTACTACGCGCCACCCGGTCCGCCCGGGTACGGGGCGTACCCACCGCCCGGCTACGGCACCGCAGCGCTGAAGCCGGGGATCATCCCGCTGCGCCCGCTCGGACTCTCCGACATCCTCAACGCGTCGGTCGCCTACATCCGGACCAACCCCAAGGCCACCCTGGGACTGACCACCATCGTCGTGGTCGTGGCCCAGATCGTCGCCCTGCTGATCCAGATCGGGCCGCTCGCGTCGACCGGCATCCTGTCCCCGCAGGCGCCCGGCCGGTTCGGCCAGTCCGACGTCGCGGACATCCCGGATTCGGCCATCGCCGGACTGCTGCTGTCCAGCGGCGCGGGCGTGATCACCACCGCGCTCGCGGCCATCGTGCTGAGCGGACTGCTCACCGTCGTCGTCGGGCGGGCCGTCTTCGGCGCGACGATCGGCATCGGGGAGACGTGGCATCGGGTGCGCGGCCGCCTGCTGCCCCTCCTGGGGGTGGTCGCCCTCGAGACCGCTGGCGCGGCGGTGCTGGTCGCGGTCCTCGTCGGGCTCATCGTGACGGTGTACGAAACCGCAGGCGGCCCAGCTTCATTCGTCGTCGGCGTGCTGTTCGGCCTGGGGACGGTCGCCCTGCTGGTCTACCTGTACACGATGCTGAGCTTCGCACCGACGCTGGTGGTGCTCGAGCGCATCGGCGTGATGGCCGCCATCACGCGGTCCTTTGCACTGGTCAAGAACGACTTCTGGCGGGTGTTCGGCATCTCGCTGCTGGCAGGGGTCGTGGCGGCCCTGGTCTCGGGCGCGGTGACGGTTCCGTTCAGTTTCGTCGGCCAGATCATGCTGATGGCAGGCGATTCCACCACCACGTCGATCGTCGCCATCGTGATCATCACCGTCGGGGGCGCGATCGGGCAGATCATCACGGCGCCGTTCACCGCGGGCGTCGTCGTGCTGCTCTACACCGACAGGCGCATCAGGGCCGAGGCGTTCGACCTGGTGCTCCAGACCGGTGCCACGGGTCCGGTCACGTCCACCGACGACCTCTGGCTGACCCCGCGACGCTGACGTGTCCACCATCGACATCGACCGCGACGCGGCCCACGACGCGGCGCAGCACGAGTTGAGCAAGCCCATCTACCCCCGCGGCTCGCTGACCGACCAGATCCTGCAGTGGCTCGACGACCTGATCTTCAAGATCATGAACGGGGGCGCCTCGGTCCCCGGTGGCTGGCTCACCATCGGGGTGCTGCTGCTCCTGGTGGTCGCCGCCGTCGTGGTCGCCGTGCGGGTGGCCCGTCGCACCATGCGGACCAACCGCGGCCGGGGCGGGATGTTCGGTGCGATCGAGATGAGCGCCGCGGCGCACCGTGCCGCCGCGGAAGAGGCTGCGGCACGCGGTGATTGGGCTGCTGCGATCAGGCACCGCCTGCGGGCCGTCGCGCGCCGCCTCGAGGAGACCTCGGTGCTCACGCCCGTCCCCGGGCGCACGGCGACCGAGCTGGCACGTGACGCGGGCCAGGCGATCCCCGGCCTCGACGATGAATTGCGCCGCGCCGCGGTGACATTCAACGACGTCACCTACGGCGGGCTGCCGGGCACCGAGCCCGCGTACCGCATGGTCGCCGACCTCGACGACCACCTCGTGGCGCACACCGCCGGCGAACCGACCGGTCTCGACGCGGCGGCGGTCGCGACAGACGGATGGGCGGAGGTGCGATGACCACCGTGACGTCGCCGGTCGGTTCGACCGCCGTGCGCCGGTGGCGCACCGCGCGATGGGTCCTGTTGGCGCTCGCCGTCATCGTCGGGGTGTCCGCCCTCTCGGCCTACCTCACCGCCCCCCGCACCGGCGGCAGGATGGATCCCGAGGCCACCTCCCCCGACGGGGCGCACGCCATCGTCAGCCTGCTCCGCGATCACGGCGTCGACGTCGTCGCGGCCGACGACATCGCCACTGTCGAGCGCTCGGCCACGCCGGACTCCCTTCTGCTCGTGGCGCCGACGGCGTACCTGATCGACGACGACGGACTGCGACGGCTGCGTGACCTGCCGGGAGACGTGCTGCTCGTCGAGCCGCTGTCGTCCACCAGGGAATCGTTGGCGCCCAAGGTGAAGACGACGACCCACACCAGTTTCGGTGGAGAGCCGGGCTGCGACCTGCCGGAGGCGACTCGCTCTGGCGTCGTCCAACTCAACCTCAGCGACACCTATGAGGGCGTAGCCGCCACCACCACCCTGACCCGCTGTTACGACGGCGCGCTGGTGCGCTACACCGGCGGCGGACGTACCGTCACCGTCGTCGGCACCGCGGACTTCATGACGAATTCCCATCTGCTGCAAGAGGGCAACGCCGCGCTGGCGATGAATCTCGCGGGTGCGCGGCCGAGGGTGATCTGGTACACGCCGAAGCGCATCGAGGGTGAGTCCGACGGCGCCACCTCGATCATGGACCTCATCCCGGCCCGCGTCGGCTGGATGGTCCTGCAGCTGTGCCTCGCGGTGGTGTTCGTCGCACTGTGGCGCAGCCGCCGGATCGGTCCTCTCGTCGCAGAGGATCTTCCGGTGGTGGTGCGCGCCTCCGAGACCGTCGAGGGGCGCGGCAGGCTGTACCGGTCGCGCCGCGCCGCCGACCGCGCCGCCTCGGCACTGCGGACCGCCGGGCTGCACAGAATGCTGCCCCGACTAGGGCTCGATACGCGTTCCGACGCCGCGTCGGTCGTCGAGACCATCGCACGACGGACCCGGCTCGACCCGGCCGCCGTGCACTACGGCCTGTTCGGACCCGACCCCTCCGACGACACCGAACTCGTGAACCTGGCCCGACTACTGGACGACATCGAAAGGCAGGTCGCCGACTCGTGACCGATCCCACCGCATCCACCGATCCCGACGGCGCACGAAACGCGTTGCTGGCCTTGCGTTCCGAGATCGGCAAGGCGGTCGTCGGGCAGGACGCCGTGGTGAGCGGCCTAGTGATCGCGCTGCTGTGCCGGGGCCACGTCCTGCTGGAGGGCGTCCCCGGCGTCGCGAAGACGCTGTTGGTCCGCACCCTCGCCGCGGCGCTGCGACTCGACTTCAAGCGCGTGCAGTTCACCCCGGACCTGATGCCCGGCGACGTCACCGGCTCCCTGGTCTACGACGCCCGCACCGCCGAGTTCGAGTTCCGCGCAGGTCCGGTGTTCACCAACCTGCTCCTCGCCGACGAGATCAACCGCACCCCACCGAAGACCCAGGCCGCTCTGCTGGAGGCCATGGAGGAGCGTCAGGTCAGCGTCGACGGCGAGGCCCGCCTTCTGCCCGACCCCTTCATCGTCGCCGCGACGCAGAACCCCATCGAGTACGAGGGCACCTACCAGTTGCCGGAGGCCCAGCTCGACCGGTTCCTGCTGAAGCTCAACGTGCCTCTCCCGCCGCGTGACCAGGAGATCGCCATCCTGGCACGGCACGCAAGGGGTTTCGATCCGCGTGACCTGTCCGGCGTGCAACCGGTGGCGGGTCCGGCCGAGCTGGCCGCCGGGCGCGAGGCGGTGCGCCGGGTCCTGGTCGCCGACGAGGTGATGGGTTACATCGTCGACATCGCGGGCGCGACAAGGCGTTCGCCCGCCCTGCATCTGGGCGTCTCGCCGCGTGGTGCCACGGCACTGCTGGCCACCGCGCGGTCGTGGGCGTGGCTGTCCGGCCGCAACTACGTGGCCCCCGACGACGTCAAGGCGATGGCCAGGTCGACGTTGCGCCACCGCATCGCCCTGCGACCCGAGGCCGAACTGGAGGGCGCGACCCCCGACGGCGTGCTCGACGGCATCCTGTCGGCGGTCCCGGTGCCGCGCTAGTGGCCCTCACCGGACGCGTCGGACTGGTCGCCCTGATCTGCGTCCTGCCGATCGGCGTATTGCCCTGGCCAACAGTAGTTTTCGTCATACTCCTCGCCGGGCTCCTGGCGGCCGTCACCGTCGACGTGGTACTCGCGGCCAGCACCGGGGCGCTGCAGTTCGACAGGGCGGGCGACGGGAGCGCCCGACTCGGCGAGCCCGTCGTCGTCACTCTCGGGGTACACAACCCTGGCCGTCGTGAGTTCCGCGGCCGGGTGCGCGACGCCTGGGCCCCGTCGGCCCGCGCCGATCCCCGCACACACGAGGTGAGAGTCGCTGCTGGGCAACGGATCAGCGTCGAGACCACACTTCGCCCGGTTCGGCGTGGCGACCAGGAGTCGGCACTGGTGACCGTGCGGTCGGTGGGCCCGCTCGGACTCGCGGGCAGACAGACCTCCCACCGCGTGCCCACCCGGGTGCGCATCCTGCCGCCGTTCCTGTCGCGCAAGCACCTGCCGTCGCGCCTTGCCAAACTCCGCGAGCTCGACGGCGCCATCCCGGTCCTGATCCGCGGCCAGGGCACCGAATTCGACTCGCTGCGCGAATACGTGGTCGGCGACGACGTCCGCTCCATCGACTGGCGGGCCACCGCGCGTCGGGCCGACGTCGTGGTGCGCACGTGGCGGCCCGAGCGCGACCGTCGGGTGGTCGTCGTGCTGGACACCGGCCGGACGTCGGCGGGCCGCGTCGGCGTCGACCCCACCGCGGGCGACCCCAGCGGGTGGCCAAGGCTGGACTGGTCGATGGATGCCGCACTGTTGTTGGCGGCCTTGGCCTCTCGCGCTGGCGACCACGTGGACTTCCTGGCTCACGACCGGGTGTCGCGGGCGGCGGTGTTCAACGCCACCCGCACCGAACTGCTACCCCAGCTCGTCGAGGCGATGGCGCCGCTGCAGCCCGCGTTGGTCGAGTCGGACGCCTCGGCGATGGTCGCCGCGGTGCAGCGCCGGACCAGGCGGCGGGCGCTGGTCGTGCTGCTGACCGACCTGAACCCGTCGGCGATGGACGAGGGGCTGATGACCGTGCTGCCCCGACTGTCGACCAGGCATCAGGTGCTGGTCGCGGCCGTCGGCGATCCGCGCGTGGACCACCTCGCAGCGGGACGCTCCGACGCCGCTCGGGTGTACGACGCGGCGGCGGCCGAACGCGCCCGCAACGACCGCGGCGCCATCGTCGCGCGGCTGCATCGCCACGGTGTCGACGTCGTCGACGCGATGCCCGAGGACCTGGCGCCCGCACTGGCGGACCGCTACCTCGCGATGAAGGCAAGCGGTACGCTGTAACCCTCTAGCCCGTCGGGAGCAGATCGGGCGCGTCGTCGACGTCGCCGGTCTCGCCGGCCCGAATCCCCTTGCGCCCGAAGTGGATCACGTAGCCCAGGAAGGCCGCCTCGGCGGTGGCGCCGATCGCGATTCGCAGGAAGGTCGGCAAGGGGGACGGCGTCACCAGCGCCTCGATGAGGCCGGAGATCAACAGCACGGCCACCAGCCCGACGGCGACCGACACGACGGCGCGGCCCTGCTCGGCCAGCACCTGTCCGCGTGGCCGGTCGCCCGGCGACACCACCGACCACCCCAGCCGCATCCCGACGGCCCCCGCGAGCAGCACCGCGGTCAGCTCGAGCACGCCGTGCGGCAGCAGCAGACCGAGAAAGACGTCGCCCTTGCCCGCGTCGAACATCAGCCCGCCGACCACGCCCAGATTCGCGGCGTTCTCGAACAGCACGTACGGGATCGGCAGGCCGAGCAGGATCGCGAAGCCGATGCACTGCGCGGCCACCCACGCGTTGTTGGTCCACACCCGCAGGGCGAACGACGCCGCAGGGTGCTCGCTGTAGTACGAGGCGAATTGGTGGTCGACGATCTGCGCGATGTCGGACGGCGTGCCGACGGTGGCCTGCACCTCGGGGCTGCCCGCCACCCAGACGCCCATCACGACGGCGACGACGAAGAACACGACGGCGCTCCCGAGCCACCACCGCCAGGCCCGGTACGCCACGACGGGGAACGAGACGGTCCAGAAGCGGGTGAACTCGCTCCACAGCGGCGCGTGCGCACCCGTGACGGCCGCCCGCGCCGTCGCGACGAGCCCCGACAACCTGCCGACCAGCACCGAATCCGATGAGGCAGTGCGCACCATCGAGAGGTGGGTCGACACGCGCTGATAGAGGTCCACCAATTCGTCGACCTCGGCGCCGGTCAGTCTGCGGCGACGCTTGACCAGGTCCTCGAGCCGGTCCCACGCGGGCCGGTGGGCCAGCACGAATGCGTCGACATCCACAGCGCAAAGCCTAGTAGCGTGGACGAGGTGGTGGCCCAGCCCGAGCCGATGGTCACGGGCGACGCCGTGGTCCTCGACGTTCAGATCGCGCAGTTGCCGGTCCGTGCGCTCGCCGCGTTGCTCGACCTCACCGTGGTGTGCGTCCTATACGTCATCGGCGTCGTGCTGTGGGCGCTCGTGATCTACGACTTCGACGACGCGCTGTCCGCCGCGGTGCTGATCATCTTCACGGTCCTGACGGTCGTCGGCTATCCGATCGCGTTCGAGATGGCGACGCGGGGCCGGTCGCTGGGCAAGATGGTCCTCGGCCTGCGCGTGGTGTCCGACGACGGGGGGCCGGAACGCTTCCGCCAGGCCCTGTTTCGGGCCCTGTCCGGGTTCATCGAGATCTGGATGTTCGCGGGCGGCCCGGCCGTGATCTGCAGCATGCTCAACGTCAGGGGCAAACGGATCGGCGACGTCTTCGCGGGCACCATCGTCGTGAGCGAGCGTGGGCCGAAGCTGTCCCCGCCCGTGCCGATGCCGCCGAACCTGGCGTGGTGGGCGTCCTCGCTGCAGCTGTCCGGCCTGCGGCCCGAGCAGGCCGAGTTGGCCCGCCAGTTCCTCTCGCGCGCGAGCCAGCTCGAACCCGGCATCCGCGACCAGATGGCGTACCGCATCTATGCCGAGGTGGTCGCCCAGGTCTCTCCACCGCCACCTCCCGACGCTCCCCCGCCGCTGGTGCTCGCGGCCGTGCTGGCCGAGCGCCACCGCAGGGAATTCGCCAGACTCCGGCCGGCGACGCCGCCCGTTCCGACCTGGCCCGCCGCCGCGCCACCCCGGGTGCCGTGGACCCCACCACCCCCCGGCTACCCGCCGCAGCCTCCACCGCCGGGAGGCTTCACCCTTCCCGAGTAGCGCATTCGTGTGATCAGTGGGACACTACTGTCCCACTCTGACGCATAAGTGCTACATTGGCGTACATGGATGCACCGTTGTCGGCCGAAGGTGGCCCACGCTCGAGGACGCGCAAGGCGATCCTCGATGCGGCGATGACGGTGCTCGCGCAGGACACCGGCGCCTCACTCGGTGACATCGCCACGGCCGCCGAGGTGGGTCGCAGCACGCTGCACAGGTACTTCCCCGAGCGCACGGACCTGTTGCGCGCGCTCGCGCTGCACGTCCACGCGCTCAGCAACGCGGCCATCGAGCACGCCGAGCCCGACTGCGGCCCTCCCGTCGAGGCTCTGCGCCGGGTCGTGGAGTGTCAGCTGGACCTGGGGCCGATCGTGCCGTTCGTCTACAACGAGCCGTCGATCATCTCGGACCCTGAGACGGCCGCCGAACTCGACAGGGGCGACGAGGTCATCGTCGAGGTTCTCGACCGCGTGGCCACCCAGGGCACGGCCGGCCCGCCGGGGTGGCCCCGCATGGTCTTCTGGGCGCTGCTGCTCGCGGGCTACGACGCCGCCCGACGAGGTACGCCCCGCGTGCAGGTCGTCGACGCCATCATGGCCAGCCTCACGCAGGGCACCATCAACCCGAATCAGTCTTGACGTCAAGGGTTTTCACACCCGACGTACGTTCTCAGGAGCAATCGAATGTCCATCCAGATGGACGCAGGCACCACGTCCACCCCCACCCCACGGCGCGCCTGGGTCGCGCTCGCGGTCCTGATGTTGCCGGTATTGCTGATCGCCGTCGACAACACCGTGCTCGCCTTCGCGCTGCCCAGCATCGCCCAGGAGTTCCGCCCCGCCGCGACCACGCAGCTGTGGATCGTCGACGTCTATTCGCTGGTGCTGGCCGCGCTGCTGGTGTCCATGGGCAGCCTCGGCGACCGGATCGGTAGACGTCGCCTGCTGATGATCGGCGCGGGCGGCTTCGCGGTCGTCTCGGCGGCCGCGGCGTTCGCGCCCACCGCCGAGGCATTGGTCGCCGCACGGGCGCTCCTCGGTGTCTTCGGCGCGATGCTGATGCCGTCGACGCTGTCGCTGATCCGCAACATCTTCGCCGACGCGTCCGCGCGCCGGCTCGCCATCGCGCTGTGGGCGTCGTGCTTCACGGCGGGCTCGGCCCTGGGGCCGATCGTGGGCGGTGCGCTCCTGCAACACTTCCACTGGGGTGCGGTCTTCCTGGTCGCCGTGCCGATCCTGGTGCCGCTGCTGGTGTTGGCCCCACGGCTGGTGCCCGAGTCGCGCGACCCGAACCCGGGTCCGCTCGACCTCATCAGCGTCGCGCTGACCCTGACCACCATGCTGCCGATCGTGTGGGCCATCAAGTCCACGGCCCACGACGGCGTCTCGTGGCTGGGCGCCACCGCCTTCGTCGTCGGCATCGTCTCGGGCACCCTGTTCGTTCGCCGTCAGACGCGAAGTGCCACACCGATGCTCGACGTCGCGCTGTTCGGCTACGCGCCGTTCACGTCGTCCATCCTGGCCAACTTCCTGTCGATCGTCGGCCTCATCGGATTCATCTTCTTCATCTCCCAGCACCTTCAGTTGGTGCTCGGGTTGAGCCCGCTGGCCGCCGGTCTGGTGACCCTGCCGGGCGCCCTGGTCTCGATGGTCGCCGGCATCGCGGTCGTGCCGTTGGCGAAACGCATTGCGCCGCATGCCCTCATGGTGGTCGGCTTGGTGCTGGTCGCAGCAGGCTTCGTGGCCATCCTGACGTTCCGGCACGACCTGACGGTGGTGGCGGTGATCGCGTCGTTCGTGATCCTGGAGATCGGTGTCGGAATGTCGCAGACCATCTCGAACGACACCATCGTCGCGTCGGTTCCCGCCGCCAAGTCCGGTGCCGCGTCGGCGGTCTCGGAGACCGCGTACGAGCTGGGCGCCGTCGTCGGCACCGCGACCCTCGGCACCATCTTCACGGCGTACTACCGCGCCAACGTCGAACTGCCCGGCG
>JAESGJ010000451.1_pt1 | contig 22391 bp, 19 predicted proteins | sample 9266241 | NCBI WGS metagenome assembly JAESGJ01 (sample SAMN14514841, study PRJNA621669) | algae metagenome | isolation source: Brasilonema octagenarum HA4186-MV1 and co-occurring heterotrophs from wet... | place: USA: Manoa Valley, Hawaii | collected 2009-07-20 | reverse complement strand
TGTGAAACGCTGCAGCGGCGACGATAGTAGGTGGGTAGCTGTCTGCGACAATAGCTCGATGCCAGGATTTGATTTCAACTAACAACAAAAGGGTGTTGCGCTATATCGCAACACCCTTTTGTTCGTTGACATCCAAACCTCTATCCACAAAACTGAAGAATCCAGTAACTCACTGAGTAAACGCGCAGTTGAGCGGAAAAGTTTCCTTCAAACTGACACCAACCGTCTCTACTAGCTCCTCAGTACTTATTTTCATAAGAGTTTTATACACTCATCTCTAGCATTCGTTGAATTGGTCGCAATGCTGCCATGCGAATATTCTCTGGCAACGTGATTTCGGGAGAGCGATTTTTCATCGCACTGTAGAGTTTTTCTAAGGTATTTAACCGCATAAAAGGACACTCGTTACACGCGCAGTTATTCAATGGTGGTGCGGGTATAAAGTGCTTGTAAGGCGCTTGTTTTTGCATTTGGTGAATGATTCCAGGTTCTGTAGCAACGATAAATTCTTGGGAAGGGCTTTGTTCACAATATTTTAGTAAAGCAGCTGTAGAGCCGATGAAATTTGCATGGCGCAAGACACTAGTTTCACATTCTGGATGAGCGATCGCCTCTGCTTCTGGGTGTGCAATTTTTAACTGCACAATTTTTTTCTCAGAAAAAGTTTCATGGACAACGCAACTCCCTTCCCACAGGACTAAATCTCGCCCAGTTTTTTCCATAACATACCGTCCTAAATTCCGGTCTGGGGCAAAAATAATTGGCTGATCTATAGGAATCTGCTGCACAATTTTGACGGCGTTGGAACTGGTGCAGATTATATCACTCATTGCCTTAATATCAGCAGAGCAGTTGATGTAAGAAACCACCAAATGGTTTGGGTGTGCTGCTTTAAAAGCTGCAAACGCCTCTGTTGGACAACTATCGGCTAAAGAACAACCAGCATTTAAATCTGGTAAAAGAACCATCTTGTCCGGATTAAGAATCTTTGCAGTTTCTGCCATGAAATGGACACCAGCAAAGACAATGACATCTGCATTTGTATCAGCTGCAGCTTTGGCAAGCTGTAACGAATCTCCAATAAAATCTGCAATATCTTGAATGTCCGGTTCTTGATAGTAATGTGCCAGGATAACCGCATTGAGTTCTTGTTTAAGAGCCTCAATTGCTGCAAATAAGTCTAGTGGTAGATCACCCTGTTCGGTTTTTTCTCGTTGAGCAAGTGCAGTCGTAAACACAGTTAAACGTTGCTGAATGTTACAAGTTTTGTCTGGTGGATTTAATTATAGTAGTTTTTACCAAAAATGTTTGAGGGGTGATGCTCCTCTGTTAAATTGTGTGAAGAATAATTCAGAACGCATCAACTCAGCTTGGGCACTTGTTATGAGCAATTGGTAACCCGCGACTCAGCATGTTGACCACATGCATCAAAGATTTGCTGAAAGCTTGTACCTTCCTACATCGCACTTACTAGGGAGATCCAACAAAAAAAATATCCAACAAGAATGCCTATGGCTGACGCCACGGCTATCGCTGAACAACAACGAGACTACGACTAATTAACGAGTTTAGGCTGTTTCCAGCCCTATGGGCTGGAAACAAGGTTGGATATTTTTTTCGCATGGTTTGTGCCTTACGCACAGAACTCATGCAGCAATCGGTGATATCTAAACTTCTTTTATTTTTGTGAGTTGGTGCGTTCTGTCTTGGTCAAAATCCTCTAATTTTCCTATGCTGGAAACAGATGGCAAGGAAAGTGGCATGACCAGTCAGAAAACAAACTCAAAAAATTTGAAAATTGCTGTAGTAGGAGATGTTCACGACCAATGGGAAGAAGAAGACGGTATTGCACTCAAGCATCTGGGTATTGACTTAGTACTGTTTGTTGGAGATTTTGGCAATGAGTCGGTGGAAGTGGTAAGAGCGATCGCATGCCTTGACATTCCCAAAGCAGCAGTCATGGGGAACCACGATGCCTGGTACACTGCCACAGAATGGGGACGCAAGAAGTGTCCTTACGACCGCACCAAGGAAGACTGGGTACAGCAGCAACTAGATTTATTGGGTGAAAGCCAAATCGGTTACGGTAAGCTAGATTTTCCAGATCTAAATTTAACGGTTGTTGGAGGTCGTCCGTTTAGTTGGGGTGGACCAGAGTGGAAATATAGTGATTTCTACCAACAGTGGTATGGTGTGACTAGTTTTGAAGAGTCCACAACGCGAATCGTGTCAGCAGTTAAAAGTGCAGCTTACCAAACAATAATTTTTATAGGTCACAACGGTCCTACAGGGTTGGGCGATCGCCCAGAAGACCCCTGCGGCAAAGATTGGCACCCCATAGGGGGTGACTTTGGCGATCCAGATTTAGCAGAGGCGATATCTCAAACTATCACAACTGGTAAAATTATTCCCCTGGTCACATTTGGTCATATGCACCACAGCCTGCGACATACAAAGAAAGAGCCGCGAAAGCGCATTTTTAGAAGTCCAGAGGGGATAGTTTACTTGAACGCGGCAAGTGTACCCAGGATTGTAGAACATGGTAGCCATAAGCAGCGTAACTTTTCCATTGTCCTGCTGGAAGATGGTGTGGTCTCCCAAGTCTCCCTCGTCTGGGTTGGAAAGGATTTCAGCATTGTATATGAGGAAATTCTTTATCAAAAACCCACTCTGGTAGTGCAAAATGCATAGAGAATGAGATATAATTCATATCTGGTTGGCTTTGTTTTTGGCTGACCGCTGACAGCTAAAAGCTGACAGCTTTACTGGAGAGGTGGCAGAGTGGTCGATTGCGTCCGACTTGAAATCGGATGAACCGAAAGGTTCCGGGAGTTCGAATCTCCCCTTCTCCGTTGAAAGATTTGTGATGACTTGATTCAGCGTAACAGCACAAATTAGGCATTTGATCAGCTGTAATAATATTTAGGCGAGATTTAAGTTGTTTCCCTTAAAACTTTATAGCTTCCTGTCACGAATGGTTCTTGAACCTATCACAACCACAAAAACCGTCATTGAGTTATTTGCTGGGGCTGGTGGTTTAGCACTTGGTTTAGAAAAGGCAGGACTGGTAGCCAAAGCACTAATTGAAATTGACAAAGACGCAGCAGCAACACTTCAGCATAACCGTCCAAAATGGAATGTCATTCAGGCTGATGTGTCTAAAGTTTCTTATGCAGGAATGAGTGCAGACGTTGTAACTGGAGGTTTTCCTTGCCAACCTTTCAGCTTGGCAGGTAAAGGTTTAGGGTTTGAGGATACCCGTGGAACCTTATTTTATGAATTTGCCCGTTGTGTTAAAGAGGTACAGCCTAAACTATTTCTGGCTGAAAATGTTAGAGGTTTAATAAGTCATCAGAAAGGAAAAACGCTCGATACAGTTCTATCTGTTCTGGAATCTCTTGGTTATAACGTCCAGTATCGTTTACTAAATGCAGTTAACTATGATGTTCCTCAAAAGCGAGAAAGAGTCATCATTGTCGGAACTCGTCCAGATATTCGCTTTCAGTACCCTAGTCGTTCTTCTAAAATTCTGACTTTGAGAGATGCCTTGAAAGATGTTCCACCTTCTGAAGGAATGAAATATAGCCCTAAGAGAGCTAAAGTTTTAGAATTAGTTCCACCAGGCGGATGCTGGCGAGATTTACCTGAAGATATTCAAAAAAGCTACATGATGAAAAGCTACTATCTTACAGGTGGGCGTACTGGTATGGCACGTAGAATTTCTTGGGATGAGCCAAGTCTAACTCTGACTACTTCTCCCTCACAAAAACAAACGGAACGCTGTCATCCGGAAGAAACTAGACCTTTTACAGTAAGGGAGTATGCCCGAATTCAAACTTTTCCCGATGATTGGGAATTTATCGGTGGTGTACGCTCCAAATATAAACAGATTGGTAATGCAGTTCCTGTAAATTTTGCTTATCACTTAGGAAGAGCTATAGTTAATGTGCTAACAAGTGCATCTCATTGATTTATTACCTCAGTAAGCTTTATCAAATAAGGTTTTATAGCTTGCTCGCTGTTGTTCAGTGAGCCTATCAAGTCCAGAAACTTCACCGATCACGTCTGGTAATACATTAAAAAGCATACTTAATGCCCCTGGCACGCCAGTTGCCATATCGTATTAATCAACGCCCAAGTCATGACTCCATTACGAAATGCTTTATCTGCAACCTCACTGCTGAGCACTTGATGAAAAAATTATTACAATAATTTAAACTAACACCGCATATCTGCTGAACTCAACCAGCTACGTAGTTCCGTGTATTCGCAATGGCAAGTATCAGATTGCCAGTGCTAGCCTGACAGCATTACTCAAAATACTTTTCTTGTATAAGAAATTGAACTAGTACAGGTAGGGACTACATGATTGTTGGGCATGAGGAACAAAGTAGCAAATTTATCACGACTGAACCATTAAAAGTTACCACTGAAGCAGGTGAGCAGAAAGTTTGGGATGCTGTAAAGAGTGCTTTTTCTGATAGAAACTGCATTGGCTACTGGCGCTATCCAATTTTCTCGAAGGTCGGAGAAATTCGTAAGGAACCTGATATTCTGATTGCTGATAGAGAATTTGGTTTAGTGGTCATTGAAGTACTGCCAGTTGTAATTGACCAAATTGTTACTATTCATGATGGCATTTGGCAGTTGCAAAACTATCACACTGCAGAAGCTAACCCTGATCAAAGAGCCGAACATCAACTGCGAGCATTAATTGCATACACAGACCGTGAACCTGCTATCTGGCGTAGGGTTACCGGACGAGCGATCGCTGCATTACCTCTGATTACCCAAGAACAATGGCAACAAAAAGGCTTTGACCAATTACCCAACTGTCCTCCTCTAATTTTCCAAGATCAGCTAGGTAAAGTTGGTTTTACCGAACGCATTCAACAAACTGATCATGTAGTTCCAGGGGAAAACCTGGAAGATAAAGACTGGGAATTGCTACTGTCAGTTATGAGTGGGACACCCGTGTTTCGTAAACCTCCTCGTGCGACAGTTTCGACGACAGGCAAAACCCGCGCCAGTATTATGGACTGTTTGCGTCAAAGACTATACGAAATAGATTTACAGCAAGAACATATAGGAAAAGAAATTCCTCCAGGTCCTCAGCGGATTCGGGGTATTGCAGGTTCAGGCAAAACTGTGCTGCTATGCCAAAAAGCGGCGATGATGCACCTCAAGCATCCAGACTGGGATATTGCCTTGGTGTTTTTCACGCGATCGCTCTACGATTTGATGATTGGGTTGCTAGATCAGTGGATACGCCGTTTCAGTGGTGGTGAGTTGCAGTATGATCCGAAAACTAATCTCAAGCTGCGAGTGCTTCATGCGTGGGGAGCAAAAGAACATCCAGGTTTGTACAGTATCATCTGCGACTACCACGGCAAAAGACGCGGAACGGTTGTAGACACAAAACAAAGACAACCTAACCGGGGTTTAGCAGACTTATGTAAACGGCTACAAGAAGAGATAAAAATTGAGCCGATTTTCGATGCCATCTTGATTGATGAAGGTCAAGATTTAGTAGCCGAAGATGATTTGAAATATGAAGATAAACAAGCAATTTATTGGTTGGCTTATCAAGCTTTACAACCTGTCAGTCAGGAAAAACCAGAGGAACGCCGCTTAATTTGGGCTTACGATGAAGCACAAAGTCTCGATAGTATCGTAGTACCAAAAGCCAAAGAGGTATTTGGCGAAAATTTGAGCAATCTTTTGAGTAAGCAACCCCAATATCATGGTGGTATTAAACGTTCTGAAGTGATGCGCCGCTGTTACCGCACTCCTGGAACAATTCTCACAGCGGCGCATGCAATTGGTATGGGTTTGCTACGTCCAGAGGGGATGCTTGCAGGTATCACTAATAAAGATGATTGGAACAAAATTGGTTACGAAGTTAAGGGAGACTTCCGGCGTATTGGTAAGCCGATAACTGTACATCGACCGTCTCAATATTCACCCAACCCTATTGCTGAACTTTGGGGCAACCCTATATTAGAATATCAAACTTACGGTTCTCGCCAAGAAGAAATGACAGTTCTGGCCCAGAACATTATGCATAATATTGTTCATGATAGTCTTAATCCCAGCCGTGATATCTTAGTCGTCATTTTAGGTTCTACTTCCGAAGCAATAGAGTTAGAAACTGAAGTTGCGGGTTTCTTAATGGACCAAAAAATTGATGTCTATATCCCCACTGCTTTGACTTTAAATGATTTAGTTCCCCAATGGCCCAACAACGACCCAGATAAATTTTGGCATGAAGGTGGCGTTACAGTGTCCCGCATCAATCGCGCTAAAGGACATGAAGCTGATATGGTCTATGTGGTTGGCTTTGATAATGTCGCTCGCAATGAAAGTGATGTCAACTGTCGCAACCAATTGTTTGTCGCATTAACTAGGGCGCGGGGTTGGGCAAGTCTGAGTGGTGTCGGTCATTATCCGATGTATGATGAAATGCGGCAAGTGATTGCTAGTGGTGATACTTTCACATTCACCTACAAGCGTCCACCGAAACGCGATATTGGTGATGGGGAAGCAGTCTAACAACGGATGTAGTAGAACTTTTTGCCAATGAATACTGGCAAGTTCTGTTAGAACCTGCCTTGTGCAATAGTGACTACGGAAAGGGGAAGTGGCGACGACTCGCGAAAACTTCCCCTTGGGCGATAGCGTAAGCGCAAGCGCACGCCAAGGGCGTTCGCGCAGCGTCTCCGCAGGAGATACGCGCAGCGTGTGCTTTGCACTCAGCGCTGCTGCTTTGCTGCAGATCGCTCCATTACCAGAACAGGAGGATTATATTTTTCAGGATTGTACCGCGATTTGTTAAATAGCTTAAACTTAAAAGTCGTTTGACTGAATTGAAGATGCTTTTTTATTGGGAGGTGTGAACAGTCACCATGCAAGGTCTGAGTGAATTTATCAACAAGACGATGCAAGAGTGGAAAGTACCAGGGCTGGCGATAAGCGAAGCTTACTGCCAAGGGCAGATCGCCATCGTTAAAGATAGCCAAATCATTTTTTCTGAAGGCTTTGGAAAACGAGACGTAGAACAAAATTTAATTGTTACACCACAAACTCTCTTCGCAATTGGTTCTTGTACAAAACCCTTTACCACAATGGCGATGAGTATCTTGGTAGAAAGAGGTCTCTTAGATTGGGATAAACCTGTCAGAAATTATCTGCCCACTTTTAAACTTTATGACTCTTATGCAACTGAACATATCACACCACGTGACCTCGTGACTCACCGGTCTGGCTTACCCCGTCATGATGCTATGTGGTCTCAAAGTCCCTTCACGCGTCAAGAAATAATCGAGCGCTTACAATATCTCGAACCTACTCACGAATTGCGTACTGTTTTTCAGTATCAAAATTTGATGTACATGAGTGCTGGCTACTTGGTTGGTGAAATTGCAGGGAGTAGCTGGGAAGAATTTGTGCAACAGGAAATTTTTAATCCTTTGGAAATGAGAGACAGTAATTTCTCTGTAGAAAAATCCCAAAAAGCTGCTGATTTTGCACTTCCTTATGCAGAAAAAGACGACAAAGTTGAGAAAATCCCCTTTTGTAATGTTGATGTTATTAGTCCAGCAGGTTCGATAAATTCCAATGTTGTTGATATGGCTAAGTGGCTTTTACTCCATCTTAATCAGGGTAAGTATGGCGAGAAAGAAATTATCTCACAAAGTCATCTGCAACAGATGCACTCTCCACAAATCGTGATCACTCAAACGCTGGAATATAATGAACTTTTTTATTATTTTTATGGTTTGGGATGGGCGATTACCTCTTACAGAGGTCATAATTTAATTCAGCATAGCGGTAATATTGATGGATTTTCTGCGCGGACAACTTTGCTGCCTCAAGACAATATTGGTATAGTGGTTCTGACTAATATGGATGACAATCCAGTCATACATACTGTGACTTATTATGTATGTGTTCGCGTAGCGGCGGCTTCCGCATCGCTTGCTCGGTCTAGACGAAGCTCCTTGGAATGAACGAATGAAGGAAAAATATGCTCAAGCCAAAGAAGCTACTGCAAAAGCTAGGGAGCAAATCGCTTCAGATCGTAAAACTCCAACCCAGCCTTCTCATCCTCTAGAAGATTACACAGGTAATTTTGAGCATCCAGCATACGGAATCTTATCAGTTAAAATTAATGATAATCGTTTAATAGCAACTCATAATTCAAATATTTATAAATTAGAACACTATCACTATGACATTTTTGTTGAATATGAGTTGTTTGATGAACCAAAACTAATGTCTTTCTTAACTGATACCAAAGGCAATATTAGTAGCCTGACGGTTCCCCTAGAACCGACTGTGAAAGAGATTTTATTTACCCGCATACCTGAAAGCAGCTCTGTTTAATCCAGGTAGCAGCGTAGAGGCACACCCCGATACGTCGTCACCAAGGCAACTATCTGTTAGCTACTATGAAAGACTACATGCTGAGTTCCCAATCTAGGAGCTATCTGTCCGTATACGCCCAGCCAATCGGAGATTGGCTCCCTGAACGGAGTTCAGGGGAGGCACTTCGTGCCTCGGACGTAGAACCGGCGAAGCCATCGCCCCAAAGAGCGAATCGCACCGCCTTAAATCTTCAAAGACTAACAAATACCTATTCTGAAACCTTGTTCCTTGCTCGTTCTGCACGCGCCTGGGCTGATGCCATCACCTCGTCCATATTTTCTAGCATCTCACCAGGGAAATTTTCCAGAACTCTAGTGGAAAGAGCAACCCGACCTTTGCCTTGATCTAAATCTATAATGACAGCTTTTATTGGTTGACTGAGCTGAAACACTTTTTCCAAATTGTCAATAAATTTCTGGCTCACCTGCTTAATATGCAGCAAAGCGCTTGTGCCATCTAAATCTACAAACACGCCAAAGGGTTTGATACCAGTTACTTTTCCGGACACTAGCTGACCAATTTCTAACATACTGAAGCTAGCAGATTGGGTTGCGATGCGCTGGGAAAGAATAAGCTTGTTGTTAGTACGGTTAACTTCTAAAAAGCCAGTAGTGAGAGATTGACCTTTGAGTGCTTCTAAATTATCTCGCTCAACCAAGTGCGATCGCGGAATAAATCCTCGTAAACCCTGCACATCAACAGTCACTCCACCCTTATTTAAATTTATTACCCGCACTTGTATCGTTTGGGAATTCTCTTGCATTTGCGCCAGTCGTTCCCAAATCTGCTTGATTTCTAATTGCCGTCGCGAAAGGGTGACTTGACCTTCTGCATCCTGATCTCTGATGATTAAGAATTCTAAACTCTCATTTAGTGGCAGCACCTCCGATAAATTGGTTACTGCTCTCAAAGAAGCCTCATCGCGGGGAATAAACGCTGACGATTTGCCACCAATATCGACATATGCCCCATCTGAATCAAGTTGGAATACTCTGCCATGCACCACTTGTCCCTTTTGAAACTGATAATCGTGTGTTTCGAGTGCTTTGGCAAAGTCGTCCATTGTAAATGACGAATCGGCTTTTTGAGAAAACTTGGCTTCGGAATCCATGACTCTTAAAGATAAATTGCTATTCTAGCTAACGCCACTGAAGTTTGATTCAACACCAAACAACACTATTCGAGTGACTATGATTGCTTATAAAAACTGTCCTTAGTCATTGGTTATGACTCATGACTAGGGACTAGCTTAAAGCAAAGCGGACGTAAATCAATTGAATAGTTATAGTTGTTTAAACAGTTGTTTTACCTGCTCCCAAGCATCGGCTGCGGCTATAGAATTATAACTGGGACGTTGGTCGCAGAAAAATCCGTGGTCAGCTCCATCGTAGCGAAAGAGACGATGAGGAATGTTGTATTTTTCTAACTCTGCCTCAATTTGGTCTACCTGTTCCTGTGGGATACTAGCATCTTCTATGCCAAAAAAGGTGTAAAGCGTGCCTTTAACATCTGGGGTAAGCGTGATAGTGGGATTCCCACCTCCTGGTGTGCGAGTCGTGATACCAGCACCGTAGAAGGAAGCGGTGGCTTTGATTTCTGGTAAAGTAGAAGCAAGATAAGCAACATGACCACCAAAACAAAAGCCGATGCAACCAAAGCCGTTTTGCTTTACATTCGGTAAAGTTTTCAGATAGTCAATGGCTTTTTGAATGTCGCTTAATAGTTCTGAAGCTTTTGTGTGCTGTGCGTATTGTCTACCCACTTCTATATCTTCTGCAGTGTAGCCAGTTTCAAATCCAGGGGCAACTCTTTGGAAAAGTGCGGGTGCAATTGCCAGATAACCTTCTTTGGCGATACGTTCTGTTACATCGCGAATGTGGGAGTTGACTCCAAAAATCTCTTGTAAAACTACAACTCCTGCGTAAGAACCTTCTTCAGAAGGCTGTGCCAGATATGCCTGTATTTGCAAATGATCTTGCGAAAGATTAACTGTTGTGGTATGTATTGCTAGCTCTGCCATAATAGTTTTTACCAGTTCTCTGTGACTATATAGATATGTTGATCGCTCAAGCTAATGTCCAATCAAATTATCAACTACAAGTAACAATCGCACCAGAATTTTTCAATAGAGAAATTCAATATATGAGTAAAATATTTGACGGAAGAAAGAACTCAGAACTCAGAACTCAGTAGTCAGAATAGGAATAAGGAATCATGTTGCTAGCACCATTATTCATTTATTGAAAAAAGAAAAAGAATTGTTTTAAGGCACGTCGTTCGTTCGCCTTTGGCGTGCCTGCAGGGCTTAAAAACAAAGCGTCCTTATTTAAATCCCAGAACGCCACACAAGGCTTACGCGGCGCAGCGCGATTTATTTATGGGGAGGCAACGCGGACGCCACATGCCTACGGAGGGAAACCCTCCTGCAGCAGTGGCTCGTCTTGGAGGTTTCCTCCTTAGAGCGCTTGCCGTGATGTATTCTGAGTTCTGCGTTCTGACAACTGAGTTCTTTTTAAGCTTAGCAGTCACAGCTGGTCAATAAGAGCCATTATCACGCAGGAGATTCGGTAATGATTCAGTTTCGTATTCAGCCAGACAGTGAAATCCCCGCATCAACCCAGCTGTTTAATCAAATCCAATTTGCGATCGCCTCTGGACAGTATCCTCCGGCTTACAAACTGCCCAGTACGCGGGCATTGGCAATGCAGACTGGGTTGCACCGCAATACTATCAGCAAGGTTTATCGTCAATTAGAGGAGGAAGGATTTGTAGAAAGTCTTGCTGGCTCAGGAATCTACGTTCGCGCTCAAGGTCATGAGGGTGGTGGTAAGCTACAATCGCCAATTCTCAAACAATATCCTCAAGCATACAAAGTTGTCCAGCAAGCAGTTGACGAACTGCTCTCCCAAGGCTGCTCGCTTAATCAATCGCGTGAGATATTCTTAGCTGAAATTGATTGGCGTTTGCGTTGTAGCGCGAGGGTGCTGGTAACAGCTCCGACTCAAGACATCGGTGCTGGAGAATTGATGGTGCATGAATTGGAAGAATCCCTCAAAATACCAGTACAGTTGGTAGCTATGGAAGAATTAGCTGCTGTGCTAAATCAAACTTCCTCAGCTACAGTAGTCACACATCGGTATTTTATTGGGGAAGTGGAAGCGATCGCAGCGCCGAAAGCTGTGCGCGTCATTCCCCTTGACATACAAGACTATGCCAAAGAGTACAACCAATTTAAAAATCTACCAAAAGACAGCTGTCTTGCGATCGTCAGCCTCAGTCCTGGCTGGCTTCGAGCTGCAGAAGTTATCATCCACGGTTTACGAGGTGATGAAATACTCGTGATGACTTCGCAACCAAAAGATGCCTACAAACTTCAGGCGATGGTGAAGCGGGCACAGGTGATTTTTTGCACCGATAAACCCAGTTTTGCTGCGGTGCAAGCAGCTATACAAGTCGTTCATGAAGACATTATTCGTCCACCCAAGCTGATGTGTGGTGACAATTTTATCGGTAGTAACTCGATTAACTTGCTCAAACGGGAATTAGGGTTGGGGTAATAAATAATAGTCAACAGTTAACTGTTGACTATTGCAAAAACTCTTGCACCCGTTTGAGGTAAGTAGGTGCATCTTCCAACATTGGGAAATGAGCCGTATTTGGAATCATGACAAACTCAACTTTATCGTTAAGTGCAGCTGCCTGACGACCCATCTGGGCTGGAATAATTTTGTCATACTCACCCGCCACCAGTAGCGTAGACACGCTCAGTTGAGCAAACTCCTGTGGCATCAATTCAGCTGCGGCTTTACTCACAGATGTAAAAATTGTGCCTAAAGCAGCATCATAGTCTGCTTTGAGAAAATCTTGTAAGAAAGCCCGACGTTCTGCCGCTGGTATGGAACGATGCAGAAATCGTGCCATAAACATCCGGTCAACAAACGGTATTTTATCCAGCCACTTTGGACGAAATTTGACCACGTAGCCACCGAACTTATGAAAAGTTGTAAATGCTTTTTCGTCGTACTCAAAAATACCACTACAGGTCAAAATCGCTTTTTTCACTCGTTGTGGGTAACGGTTAAGAAACAAAGTAGCAATGGATGCGCCCATCGAATGAGCAGCAATATATACGCGTTGAATGTGCAACTTATCTAGCAAAGCTGCTAAGTCGTCTGTGTATTCCTCTAACTCATAAGTTAACTTTTGAATTGCTACAGATTCTGCCTGCGGTGACTCCAACTCAATAGACTCAACGACAGATTCACTCGCTTTGGCTACGCTTGGTTGCCCATAGGAACGCCCAAATCCCCGCAAATCATAAAGTAAGCAATCAAATTGTTCTGATAAAGCATGAGCAGTACCCTGCCAATACCCACAAGAGCCAGCCCAGCCGTGGATAAAAACCATCACAGGTTTGTCCTCACTATCTGATGGCTTCTTTATCCACTCGTAGTAATGCTCAGTACCACGAACATTTGTGTAGGACATTTTTCAAAAGTCAAAAGTCAAGAGTTAACAGTATTTTACTCATGACTGATGACTAATAACAATTAAGCTGATTCTGGCTTAGGTAGTGTGGAAGGGTGCATCAGTAGTTCGGCAGTAGAACGCTTCTCTACCATTTCCCGCGTGACTGTGCAACGAGTGAGATCTTTACGCGAAGGCAACTCGTACATCACATCCAGCATCAATTCTTCCACAATGCCCCGCAGCGCTCTCGCGCCGGTTTTGCGGCGGTATGCTTCTTGAGCAATAGCTCGCAGAGCCTCTGGTTTAAACTCTAACTGGACGTTATCCATCTTCAGGAGCTTTTGGTACTGCTTGACCAAGGCACTACGCGGTTGGGTCAAAATTGCCATCAGCGCCTCTTCATCCAGCGGTTCTACCACCGCTACCATTGGCACCCGTCCAATAAATTCCGGAATCATCCCAAACTTCACGAGGTCATCCGGTTCTAAATAGCGCAGAGTGTCAGCTGTACGCTTGTCCTTGGACTGACCTTCTCCTGGTTGTACAAAGCCTATCGACTTTTTGCCAGTTCTCTGCTCTACAACTTTTTCTAAGCCAACGAAAGCACCGCCGCAGACAAACAAGATATTACTCGTATCAATTTGTATGCAGTCTTGATAGGGGTGCTTGCGTCCTCCTTGGGGTGGTACATTGGCAACTGTCCCCTCTAACATTTTCAGTAAAGCTTGCTGTACGCCTTCACCAGAGACATCTCGGGTAATTGAGGGGTTCTCACTCTTGCGAGCAATCTTATCTATTTCGTCGATGTAGATAATTCCGCGCTGCGCTTCTTCGACATCCAAGTCTGCAACTTGCAACAATCGCAGCAAGATATTTTCTACATCTTCTCCCACGTAGCCTGCCTCTGTTAGAGTTGTGGCATCAGCAACAGCAAAAGGCACATCAAGAATTTTTGCCAGAGTTTGCGCTAGTAAGGTTTTACCACAGCCTGTGGGACCAATAAGCAGAATATTAGATTTTTGCAGTTCTACCGCATCATCTAAACCTTTGCCACTGCCTTTAGACTGAACCAGTGACAGCCGCTTGTAATGGTTGTAAACTGCGACGGAAAGTACTTTTTTCGCTTCGTCTTGACCGATGACATGTTCATCTAGGTACTTTTTAATCTCTCGTGGCTTAGGTATTTGATTCAATGAGAGATTAGAGGAGCGGGCACGGCGTTTTGGTGGTGGTTCTGACTTGGGTGCTGGCTGCGATGATGCAGCCGCATTTGTGTCGAGTAACTCCTCATCCAGAATTTCATTACACAAGTCAACGCATTCATCGCAGATGTAGACTCCCGGTCCGGCGATTAATTTACGTACCTGCTCCTGAGACTTTCCGCAAAACGAACATTTTAAATGGGAGTCGTACTTAGACATACCAGCCTCTTATTTCAGAATGGTGACGTTTTCCCCTGGTGAGGGAAGATTTTGCCTGGAGATGACTTGATCAATCAACCCGTAGTTTTTTGCCTCTTGGGCCGACATAAAGAAATCGCGCTCAGTATCGGCTTCAACTCTTTCTAACGGTTGACCAGTGTGCTGAGCGAGTAACTGGTTCAACTTAGACTTATGATAAAGAATTTCTCTGGCTTGTATCTCGATGTCAACGGCTTGCCCTTGTGCACCGCCTAGTGGTTGGTGAATCATAATCCGGGAATCAGGAAGAGACATCCGTTTACCAGCGGTTCCTGCGGCTAACAAGAATGCCCCCATGCTTGCGGCTAATCCAAAACATATGGTGACCACATCAGGACGAATCTGCTGAATGGTATCGTAGATTGCCATACCTGCCGTCACGGAGCCACCAGGAGAATTAATGTACAGTTGAATGTCCTTTTCTGAATCTTCAGCGTCTAGAAACAACAACTGGGCAATAATTGAGTTGGCAACATTATCGTCTATTGGCGTTCCTAAGAAGATAATCCGTTCCCGTAGCAAGCGAGAGTAGATGTCAAAGGCACGTTCTCCCACACCCGATTGTTCTACCACCATCGGGACGATGTTGCTAGGACTGTTTAGGGAGTAGAGTTTAAAGTCACTCAAACTGTGAGGTTGGTAGTTTCCCGACTGTGATACAAGCATAAAAGAACGTTTTACACTAAGTGTAACAATAATTTTGACAGCAAGTGCTGCCTTTTTTATGAGCCTGATTTTTGATGTGGCTATGTGTTAACCATTATGCCTTATATAAATTCCTATCGTGTAAAACAGTATCAAACCAAGACGGTGATGTGTACTGGTACTCAAATAAAGTTTCTTAAACTTCTACCTTCGGACAGGCAGATGGGGGAGAATCAGGGAGTGAGGGAGGGAAACTTCTCACTCTGTTTATCCTTATCCCCTTATCATCTATTATCCCTGTGTTGACTCTGTGTCAACAGACGCAGTTTCAGTAGTAGCCAGAAGAGGTTGTTCTACAGTTTCAGTTGCTGCAACTGGTTCATCTACCGTGATTTCTTCAGTCTCAGTTTCTACTGTACTCAAAGAACCTTCAGGTACCAACTCAATTGTTGAGCGTTCTAGAAGCCAATCGATGATTTTTTCGGTCAACAATTCGTTTTCTACAACCTCAAACATTCTTTTCTCATCAACATCTTTTTCAGAGTACTGCTCCATCAATTCTTTGACTCTGGCTTCGATTTGATCTGCGCTCACTTCGATGGACTCGCGTTTAGCAACTTCCATAAGCGCTAGAGAACGTTTAATGCGCTCAACCGCTTCACCGCGAGAACGCTCCCGCAACTGAGGAATCACATCTTGAGTAAATAACTTTTTGACATCAAGCCCTTGCTGAGAAAGCCGCATAGCTGTTTGCGTCAGCATCTCATTGACTTCTTGTTGAATCATCGTTTCAGGCAAGTCAACTTCCACATGCTTGAGCAGTTCAGCTAACAAGGCTTCTTGCTGATGCGATTTTGTTTTCTGTTGGGCTTCTTTTTGAAAGCGCTCTTCCAAAGAATTGCGCAATTCGTCCAAAGTATCATAATCGCCGACTTCTTGGGCAAAGTCATCATTCAATTCAGGCAGTTCTTTTTCCTTGAGTTCTTTAAGGGTGACAGTGAAAACTGCGGGTTTTCCTGCTAGATCTTCGTTAACATAAGGATCTGGAAACTGAGCAGAGATTTCTCTGGTTTCTCCAGGATTCATCCCCACTATCCCTGTGACAAAGCCGGGAATGAATTTGTCTTCTTGCATCTCCAATTGGAAATCAGTTGCTTCTCCCCCCGGTATTAGCTGGGGTTCAGCAGTTTCGTCTTCACCAACAGAAGCAGCAATAACTCCTTTGAAATCTACCACAGCCACATCATTTATTTGCGCTGATCGCCCTTCCACAGGAATTAATGTTCCCATTTGTTGGCGTTCGTCTTCTAAGGCTTTGTCTACCTGCTGTGGATCGTACTTCACTTCCTCAGCTTTGAATTGCAAGCCCGTATATTCACCCAAATTTGGTTCTGGTTCCACATCTACAAATGCAGAAATTATCAGCGCTTTTCCTGGTTCATAATTACTAATCAATTCCTCAAAAGAAGAGCGTAGCTGTGGTTGACCGAGCACCTGGATTTTTTCTTGTGAGAGTGCTTGCTCAATGCCATATTGAATGACTTCTTCTAGCGCAGCTGCCTTGATTCTAGTTGTGCCAAGGCGCTGCAGAAGTATCTGCCGAGGTACCTTGCCTTTGCGAAACCCAGGAATATTTGCAGTACTTGCTAAGTTCTTAACAACTTTTTCGTAAGTTTCCTTGGTCTTTTCTGGCGTAATCTCTATTTCCAGACCAATTTGACTGGCGGGAAGTTTTTCCTGGGTGACTTTCATGCTTCGTCTCTATTATTTGTATTTCTTTTTACTTGTTGTCTACTGACGCCAAAATTTGCGTCTTTAAGTTAAAGTTTCTTGACTTGGATTCAAGGTGGCTACATGGCTTGATTATATCCAAGTGCACCAGGGTCTGCTTATAACACTTATTTAGTTTACTTTTGTTGTCAAAAAACTTGACATTTGAGCGCAAACTAGTTTCCTGTTCTCAACTCCAAATTGTTTTTTCCCAAAGGGCTAACACCGTGATATCCTGGTTCTCAACTAGCACTGTTGCACGCTAAGGTTGTCGCATTGGGGCTGGCTGCTATGTCGAACTGAGCGCTGATGATTGCCTAGCTCCTGTGTTGTGAGAATAGGTTATTATCGCAATGCTCTTCTTAGTCCATTGAATCATAGTACACCAATCATCTTGACAACGCATCTATTGAAGGATAAAACCAGTTTTGAGTTATGCAAAAGTTTAGCTCATCCAGATGTTGAAAGATGATCTACTCTATAATAGAAGTCTTAATTTTCAAAAAAAAGTTTCGTCATCAAGTATTGTAAATTGCCATACGAATCAGCATGAGTAACAAAAGAAATGTATTAGATTAAGAATTACAACCATTTTTTCAATAAAGAAAACTATTAAAAAGTTTATTTAATGTCTGCTATTGCCATTTAAGCTTTGAATTTCTAGAAGAAATTGCACAGAACATCTCGTAAAGGAGGAAGTCAATTTGTCTAAATCCTACAGGGTAGCTATTTTGGGAGCAACTGGTGCGGTTGGTCAAGAGTTGCTGGAATTATTGGAGAACCGTAATTTCCCTGTTTCTGATTTAAGGTTATTGGCATCAGAACGCAGTGCAGGGCGAACACTGCCTTTTCAAGGGGAAAATTTGCCAGTAGAAGCAGTGAGTGAAAAAGCCTTTGAGAATGCGGATCTGGTGCTTGCGAGTGCAGGTGGTTCCATCTCAAAAACTTGGGCACCAAAAGCGGTCGCGGCGGGTGCTGTGGTGATTGATAACTCCAGTGCGTTTCGCATGAATCCGGAAGTTCCTTTGGTGGTTCCAGAAGTCAATCCAGAAGCAGCAGCGAACCACAAAGGTATCATTGCTAATCCCAACTGTACAACGATTTTGATGACTGTGGCAGTGTGGCCCCTACATAAAGTATCACCAGTACAGCGCCTTGTGGCTGCAACTTACCAATCAGCCAGTGGTGCTGGTGCTAAGGCAATGGAAGAAGTGAAAATTCAAGCAAGTGCTATTTTAGAAGGTAAGCAACCTGTAGCTGAAGTATTTCCCTATCCATTAGCATTTAATGTCTTCCCGCACAACACCCCTTTGAACGAGTTTGGGTATTGTGAGGAAGAAATGAAAATGGTTAACGAGACTCGCAAAATCTTTGGGAGTCAGGATATCAGAATCACTGCAACTTGTGTACGGGTTCCCGTACTACGTAGCCATTCGGAAGCGATTAACCTAGAATTTGAGGTACCATTTAGCCCAGAGAAAGCGAGAGAAGTTCTCAGTCAGGCACCGGGTGTGAAATTGGTAGAAGATTGGAAGGCAAACCATTTCCCAATGCCGATTGAAGCCACAGGTCGAGATGAAGTTTTGGTAGGGAGAATTCGTCAGGATATTTCTAACTCGTGTGGCTTGGAACTGTGGCTGTGCGGGGATCAAGTCCGCAAAGGCGCAGCCTTGAATGCAATACAAATTGCTGAGTTATTAGTAGCAAAAAATCTACTCAAAGGGGCGGTAGCGGTTAGTCATTAAGTGAGACAATCTGCTACTTTGAGGGTATCGAGCTGGGTATGGCTCTGCTGTTGGGTCTTAGTCATAACTGATTTGGTTATGAATGCCAAAAAAAGGACAAAGACAAACGAGAGAATGTGTAAATTACGCTTGAAAGTCAGAGTCAAATAGGTTATCACAATATAACACCACCAAGATCCACAAAAAGCGAAGAACAAACAACAACAAAGAAGAAACAAAGAAAAGAAGAATATTTAGGAGTGAAAAGAGGGTGGTAGATTTTGGCAGAGTTCTAACCGCTATGATTACGCCGTTTAAGGAAGACGGCAGTGTGAATTATGATGTAGCTGCAGCACTAGCAGCACATCTAGCGGACAATGGTACAGATACAATGGTGGTATGTGGAACTACGGGAGAATCTCCTACCCTGAGTTGGGAGGAAGAATACCAGTTGTTTTCTGTGGTATTGCAGGCCGTGGCGGGAAAAGCTTTTGTGATCGCAGGGTGTGGCTCTAATTCAACAAAAGAAGCAATTGCCGCTACCCAAAAGGCAGTTAAAATAGGAGTACATGGCGTACTACAGGTTGTTCCTTACTACAACAAACCCCCCCAAGCAGGGCTTTATCAGCACTTTGCTGCGATCGCTCAGGCGACGCCTGACTTACCGTTGCTGTTGTACAATGTCCCTGGTCGTACAGGTCAAAATCTCCAACCGGAAACTGTTGCTCGGTTAGCTGAAATTGACAATATTATTGGAATTAAGGAATCGACAGGCAATATAGATCAAGCAAGTGAAATTCGTCGCTTGACGCCAAAAGAATTCCAGATTTATTCTGGTGATGATTACATGACTTTGTCTCTGTTGGCAATAGGGGCAAAAGGTGTCGTCAGTGTGGCTTCTCATCTGGTAGGAAACGAACTACAAAAGATGATTCAAGCCTTTGATTCAGGTAAAATTCAAGTAGCTAGGGAAATACATCTCCAACTCTTTCCTCTGTTTAAAGCTTTATTTGCAACGACAAGCCCCATCCCAGTCAAGAAAGCATTAAATCTTTTAGGTTGGGAGGTTGGTTCAACTCGTCTCCCATTGTGCGAACCTGACTCAGAAATCAGTCAAAAGTTAAAACTCGTTCTCAAAGAACTTGATTTAATTTAATAGGAATATAATGAAGGCAGACGGGCTAATTTGCGAAAGATTTTTATAATAAAAGTGCTTTATTTTACCAAGAGATGGGTAAAACTCCTGTGCTAAGACTGGATAAATATATTATGAATTTTGAGCTTTTAAAGCCGAATTAATTAAGCAACAATTGAACATCTGATAAAGAATCAGCTGTTTTCAGACTGATTTCATAGCCTATTTGTCTTGTCAGTTTTACAACAATTGATTGACAAAGAACAATCTTTAAATTTCACATTTTTATCAACAAAGAACACGAGTAAGGAGAATATGGCTAAAAACGAAACTTTAGCCGCCCTAAAAATCATTCCGTTGGGCGGTTTGCATGAAATTGGTAAAAATACCTGTGTTTTTGAGTATGACGATGAAATTATCCTGCTAGATGCAGGATTGGCTTTTCCCACAGACGGGATGCATGGAGTCAATATAGTACTCCCAGACATGACTTATATACGGGAAAATCGCCACAAAATTAAAGGTATGATTGTTACCCACGGTCATGAAGACCATATCGGTGGGATAGCCTTTCACCTAAAGCAATTTGAAATTCCTGCGATTTATGGTCCGAGACTAGCACTGGCAATGCTGGAGGGGAAATTGGAAGAAGCGGGAGTGCGCGATCGCACTGAGTTAAAAACTGTCCTCCCCCGCGATGTGGTGAGAATTGGCAAACATTTCTTTGTAGAATATATTCGCAATACACACTCCATCGCTGATAGCTTTACTGTAGCGATTCATACACCAGTTGGAATACTTATCCATACAGGGGATTTTAAAATTGACCATACGCCCGTAGATGGTGAGCATTTTGACTTGCAAAGACTAGCCGAACACGGGGAGAAAGGCGTACTGTGCTTGATGAGTGATTCAACAAACTCAGAAGTACCGGGATTTACGCCTTCAGAACGTTCTGTGTATCCAAATCTGGACAGAGTCTTCAGTCAAGCCACTGGGCGATTATTTGTGACAACCTTTGCCTCCAGCGTGCATCGGATTAACATGGTTTTGCAACTGGCGCAAAAGTATAAGCGTGTCGTGGGCGTGGTAGGTCGTTCCATGCTGAATTTGATTGCCCATGCCCGTAATCTAGGATACATCAAGTGTGATGAGAATCTCCTTCAGCCGTTGCAAGCAGTCCGTAATATACCTGAGGAAAAGGTCTTAATTTTGACGACTGGTTCTCAAGGTGAACCGATGTCAGCAATGACTCGGATTGCCAATCAAGAACATCCCCATATTAGAATTCGCCAAGGAGATACGGTCGTCTTCTCAGCCAACCCCATTCCTGGAAATACAATTGCTGTAGTCACCGTCATCGATAAATTGATGATGCAGGGAGCAAATGTCATCTATGGTCGGGATAAAGGAATTCACGTCTCTGGTCATGGATGTCAGGAAGACCAAAAGCTGATGATTGCTCTGACTAAACCCAAGTTCTTCCTACCAGTTCACGGAGAACATCGGATGCTCGTCAAGCATTCCCAAACAGCTCAGAGTATGGGCATTCCTGCTGAAAACATGGTGATTATTCAGAATGGAAATATCGTCGAACTCACAGAGGAATCAATGCGTGTTGCTGGTAAAGTAGCATCTGGTCTGGAACTGGTAGATACTTCCGGTAGTGGCATGGTTAGTGCCAAAGTGCTCCAAGAACGGCAACGTATGGCAGAAGAAGGTATTGTCACAATTGCGATGGCGCTAGATTGGAATGGCAAGTTGATGGCAAAGCCAGAAATTCACCTACGAGGTGTTGTCACCAGCATCGAGCGCCCCTTGCTGCAAAAGTGGGTACAACAGCGGATTGAAGAAATCCTCAGCGTTCGCTGGTCAGAATTTGCCCCCTCTTTTGATGGTGAAAATCAACAGGTGGATTGGGGTGGATTGCAAGGGCTTTTGGAGAGGGAACTCGCGCGATCGCTGCGCAAGGAACTACATTGTCAACCGTCCGTAACTTTATTGATGCAAATTCCTGACGAACCACCAGTAAAAGTTTCTGATGGAAGAAGACGTCGTACTCGTACTGCAGCTCAGGTAGCATCGTAGTAAAGTTATAGAGTGTAGAGTTTTAAGTTTGTTGGTTAACTAACCAAAAATGAAACTGCACAAGGGTGGAATAGCGTTGCTATCCACCCTAATTTATGATCAAACTGCACCAGTTTTCATTGTATGGTGTATTCCTATTGGTTGAAATTCAAGCATTCTTTCTGGATAGCGGACATCTTTTGGATGGGATATTCCAAAATGCTCAAGTTGAAATTGATGCCAAATCAGATGTTCAGATAGCCTTGCCTAAAACTACTCAATTTGAACAAGCTGATTTAGGCGATGGTAAAGCTGCTGAAATCAATAAAATTGAGCGGTAAATTTCAGTGGAAGCGTCATCAAAGATATTCAATGAATCAACACATACACTAGAAGTAAAGTTAACACTGTCAGCGGTACCCCAAAGCGCAGATGTTCCCAAAAAGTTAACTTGTACCCCAACTCACCAGCTGCTTCTGCGAGGATTAAGTTAGCGACTGAACCAAACAAAGTTAAATTTCCAGCTAGGGTTGAACTAGCTGCAAGTAATAGCCAAGACTGGGTATTATAGCAGTCGAAGCATAGTTTAGGACATAATAGAAATAAATGACTTGAAAAAAAATGCCAGCTTCTTATAGTTACGATTTAAGAACTAAAGTGATTAATGCGATTGATGGCGGAATGAGAAAAACT